>Ga0065711_1028837_pt1 | contig 38949 bp, 18 predicted proteins | sample Hoacrofraction12_FD_59098 | JGI IMG/M metagenome (GOLD analysis project Ga0065711, IMG submission 59098) | Hoatzin crop microbial communities from Cojedes, Venezuela - Epithelial fraction 12 v2 (version 2) | ecosystem: Host-associated > Birds > Digestive system > Esophagus > Crop | place...
CAGCGGCGGCGGCGGCATGGGGCCGGGGCCGGTGCCCGCGGCGGCACTACTGCGAGGCGGCGAAGGACGAGGACGACCCCAACTTCTTCAAGATGGTGGAGGGCTTCTTTGACCGCGGCGCCAGCATCGTGGAGGACAAGCTGGTGGAGGGGCTGCGCACACGCGAGAGCATGGAGGACCGCCGCCACCGCGTCCGCGGCATCCTCCGCATCATCAAGCCCTGCAACCACGTCCTCAGCGTCTCCTTCCCCATCAAGCGCGACAACGGCGAGTGGGAGGTGATCGAGGGCTACCGGGCTCAGCACAGCCAGCACCGCACCCCCTGCAAGGGAGGTGAGACGCGCCGCGCGTCCCCCCCGCACCCCGCCCTGCCCCTGCCCGGCGGCCGCTCTCCCGCCGCGGGGCGGGCGCTTCCCGCGCCCCGCTCCCTCAGGAGCCAGGGGAGGGCCGTTAACCGCCGTCGCGGGGAGGCCGGGCAGCAGCCTCCCTCCGTCACCGCGGAGCCTGGTGCCTGAGGGGAAGGCAGGAGCGCTGCCGCCCGGGCCCCCCACGGGTGACCGCCGGGGTGCGAGGGCTCGCACCTCACGGCCCGGCGTTGGGCGCCGTGTGGGAGCGCCGCGCTGGAAGCGCTGGCTCTTGGGCCCGGAGCCGGAGAAGCCGTCCCTTGACGCGCTGCCCGCCGCGTTCGCGAAACAGCGGTGCTCACCCAGAAAGCGTCGGAGCCCCAAGTGGTTTTCCTAGGGAAAGCTGACCGGGCGCGGGTGAGGCCGACGGCGTGCGGTGCGAAGGGAGCGGGAGGGCGAATCCCTCTGGAGCCGAGCGGAGCCGAGCTCCCGTGGGATCAGCTCTGGTCTGGGAGGAATCCGGCTCCCTGTCCGCCTGGGATAGATGGCATTTCCTTGAAAAACAAATACAGATGTCCCTCAGCATAACTCACTCAGGAGCTCTGATCTGCGTGGACAGTGAAGTATTGGAAACCGTTTCAGGACTGTCCCAAACCGGAGCTCCTGTGGTCTGTCGATACATTTCCTCAACATAGACCAACTTTGTGGTAAATAGCGATGGTTGCAAGAAGCCAAGTTTTCTCTGATTTCTTATCAATGAAGCCCTCTGACTTCTAGAATAGAGTAGGAAAGGTGTTCTGAAGTAAACATGTTCTTGATCATCAGTTCAGCTGCTGTGTATATACCACATATGATTTTTCTATTTGCAGCACAAATAATCTGTCATGTTAACGTGGTTCCTAACTTTCCAAAATCAAATATGTAGTGAGCATCCTGTTACATGTTTATTTCTTGCCCAAAAGAGGCTAACTCAAAATAACTTCTGGTGATTACTTGGAACGAGAGTTACTGGCATCAGACTTAGTCGTAGATGAAGCTGTCTGAAGTTTACTCTGTGTGGAGCTACTGTTTCTCTGCTGTTGCTGTAATTTCTTTTAAAATACTAATGGATATTACACTTCTGTTTTGTTACTGCTTGGGCTGAGTTACTTTTTGCTGCTGCTTACAAGAAGTGCTTTTCTGTACAGCCTGTGTTAATCTTAAGATCACCACTTGCATAACAAAATACAGTTCAGTGGCAAATGAAATAACAAGATATTATTTAACATACGATAACTTCTAATATTTCACATTAATATTGCTCAGAACTGAAAGAATTAATGTTTTCACACCAAAGAATTAGAAAATACTCTGTGTGTGAACAAAAACCACCATTTGGGTGATTGCATACCTTCTGTTCCGATACCTACATTTCTAAATCCTCAGCAGAACTTCTTGATTTTCAGTAGCATTTGTGGAAAGTTAGAACTGTAAATTTCAAGGCCGTTGGAAATGACAGCTAAAGAAAATACTAAGTCTCAACAGTTTGTCCTTTTCTTCCTGTGCCACTCCCCACCCCCCTTGGGTTTAGGGAGGGAATTGCAGATGATGTTTCCTTTCCACTCTTTCCAGTGTAGTGATTATAAATGGATTTCACCTTCTAATGCTCTCTAGGAATCTGCTCACTACCAGATGACTGATCTGGCTTTGTAGTAAATTTAAATGGAACATGCAATAAGTGTAGATCGACTGCTTGAAACCCGCTATTAGGAAAGGTGGGAGGAAGTAGAACATTTCTGCTTAAATTGCAAAGAAAAGCGGTGGTAAAGATATTTCTGCCTTTATGGTACATTGGATCCACTAGAAATGCACTAACAACTTGAGCTCTTGTCTAAAAGTGATTTTTTAAAAACTAGAATCCTCGTAGATTCCACAGGGAGAAAACCACAAAACCCAGGGAAATACAACTCAAACTCCACGATTGTATGATACAGGAAAACTTTCTGAAGTGAGTGTCTCGCACTCCGTGGAGTGCAGAGTCCGATGCAAGTAATTCACACCAGCAAGAAACACCAAGGGGTGTAAGGCCACCTTTCAAAAGAAGGGGTGAGCTGGAAGGCTTGCAGGGCAGTTGGAGGAACATAGCTTCCAGATGTTTTGAGATGCAGAATTGTGAACTTTAACTTCGCACTTACTGAAAAGTAGAATTTGATATAATAAGGTTCCCCATACCTTTTTTTTTAAGGATCTGTATTTTGTAGTAAGAGAGAGATAGCCTGTAGTTACTGCTAGGTGATTGCTAGCTAGCAGGGATGCTTTGTCATCTCTGTCATTCTTTTGAGGAGCATTGTACTTTAAATACTCATCTCGTGTATTTCTTGATGTTTACATATTGTATCAATTGTAATCGTATTTGGCTTTACATTTTGAAGTACATTTACAGAAAAAGTACATGGTGTGCCCATTTATTATTTACTAATAAGCTGAAGGATAAGATGCTGTTTAAAGAATATTAAATACTGTTCTGTATGCAGGTTAGAGAAATGATTGAAGTGCACTTTAAGATTCAAGTATGGAATGCAGGAAAATAAATGTTTATTGGGCTTTTAAAGGCTGTCTTCTTTAATTTTGTTCCTTATTTCTTTTTGTACACCCATATCAGAATACTTCTTTGGTGACCGTATGTTACTTCTGCATATTCTTTTTGTTTATAAGGTCATTTACAGATTTAACCATGAACTACTGAAAAATTTGTATTATAAATCCATTTAAAACAATCTTGATTGAGATGCTTTAAACCTGGAGATAGCTCAATTACTTGAGGAAACAGAGACTAAATAGTTGAATTATCTGCACTTTCGCAGCACTTTCTTTTTCTACTAAATGTTCAGCTTAACATCATAGCAGTTAGATTATGTTCCTTCTGTCACAGACATCATCTTCAGTTTCTTTGCCTGCTCATTCTCTGCCAGGGTGAAAACTTCACCCCTGCTTAGTAGTCTAGCGCAAATGTGGAAAGTGCCAAACTTCTTAATGCGAGGTTGATCTTTATGAAGCAAGTTTAAAACTCACGTGTTCCTGCAGATGCTACCTGCCAGCAGAAATCCAGCCGTTCCTTGACTAGTAAGTCCTTCTCTGCTGTCTTCTCTGTTGCCTGCAAGTAGAAATAACTCAGTAGAGTGAATGCCAGAAGAGGTCTGCTTTGAAAGTGAGGCTGCTGTCTGGATGGCTGGCTGTGGTCTGATACAGAAATGGAACAGGAGGCCGCATAGGGTGGGCTGAATGGGGTAAATTCAAGATTAGTCTTAGATTTTTTGCATAGGCAAATTTCTGCACCTTGGTGGGAAACTTAACTGTCATATTTCTATTTAAGAAGTACGATGCTCTTAACACCCTAGTTCTAACAATCTAAAGCACAGTTAATAAAAATAGACAGTTATTTAATGGCTTATCCTACTTTCCTCTCTCCCCCAAAAACAGGTGTAGAAATACAAGTGGATTTGATTGTCGGACACAGTTGTCACTATACGGTAGTGCAGGTGATTCTTCACTGAGTCAAGAGAAGAGCTTTTCAGGAAAAGTGGCACCAAGTACTGAAACATACTTTCTTTTCAGTTTATAACTTGTGGGGTTTTTTCACCTGATTGAGAGAACCCAGAAATAACATTTCTTGTTGCATACTGTGGTGCTTACCTGTTTAATTGTTGTAGAAATGAATACTTAATTCTGCTTCGGGGGTTTCAAACTGTTGCAGCTCAAGAAGGTTGTGATTCTTTTCCTTTTGATGTGCTTCTCATCTGTGCTGTAGGAAACTTTAAGAAACAGTCATGAATATACTCGTTTAAGTGGTAGGCCTCGCAGTGTGTCCAGCACACAAGTCTGGGTTTTAAAGACTCTGTTTTCTGCCATGTAACTGTTTGCTGGAAAGGAAAAGTAGTTAGAAGCCTCCTCATGCTGTTGAGAACATGGAGATAAGCAGTTTTCTTGTGTGTTGGAAATCCAGTTGCTTAAGATCCAAACTTAGTATTTACACGGCTGGCCTGAGGCTGCGTGGTAGCTGAAGTAGCGCTGTGGGTCGGATCACTCTTTCCCGTGCTTGTGCAGTGACTTGCGTGCTAGTGGCCAGCACTAACAGGAAACCACAGCTGCTCTTGTTCGGTGCACTGCCAGCTGCCTGGAGAACTCAAAATGAACAGGGCGCAGGAAATGAGATGGCCGAATGCAGATGACTTTGTTGAAAAGCACTCAGGCTGTTCCTACCTAAAATAATGAATCTGTGTAAATAATTTTATCAGGTTCTACGAAAGACATAAAACTGGTTAAGCTTCTTTTTCATGTGATTGCTGATGGCTATTTTGGTTAATAGGTCAGTTTCAGAGAGCAGATTAGTGAAAATAACCAATGTGCAAATATGAATAAGCTTATTGAGTTCCTACCTGCTTAGTAGTATGGAAATGATTCTGTGTTTATTAGGCAGCATTTACTGCAGGGATAAAGCTATTCAGTGGTTTTAAAGCTTTTTAAAGCCTGTTCATGTTAACTGGCTGTTCAACAGGTCTGTTATTGACAAAGCCAAATGAATCAGAGTTGGGAAACAGCCGAATCTTTTGTTTATGCTCATGCAAATTGCCTTAACCAAGCCTCAAGGGCTTCCTCAGTTCCGAAAGGCTTTAACACCATCTTTAGTTGTAGACTAGATTTAGTCTGACTTTCACTTATGTAGAAATTCTGAAAAATTTTGTCATGCATTACTTCAAAGTTCACTATCTGTACATAAAGACAGATGGTTCTTACTTTATTTGCTCAGTTGACTTGGAGGTGAATGAATCCGATTCCCTGTGTGGTGCTGCTTAGTGGAAGGAACTATTCTGCACTACAAAACTTTTCTATCTTCTGGTTTTGGCTGCTTTTCTTCTGCCTGTCAGGATTTATCCTCCTCACTTGACTTATGAGTTTGTTAATGAGCCTCTTGCTGCATAAGGTGAGATTTATTCACGCTATCCTTGCCGCAGTTTTCCAACTGCAGAGGTCTAAGGCTAATGCTAATCTCAGTGCCCAGTCACCAAATAGCCTGTGTTGTACACATCACCTTGTCTAAAACAGTGTAAGTACATCATAATGGTAACCTTACTTGCAAACGAAGCTGAACATGCAAGAGTTGGACCAGTACAACCCCATGCGTTGTCTTGACTACCATGACATTGTTTATGCCCCTTTGTAAGTGGGGGAAGTAAGAAGTAGCGCTATGAGGTATCTTTGCTTCAGAAGAGCTCTGTTTATCCTGGGGTTGTATTGGTGACTTTGATTTTTTAAGTCATGCATGGATGAAAGTTCTCTGGTCATGTCTCTGGCCCGGGGTTTTAGAGGGTAAGACATGGAAATGTACCCTAGGGACCATGCAACAGATAGAACTGTAACATAGATCATCTGTAACCTGAAATAAACCATGAAAACTGATCGAACTTCAAAGGAATATGAGTTTCACAGGGAAAAAAGGTAATGAGCCTGACTATGGTAACAACACTTTCAGTGTTATGTTGAAAGCTTATATTAGTGCCTTATTTTCATAGGTTTCTGCTTTCTTATTGTAGGGCGTAACTTTACAGTTAGTACAAGAGTAGATATATATTTAAATTGCAATTTGAAAAGAACAGGACAAGAAATGGGTGTCCTAAGCTTTTGTTATCCTTTAATAATCTAGTTGCAATTCTCAGTGAACCATATGTTTTGTGTTTTTACCTCTGATATTTTTGCAGGGGATTATGCCTTGCACTTCTGGCTATAAATCTTTTCAGTCTCAACTTTTTCATACAGTCAGCTTATATTGTTTGTGCAGTAGCCAACTTTGTCCTTGATCTTGCATAGTTGTTTTCCTTTGCTGCTGTTGGTTCCTTGTCTATTTATAGAGCGATCATACCTCTCAGCATTGGGCTTTCTGGATAAACTCATTTTGGAGAGAGTGAGGAAGGGAATCTCTTGCGTGATAGTCCTCCTCCTGTTCTCTGGGTCATCCTGGCAGGTGTTCTGTTCCATGCATTGCAACAGCTCCATCTGGTTAGGAAATACAGGCAGAGTGTCTAATTTGCCTGCTTCGTGTCAGTACTATGGTGGCTTATTGTTTTGTGGCTCCTATGGCATTTGGACTACTCAGGGCCAGCTCGTGTGTTATTTCCTCCCTCTGCACACACCCATGCACGGGGTATTAATATCTGCATGGAAGTGGTGTTACTGCATCTCTCTGTTACTACAGTGTTGACTGCAGTTTAATGAGCAACCTAATCCCTCAGGTAGGGTTGAGGTAGTTCTGTAGGTGAGACTCTACTTCATAGCCATATTCTGTGTGCATGAATTCAGGTAATACGTGTTTGCCTGGTGGTATACTAGATTTGCCGTATTTGCGTGTAAAGCACAAGATCTTACTAATGTACCACACTTTTTTTTTCAATAGAGATTATTCTTGGCTTTTCTTTGCATGGAGTGAAATAAATGTGTAAGTGTATATGTTTAAGTATATTTCAAGTAGAAGTACAGCTTATTAAACTTATCAAAAGTCTACAAGAAGTGATACACTAAAGTATTCTGTCTGATTGAGTACCTTAATTGTCACTGAATAGATGCTTCTGGTTAAATTGGAATGGTGGGATGCGTCCATAGAGGAATCTCTTTCCTGCCCCAGGCTATAACTGTCTAATGCTGTGTGGGAAGAGATAAATATTTTTATCTCCTCTCTTGGCAGTTAGTGAATTTAATTTAGGAATGTTGTTGTTTTCCAGCACTGAATTATTCATCTTGCTTTGTTATGTTTGTTGAATTTCTTCGTCTTCAATAATTGCAAATTTATCATTGTGCTGCTTACTGCACTTTCCAAATGGTTAAATGAGGCTAAACAGTTTCCTTGTAGGGGAGGCTGGATTGCTTTTCTGGATTTAGAAAAATGTGCTTGTTCTGAAAGAGCCTAAGGATTGCTAGGAACATCGGCTAAGTGTCAATGATTACACAGAGTTTGACAGTAGTATAATCACAGTCTCACTTGCTTATTTCCCAGACTTTATCAGAATGAAAATGTTATACATAATCTAGAGTTAAAACATTAGGGAACTAAGGCATTACAATAAATGCTAGAGCTGATTTATGGAGCTTGTCTGAGGATTTTGCTGTATAGTTTGAACAAGGTGAGCATATTTACTGAATCTCCTTTAGACTCTGGATGTAATGTCAGCCCTTGGACAGGGTCAGGCAATCTGTTAACCCATAGAGCCACTGCAGAAACCAGTGTTGGTGACTGGGAGATTAGCACGGCTGTAGTCGGTCCTGAAAAGTTTCAAATGAGATCACGAAATCTGTTTTGCTGAGTGCTATTTGGATCGCCTAGGGTAGCTGCTGCCCTGAAACGCTTGTTCTGATGAGCAAGCATTTTGAAAACAGAAGTGAGCAGAACAAATGCACCATTTTAACAAGAATCATCATCTGTAAAGGACCCAAATTAGTTTCAAAGATCAAGAGATGACCGTAACTAGAAGAAAACGCTGAAGTCAAAGCGGGACAGTAGCCTTGGTTAGATATTAGTAATTCAGACTGAGATGCAAATCTGTTCCAGGTTCTGGGGAACTTGAGAGACTTGCTAAGATTTGCAAGACGTCTAGTGCAGGAGGAGTAGTTTACCAAGTGTTTTGCTCTGAACTGTTACTATGGCAACTGTTAAGTTTTGAGACTTGTCTTTGAATACTTCACGCTCATTACTAGTGAGGGCATATGCAGCTACTACTCTTTAAGATCATTGCACTAGAAGATCAGGAAATAATTACACTAACTTTCCTAAATGTAGATTTTTAGGCACACTAGAAAGGCAGTAATCATCCTTGAGAAGTTGTTGGTTCTGTACACCATGTTTACTAAGGAAGTGTAATAAACAGACTCAACATCAAGGAACATACTGAAATCTGTATAGTGTAAAATATAGTAGAATGTATAGCCAGTTTTCTTTGAAATAAAGATCTTTGTTACGTGCCTGTTAGTACACTTCTTAGTACAAACCTGCTGATTAAAATGGTAACTGACTGCTATTATCACAGCATCCAACATACAGTCTTGCTGACAATTACTACTTTGACATTTATTTAAAAGATACTGTGTTTCAAGTGCTTTGCTACCTCTATTTGGAAATGTCAAAATTAATCCATAGCATCTGTCTAAGAAGCTAAGCTTACATCATGAGCAAATTTTACTTTGGCCAAAACAATTACTGGGCTCAGTGCAAGAGGTAACTGGGTGACGTATAATGTCTCCAAAACACAGAACATAAAAAAGAAATTTTAAAAGCAAGGGCACTGCAATGTTATGATAAGTCCTTCTTTTTATACTGACTAGTAATGAAACAAAATTAAAATGCAAACCTTTTGTAATCTAGAAGGTCTTGTGCTTAGGAAAACAAAGTTTCTCTCAGCATACTGTTTAACTTCTTGGGGTGTGGCAAGGAAAGAGAGTTCTCAACTAGAACAAGAATTTGTATGTTTTCCAGTGAAAAGTATTTTCCATGGCAGTGAGTCATACTGTAACTTGAGGCTTTCTTCAAACTATTTTTTGTAGCTAGTTTGCTGTAAAAGTCACAAGTTTTCAGGGACTTACTGCATGGGACTGGCTGGGGCTTCAAAAAAAAATGATAATCTTGCTGCGTAGCAGTGACTCTCATTTGCATGTGGATTAAGAATCTTTGCGAAAAAACCCACAGTATTTTTTCTGTGTATACTGTCCATTTTTAGACTCGGGCTATTGAATGCATACTAACACTGCCAAAAGAGCCATACAAAAGCGTGGCAATACTCCCCTCCTGCCAAATTAGGAAGCTGTCAAACTAAATTTCACTGATGTCCAAATAGAATAGAAATTAAGTCTTTTATCTTTGTGCATCCCCTTGCAGATGGAATGTCCAGCATTCTCAGATGCCTGCTTCTCATCAGCCCTAACAGCTTAGTGCACATAACTTCCCCAGCGAGAGGTGGGCCTCTTGCAGAGCAATTAGAATTTCTGGAAGATGGTAACTAGCTGAACTGTGAAAAGGAATGAAATGTTAGTGCATCTCAAATGTTATCTACTTGTGCCACAGAAGGGGAAGAATAATCACACCTGTCAGGGAACCCAGAATCCTCACCCTGAACTATGGCTGATGCTGTAATGAAAGTTTTTAGCAGATAAGCTGGAGCAAAGTGGCTAGCGAAGTCGGCACAGCTCTCCGAACTGACTAGCCTCCCACTTATGAAGGTAAAGCCAGCAGACAAGCCATTTCACTTAACACTGATTAAAAGGCTGGAAAAGAAGCTAAGTCTTGCTCAAAAATACAAAGTTGTCTAGAAAGGGACAGTTTGAGCCTCAAGTTTCCCTATTCTGGTATATGTAAATGGGTGACAGGTAGACATCTCAGCTGAAAGCCTTTCAGTACTTTGTTAGTCTTGGAGCTTTTTCCCTATTTCCCTTGGTATGAAAGTTTAATATTAATTACAATAAAGTTTATACAGTGTAATACAAGGAAACTGGAGAGGTAACTGTTTTGTATGTGTTTGAGTCTTCTAGTTAAACTGCTGCTTGTTCAGCTTTTTGGATCCTATCTTCCATACGATGTGCAGAAGAGGCTGCTGTCACCTTTTGTATTTGCTTTCCTGTTAAAAATGTACAAAAAACTATTCCTAACTATTTAGTCCTGCTGCTGCTTTCCACATATCATATTTGTTTCCACCAAACAACATTTTGTGTGCCTGCAGGAGTATAGTTGTAGCAAAACTGCTTTGTATGTGCACCTTGAAGTTTGAATAAATACATGGGTTGGATAAATACACAGTGCCCTGGTTCATCTGGGGGTGGAGGGGCGAAGTTCATTTCTGCTCTGCATAGCTTGTGGCTTCAGTTTCAGCTGGCTTGAGCAATGCTCAGATGAGACCTGTCCCCAGAGTACCTGCTCAGCCAAGAGGGAACAGTGTCCTCGGGCAGGACAGCCAGTGCTATCGGTGGTGTTTGTTCTTGCTCAGGGCTTGACAGAAGGATAACCGCTCCTCTGAGGGATCAGAATAAGACACGTGAAAAAAAACGTGCACATTGTAAATTTGACTGGTCTGTTGGGTTGTGATAGATTCCACTTACATTTTGAGTATTTCTTGCTGTGAGAAAGTTCTTGAAAGCCCAGACATTAACAACTTACAGCTACCTGAGTCAGAAACTAGTTAGTTTGCTTTTGGAGACCACACTTCCACCATATACACACTAAATTTAAATTCTGTTCTGCAAAGGCATGGTACTTTCTTTTACTGATTGAAGTCACATAAGAAAGCAGCACTTGGCCCTCAGCTTTATTTGAGCAGCACTCAGTTCCTTTGAAACTGGGGTTGTTTCCAGAGCATTCAGGAAAGGCTTTCATAGCAGCACAGTGCTTCTGTTGGGATAATGCATGCTGGCCTTTTTTCATTCCTGAGGACCTGAATATGGTCTTCTCTTTACATAAGAGGAAATATGTGGTGCCTTGTCCAGGCATCTAAAGGACACTCTGTGCCTGCTACAAACCACTGTGCAGCTTGGCACAACCTACAGCCAAGGATTTGGAGAGTAGGGGTGGGGTTAATAAATTCTTCATGGCTCATTGTATGCTGAGCAATGTAGGAGAAGCTTGGGTAGAAGCTAACCTGTAGCTGTAGGGGAGTTTTTTGCTGTGGCCCCATGACTTTGGGCACTGTGTTGATCTTTAACATTACATTTAGGCTTCTGTAGTTCTTTAAGTACCCTGTCAGTTTGATTAAAGAATTTTTTCTACTCTGCAACTACCTCCAGAATACATGAATTTTAACTTTGAGGTCAATCAGTTTATTGGACAGGTACAACCCAATTTTTAGAAGACTGTTAAGAGTCAGGCAGGTGACCAATCTCCTTACCTTTGTGTAATCATTTTCCACTCAGTTTGAGCTGCCTTGATGGGATCACCCGTGTTGCATCTGAGCTGCTATCAGACCACACCAGTTTGAATTTGCATCTAGACCATGTGTCAGCGCACACTTGCAGTTCTGCTGAATGACTCAGAGCGGGGAATGCTGGTGTGGGCTGGCTTCCATGCAGGTGTGGTATGGGTGGCCTAGTCACACAAGCTTGCTGGGGTAGAGTTATTCCATCAAAATGGGTTGAACAAATTTGATTTAGTGGAGTAACTACCTGCTTTCTGTTATGTGGCTGTGCCTAGTAGCCAGAGCTCAGAAGCTACATATGGGTTTGTTGGACCACAACCAAGGTATTGCAAGGCTCATAACATAACAGAAACTTGCATTCATCTAGCAAAGAGATCTTGATTATAACCTGTACTGATAAGCTACATTCAGGAACAAAGTTTGTCTTGTATATGCAATAAATGAAGTCCAAAACTAAAGATCTTACAGGATGCTGATGAGCTTTATGAGCCTCTTAAACTCTGCTTGGAGTAACCTATCAGCTGGCTCATCTTCCTCCCAATGAATATTCACTTTGGTTCCAAGGTTGAGTGCTGCTGTTAAACTACTTAATACAGAATAGCTGAAGTCTTGAATTTCTGCTAAGTATAACATAGATATTTAAGAGGGAGAATAGGGGATTGTTCTTTAAGTCTTAAAGCAACTAAATTGATAAATTACATACTTGCATGTTATAGATGGCTGGTCTAGAATTAACTTTGCCAATTTATAAATACCTGTGAAGTTGTTCAGTGTATTCCTTTTTTTCTTACGTGTCTTTTGCAGGTATTCGTTACAGTTTGGATGTTAGTGTGGATGAAGTGAAAGCCTTAGCATCTCTAATGACATACAAATGTGCTGTGGTTGGTAAGTGATAATTTCTCAAGCAAGGATACAATCTTTAATTTCAATCAGTACTGATATAATTTACAGAAAAGCATCCAAAGGATTAAATTAAGTTTTAGACTGTAATTTCTGACTACAATCTGTAACAAGATGGGGGAAAAAATATATAGTGATGAAAATAATAACACGTATTTCCTCTGCTGTTACTGTAGATACTAGAATAAAGCTACATTTTCATTTGAAAAGTCCAAATTCTGCTAGTTACCCCCTCCCATAAAAGTAATGCACTTGAACTTGAATCAAAGTATGACAAACTTGGAATAGGAGGGGGCTAATTTTAGGGGGAACGGATGGAGGCTGTAAAAGATTCAGGCAGGGAAACTGTGGAGAGAGAAGGATAAAATTCCTTTATGGTTCATAAAGAAGTATAATTCACACATGGCTGCTAAATTATAGGGGAGTTTGGAGAGAATCTGCACATTATGTATGCAAAACCAAAATACTTTCTTAATGTATATCGAGACACTTCACTTAGGACTTCCAAAGTAAAATTTATGAGCTAAACCAGTAAAACATAAACTGTACAACTTAGTGTTTCTGTAAGTCCCATGTACAAGAGCTTGAAGTGTAGAAAATTTGAATCGTGAATTTCTGAGTTTCAAAGACCATTTTCAAGCTGCCCTTGAAATATTTCCCATTTTTATAGAAGTACCTAGATGAGAGCATAGCTTGTGCCTCTAAAGCCCTAAATGTGGCAAAACCAAATTCACCGCTAAAATCAAAGATATAATTCCTTACACGTAATACTAATGCGTTCTGCATTTGTTGAAAAAGTAAAATGATTTTCCTTTGCATTCTTGTAGATGTGCCATTTGGTGGGGCAAAGGCTGGTGTCAAGATCAATCCCAAGAACTACACAGTAAGCTTAATCATAGATAAAAATTTGGTTACCTGCAGTACTGAAGCCAGCCAGTTAGAAAGGCTCTTCTAAGGGCATTATTGACCACTTAAAACTTCCTGTCGCTTCTGCCTCTGTAAAGGCCAAATTTAGCTTGTGCATGCAATAGGTGGGAAAAGAATTTTTACAAGGTGTGTGTTTCAGAGGTAGAATACTTCAATTATTTAATTTATTACTTTTTTTTTCTTAAAGTCAGAAGACTACAAATAATTTGGAACCTGAAATTTTTTTTGTTGATACTGTTAATAAAAGCTTAAATTACTCTTAGAAAAAAGTTAATGGTTTTGTTTATTTTGACAAATAGTTTTATGCTCCATTAAACCTTTCTGTGTAGTGTTCTAGTGTGAATAATAACTAACTTGGCTTATAAAAAGTTTACTGCAGGCTTGCCTTCTTGCCCTAATTAAAGTAATTCGTACGGAAAGGAATACTAGAATGCATAACAGATATTCTAAGTTGGGAACTCCTGTAAGGATTTGTGTGAAGTTGTTCTACTGTGTTGCTTACACCGCCAGCAGGCTGGCTGTTGCTGGTTATAAATCACTCACATAGGATATCAAATTTGTTTGCTGGAAATCTCTGCTGCAAGCACAGGTGGTTCTTCCTGTGCCACACTCCTGACACGTTGTGGATCAGAATGTACGGAAAGAAAGCGGTGTGTTTCCTTGTGCTGCCTGAATACCAAAGATCTGTTAGGGAGTGGCATATGAATTATATAAATATATGAATCATCCTTTCTTCTGAAAGAAAAGGATGTCTGTTTATGCTTGGGCCTAAGTTCTAGCAAATATTAATAAACACTAATGATTTCTTGTGATATTCATTGCATTTTCTCCTTAGGACAATGAATTGGAAAAGATCACAAGAAGGTTCACCATGGAGCTGGCAAAAAAGGGCTTTATTGGTATGTTGTGCAATTTTACTATGAAAATTTAGGAAGCTGATTTATTGTGCATTGACAGCATCCACTAGGTAGTATCCTTAAATAACTGTATTTTTGAGAGCTGTGCATAATTTGGGTATAGAACTTTCAGCACAGAGCCACAAAGAATTGAGTCGTGTCTTAGTGCATTTTGAAGGGAACCGTCAGCTTTTTTTTCTGGTAGCTGTTCTGCTATGCAAAGCCTCAAAAGCTGAGCTCACAGGATCCGAATGAATCACTTTCCTCTTAGAGGTAGATTATAAAATTGTGACCAAGTTTGTTGCAGTTTTGATCTCTAATATCACACTCCTCACTGTTACTGTTTCCTGTAGTCTCAGTTGAGGCTTTTGGCAGATATCTGAGGAAACAGAGGAAGGAAATAGAAGATCCACCCCAGAGAAAGTTGCTGACTTCACCCATGGCAACCACAGGCTGCAAGAAAAGCATAAGCAAGAAGCATAAGTGCCTGTTGTAACAGAACCTCAGCTTCTGTGATGTTAGTAGGTGTTTCATTCAGACTCCCAGCCCTGAGTTGTTCTGATAACTTACTGTCTGGAGTTGCTATCTGGAAGTCTCCTCTGGAGAAAGCTGAATGTTACTAGCTTGACTTGTAATTAAATAGAGGGTCAGAACCTGGAGGAGGTGGTTATTGAAGCGAATAATAAGACATGTAACTAGTTAAAGGTCTGTCATGTCTTCCTGGTGTCTAACTTCCCCTGGGAATGTATATCCGTTTATTTGCATTTTCTTGCTCTTCAGCCGGAGTGCTTCTCATCTGAATTAAGCTTCTGTATAAGCACACTTATTGATATTACATGTGACTAGGATAATATTATACACTATGCCAGCTATCGTGATTGTTAGTTCAGTGATAATCAAAATGGTTTGATTAAATTTGTCTTCCATTTTGGCTCTATGGTTGGTGCTATGCAGCTTTCACAAACCTTTTAAAAATACTTAGGAAAAGAATCGGTAGAGACAGAGTTGCGTTTAGAATCTTGCTGAGCCAATCCCTCTGATCTTAAATAGGTTGGGCAAGTGCTATTTTTAGTTGTCTAGAAAAACAGAGTTTGGTTTTATTATGTGTGTGGAAGTTCTTTCAAAGGTTTGTTTCATCACAAAAGATGTAATGCCTCTTTCTTGAAGTGAGGGGTAAAATCAAATGGACATGCTACAGTGCAATGCCTAGAAACAGCCTATCTTCAGTTTTTCAACGCACCCAGGAACAAAAAGGAAATCCTAATCCAAAAATAAACAATGAATGTCATGGTATATAAAATCATACATACCTAAATAGCACCTTTCCTGTTGTTACAGCAATGATTATCAAAAAAATAAAAACAGAAATATGCTGTTGATGCATTATGTCACTCTTTTTGTTGACAAACTGAGCTCCATTGTACTGAATGGCTTGTGTGTCAGGTTGGAGGTTTCGACAGTATTGCGCAAATGCGCGATACAGCACCTAAAACTGAAATGAATTGAGAAGAATCTGTTGTTTGCATAATAAACTGAGGATTAAACAGTTCTTCTCTGCCAAGCCCTACACAGTTCCCAAGGGAATAATGGTTGATCCTTAAAAGCTGTTTTCACTGTTGCCGACAGGACCTGGTGTTGATGTGCCTGCTCCTGATATGAGCACAGGGGAGAGGGAGATGTCCTGGATTGCCGACACCTATGCCAGTACCATAGGACACTATGTAAGGTTTGAGCAGAGGCATTGAAGTAGAAAAGCTTTCTTGGTCTTTGCAGAAATCCTTATATCTACAAATTTATTACCATGCTGCTTAGTCATATAATTTTATTTAATTATGCAGAGCTAAATATATTCTTGCAAACTGTAACAGCTTAATTGGTGTGAGGTTTTTTTGGGTACAGTTGAGGAAAAATAGCTTTAAGGTTAATATTGTTAAACGATGCTTAAATGAAGTTTGATACAATACTGATTGCAACTGTTTAGCAAAAAGAAAATACACTTTTTTTAAAGGTCTCATACTTAGGCTAGAATTGGTTTCTATTTCTACCATTTCCTTCTGCTTTTCATTAGTACTATAATTACTAATTTAATGCTGTCAAACAATTAGTTCGTATAGTCTTAAAGGGCTGAAATCTTTCTGTGTCAGACTACTGAATTGACGAGTGTTATTGAATAAATGCTCTGGCTTTGTGCACTCAAGACATCATGAGAATTAGGTTTGCATTGTTCGTATAACCTGTCAAAGCACTAAAGTTCTCTGTGATCCCCTAAAAGTAACAAGTAATCAGTGTAGACTTCAGCAATTTCTCCAAAATGTAAAACAAAAGGACACTGACACAATTTCTTGCCCAGAAGGCGATAAAAAAATTAAAGTTTTAAAAAATTAGTTTTTAATTATAGCCCTTAATTTGGCCTTTGTCCTTATGTTGCTGAGGTTATTTGTACCTGTTTTGACTGTACCAAAAAAATGACTGTTGACCAAACGCTTTTGTTGTATACTTTTGACTGGTTGGATGAAAGAAAAGTGTATGATGGGCAACTTATTTCTTAAAGCCCTACTGTTAATGCTACCCTAACTTTCTAGCTTCTCTTTCAGATGTTGTTGCTGCTACTCCAGCAGGGCATGCTTTGCTAAGCAGTCTTGCCATAGCTTCGTATTAGTGCGTTAATATGCTAAGCTATTGCATGATTGCCTACCCCAAGTCATTTTGGATTGAAGAGACTCCTTCTTTTCATTTTCTTCAGTCCCTTCCAACAGTTCCTTAGAAATACAGCAGGGTGTACACTTCCAGTAACAAGGCATGAGAGCCACCTAACACGTATTTCTCTCTGGTGTGTCTGTTCAAGACATGCCTGGCTTTCCTGAGACAGTTTCTTGGCAGAATACTTGTGCTGTCTGATGTCTTTAACAACAGGAGGATGGGGTGGCACAGATTACTCGAGATTTGAAATACAGTCTAAGGTATCTTATGGGATAGGGGAAAGGAATGCTTGAGGAATAGGCTGTGGCATGCTGATTAGTTAAGTTAAATCACTTTTACACAGAGCTGTCTAGTAGATAGGGATATCAGTATAAAACATTACTTGCTTTTTGTTATTCGCATATGTAAATGTAAATATTGTAGTAAAAACTTTAAACCTAATAAAAAGCAAAAATTATTACTTCAAAAAGACTTCAACATGCAGAGTGGCGATTTGCTTCCTCAGTCATAATTTAAAATTCAAACATTTAAGAAAACTACTGCCTCAAAGCATTTTAAGTTTTAACATTCAACTCCTTGGACTGAAATGTGTATTTCACTGAGATACAACAGTGTTGTTGCGTTATGACTGACACAGAAGGCTCACGGCACATGACCTGCTTTAAGATTTGCTGTATTTGTTAATAGTTCACATACAGTTCTATGCAGAAGCTTCAGGTTTTTTTACTAGGTGGAAAACTAAACACTGATACAGGAGAATTTTTTAAATGTCTGAATCTCTTATTCTTTCCACTTTATCATCTCAACTTCTTGTGTACTCCGACACATACACACACTTCAATAACAAAAGAAAGTAAACCAACAACTACTGAGGATAAAAATACAATTTGAATTATGCCACAACAGCTTCTTTTATTCCTAGACTCTCTGCATGGCAGTATCTTATTCTTGAAGAAGAAAAAAAACTGAGAGGATTTAGGAACATTTTTCTGGAAAAGTTAATTAAAGAATTGAAATAAAGAAAAATGTCAGTTTATTTTTGTTGGATTGCTTGTTTGAACATGGAAGAGAGAATGGTAGCCATAGTGGAACTTACGAGCTATTGTGGAGAATAACCAGGTGCAGAGAAGGAAGGTGGGAACACTGACAAGGCTATAGAAAGTGGAATAATTTGTCAAAACCAGTTTGTAGAGGAAGATGTTTCAGATAACTATCTGGTTGAGACACCAAGAACAAAAATGAAGGTGATTAAGGAATACTGAATATAGAAAAATGACCATGGAGGAAGGAGGAGAGGCAACTAAGAGCAGAAAATGACGATTGAAAAAAACTGAAACCAACCATAATTCAGAAAACAGATGGAAGCTATATGAGGCACTACATTCAGTTGAGTGGAAAGATAATGCTTATGTGAGAGGGATCTGTCTGAGAAATCTACTTGATGAGTCAGTGTGGCTGCACGCAGATGTGTTCAGGGAACTTGAAGTGCAAAGGAAAAGTCAAATAACAGATAAAAACAGATAGGGGAAGTCTGCTCGAAACCTAATGTATGGAGCCAGGGAGCTGGAGAGACAAGGAGAACATTACTGCAGCGTGGAAAGGGGTTAAGAAACAAGCAGAAGTTCAGTGTCTGAACTTTGCCAGCTAAGTTCATAGACTATTTGTACTAATACAGAAGTCTTTAATGCTAGCCATAAGCCATTTTACAAGCTTATAATTAAAAGCCATGGTCTTTCTTTTTGGCCCAAGATGTGTTAAACATTTTTTTTGATGGACTTAAACACAGAGTTTTTAGGACTTTGACATCGACTGTGGTTTGTATATGTGACTTTAAGAAGACCCGGACCTGCCCTCACCTCAGGTTCTGTTTTCTTGCCAAACCATGCAAGTCTTTAATAACTTTATGTTAACTGTCCCAGAAAATCCATCTTAAGCTGCTGGATCACTGATTTATGTATGTCTAAAGTTTTTGATTAAATTCATCCTTTCCGCTCTTCTGTACTTACTGACACATCCAACTGACTTTTGGGACACGTGAAGGCATGTGTTGGGACTTCATTTTAATAAAGTCCCAACACTTTGGGGACTTTAATAAATAGATTCCATGTATGGTGGGAGGCTGTGTTTCTTCAAGTATTTATAAAACGTACTTCCTCTATTGTGAATGCATGAAGGCTAGAATGTCGTTTCAGTCTGAAACAGAACGGAAACCTAAAACTACATCAAAATGCCAGGGCAAGTTGTTCCTAGCCCAAACACCACCACAGATCTTGTTCATAGTCGATGTGCCAGCAGAGGGAGCGTACAGCTTCATGAGAGCAATACAGCTATATTTTGGGAAACTGAATGAGGAGTTTTGTGGCAAGCCCAGCGTCACTTTTATTATTTTTAAAGAGAAGTTATCTTTGGCTTTATATGGTTAACTCATGATCATTTTCAAATACTAGTTTTCATTTCTTTTATAGCCCTAGTCATCTCCTGCTGTTCTGCCTCCGCTTACTTTTGTCTGCTTCTTTCCTTCCTCTCACCAAGCATCTTGCGCTGAGGCCACAGGCATGCAAATGCATTTGGCACAAGTGATGGAGAGGAGGGAGCCTCCCAGTGAATATGCGGCTGGTGGAATAGAACCCCATCCGGCTGCTGGCAGACTCATTTCAGTGGATTTCTTTTCATCCCTACTCTTTCACTTACGTTGGATGCCAAGCCACTGTGTGACTGTGCTCCCAGGGTGTGGGAGCATGGGAACCAGTGGTGACAGAAGAGGGAGGCCCAAACAATGTCTGGTTTAGAAGAAGTTTTTTCAAGTTATAGATTTCAATTTGAAAAATTAACTCTAGTTTTAAATAGTCTATTTTATCTTGGCTAGCTTTCTGGCATATGGAAAGTTTAATTTTATTACCACCAAATCAGTGATAGAGGCCTGATTGTGTATATTGCTTTTCTGAACAAAAGTAGTAAATACTTATCTAACTTTTCCCATATGACTTTCATACTGTAGATTTTCCTTTGAGATCAAACATCCCTGTGTTCTGACAACGGGAAGGTGTTAGGCCTTTTTTGTTTCAAAAGCACTGAATTTGTCATAAAGGAACACTCTGAACACTGTTTAAAAATGATTAAAAACCAGTCCAAGGATATGTCTGAGCCCTTGAAAAGATTAAAATGCCAAGAATAATGATGGAAATTACGGCTGTAGTAAGAGCTAATTTTGAGAAACACATCCCTCAAAGCTTTTTGATTTGTCAAGGATCTGCTCGTTGCTAACTGTGCACCATATATGTCACCATGAATTAAATACAACAAAAAATTGCAGAGCCTATCCAATATTGCATTATGCAAATTTCCTGACATCTACTAGAGTACTTCTGAGAAGGTGTTCAAATAAAGGCAAGAGGGAAATCATCTTTACAACCTAAATGTATAAACTATATCATGCTCAGACTCTTATGATATGTGTTGTCCCTTATCTCTGAAGTGTCCAAAACTTCTTGTTCCACCTGTGCTTTGATTAATGCCATAGCTCACAAGTCCTTCGCTGTTTTACAGGATATTAATGCACATGCATGTGTAACTGGTAAACCCATCAGCCAGGGTGGGATCCATGGACGTATATCTGCAACTGGTCGTGGGCTTTTCCACGGAATTGAAAATTTCATCAATGAAGCATCATATATGAGTATAGTAGGAATGACTCCTGGATTTGGGGATAAAACATTTGCTGTTCAGGTAACTTTTTTTCCTTCAACTACAGGGAAAAGGTAGTAAACAAAATTCTAGTAGAGCTGCTCTTAAAAAGGGCTACAGCAATAAATCCTGTTAGGGTTTGATGACTTCCAAGTTAACCTTTACTCTCAAACTTAAAAAACACTTTTCAAGCAACATAGGTGCCCTTTATTTTGGACTGTTTTTTATAAAACTGAACTTTCGATTGCAGTCTACAGGCACAAAGCCAAATATCCAGTCTTTATAAACATAGGCTGCAAAGAAAAGAGTGAAATACTGTTACAGGAGTTCTTCAACTAACAGGAGTTCAGCTTTGAACAGTATGTTAAATGGAGGATTTGAGGGATTGCTTTGTTTTGTTCTTTTTAGTACCAATGCACTGTAGTTAGAAATAGCAGAGTGACTGTAACTTCCGAGTTGTCCTCTAGTTAACCAGTAGGCTGAAACAAACGTCTCTGCCCTGCATGGACCCAGCAGCACACTCATCGCCCTGCAATTTGGCATTTTTGTGTCTGGCTAACCAACAGGCCCTTAAGCATAACTTAGACTGAAAATATGGCTACAAGAATAGCTGAAGATTTTTCTAGGAAAATGAGGATATAGCATTGCAAAGAGACCTAATGCATGACAAACTGTTGTATTGCTGTTTGCTTCTAATATATAAACAAAAATCCTAAGGAGAATTGGAACTGTGTAATACAGGAATTCAGTACTCAGATTTTTTCCAGCATAGAATCTTACTACAAACTTTTGACATGGACTATGTGACTTTTTGGTCTAGCATGCATGTTTCTTTACTTCCAAAGTGTTGAATAATGGCCTGGAGTTAGGTTTCCTACACCAGTCAGGATGTAAAAAATACTAACTAAATACAAGATTATCTAAGTTTAGATTTAGGCAATCTGTTTTGTACAGGACCACTTCAGAAATATATTAGAAGTTATCTAGTTTGAGTGTTTTGATGTGAGGAATTAATGATATCTTGTTTAATGCTGTCCATTGTGGGATGGACTTTACACTTGTAAGCCTTCCTTACCCACATTATATGAGAATGTTTCTTGGCCTGCAAATGTTAGCTGAATCTTTAAATAGTCATACAAAAATCCATGAATCCCTCGAAAACAGTGCCAGTTATAAAACAGATACCCATAAAGTTCCTATGTTGATAAATAGCGTAGTTTTGATGCTTTCATAGTGGCATTGATGCTTCCCTTCTGTATTTCGAGTATAAAAAATTTAGCACAACTGTACATTGCTGGCTGCAATGAGTAAATCTACAGTGGTATTCAGACTAGAATAGAATGCAGGTAGATTTATTCCATCTTTCCTATACACATCATCTAATACCAAGATATATGAATAGATGAAGAACTATTTAAAGCTATATAAGCCTTAGCATTAATCATCATTTTAGCTGAAGGGTTAACTATTCCCTTTCTCTTTCCACCTTCAGGGATTCGGTAACGTGGGCTTGCATTCTATGAGATACTTGCATCGTTTTGGAGCAAAATGCGTTGCTGTTGGAGAGTTTAATGGTTCTATCTGGAATCCTGATGGGATTGACCCAAAGGAACTAGAAGATTACAAATTGGTATGAAACTTAGCAGAATTATTTTCATTTTTGTCAGCTTTGCAAGCACATAAAATGACTGTAGACTGGTGTTAATTTGTGATTTTTAAATCATGCTGCAATTAGTACTTCGAAAATGGCTTAGGAACGTTGATTCTTCTGGCTTTCTCCTTATGCCCCATATGAATGCAGGTGGTTAACACTAACTGATCTTGTGGCCTTGGCTGTCTCTGCAGTTATAACATGGTACTTTTTTTACCCTTTGACCTGACTCTCAGAAAAATGCTTGCATGTGTACAGGCTAATTACTTTGGTTTCAGAATTGGAGTTCATGATTATTTTGCCTTTCTTATGACTAAACTAGGAAGGAAGTCTCAAGGAACCATGGCAAGGAGGTTCCTAAAGGATTCCTAACTGAGAATCACAAGCATATGGACATTTAAGACTTTGAAGTACACTTTTGCTGCTTCTTACCTGTTGGATGTTTCTGAAAAATTGAAAGCCTGTCTGGAACTGTGACTTGAATATGTAGTTTATAATGAAAACTGGATATGGTGTTTTTATTTCACTTTCAAAGTGAAGCAGTCTTGAGGGGACAGTTCACAGGCACTAAAATACGATCTACCAGTTAGAGTTTCTAAGGGGCTTAACTGAGGTGTCTTCTTTTATGTAGGGAGCATTTAAATGTCTTTATCGCCCCTTTCTCCAAAGAATGAAATACTCCAGAGCTCAAGTGGTTATCCATGTCTTTGGCCAGAGAGCAGTTACGCCTCAGTCATGGCAACTTGGACTGTGGTCCAAGCTTTGTAGTTTGCTTTTTATGCCTAAGCTAAATAAAGACAGGAATTACGTTATGTGCTGTCATTCTAGTACTGTTGCTTCTCTCTTCTTTCTTTTTTGAAAGTTAGAAGAAGGGAAGGAAGTCAAATGGGTACATGCACACTAAAAACACCCTGGTTTGTTTCCTTCAAACAGCAACATGGGACAATCATGGGCTTCCCTAAAGCGCAGAAACTTGATGGCAGTATTCTGGAAATAGACTGTGACATACTCATCCCTGCTGCCAGTGAGAAGCAGTTGACTAAGGCCAACGCTCACAAGGTTAAAGCAAAAGTAAGTTGGAGGTTCAATTGCAAATGAAAAGTAGACAAGGCCTGTTTAAATACTCGTAGTCAATAATTAGTATGGGTGGAAACAAACATATACCTCTGAGTTACTCTGCTGTGATTCCTTTCAGATTATTGCTGAAGGTGCCAACGGGCCTACGACTCCTGAAGCTGACAAAATCTTCTTGGAGCGTAACATCATGGTTATCCCTGTAAGGTTCTATTGTGACCTTTGATTTTTCATTACAAGGGTAACATTTCTGTAAATTGTAGCAAGATGTTATTTACTGAAGGTTTTTGTTAATAGCAATTCATTCTTTTAAAGTGTTTTTTAACACCTGATGTCTGGGAAATGGGTGTCAATGTTCTGTAAGATTGGTAGAAATTACTTAAAGATCAACTGTAAATGACTAAAGACAACTGTCACATGAAGGCTACATATTTGGAAGAGAGAATAATCCACAATCGATTCTTAAATCTGTAGTTTTGCATTGTGGAGTATTAGCTGACGTTTGCTCAATTAAGTAGTCCACTAAGCAAGGGAAGAAGGCAGAGTAAATACACTGGCCAATTTGTTTGTGAAGATTGTGTCTCTGGGTGATGCTCTGACAGAACTGTGTATCGTACATTGTATAAAGTAAATATTGCCTATAGTAATAATATGAAAGAATAAGATCTGTCTAGGTGTAGTGATATCCTCTTCCCATAGTAAGGGTGTCCTGATCAAGTGATACTGCTAGAAAGAGTGGCTGATCTTCAGCCTTTACTCTCTGAGATGGCCTAAGAATGCCTTAATTTTCTTGATTAAAAATTTGTGCTAAAATAAAAGTGGTCAGTCAAGCACACCTGAACTTCATGTATTCTAAAGTTGAGTTCTCTTCTAAATCAGTAGAAGTAATCCCTGGGCTGCAGAAGAGGGTGAGTGTTGTCATGTAGGAATAACAACTGGATTGTCTTCTGTACCGCAGTTCAAACTAATAATTTGTGCATAATACTTCTGCTTGCTTTTGCTTAATACTAGAGAGCTGTCTTTATCACATGGTCACAATTCAAGACACTTACTATTTCTGTGCAGGATCTCTACCTGAACGCTGGTGGTGTAACAGTATCCTACTTTGAGTGGCTGAAAAACTTGAACCACGTCAGCTATGGACGCTTGACTTTTAAGTATGAAAGGGATTCAAACTACCACTTACTCAGTAAGTGTTCGGTTCCACTTTTGCTGTTTAATTGATAGATTGTACTAGTAAGCACCAAAAGTGGGATAAATGAATACAAAACAATTTTAAATTCACCTTAATTTCCCACAAGTCTATTACTGCTGCATACTGGACGAGTAGGAAAGATTTGATAGATTAACTGACTTGCAACTCTAATGACTTAAGTTAAATGCATACTTTATCACTTACCTTTTAATTTGTAAAGTGATACTTTCCTCAGCTTTGTGAAAATACTGAACTCAAACCACTTATGTGAAATATTTGCTACTTCTTAATAAACATCTTTCAGCTGTACACTTATTATGTGAGAAGTATTTAGCGTTCAAATGGATGACATTGTTCTGCATATACAACCATAGAGGATTTCTGTAAAGAGCAACAATATAATTTGTACAGACACTGTAAAAATCTGCTTATGGCCTACAGCTCCACTTAGGGCCATTCTGTACATCCCAGTTTCTGGACAAAAATACCAGTTACATGGAGAGAGGAAGCTTAATGGAGAAGAACTGCAGGATATTGCTCCATTTTAAACAATACCCTGTAGAACTTGACAAAACATATATCTGAATGTTTTTTAATGTAACCTTTTCTCATAAATGATACCTTTCAAGGTGCTTCTAAAGTGGTTGAGGGTTATGGCAATTCTAATTTAAATTCCTTTCTTAACTTCAGGATTGTGTCATCTGAAATACTCTGTGTTGGTGCTTAGGAAAGCTTACTAATTAAATCACAAGAACTAAGATGAAATAAATATCAATTCAAAATACTGAAGCACTTCTCTTGTCTTAAGGAAAAAAAACCTAAAATTCCACATTAGGCTTTTTTCTTAGCAAGCAGTGCATATGCAAAGTGCAGTAGGAGACAATTCATTGCTTTAACTTCAGGAAATACTTTGATGGTATTCATTGAGTTAGAAAAGTTAATCTGGATTGCTCTGTCAGCTTTATGAGTTTAGCAATGTGCGATCAGTAAATCCAGTTGCTTGCTGTGTGACTGTACTTTAGCAATACTGCTGCTAGTGTTGGAAACATTCGCCTATAAAAACAGATAAATTAACATCTTTCCTTTTTCTTAGAAAACAAAAATAGGATCCCTTTGCCCCCAGCCCCTATAGTCTGCATTTCATGCCATTGAATCCTGACAGTCCTGGGGTGAGCTCCTTTGCAAGGGAACACATTCCTTTCCTTGTCTCAGTTACCTTGCCTCTGCTTTTTTTCCTTTCTAGTGTCTGTCCAGGAAAGCTTGGAAAGAAAATTTGGGAAACACGGTGGAACTATTCCAGTGGTGCCTACAGCAGAATTTCAGGATAGGATATCGGTAAGTAGCTGCTGTTTGGGGTTTTTTTTTTACTGTTACTGTGGCTGTATTCTGATATTATAATGACAATGTAAATTTTACCATTGTAGCTATTACAGAGGTTTTTGCCCCAAGCAAGGCATTAGTCATAGTTAGCCTGATAGTCAAACGAATAACGCAAGCAAATGATCTGAACTGCTTAAGAATACTGGAAGTAAGCTATTTTTAATCTCTTTTACTTGACCCCCTGCAAAATGCCTCCAATATTGTTAAAAAGCTACAGTTTTAATGCAGATACGTATTGTATTTGTAACTACTGTTAGAATGGATATTGCCACTCATCTAGGGGAGTTTTTGAAAGCAACAGACTATCTCCGTTATTTAGACAAACTATGTGAGGGGTTTTTTTTTACCAGGGAGGGAACAGGGAATGATTCTTTTTGCAGGCCAGTAAGGAAAACTTGAAACCCTGTGTTTTTTCCTGATGCTTTTGTTTGCTATGAAATACTAGATATTTTTGCTGGCTAACCTGATAAATACATAGATTCCATATTTTCTTTGAACCCTAGCTATCAAAGTCTATGGAGCTTTTGTAGTGGGAAATATTGCCTCAAACGTTACCAGAATTTGTTTTGGATGTCTTGTTGAAATAGTTTGCCTAGATTTCCAGACAGCTTTCAACAAGATCCCACACCACAGACAGTTTGGTACACTGTTTCTGTAACTCCAGGATAATACAGACAAGAGCTGACTGAAAAATTGTAGAATGTTCTTCTAAGACTTAAATCAATGAGTAAAGAAATGTCAAGTAAAATTCATTATTATCTAATGTGTAGCAATACATGGTGGGGAAATTTTCATGTAAAATGATGGGTTGTGAGCTCATCTATTTGCATTCAAATTGAAGATCTGGAGATAATGACAAAATATAAGCTTAGAAATCCATAGTAATCAAAAAGCAAATCCAGGGTTAGAGATAGTTCTGAAGGGAAAAGAATAAGACTGACTCATGATGCCACAATATAAACCTGGAGCGTGTCTGCCTTCTGAGTACTGCACACAGGTTAGGCCTCTATCTTCAAACATTATAGATGTGGAAAAAGTTCAGAGAAAGATCACAAGAATAATCAAAAGCTGCTCATACATGGAACAAAAAAACTTAACCTAGGTCCTGTTGGCCTGAAGTAGTCCTGGGGTGGAGGCAGTAATCTGAGTGATGTGAAAATGGATGGGCAAGGATAGATTGTTCACTGGAAGGAAGGGTGAAGGAGAACGAGGCGCTGTCAAACAAAACCAATGGAGTGAGGAGCAGAATGAAGAACGGGGATGGTTCCTAGCACAGCAGGTGGTTGGGATGTGGAATACCCTCCCAAGGGATGTATGGAAGCTAAAAGGGGTGGCCGGTTTGTTTTTTAAGACAAGTTCAGGAGGAGATGAGACAAATGATTGGGGGAAACAATCCAGTGAGCTGTGAAAAACATTAAGCCATGCTTTGCCGGGAAGAAATTGGGGGAAATGCACATAAATTTGGGCAACTATCAGACTTTAGCCTGATCCAGTACGATGCTAGCATTTTCGTAAATACTAGGCTGAATGAATAGCGTGGTAGAAAAGTTCTGTGGCTTCAGGTGATTGCTGTGATCTCTTAAACACAAGCCATAGAAACTGGCCTAGTAATTTCTATGTCCAACCCAAATTGGTATTTAAGGAAAAGCATGTATTTTGTGAAGCCAGGTCTCAAGTTACTCGTAAGTTACAACAGTCAGGACGATGGAACATTGAAGCTGATAGCCTGAATTAGGATGAACGAGTTTCTTCAATTATTTATTGTTTTGCGTATTTAAATTTTAATGGGAACAAAGTTATTGTGGAGTTGGCTCAGGGCTAATACAGTGTTGAGTATGGGAACTGGGGATCCATGCCCTTCCTAAAACCTGGCAGTCTTCAAAAACAATTGGAAATAGTTTCTACAGGTTATTAACTATTGGGAGCTTTTTGGTTTAACATTTACTGTGTGCTTTGAAGGCTGAGAACAGTAGTTACAACATCAATAAACAATGTTAGCATCATGCATCTAGAAGCTAAGCATATAAAAGACTCCAGTGCTTACATCTGAGGTTTTATGAATTGATCATAATTAGCTCTTCAAGTAACACAGTAAAGGCAATTTAGTTTCTTACATCAGTCATTAGAAGAAAATGAGCAAGCTTCAGTAATTAGGGGAATCCAATGTGTCATTGTCTTTAATATATGACTAGTACCTTTTTGTGGTTTGAATTAAACTCAGATTTCATTTCCTGTTTTTGCAGGGTGCATCTGAGAAAGACATTGTCCACTCTGGGTTGGCTTATACAATGGAGCGTTCTGCCCGGGTAAATACTGCATTAGTAAATGTACTTATAGGGAAAAGAACTTGTATGGCTTTGCAACAGTTTTTAAATATGTGGTACCTAATTTTTTTGCAATTAAAGGAGTAGATAAACAGTCTGTGATAATGGAAGTCACTGTGAGTATAAGGTATTTCTGCTCTGTGCAGGGATGGCCAACTCTAACAGAGTATAGTAAACATTAGAGAGTAATACATGAAATCAGGAAGTATTTTCTACTCGAAACTGTAGTAATTAAACTTTTTAGTTGTCCTCTTGTATCTTACTAATCTGGGACACATACCTAAGTTCTTCACCTTGCAGTTTTAGATTAATCCCTTTATACAGTATTTTTAATTAGTGGGGCAAAGACTACTCGAGACATCTTGTCTCTCCCTGTGTCTGAGGTACATGTGGATCTGAGACCTGAGAAGGGGCAAGAGAGTAATCCTGGAAAGAGTTTCTTCTCTTTCAGGTCTCAGTTGTAAGGGGAATCAAGAATTTGAGACTTGATCCTCAAAGGATCTGAGCTCTGGTACAGATCTAGCAGCTCTTATACTCCTAACTTAGATCCTCTAAGCAAAAACTAGTGTAGTTCCTATGGAGAAACTTGCAGAAATCACATGTAACCTTTTCTGTTTCAGCAAATCATGCGTACTGCCATGAAGTACAACTTGGGTCTGGACCTGAGGACAGCTGCCTATGTCAATGCAATTGAGAAAGTCTTCAAAGTGTACAATGAGGCTGGCCTGACCTTTACATAAATAGGCCATTACCGCTCCTTACTGTATCCCATCCCTTTCGCCATTAATGTACCCTCTTCTTGAAAAAGCTTATCACAAGTTTACATGTAACCACAAAATTTTCTTTTCTTCTGACAATATAGTGGATTCTATTCTCAATTAGTTTCAGTCCAAACTAGTCTTTTTTACAATAAAAATCCATGGATTAGGAAATTGTATACAAGTATGTATCTGAAGATAACAGTTCATCTGCGCTTGTGGGGGCCATTCTGGGTATTTCACCTACAAAACAAAATGGTACACTTTGTTTGAAAGAGTGGTATTGCCACCTGAGCCACTTCTCAGACTTCAGATCAGATACTGTACGAGATGAGCACTTAGCTCATTATTACTTCATGCACTTTTGTTTAAAGATGTAATTTTGGCTTTGGCACTTTCAGTAAGGCCTTGTATGATCAATGCTGTGGCATTGTCAAAGGAGGAATGGGCCTCCAGCAGGGATTAACTTTGATAGGAGTCTAATTTTTATTTGTACTAAAGCTTCAGGCCTGATTCTCTTTAGGCAATGTTTTTTCTTTAACTGTGCTGCTGTTATAGGACTACCTTTTATTGCTTTTTCAAGCTAGCTTGACTATCACCATGAAGTATGTAGCGGTGACAGACTAATATTTTTATAAGCTGAAATTACTGAGCAACTCTAGTTATGTTTTTAATCAAGTATCTACATAACTATCTGACTGTAGGTTGTTTCATTTTTTTTTAAAAAGGGATAATCTGAATTTGGGAAGCAATCGTACTTAGGTTTTTTGGAATTCTTTTTCAGTCTTTTCATTTTCGAGGCTTTCTGAAAATTAGAATCTGCCTCAGTGAACAACTAAGGTGAAACTGAACCCAGAAATCGCTGGCCAAACTACAGAGGAGCTAGAATGCTGCTAGAAACTTAATCTACTGTCTTAACCACATACAGCCTTTGTTGTTGTTGTTATCAGGAGGTCTTGAAATTTTTGAACATACCAGAGTACAACAAAATGGACCTCAACACAATATTGGATCAAGCACAGTTTTTAAAGCGTAAGGCTTTTATCCAGTGGAGTCCCCTTGAAGTGCCAGATGTTATTTATGTAATAAATATGAATGTTTTTTTTAAAAGACCACTGGTCCCTCCCAGAAACACATTCTTTTTTTCTAACTAACTACTTTGTAACCGCATGACATAACCTGGAGAGAAGAGCAGTTATTAAAAAAAGTTGACCTTTCCAAACCTACTATGCTGGTGTATTACTGTTTTCTATTTCATGCAATAGCTTTCGGTAGTTACCAATCAATCTATGAATCTTCACAGCACACTTGTTTGTTCATTACGTCCCTACTGATACAATAATGTCTCAGAGTTATCCTAAGGGGCTCATTAATACAGATCTCTGTCTCTTGAACTTGCCTGTCAGCAAGACTTTTGAAGTTGGATATATTTGGTAAATCATTTCAGGTCTTTATTGTGTCCTCTCAAGGTTGTGTGAAGAACTATTCTAGTAGTTCGCATGGAGCAATAAACCTGTGTGATGTATTTAATTAGTGGCTTACTCCATCATATACGCCAATGTCTGGGGTTATAAAAGTATTACATATCACTTAAGCGCAGTATATATATACTGGCATTTATATGGAAAAAAAAGAACCCTTTGAGTGTGAAAGAATTACTGTGATCAAGGTGTGGATCTCTAAATAGAAGATCTGTATCCTGGATCATTTTTCAGTGCAGTTTTTATGTAAACATTTATTAGATAGTAAAATTAAACTAAGATTTTAACAATTCAACTTTGACAAATTGTGACCTATTTCCACCAAAACCTGGAAGGTTAAAAACTCTCTTTCTTTTTTCAGTAATATAACTATTTGTTTGAATCTTAAAAACAGAGTTGCATTATCTGGCAGTAAAGTTGTTGAAAGCAAAGTGCAGAAGCAGTGAAGAGACTTGTCTACTATTCTCCCTCCCCTCCACATCTGCTCTCCAGCTAGTAAAGCACCTCTGGTTTGGCTGTGCAGACTTGGAAAATGGGAACCTTTCAGCGTTGGAGCACATGGAAAGCTGGCATAGCTAGCTATACTGTAATCTCTCCTACCTCCTACCTGCTCTGAAGGGGAAAAAAAAGCCAAAAGCTGCACAATGCCCAATTTCCCCAATTCATTGGAATCTGACATGCTTGTACACCTACAAGTTAATGCTTCTTTTCTCAGGATGCCTTGAAAGAATGCAGACCTACCACAAAGTATGATTTTACCAAACCCAGAGATAAGCCCTTAAAGGTGACTTGATTTCACCTCAGCTAACTTTATTGCAGTAATTACTGACCTCATGTTAACGAAGAGAGACGGACCTGCAGGGCACAAATCAGAGCATATCCAAAGGCTGGTATAAAGAGAACTTGGGATACTTTAAATGAAAGAGTTAAGATTCTTGAGGGGGTTGATGCTTGTAGTCTACCTGAAGATTACAGCACATCAACTGATTTGCCCTTTGCTTGTTGCTGAACACAGGAACCAAACTGTCAGTGAATCCAGACTTCTTGTGACAGATAGCTGGTTCTGAAATGGCCTTGTACATTGAAGCACTGGTGCTAAGCGTTGTTGAGTTCAGTCCTAATGTGATAAGACAGTTAAGAAAAAAGTAAAATTACCTGTTCCTCATCACGTTTTGTAGCACATACCTCTCAAGAGCTGGCAACAGCAGAGAGGAGACACTGGTGGTTTTACACAGTTGCTGTGAGTTAATGTGGATTTAGAGGCTGGCTCTGGTGTTAGCAGCTCTAGCCTTTTCCTGGCCCCTGGCCACAGCTGAAGAAAGCAGTCCCTCTCTGGGGTGTAGGTCATAAATATAACCCTACTGGGTTGGGCTTTGTTTTTTTTTTTAACTTCAGTTAGGTGTTAGACCAGACTTCTTGGGGAATGCTCCGCTCCTTACACATACACAAGTTTTATCTTTCAGCTAACAACATTCTCACTGCTTATATTCACTTGCATACCACTAGACATCCACCAAGAAACTTGCTAGGACATTTGGTAGAGCGCCAGTGAATACCTGAAGTCAGATTTAAGCACAGATTTTAATCTGCTCTGAACTACACCTACTACCTAGAGCGAAACGCATCCTTGCTATAGTGGGTATTTGTAATCTCTCATGCAGTATTAAGTGCTGATTATGTAGACAGTTTGTGTTTGGCTCAGTAAGTACTCTGAAGCTGCGAGTGAATTTCCCATGAATGACAACTACAGTGTTTGGGGTTACATGCCACCTGCAAACTACTAAATGCAAAAATATCTCTGTCATACAGAAGAGCAAGTAGAACAATCACTTTTCACCCCAGCAAAGAACTCAGACCTACACCTGCTTTCATTGATGGCAACTGTCTCCGTCAGGAAGGAGTGTTGGAGCAATGGTAACTCCTGGTGTGATTTTAAGACACCAAGTAAGTGACCTCTAAATTACTCTCTTAGTAAGCAGCGAGTCCATAATAAGCAGATTCCTTACTCATTGCAGTAGGAAGTCATTTTTTCCCTCCTGTGTGTTTGACAGGAGCCCCGCAAGTGTGGTAAATTACTCCGTTGCCTCACCGTGCGCTGCACTGCACGTCAGTACTTTGCTGCGCAGAGCTGCTGAGCTGGTACCAATGACCCAGCTCAGGCAGTGTTCAGCAGTTCAGTAGAGAGCCGCGCGTTCTGCTGTTAGCATTACTTGGAGCCCCACAATGCTCCTTTGCAGCAGTTATGTACACCTTCAACACGGTAGCTAATCGCCATTCTACAGAGAAGACCAGCAGTACGACAGTCAGGGAAGCGTGCAGGTGCTGACCTCGTCTTGTCACCGCTGTTTAGGTGCTCAGCTTGTGCGACTTGCACACACACGATCACGACTTACCCTCGGTGACAGAATGGGAAAGAGACCAAATCTCAAGCCCTTGGCTTCACCCTGTGCCCACTCCGAGCCATCCCTTAGCTCGTCAAAAACCACGGTGTTTGTCTGCTTTAATAGCATAGCACAGCTTTAGCTGTCTGTCCTGTGAAGTAATCCAGTCTTGCTAGAGCGGTGATTGTAAATGTTTCTTTGATTTGTGTAACCAAAGGATTCCCAAGGAACACACGCAAGACAGGTAGATTTTCTTTATTTAAGAGTACATGTAATAGAAACTTGTTTACAAAAATTTCAATGGTGTTACACTTTTATCTTCATTGTCCAAAGCTTTTGCCCCATGAAGTTGCTTGATTCGCTACATTTTTTACAGCTTTTTCACCAGTTTCAGCAACCTTGTAGACTTCATCAAGAGCTTTTAAAACAGAAAAACAAAGGTAACTGTACCATCACTGCCACACTTTTCCCTTTCCCACGCGGTGTGGGACAAGGAGCAAGGCAGGGTTGGGGGACCTATCTGGGATTTCACTGGTGTGACATTACTGAAATAAAGAGAAATGTTGCCGTACCTTTCTGACCAGCATCCTTAGCCTGTTCTACCACTTGCTGCACAGTCTGGCCCACCGCGTTAACTGGAATTAGGGGGAAAAATGAGTGTAAATTGAGCAGTCTTTACCCTTTGCCTAAATTCAGTAATCACATTTTACGAGGGTTCGCTAAATGTTTCAGGGCTAGAAGATGAAAAATTATTCTTTAAGGATTCTTTAAGGATGGCACCCTGGTCTGGTGGGAGAGAGATGCTATTAGGAAGCTGGCTGTAGTTCCCCACCTTATCATGTGTGTTGATACAGGTGAAGATTATACAGGTTACAATCTGTGTCACCTACAGTGTCAGAAAACAAACCCTAGTAGAGAATCAGGTGCAATAAAACCTTTCTTTTTACTGCGCCTGGCTAGGATCTGCAGAGAGCAGGCTTGGGCAGTGCGCTTGGTAAAGATTCACCCACCAACTGCATAAAGCCTGATGCTTGCTGTCTGAAGCAGCATGCTGTAAGAGCAGCACATCAAAATTTAGTGAACAAACTAATACTTCCTCTTGCAGCTAGAGAAAATTTTATTCCATAAGAGACCAGACTAGTTTTAAAGGCATGAAATTGTTGTTCAGATGTGAAGAGCAAGAGGAGGCGTTGTGTTCAAGTGGAGGAACTGCAGCCTAGAAGACAGTGATAAATATTTGGATGATCGGCCTCCAATAGCTAGGATCAGGGAAGTCTTACTCACTAGAGTCAAATGAAAGTTTGGGGCAAATGGTCTTCAGTTGAACCTGTATTTGTTTTATTCCCCCTGGCTCCAGACAGCACCTTTTAAAAAGCGTGGATGTGTTGTGTGCAACAGACCCTGGAGGGGGGCTGACCAAGCCAGGTTCCTCACAGACGTTGCATGGAGGAGACGTGCAGAGGGGAGGAACGACATTTCAGTGGACTGGGAGCGTCTTAAACTTCAAAGATCTCCAGGCTTGGATTGAATGTCTCTTCAACAGTAGTTGTTTCGTGAACTGTCTTGTAAAAATGAGTGACCTATTTGACCTTGGGTTGTAGGACACTTTCTACTGCTTAAAAGCCATACTAATTACCATCAAGTGTCATCATTTGGTGCAGTTTCCTAACACAAATGAGGTACAAGCTGTGGCTAAGGAAAATGCTTCCTGTCACAATCTTGGGTCACAGCGGGGTTTGCGGCTCCTTTCAGGACCCATGGGGTGGGGTAGGTGCTACTTTTAGGTACTTGCAAAGCCCTGTTGTGCCACTCTGCACTTAGCAATGGCTCATGGGACTGCGCCTTCGGGGCATGTGCAGGCACAACAGAACTAGTTCAGAGACAAGGTAAGTAGTAGTTGGACAGCCATGTTCTAGTTAAAAATTAGCATAAAATCCCCTTTGTTTTCATTTAAATGGGCATTTGGAGGGTACCTCTATTTGTAATACTCCCAGGAGTGGGTGCACTGCTGATACTGATGTGACATGAGTCCAGCATCACATGCTGTGTATTTACTGCCCATCATCGAGGTACACGCTGGCAGCACAGAAAAAAGCAGCCAAAGTCAGGCCAGTGCCTGGGAGCTCCCGTTGTTGTTCCAGGATCCAGCTCCAGCTGGAAGGGCTGTGCTGTGGCACAGGACTCGCTGGGGAGATGTGTGCAGGGCAAAGGGCTTCAGTCCACTGGTGTCTGAAGAACTGGCCCAGCTTCAAGTGCTTGGGGCAGAAGAGGAAGCACTACTGCTACTATTTAAAAAACTTTGCTCTTCGAGTTTGTTGACTCCTAGACGCGCAGTTCTATCAGCTGAACTTTGAGATTGCTACTCAGCTCCTTCAAGGTGACAAATACCACTTCTAAACCATCCACATCAGTCTTCTAGGATAGGAAGCCATAGATAATGTTTCCACAACGTTAAAAAACTTAGAAACTTCAAAAAAACCTCCAGAAATATGCATTTCCAGGGCTGTACAGCAAAAGCAAAATGAAGAAATCCTCATCTGAAAACAAGAATTGATGGTTACCCTCCTTTTGCCCACATCCTGGTATTTCTCTTCAATGCTTCAGAATAAAACTAGTTGGTTTAAGAATCAGCTGTGGAAAAGGGGGCAGTGGGTGCGGGATTACGCATCTCATCTTCCCAGCAAGTTGAACCAAGGAGAGGTGGTAAAGAAGTAGCACTTGCTTCACTGGGCACATAGCCTGCAGGGTGATATTTCTACTGCATTTCAAGTCACAGACAAAATGTCTGGTTTCAAGAGTTTATGTAAATGTCGTGTAAAGAAAGATGAAACAGTTTCCACTGCTCATATGTCATACTAAGCACAAACATTTCAGGAATCGCACCAGTGTGGATCTCTGCGGTGAAGCTTCATGACCAATGGCTCATCCAAGCAGCACGCTATTTAAATTCGGGGCCAGCTCTGCGAGCTTCCCCAGAGCGCTGAACCTGCCCGAGGTGCCCGGAGCCCCTGCAGCACCACCGTGGCTATCGGCAGGGTGAGCGACTGCAACACCGGTGGGGCTGGAGCACTGACAGCAGAGCGGAGCCGACTTAACTGATGCATTTGTGCAGCACTGAGCAGCTCAGAGACCTCAGAGCTCCAGGAAACTAATGCACCAGGCTATTACAAAACTCGTATTTATAGTGGCTGTTCACGTTAGGGAACAAAGCCCTAAATAAGCAGCCTTGCCTCCCCTCTTGGCTTTCCACTGTCCTCTCTTCCGTGCATCATTTAGACACCCACGCAGTGAAAGCCAGAGCGGGACAAGTTGTGGGAAACCAGTAGTTAGTATCAGTCCTTCATTTACTACAGTGTTAGAGGGTTTGGAGACTACGGGACATACCGACCGCACCCTTGGGGGCAGCATCTATAGAGCCCACGCCTCAGAGACAGCTTTGCTCCCAGTTGCCAGGGTGGGAGCAGGGCCTGTACTTTAACACCTAAGGCACAGGAGGAGGGAAAGCAGGGATTTGTATTTACCTGCCACCTGGGCAGCGCTTTCAGCTTGTTGCGTGGCTTCCTCAGCAAGCTTCTTCCCAAGCCCGAACATGGCTGCGCTCAGTCCTCTCTCCCCGCAGAGGATGGGCGAGTGAATCCCTAAATTCAGTTCTGTTACAATGTTTGGCAAAGCGCAGCTTTTTATAGACAAAGCGGGACTCCTCCCAGTAGTTACAGGGCAAATGCAAACTGGAACAGGGAAAGCCATGAGCCCTGGTCGGGTGATTAATATACAAGGCATAAAAGGGTGAAGAGACGTTAGTGTTTATTATGTTTTCCTCCCCAGAGAGAGGGCGTGGATTAATCGTCCGGAGTTTTCCATAGCTCAGGAATGAAAGCTTTGTTTTTTTACCATGCTGAGAAGCTGGTAAACAGCATGCGTGCCACAGCTGTCCCGACCCAAGGCTCCTGCGCCGCAGGGGGAGATACAGGCAGGCACAGCCCGGCGTGAAGTCAGCAGAGAAACATTGCATCGCAAACCACTCAGCTGAAGAATTGCTTAAATCAACTTTGGCATTTCAAAACCTTACATAGAAAAGTATCCAGTTTCAGATGATTCTTGACCACGGGTTTTTTTTCCCTCCCCAGTGGGTCTTGAAATTCATGGTTATAAAAAGCAATGGGAGGAGCTAACCCTGCTTTTTAAAGTATCTGATGAAATCTTTGTTGTGGTAGACGAAGCTAATAATTTTGTGGTGTGTCATAAAGAATATTTTAACCCCTTGTTTCCAAGGGGAAAGGGCTCAGGAGAGTGGAGAGCGGAGGCTGGCACCCCTCCCCTCTGTCCCCACAGCGAAGGGTGGCAGGGCCTGGCGCAGCACCCATGGCCTCGGGCTCCAGGCAGGGAGCCAGGGTGCAGCCCCGCAGCCTCTGCCGGCCCTTGCCAGGGTAAGAGCTTGCCCCACCCGTCCGGAGCTGCAAAGAGCTGAGCTGCTGCCTTGTTCCGCGGGCCGGAGCCCACAGGGTGGGACATGGTGCAGGGACCACGCTGTCTGGGTTCCTCTCACCAGGCGCCTGGATGCCGTCCAGCCAGTCAGGAGCTGCTCCCACCCCAAATACCAGGCCTGGGTTTTTTCTGGGGTCACCTGCTTTCAAGCAGAACTACTTCTGTGCCCTTTCACACCGTGGACAGGAGCTTTCACTCTGTTGATCAAGTAATTGTTGCTGAGAAGGGGAGAAAAAAGTGTAGCCTTCCTCAGGCCAAGGGGTTTATGTATCGAACCGATTATCTGCCCGCAGTTACTGCCACAGCAGGGGCCAGGAACGCCTCTCCTGTCCCAGGCATGTCACTTCATGAACAACAGTTCCTCTACAGCATCCCTTCCAGCATTACCAGCTAAACTTCTGTTTGCTTCCAACCATTACACTTTCTTACTGATCAGAGTCCTACTTTATGTCAGTTAAATAGGATGTGGAGGTGTTTCTGGGGCCAAGGAGGGAATTCTCTGCATCATTTTATCTTCTGACGGCAGAGAGGGGATAACTCACCATTTCTAAAGGGAAATTCTACAAGAATATGCTCACAAAACAAAAAAGAAAAAAAAAACCAGAAGGAAAGTCACAATTTTGGTTTTAAATTAATGTCTTCCTTGAAGTCAGGTCAAGGGGTGCTGACAAAGTTGAGAACTGACCTATGGTACAGAAAAAAAAACCCTGAAATATTTCAGATAACTCAGAGCAGCATTTGACCCATGGAATTTTGTCGCCCAGCAGCCGAGCAGTAAAACGCACCCACTGTTCCCTGCCACATCCTCCATTACCCACGGCTGGCCTTGCTCGCAGGAAACAGCAATTTCCGAGTCCTGCTCGGCTGCAGCTCCACTCGCTGACGGGGAGAGACGCGTGAAGACAGTGAGACCCAGAGTCAGCAATCGGCTTGTATATTTGACCAGGTGGGTGTTTACATTGCGAGGAGACACCAGAAATGCCCCTCTTCACTCTATCCCGATTGCGAAGTGAAGGACAGTTCCTTCTCTCCCACGCTCCAGTACTACAAATACAACTCTCTTTTCAAAAGCAACATCGTCCCTAGCTCATGAGCAACTTCCACGAGAGCAGAGCAGTACAGCACCAGCACTGATGCTTTGACTTCCCAATGAACATGAGTTTAGAAATAAAATTTCATAAGCATTCCTAATTATACTCCACTGACGCACTGCAGGTACACATTGAATGGTAACGCTAGAGAGAGTATGTGCCATTGCAACATCCCTACAAACAGGTTAAGGCGATGTTTGCCTCACAGGAGTAAAAACATACAGCATTAACACACACCACAGTTCTCAAACACAGAAAGGACCTGTTTTCTGTTACTACATAGAGACTAAAACCATAGAAGACCAGTGAAGAGGTGTAGTTCTCTGCAGGCACCAAGATTTTCATCACATATACGTTCAAACTGATGTTAGGTCACACGGTGCGGCAGCCTTTGCAGACCCTCATGGCAGCAGCACACGCCTCAGTAACCGCATCTCCCAACTCCACGCAAGTGTGTGCAGTGGGGGTGCAGAGGGCTCCTGGCTCTCCGCAACACGAGCTGCCCCTCTGTGCCATCACTGCTGCTTCTCCTCTCCTCAGTGTGGGTAGTTAAGGCTTGGCGGTCTGAAGATGTCGCGCTGTACGGAAAGGTAGTCTCCCCCCCCTTCTCCTAATAGCCAATAGCATTTAACCTGTGAAGTAAGCAGACGGAAGTGATGCTGTAAACCTAGGCTATATAACGCTGTGTTATTTATCAATAAACGCCATTTGCCGTCCACCACATTGGTGTCTGCGTGCTGATGACCCGAGCGGCCGAGG
>Ga0065711_1001827_pt1 | contig 38945 bp, 26 predicted proteins | sample Hoacrofraction12_FD_59098 | JGI IMG/M metagenome (GOLD analysis project Ga0065711, IMG submission 59098) | Hoatzin crop microbial communities from Cojedes, Venezuela - Epithelial fraction 12 v2 (version 2) | ecosystem: Host-associated > Birds > Digestive system > Esophagus > Crop | place...
GCCCGCCGCCGCCCTGGAGCTGGCCCTGGAGGAGGAGCTGGCGCTGCTGGCCGCCGCCGGGGAACCGCCGGAGCCGCCGCCCGCCGCCGCCGCCCGCGACCCCGAGCTGCTCTCGCTGATCCGGCAGAAGGAGAAGGACCTGGTGCTGGCGGCGCGGCTGGGCAAGGCGCTGCTGGAGCGCAACCAGGACATGAGCCGCCAGTACGAGAGGATGCACAAGGAGCTCACCGACAAGCTGGAGGTGAGGCCCCGCCGCCCTGCTCCTTCCCTCCCTCCCCCGGCCCGCAGCGCTCCCCGCTCCGAGGCCGCGGCCCCCGGGAGCCCCGCGGTCCCTCCCCGCGGAAACCGAGAAATCCCGGGGGCGGCAGGGCGGGCACGGGGCCTACCGAGCCACCCGCGGAAATCCCCGCGGCCGCGCAGGGGGGAGAAGGGGTCTGAGAACCACCCCCCCCTCAGGCGCCGTTCTCCCCCCTCCCCGGCTGCGGGCTGGCGCGGGGCTCCGGCGGGGGCTGCGCTGCCCCCGGCCCCGGGGACCGCCCGCCCTGCGCTCGGCTCGGAGGGTGAGATCTGTGCAGCAGGTACCGAGCTGCGAGAGCATCGGGGAGCCTCCCGCTGAAGCTGTTGCAGCTAAGGCGCTGGGCACGGCAGGAGATAAGCCCTGACGGTACGGCTCTGGGAGCTGGCTGCTCGGAAAAATACCCACAGGTATCTGGGGAGAGCTGGTTGCCAGGAACTCAGTGGATTCAGCTTTTTGTCGATTTTTGAGGGTGAAATAGAGCGATTGCAAAGAGAGAGAGTTGTGCAGGCAGCTGCTTCTGGAACAACTCTCTTGCACAACTATGTAAAAGAGCCGCTATTACCCCCACTCGTTTTTCTCACTCTTGAAATTTTAATTCTCCCAGCAAGTAATACTGCTTAGAGTGCTGAGAAAAAGCCTCTCACCTTTCTGGAGAGAGTTTAAACAGTGCTGGATTAACATTCAAATTTCAAGTCACAGCCCCAGACCGGTTCTTTCCGCACAACCCTGCATATTCCTGTGTTCCTTCCTCACGCCCTTACATCTCTCAGGTTCAAGAGGATTTGTGAAATTACTGTACAGCCTTTGTTCTCCTAAGAAAATTCCTCTCTATTATTAAACTTAGCACTTTACCCTAGCTAATCCCTTCCTCTTTGCAGGGAGATCTCTCTGCATTTACTATTCTGATAGAAACAATTGTGAAGGTGACACTTGCTCAAACTGTTGTTTAGTGGCATTATTTGTCAGATTAGAATTTCCCAGAGTATTAAAATTTGCCAGAGGAAGTGTTTTCAGGTTGATCTTTAAGCAGGAACAGACGTATGTGGCGTTGTGCTGACGTAGTTCTCCTGGTGAGTTGGAGTAGAACCTTTCCTACCATTAAAGGAAAAACGCACCAGTTGAGATACTTGCGGAGCTGCCGTTTAGGGATTTCGGGAGTCTCAAATACCACTTGCTGTTTGCAAAATGTAAAGATGAAAAGAAGAGGGGAAAAACTGTGACTTCATAGTACGTTAAGTAACATCTCCCAGATGTTTACCTCTGCTTTTACAGGCCCATTCGGAAGGCGAAGGAAGGGGTGGTAAATGCAACCAGTTGTTTACATCTTTCCATCCCATTACTATCGCTCTGACTTTCCAGTTGAATAACAGATTGCTACTTTTCAGGCTACCCATCCGATAGGAGTTAGCTTTGTCTGCTGAAGGGTCAGATTTTTTCCGCTGTGTTTGGCAGATCCAAGACAGCGCTACTTCACATGAAAAATCAAACTTGAACATTAATCTTCTGCAACGCAAGCCTGGTAATCCTAGCCTCTGCAGATTAGATGTTGGCCTCCTCCTGTTGCCACTGAAGTGAACAAAATTTCACAATAAGCTTTTCGATTTCAGAGGAGCAGGGAGGAAGGACCCGCACCTGTTACCTCCTTCCCCATGCTGAGAACTTGCTGATGATGACCAGAAGCAAAGTCTCAGATGATCCTTGGTGACAACTGCACCTGATACAGTGATGTTTAAGCAGTATTTAGGAGGAGAGATTTTCTCCCAGTTAACAGTTCGAAGCTGGTTTCAAGAGCTCAGCGAAGCCTCTCCATTTCCCAACAGCCAATATGCTGGCCCGCTCCTCCAGTGCTTCGCCTCAAGGCTAGTTATGTTCTAGCTTGGTGGGTTCATTACTGAAGTGCAGCATTCCTGCCATACGCCTGCTCTGGCAACTCTTTCACTTTGCAGCCTGAATTAAAATTCATTTCTCTTCATGGAATTAAAGTCCTGTAATAAATTCTGAGATGCAATCCTAGTCAGTTTTGTTCTCTGTAAGGGATTAAAACAGCTAATACTTCTGTTCCTCTGACACAGAGAAGTTTGCCACGTCCAAGCATTTTAGAGAATGAACCCTCTTTATCAGCCGGGAAACTCCTCCTTGCTCTCATCTCTTTAAATGAGGAGCAGCACGGCTCAGTTTAGTTGAAGGGGAGCTGTTTTCAGAAGAAGACATCTTCTAGAAAGCAGCTCTGTGTAAGAATCAGTGAGCAGCTGGTGGATGGAGAGACCCTTGCAAAACGAAAACCTCCCCTACGAAGGGCAGCAGTTGGCCCTGTCATTGCTACGTGAAATAAAACCCCCATCCGGATCTGCAGCCATGCAGGTGCCGGGGTGAGGGCAGGCGAGGGGAGACGGCTGCTGGGAGAGGAATCAGGCAGCATGTCCTGTCTGGTTTATCCTCCCTCTGTGCCCCACTGCACTGTCCTGGTTTCTCCACCGCCACACAATAAACTTTATATTCTTTGCCTCTAACTCCAGCCTGTGCAATGGCCGTTTACTGGAGCTGTACATAGAGTGAATTTTCTGTTGCAGTAAAGAACTAAAGTGGTTTTTAAATGATTGACAAGGCTTATCAGTGGCTTCTAAATCACATTTGAGTATGTCTGGGGAACTTCAGCTGCAGTGCTGCTCCTCAGCAGGCTGAAGTTTCATCTTCCATTTACAGAAGGCCCTGGATCTTTCTAAACATTGCCTAGCAGTGAAGGAGACAGAGCTATAAAAGACAGCGTTTTCAATGTGCCGCCGAAAGTGAAATTGTGGCTGCTCCAGCTGCACTGAGGCTACAAACAAGATTTCTTTGCAATGGTTGTCATGGGCCTGGTGCTGGGATCTCATGCCTACCTATTGCATTAAAAACAGTTATAATAATACTTAGCACTCTCATTTGCAAGGGGTGCTCACTCTTTGAGTGTCTGAAACACAGGGAAATACTTTTGCTTTGGGCCAGTCTTTTTAATCAGCCTTCTCTCATGTTTGAGGGTTTTCTAGAAAGTCCAGAACTTGCAGAAGGATTTGGAAGGACATGAGCAGGGTGCTGCTATGCTGCGTTGGAAGGAACATAGGAAAGGATTTGGAGATAAGGTCAAAAAAGAGAAAACATGGCATCTTCTGCAGAGCAGGAGGTGGAAGATTAGTGATAACACAAGCCGGAGGGCTGCTGGAGAAGTGGAGAGCTTTGACATTCAGACCTGCTCGTGAAGGTGGTGGAGACCCCGCCAGGGAGGCTGTGTGTCATCAGCAGTAGGCACCCACCTCAGTCTGTGTTTCCAACAAGCAATAAAAAGCCGCTTCACATAAATGCAGTGCAATTTTCTGTTCCTCCCAGCAGGTTCCTTTTCCCCTCCTGTCATAGGTGCCATGGGGATTGCTCACCGAGGGATGACACCCTGGGAAAATGGGCGAGGGCTGCCAATGCTGGGCCCAGTTGGTGTCTGTTCTTTGCTAAGGCACGTTCCTAAAAGGCTGGTGAATCCAACAGAGAGCAGCAGCAGGATGTTCTGGGGGACACAAGACAACCAACAAGGAAAGGGCTTCTGCTCTTCAGATTTCCCTACTGCTCCTGGGAGGTGCCCGTGTCCCCAGTCTGTGATTGTTCTGCAAGTACGCGCATGGCTGCGGTCACCAGGGGAAATTCAAGCTCAGAGTTTCAGAGCAAGGATTCTTTCAAAGAGGCACAACGTAAATCTGTTTTGACCTGATTTGCAGCTCCGTTTCAGTCAAGCCCTCATTAAACTAAGCCTGTAAAACATGCAGAAGTTCCACCAGATTTGTGCTGTCCCTCGTTTTCCAGCCAGTCCTAAGCAGAGCAGAGTCGCCAGAACCGAGAGTGGTTTCTAAGAAACCTGCAACCCAGAACATGCACATATGTGATGTCTATAGCAACTACTTCATTGCATCCATTGCCATTCCAGAGCGGACTGCATCAAACAATAGAGTTACTGTGCACTGTCAAACTACCAGACAACTAATTAGGTCAGGAATAGAAGGAGTAAATGGACAGATGATTCAACTGTTGTTCTAAGACCCGTATGACAAGAAAGATGCCCCATCTAGATTCCTCATTAGCAGTAAGGATATAGTTTGTGCAGTTTGGACTATAAAAGCAATTTTTAAATGAATTATGCCACTGCCCACTGAACTGCTTTGGAGTTAAGCTAGGCTCTGCCAAATCAATTGGCCAGCCTGACCTATATATTCTGCCTATTGACATGCAGCCTGCTTTACTCTTTTGGCAGTTGTTTCAGTAAAAATTCAATGTGCTGATCTCCAGATGCCAAGGACAGGCCAATTGCGGGAAAACTGAAAGCAGTTTAGTGCCAGTGACCTGCCCTGACATGGGATTGCCACCTCCATGGCATTGTCACACTCTAGCACCATTCTCTTTCCTGCACAAAAGGTTTCAGCCCTAAGCATAGAGGACGAAAAGGAGGCAGCATTCACTTTTTTCCTCCCTTCCTAACCTCTTCTCCTCCCTACCGTCTAGCACCTAGAACAAGAGAAACATGAACTGAGAAGGAGATTTGAGAACAGAGAAGGAGAATGGGAAGGAAGGGTGTCTGAACTGGAAAGCGACGTGAAGCAGCTGCAGGATGAGCTGGAGAGGCAGCAGGTCCACCTGCGTGAAGCCGACCGCGAGAAGACACGGGCCGTCCAGGAACTCTCCGAACAGAACCAAAGACTCCTGGACCAGCTCAGCAGGGTGAGTCACCACAGCACGGGGAGCACAGGCACCCAGTCACCTCGGTCACGGGAAAGGGCTTGCAGCTCTGCTAGAAATCACCTTTCAGGCAAATGAGTGGGAAAGCTTCCTCTTTCAAGAAAAAAAAAAACCAATTGTTCTGCATTTGGTCAGATTATGTGGGTGTCCCTATAAAACGTGCTGCTTTTAAACTGAATTTTACACCTTTACAGAATGCTGCGTTTCATTGGCAAACCAGTTCTGTTTCTGGGTTGAGTGGTCATTTACTGCATAAATGTCTCTCAACTGTTTTTTTTTTTTTTTAATCTAAAACTGATTTTAAAAAGTCTGTTTCTAACTTACAAGTAGGCTGAACAAATGTAGCAACAAGAAAAAAGCTTATCTGTGACCGTGAGGTGAACAGCTTTTTCTGGCCTCCCTTTTTTTAATGTATATTGGCTATGATGTTGTAGAATTGAACATACCATGTCATTCTACGACAGTGTGTCCCTGCAGATAACTTTGCCATGGTCAGATGTGTGGGAACCTACTGAAATTCCTTGGAATGGCATGTTTCAGCAGAGAGCGCTCAACTTGCTCTTTAGGATTTTTGCTTTGAGGATTTATAGTGAGGCTGCTACATCAATCAGCCTAAGTGACTGAACGCTTCCAGCATGGGTTTCTTTAACAGCAAAAAACTTCAGTTTCTGCCCCCTCCCGCAGAAGTGAACCTGTCTTCTAGAATGAAGAACCTTGTTTTTTTCTCCCCACTGGACAGTTAGAACGAACCGTAATTTTAATGCTTGAGAACACAGTTACTCCAGCAGATGAAAGCATTTTCTTCTCACCAGTTGCTTATCCCCAAAATAGCATAGAACAAAAACACGCCACAGACTCAGGCTGAAGAGGCCCATCTAATGTTGTAAGAGCACATTTCAGACTAGATTCTGTCAGGGGTGAGTCTTTGGGGCTGACACAGGGATTGCCTAAGGGAGGGTCAAAACCTCAGTCATAACACTAGGACCAGAAGACTCTGCAGTGGGCCAAATATACAGGTCTCTTCACTTGTCTTCACTCGATCTGGGTATGCAGCTTTGCTGTGCCTCTGGAGGTGAGAAGAGCAGGTCTTGAGTATAACACTCTGTACTGACACTTGAGGAAATCATTCCTCATTCGGCTATAAATTTTCTCGTCAAGTCCTGAAAAAGCGACTTAGTCTGTGGATTTTTTTTTAAACTGGCTTTAAAAAACAAAAGCAAACAAAAAAACCCCAAACCTCCTTAACTCAGGAACACTGATAAGTTTATCGTGTTTTTAAAGTAGTATCTCCCAAGTGTAGCAGATGAGCTAGTGAAGATCTTTCACCTCTTCTCTGGACAGAGCTTCTCTCACACACAACATGGATGAGAGATTCCACCCAAGCCCATGCAGAGCTCCTGTGTTGTGTCAGTTTTCCTATCCAGGGCTAAGAACTTCGCTCCCATCAGATTTGGTCACCCTCAATGATTTTCTGTGTATGCACGATTTCCATCACTGCCTGGGAAATGTAAGATTTGTTATGGTCCCAGCATGAGCAGAAACCGAAAGATCAGCCTAGCAGATAAGAGAGGAAAACCAGACAGCTTGCTTTGGGCTTTAAACCATGTAGGATTAAAGGAGCTTCAGGAGCCTCTCACGGCCCAGATGCTCAAAGACCCACTCAGCTAAGCCTTGTGCAAAGGAACCACCAGGTTAGGTCTACCAGCATGCAACGTCCAAGCATGTTCCCTTAGCTCCCTATTACTGCCAGAAGTAGTCTTCATCCACCCACTTCAGAATTGCCACATCCTGAGAAAAAGTTGAGTCTTAGTGCTGCCCTCCCTGCTCCAGCCCAGCCCTGTTGCCAGCTTGGAGAAGAGGACTGTTGTTCTACAATGCAGATGAGGCAGAAACTGGTAGAGACAGCTTACGCTTGCTGAGGCACAACTTGGTGCTCATCGAGTTCGTCACCTGGCCAAAACTTGCTAGTGACTTAAATATAGCAAGGGTGTAAACCGTCTTGCTGGAGTCATGAGAATCTGGGCAAATTGGAATAGAGTTGGGAACGGTCTGCTGGCGTTCACCCAGGGCTTTGGTTGAGGCTGTTTAAGATCTCAGCGTTACAGTTGCTGCTCCATAGCGCGACTGCAGTTTTATTTGTCTGGTCTCTTATTCTGAAGAGGTCATTCATGTCATCCTTCAGGCAGTGGCAGTGCTTAAACCCTGCACCTACATAGTCCTGGCTCCTGTTGCTACTTAGGCTTTCAGTAAATAAAAAGGACAAATACAGCTGAATGGATGTGCTTGCCTACAGCTGCATTGCCATAGGTTGGAGTCTTGCTGGGGATCATGAACTGAGCACTGGGAGAGGAAGAAAACCTACAAAGAAGTGCTGCTGCAGCTTCTGTGAACTTTGATGTGTTGCTGGTACCCTCTTTGCATTCCTGGTTCTGCGTTTTGCACCTGTGTTGTGTCACAGTGGGTTGTTTGGAGCAAGAGGGCTATGAGAAGTCTGGGATAAGGCAGTGGAAAGACTTATTCAGAGCCTCAACTCTGCCCAGTCTGACACTTTACATCCTACTAGAGGCTTTACTCACAGGAGAGAAAGACAGGTTACTCTCTAGTACAAATCATTCTACGCGAGTAGGTACTAGCTCTTTAGATTTTAATTTCTGCAGTTTTTAGCAATTAACACCTTGTGGCCCAGTTTCACAATACCTGAGCATCTCTCTCCTGTGGAAGGTACTCCCTTGGCACTGGGCTCTGTGTCAGATGACAGTCTCGGCCTCACCAGCTACCAGCCCACCCAGTCCTGCCCGCTCCTTCGGGGGTCCCAGGACTTCAGCCCCTGTTACCTCAAAGCAGGGCAGCATCCACCATCTCCTTTATCCTACCCCTCCTCCCTGCTGTGGTGATATTCCTTCACCAACTAATTAAACTCTAGGACATTTTTTTGACCCTGCCTTCCCCCGAGATGAAAGGCCAACCCAAGAACATATTTTTTCCCAGTCTAAAGCTGGCACAATTGCTAACCACCAAGCATGCAGTCCCACACACCCGCACAAGGATAGCAAAGGGACCTGGAAAGCTCAGTCTTGCAATTAAAGCATGGGGCTGAAAAAAATGCATCCTCAATTCTGCAAAGACTGATACGGAAAACTCAAGGATAGGGATTCTAAGTCTGTTTCAGTCTCTAAAAATGGGGATAACAGTCTTGCCTCAAGAGTTGCCCAGAGGCTAAAATCAGGTCCTTAAAACAATTTGAGGTCTTCAGATGAGATGATAATATAGGAGAACTTTACATATCTAATAATAGTAAGTAGGCTGTAAGGAACTTTGCCTCCTCTTGAAATACAGCCTTTGGTGTGGTTCTGTGCTTTTAGCAGATACTGCCTGGGGTTATAACAGTATTAAACCATGGGGAAATTAGGTGGGCTGGACTGGGAGCTCATAGTGAAAGATGTGATTCAGATGCCAAAGATTAAGTTTAAAAAATAAGGTTATTTGGAGATCCTAATTTGCTAAGCGATGATTAAAATCCCTTCTGTGTGTTGATTTGATTTCCCTCCCCCTGCCTCAGCACAGCAAAGCATGTAGTAACTCTCAGCAGTGTGTCCACACCAAGCTAAATGCCCATTTTACCCAGGAGAACGGCAGAGCACATTGCGAGCAGCATGCCAAGGTGCATACCGCTCGCCATAAATGCTCCAAGATCAAGTACAGGAGTCAAAGTACAGTTTTGCCGAGAAAGTCGAGGCTTGGGAATTATTGCGTGTTCTGTTTCCAGCTCCTTCAGTCTCTCCCATCTGTTTCAGTTCCCCATTTGGAAAAAAAAAAATCTCCTATGCTTTCTGTCCTTTTGTGTTATAAAATTTGGAGGGAGTGGGTACAGGGAAAGGTCTCCTCTTACATGTGCTCACAGCACTTAACATGGCAAGAGTGCTAGCCCCACCTTTGGGCTTCTAGGACCTCCTAATGCAAACAACAACAAGCAGCCCTCTTCCTATAACAAGGCAACATATTACTACTTTGTCAGGAAGTGAATGAAAAAAAGACTTTCACACTGTTTCCAAGTGGCTTCACCAGATGGCTTTCCCACACATTTCCTGCTACCAGGCTCTGGGCTCCTGTAGCTGTTTGCTGCGTGTAGCTCAGGCGAGGATGTATCCTTCCCAGTTCGGCTGGGCTTCTTTTATAGTGCGGAGAGCATAAGGAAGTAATTTCACAATGTCAAGCTCAGGTAATTTTTGCAATGAAAAATCTGTTTTCAGTGGCAGGAAGAAGCGTGTCATCTTGCACCACTGAAATAGCTCTTTGTGTTAATAGAGGAGCGCTCGGCTGCCGCGGCATCCCTCAGAGGGGCCCTCAATCACCAAGTTCTCCTATGCGCTCAGCATCGAGTGCCAACATACTGCTACAAAAAATGAGGTGTTTCAGTCAATCCCTCTGGTACATCAAGAAAATGATCCGCCAGCCCACAAGGCTCCAAAGGAGGTTTTATTTGCTAGCCACAGAACCTTCCTTTCAGCAATATTTCAGTTGAAGGAGTTGTGTTTCTAACTTCACGCTGTAACATGCAGCATAGCTTCGGAGAATTGGCAGGCACTGCCTGGCTTTAATTTGAGAGAAACATGTTTTTATTCAAGAGTGAGCTGACCATACTATATTCTCCTTTCCAAGTCACTTTTACTTTAAATACATCCTTTTGTAGTCAACAACACACAAGAGAGGCAGCTCTGTTCTCAATTATGGATTTGAAGAGATTTTTCTGAATGGTTGTTTGTTGGGTCTGTCAGCACAGGAACAATGTTGGTTTTAAGAAATCCAGACTAACCATTGAAAAAAGTTACAGCAACAAGTGTGCTGGGCAAGATTCTTTGCTTTTGCCATGCCAGAGATCTGCAGCCATTATGCCATGAGCTAGCTTGTCTAACTCCTTATTTTACCTGTACAGATGCTTAATACAAGCCTCCTTATGTTTCTTGTTTATAAAGTTGTCTCCAATAGCCCAGCACGGTGTATTGGGAAACTACATGCTTAGCGCAGAGGCAAGTAAGTCAGACTGAATTCAAGTACTGCTTCAGGGGGGTTATTTTTAAACAGAAGAGGATCCTGAGTGGACCTAGGCTCAAGGAGAGTTGCTTTGACTAGCCCCACATTTCAAGGCACAGATTAGTCACTAAACTGAATTATTTTTTATAAAATGCCTCTAGATTTTGCTGTGGCTCGGTTTACTGGTGCTACTCAGTAAGGGGTAGCTTACTGTAAGGAGCTCCCTACCAAGATACCGAATAGCATATGGAGTCCTGCATAGCAAATCTTGATCAGCATCACCCCTGAGCAGTGTCAATTAGATGGAGGGGGGAGATTGCACAAGAAAAGGCAGCATCCCTTCCTCTTGAAGGGGCTGGAGTACCTGCATTTCATGGCAGCTTAGGTAGGGCTGCGCAGTCCTTGGAGCAGGCAGACAGCCCTTCCAGCACTGCTCTGTGCCTGTCACAAGGCACACTTACGTTACACATGGTGAGGCGAAGGGAAAGCCGATACCAACACAAGGCCGAGCCAGACACTGAGGCCAGCAAACCTCCCCTTAACCACATCAGGCACCTTCCAGCTCCCTGCCCCTCTGGAGCATCGGCAGATCTGAGCACCACGTAACCAGGTCCCAGATTACCCAGTGAATACTGATTAGTGCACATGCAGGAAAGGCTCCTTCTCACCAGCTACTTCTCCGCTAACAGAGAGCACTTGTTAATAATTCAGCTTCATGCCACATCAGGACTGGAGTGCCAAGGCTTTCTATGCTAAAGCTGTAAATATAGGACGTGACTGCAGCCGCGTGTTCGCGCCTGCAAAGTCCTTCAATGAAATGATTCAGTGCCCTAGAAGGTACTGAAGACACATCTTGAGGTCGCTGCTGAGTGGCACTCGCCCACCATCCATCTGGAGGAAGGGATACAGGCAGGAAGAAAGGCTCAGACCTCTACTGAGAGTCTGGCCATGCCTGCAGCACCCCTTAGCCCCATTTTAGGGCACCCAGAGCTTTAGGAGCCAACTGGAATGAGGATATCCAGATTCCAAGGCATGAAGGCATAAATGCATCAAACACCAAAGAAATAGTTTCAGCAAAGGTGGGGGGAGGCACCCCTACATGTTTTGCCCAAAGCTTTTACACCCACCCATTTCACACAAGATTTTTACCCTTGTATCCTCTGGTTTAAATACTGGTGAGCACTGAGGGAATGGTCAGAAAGCTACACACCGAATAAAACAGGGGCACACACAGCTACTGAACCACAGCGCAAAGCCCTCCCTAGGAAAAGGGTTGAAAAATTGCTATGAAGGTAAAAAAAAATTATGTTACTATTAAGGCAGCGGAACTACAGAAATCCCTGCTCGTGGGAGACAGGATAGCATCTGTCTGACCCACAGGCTGGGTGGGACCCTCACCCTCCCCTGGGGCAGCGGAGCAGGTACCCCGCCATCCCTGGGGTCCCCTTGCTGGTTGCTAGGTGACAGCACACCACGGTCCCAGCTGGTGATGTTGCTGTGGCAACCGAGTGTGATTTCTCTGCTTGTAATGCCATGACAGTCAGCGGACACGCAGGGCGACGCACTCGTGACGTCCAAGGCAGGCGGGCAGGTGGCAGAGGTCCATCTGCCACCCCCGTAGGCTCGGCTCACTGCCAGGATGTGTCCCCAGCATCCGCCACTTCATCCCCCTGTTCGCCTCCCTGTTCAAGGCAATGTTTCCCCCAGAAAATCACCCTGGAGGTCTCCCAGCCCAAGGCAGCCTGTTGTCCATGCCGCCACCTGTGAGCTTTTGAGCCAGCTGGGGGAAAGATAAACATTTTATTTCTTTAGTAAGAGCAGCCCCTTGTAAGCAGGTGGATCAGCCCACATGAAGGTGATTCCACCCAATGCACAACGCGTCTCCCCCTGCAAGTCCAGCTCTGGGAGCACAGCGCAACAGGAATGGTTGTCTGCCAGAGCCACTTAACATCCACGCTGCCTATGGCTCATCTCAGGTCTTCAGAGGCTTGTGGTGCCTGGGTGGAGCAGCGGAGAGTGGCTCCTTGAGATATCCCCAGAGCTCCTGCCCGCCCCCACCCTGGGCAGCACATCAGCAGGGAACCATCGTCCGCTATCTGGGACAAATGTACATAAGTGTTAAGCACCTGGTAGTCAGCCATACACTGCTCTTCTCTGCACTTCGGCTGAGCCCAGCTCACAGCCCAGCTTTCACCTCTATGAAGTGGTTCTGGAACAGATTTCAGGAGGTTCTGCAAGGCTTCTCTGCCTTGAGACATTAGCAGCACCACTAAGCCATGAACATCTTAAAGCAGGAATCCAACGTCAAACTGAAGTTGAACTTGTTCTGGAGTGAGGAGATAATGAGTCCCTTCCTCCCCTCTTGCACTGCACTAAATATTTTAAGTGGCTGTTCTGTTTGGGTCCAGGTCTTTGTTTATGGAAATTGTTTTATCATGCAATAGCTCAGAGGTAGGAACACATGGCAGAAGAGATTTTTTTCAAAATATTTCTGCTTATTCACACTTGCTGTAAACACTTCCTCCAGGAGATTCTAGAAAGTAGGACACAAGGTGTTTGCATCCAGCCACTGCATTACTAGCTAGAACCAGAGCTAAACATGACTGAATGCTTCGCAAATATCCACAGAAGAAAAACCCAATTAAAAGCATTTGATCTTTAAAGAGCCATTCTGGGTTATAAAGTTTGCACACCTTATAATGAAATTCCTTTTTTTTTTAAGTAGGATTGCTTTTTCTAAATGCAATTTAGTAGACAATAGCTCAAGAGGGAGGTTTCTTCTACAATGAGGAGTTTTTTGCCAGCTGTATTAGGTGCTCTGATTACCCATGAAATCATGGAGGCCCCTTGCAAAACAGCCTAAAGCTTAATCAACATTTTGTTTGGAGTGGAATTTAGCAATACCCAGTTTATTCTGAGCACATATATAGGATCAGTAAGACTCTCTTGCTGACTTCTGTTGGGTGCGCAATGCAATACAGAGCTGGCTTATGCTTGGCACTACCACCCATGGGGATGGGAAATGCCCCCTGAGAAGGGAACAAGCAGCTGTCTGGAGGTGAGAGTACAACAGGAAACAACTGACAGATTAGGACAGAAAATCAAGTGACCTGCAGGACAGAGTGACTGGGGTAAAAAGTTGCTCATAAGTAGACCAGGAGAGCATTTAACTTGGAGGAGATACAGGTTGGCCTAACAATTTCATGAGCTATCCTCCTGTAGAGGCTTAGTTCCATAGCTGCAGAGATCTGCACCAGATTTCCTTCACAGACAGGACCCCCATCAGTGTCTGAGGTGGGGGACCACCAAGATCTGAAGCGTAGGGAACATTTCCGTTGACTTTTCTCACCATCTCCTAACTGTTCTTCCCTGGAAGGTTCTAATGTTGAAGCATGTAAAGAACATTTTTGAAAGGAAGAATTACTTGCATAGTTTCAGCTGGGTTATGATTCTACCAAGATCAGGGCAGTAATGCAGATGTGCAATAAGTGTGTAGCTATCACAGAACAATTGCAAGATCTGGAGATACATGAGTACCTAACACATCCAGGTTACGTGAATTTGCCCTTTAAATACCATTTACTAATTCCACTGTGCGGTTCATCTGACCTGAAAAAAAAAATCTGTTGTATTTTGTCTTCATTGCTTCCCCCTTCCCTTTTGTCATTCTGTCTTTCTCCCTTCCTGGATACATCTCAAAAATCAGCTGAAGCCTAACTTCTCACCAGCCTCAGGTGATAAGTTGTCAGGTAGGCAGCAGTCTCTGCAGTTTTGTTCCTTAAGCTGATATGAGACCATGTTATCCCTCAGTTCCTTTGGGGTCAGTTTGGCCTCCAGTTTCAGTACACCAAGACGAAAAAATTTAGCCTGGATTCCCCTGCTCTCCAAATCTTTGGAAGTCTACTCCTGAATCCACTTCCAGACTTGGCACAGTTTTGTAGTGACAGGGGTGCTCTTAGAAAGCTGTTCTGTTTGGCAGCTATTTAGGATAAGTTCTTCATGTTTACTTGTTGAACAAAGCACCATTGTATTTGGTTGCCTACAAGCTTGGATCAAGGAAGACTGAAGCCTTCTGCAACTCAAGTACAGACCAGCAGATCTGTTGCTCACGCCAGGACCACGAGGCAGGTACAAACCTTGAGACTTCCTAGAGGGAAGGGTCTACAATTGCAAGAGATCCATAGTCCCAGTAGCTTTTGCAGGTGATGTGTTCAAGGACCAAGTAAACACCCACAAGTTTTAACAGAAGGGGACATCTCAGAGAAGTAAAGAGTTCTCCTTTGTTTCTTGGTTAGCAAATGTTTTGCATGGATTTTCTTGCAACACCAGAAAACTGAGGCACAGAGAGACTCAGCAATAATTCTCAGTGTAAGCCAATAAACAAGACCCTAGTAAAGGAAAAATCTCCTCTCCACTTAGACTGCACAAGAGTTTGCACGAGCTTTTCTCTTGGTCTTACAGACTAGGGATGACTTGTTTGGAGTTTTCTTTGGTTGGTTGGTTTGGGTGTTGTTTTTTTTTTTTCTTTAAGTGTGGTTAGGACTGTAGCGAGCTATGTCCCATACTGAAAGCGTACCACCCACAGAAACAGCTGCTGGTCCAGCCATTAATCCTTTGTGGAGTTTAAGTTTCATTCTCTACATCCATTACATAACGGACAAGGTGTATAAGTTGCAGGATAAGAATTAGACTGGAGGTGAAGAAAAACAGCCTAGCTGTAAGGTTAGCTGAGTAGGAGAACAGATGGCCCAGAGATTCTACATGGTCTGCATCAAAGGAAGCTTTCAGGAAGTGGCCAAGTAGTCACCAGTCAGGCAGGGGCAGGGCTGGCCAGTTTTTGCCTTGGCATAAGAGCTAGGCAAAGTGAAGTCTGAAAGAGGCCTCCTGAGGTTGCTCTCTTTTATGCAGGCAAGACTTACGCCAACATCAGGTCAAGTCTTCCTGCTATTTAGCAATATTGAAGGAAAGAGGCAGAGAAGCCTGAAGGAATACTCACAAGAAAGAAGTGATTCTAAGACTTTGGAACAGACTTGTATCTTCACTTTATATGGGCATAAAGTAACCAAGGGGTGAAAACAAATGTAAACAGGGGGCTATTCAGAAGTAGGTTCCAACCTTCGCTTGAACATGAGCTCTTGAACAGACTCAGATATTGGGAGAGTCGTGCTTTCCAGCAGATTTATGTTTAGATGAAGCTAAATGAGAAAGCCTGAAATGACCGTGTTTGTTCAGAAGAGATTGTAGAATTTAGCAGTGTGATATTTGTCCAAATAGCACCTATTGATCGGCTATGAAATTGCACAGGGATTTGCTAACTCAAATTACTTCTGTAGTTTTTGTCTCTAATCCAAAGAGATTTACTTTCCTAGGCTTTACTGGGTGTTGTATTTCACTCTGTGCACGAATTCTTCCTACATGTTGTGCTTCTTCCTTATTTCCCTCTCCACCTTAGCACAAGGGACCAGACATCTTAGTGAAGACCAACTAATAAATATTCAAAGCTTTATGAGCTCAAAGCAAGTGCTTATAAAATTGATGATTTCATTAATACTACTACCTCTTCCTGGGGCCCTTCTGTGCCTGAAGCACCGGTGCCACGGACACAGGCCCTTATCCCGCAGAACTGCAGACAAGGAGGGGTCTCCCAGTCTTGGGCTGCTTTATAAACCTTTGCTGCAAGAAAGCACTAACCCCAGATCTGCAGAGCTACCCAGAGTCCATCTCAGTCAAGGCAAGACAGCCCAAAAAGCCACATTCAACCAGCTCAGGCTCATCTGGCTTGTTTTCACAGTCCAGAGGAAGGAGCTCAGCCCACAGGGAGAGGTGGAAAAGAAGAATACACACTTGGGAACAGTATTATTTTTTTTCCTGCCAGATGCAATCACATATCCCTGGTGCTTTTAAAACTAAGTAAACACAGGCACCTGAAGATCTCCCAGGCAGCACCCTGCCTTCACATGGAGCCCGTGCTGGACACAGACTCCAAACCAAGAAAACAGAGAATGGTTCCATTTAAGAGCAGGACTGCAGGCAGGCAAGCAGAAACATTGCTTACAAGCAATTTTCTTGACTGGCTGGAATAGACAGGCCAAGCACCATTTTACATGTTGAACCCCTTGCAGGGGAGGCAGGTGCCACTGCAGAAACCTCTACTGAGATTGTAGCCTCCAATTTGTACAGTCTAAAACTACTCCTCAAAACCCACCTACAGAGGATTAACAGGTTGATTTACTTCATTTAAAGAGGCCTCCTCCATTCCAGGCATTATCCAGCCTGGCAGCTCAGAGCTGCTTACTGAGATTAGCTCTGGCACTGTGAGACACAGCCCATCAGCTGCAGGCTGCTGTCAGCAGCTCCTTCCTTTCAAAGGAGTCATTTGGATCAGGCTTTGAAACCTTGGGAAATTCCCTCTGTCTTCCCATCCTTCATAATCCTCCATCAAGAGGCAGTACCTCAGACTAAGAAGGTCGAGTTGGGGGAGAGGGAAGGAGACGGGCAGCCTTTCCCCTGCGTTATAGCTCACTGCCTCACCTCAACACAGGAAGGGAAGATTCGGCCAGTGCGGGTCAGTTCCAGACCACTTAGCTGTAGTGCTCCTGGTCCCAGATATGGGCCTCCTCCATCAGTCTCTGGCCCTTCTCATGGCCAGGGAGCACACTACCAAGAAAATATTTTGCTATGCAAAACAGGTGATGCAGAAGCCTTTCCAAGCATGAACTAGTTCAAATGAAGGTATTAGCTCTCCTGCCTCTTTTAATCTCCCTAAGAAGAGCTATAAGCCACCCCAGGTCAGGGAAAATGGCCTAATCTGACCAAAATGCCTGTTCAGACTTGCATACCAAGCAGCCTGTGATGTTAACCCTTCCCACAGCTCAGGGAATGTGATACAGAGCCAGCTGGCCATGGTGCAACTGGGCTCACCCTGGGGACAGGGAAGGACAAGAGAGCTACTTATGCTGGACAGCCATTGCCAAAGCACACACCTACACCTAAATATGTATATACACATATAGCCCCCTCCACTCTTCCCTCCCCTCACATCACTTTGCGTACAAGACGCTTGCATGAGGCACCTGCTAATATTTCAAGCATGTGAAGTGGACAGTTTTCATCCAACCTGTGTCAGCACCACAGACTGAAATGATGAGGTGGAAGTATGATACAGTCTGCTGGTGCCACAAGAGTGCAGACGGATGGGCAACCGTCTTGCAACACCACAAAAGCCTAGTCTGCCCCTTTGTGTAAGAGTGGATGAGGCCACTGCAGGCTAAGTTGGAAACATCAAGGCCAAGTTGCTGCTTCCTTAATAGCACAGGGAATTTTTTTTGCTTGTGTACCAAGTCTCACATATTCACCACAGAAGAGGCAGTACTTCAAAGGCACTCAAGTAATCACTTTCTGGTGCATTCCACCAGCATCGTCAGGCAAATGTCCATAAATACCCTTCTCACATATCTTGTCTCACTGAGATTATCCTTGTCTCCTTGGCAACTGTCAGATGATGTACAGTGCTAGCAGGGATTAGCCCCAATGAGCCTTATAACCCTTGTGTAAATTCCTACTCTACGAAGAGACCTAGCCAAACACTCTTCTTTCCTGGTAATGTTAAAATGTTGCCATAAACAATATTAAATCCCAGAACCTTTCAGTAAACCTGAGTAAGGATGAAAACAATATGGAGCTTTTTAAGTGGTAGTATTTGTTTTGTCCTCCAAACAAGTAAGTTTGAGACATGTGGATATACTTGGCGTTTCACAGCTTGACAAGTAAAGCTGTATTTTGAATCAGTACTTAAGAGAAGGCTTGTGCTGAAAACTTGGGCTCTAATATCTTTATCTCCTTTGTCCGTTGGTGCCAGTGGGGATCATGCTGGGAAATTCCAAATCCCCGCAAGAGCTTAAACTTATGCTACACTTTAACCTATTAATTTCTGAAAACTAACCTGGTTTCAGGTCAACACTTGAAATCCATGTGCATATTCTTGTCTGACACCAGCTGTACTGAGACTTTCTGCCTCTGAGCAGGCAGCTATGGGCTGCATCCTTATGCCCCACTCCTTTATCAAGACATGACCAAAGCATCAAGTCAAGGAGGTACAGCCCCAACACCACAAACTTTCTGCAACTGGAGCATTTCTCTGCTCTGTACCATGTTTGGGCCTGGTGAGGAAAGTGATGTTTCCCCCTTGGTACCCCACTTGGCCTGCCTGGGCACCCAGAGCAGGCTTTTGCCATGCGTGGTACTAATGTCACACAGATGAGACCTGCCTGCACATAGGAAAAGCAGGGTATGCCAGTGCAGGGATCCAAGGAGCACCGCATTACACATAAGTGCTCAGGGTTGGAGCATCCAAGTGATAACAGCCTGTGGTGCACAGGTGACACAGTTAAACTACTTGTTCCTTCCTGAGTCCATTTGAGTCTTTATAATGCCCCAGCTTAGGGAGACCTGCTCTAATTCAATAGTACAAAAAAAAAATCTTTCAGTAGAGCTGAGGAAAGGAGGCGAAGAGAAGCACCAGTACCAGCAGCAACAGCAAAGCCAGGCACACTACAGCAGAAATAAAAGTATTTCTGCAATTAAGCAAACAAATCTCTGGCACAGCATTGTGTCTATATATGAATTCAACAATGTGCCATGGCTGATATCTATTAGACTAATCAACTAGAGAGCACTGAGAGAGAGGAGGGGAAAAAAGGTCTCCAAGATTGTTGCAGGAGGTAGGTCACAAAACAGCCAAGCCAAGGGGTGACGGGGAAGTCAGTGTAGGCAGGGCAGTGACAGGCAGAAGAAAATCCAAGTCTTGGCACAAGCTGGTTAGCAGTGATGCAACATGATTTCTTTGCATGCTGCTGTGGACCTGTTCGCTCCCCAGCCATCTGCCAGCTCCAGCGCACACCTCATCACGTGGGAGACAGGAGGGGGAAAAAGGGTCAGTGGCTTAAGACAGGCGATTTTTAGCAAAGATAGGATAAAAGTCTTCCTAACTCACTCACATGCCTATGTACTAGCAGAAGTTTTAAGCGACACCATTTTAGACACTCCTGCACACAGCACGCACTCAGATTTAGTATTGCTACCACAGGCTTGTGCGCGTAGAGAAATTCAGCCACAGCAGCGGGAGGAATAAAAACTGCTGGGAGCGGAGTATCACGATCTCATCTGTCACTGATCACATTATTCTTGCTTTTGGGCAGCAAGAGGAAGAGAAAGTTAATCATTTATATGCAGAGCTGCTAGGGAAGATCCCAGATTAAAATCCTGCTGTAGTAACATGAGGACTGGAGCAGTAGATCAGACTGTGCTCAAGTGCAGGATAACCCACACACCCTCGTGCAAGGCAGCCGTCTCTGCTGAAGGCAAAGCGATAAAAGAACGTAACTGGAAAGCAAGGAAAGTTGCCACAGTTAAAGTATGAGCCCACTCCAGCGGGGCTTTCAAAATGAAGCCCACTCCAGCAACCCGGTAACTTGGTAGGCAGGCTTTGAGACTGGAGAGCAGCTGCTGCCACTCCACTGTTGTGGTGGTGGTGCGCTTTAGCTGGTCTGCTGTTACCTAGTTAGGGCCAGAAAGCACACACACAGGGCAGATGACACTCATCAGTACTGACATTTGCTTGAAAGCACCAGAGCCAAAACCAGCAGCATTTTCCCCTCCCTCTCCCTCTTCTCCCCAAGGGCACCCATAGGTCTTTACACACGCTGCCCCTCCAAGACAAATCGCTGAGGGTGAAATAGCGAATTTTGGTGTTGGGGGGAAACATGCTCCCCTTCCTCTGGTTGTGACAGCTTTAGCAAAGACGCTACTTCTTTCCAGACAAAGCCTCAGCCCTGAAACCTTCAGCCACCAGGGAAAACAGATCTTTTCTCAGCATCAGACACACAGGACAGGCTGCTCATTCTCACAGCACATCAGCGCAACGTTTTCCAGCCTAAGATCTTGCAGGTCTCCACACCGCAGTGCTGGTTTGCAGGCAGCCTCGCAGCTTGGCTGCAGATCACCCCCAAGCCCATGTCCCTGCTGCATGCCCCAGCTCACTGTGCCCATGGGCTTGGTTGTCAGAAAGCAACAGCCTCAGTGCCAAAAAAGCACAGCTTGAATGAGTCTTACCACTCTAGGCAGCATCTCCAACTGTGAGAGAAAGGGCTTTCAACTGAATGACGCCTGACCCACATTTGCAAAACCTTGGCTGTAGGTGCAAGTTGGAGTAGAGCATGTGTGTGCCAAATCTGCTGCCCACAGCCAAGCACAGAGCCTTCGTCTGCAACGCTTTCAGGGGACTCCAGTTCACCCGCATTTCTCTAACACAGCTCTTGGGATGTTGCTGCAACAGGTTTCTCTTCTGACAGTACTCCACCTCTACCAGAAAAATAACTGAATACTTGAGGGGTTTGTGGCTGAGGTGGCTTCCCCCATACAGGACCATCCATGCTTTACCTTAAATGATATTCACAGATGCATGAAAGCCTGAGACTCATGCAGAGAGGGGCTCTTTCGAAGTTCCTGATAATGCATTCCCCTGCATGTTTATGATTTGGCAGTGCACAGTATATTTTATACACCATCCTACAGAGTGTGCTGCACCCACCTTGTTTTTCAGCTAAGTTTGCTGTCCGCATCTACTTGCTTTATTTTTTATTTTCAAGCACAGATTTTTGTAGGACTTCAAGTACCAAAATCCCAGTGAGTTTGCCAAAAGCTGTTATTTAAATAAATTCATGCAAGAACTTGTTAAAAGCTAGTCTGTGGGAAGACAAGGCTCCAAGGAGAGATCAATATTCTTATTTCTTGACCCTCCCATCATCCAGAGACTCTGGCCACAGCAACACCCATGCAGTCTCTTCAGGGAAGCGCCTCACCTGCCAGGCTGGCACATGCATAAGGAGCTCACTCACAGGAGTGCAATCTCAGCAGCTTCCCCAGAGCTGGGTTGCAGGTGTTGTGCAGAAAACTTACCCTCAACTTCAAATACACCTGCGGTGGCTTAATTTCACAGCTCAGGCTCGTGCTAGAAGCTACCATTACATATTTGCCACTACAAACTGCTGTGGAGGTACAGACTGCTCTGAAGGCCAAGCCCCTGCCCTGGGGATCTGCACCTCAAAGACCCAGTCCCCTTAGTGCTTATGCCTGTGGCGCTGCACAAAAAAGCAAACAAGTACTTCTGTGCTCAGGCATCTGCTGCACTGAGTCAGAAGCTGAACCTTAGTGGAAAAGGAGCAAAGCTGGGCTGAGAGGAGACGAGTGTTCCTGCACTTATTACATATGGTAATGTACAGGGTATAGATCTATATTCGACTTCAGCAGATCAGAGTGCTCGGATGTTATTACTACCACATTGTAATTATCTTTTGCCAGCAGTCACCAAGAGCAAGGTCTGCCTTGTGCTCAAAGTCTGCTCCAAAGACCTTATGCTCTAAACAAATCTTTTCATGCTGCCAAGGGAGAACAATACAGGGATAGCTGGAGGCTGCTGAAGTAGAGGAATAGGGATTGCCAAGTTCAGTGGCGTCTCTAGAAGCTTGTTGTCTGCAGGTATCCAGCACAGTTCTGCTGTGCTTAGAATGATGGATCAAACACTAGCTGACCAACAAATATTTAACTAAAATGTTACCTAACAGCTCCAGAACAATCCTTCCAGAAAGTACATTTGGACCTTTTTATTTAAGCATTGCAATTGTGACATGCTGCCATGTGGGGTGTGGTTTTTTATTCCAAAACTTTGTGATGCACTTGCTTATTTTTATGGCACTTACCTTTCATTTATGACCCTACGGCACCTATCAGTGATAAAAACATTTAGAGAAGAGAAAGCTTTAATGGAACGGTTTGAAGCTGTAGCTCCCATCCTGGCCAATATTTACTAAAGGGTTTGGGTTTCCTTATTTTTCTGTAGAAAGGAGCCACAAGTTTTACCGCATTAGCTATGAGAAATCATCTTTCTGCACAGAACATCTTCTATCTTGCTTTAGTCATGTCAAACTCAAAAAAAAAAGACTTCTTAGCTCTTGCTCCTCTGGGTTTTGAAACAGATTTATCGAGTTCTGAAAGAAATGAGCAAACACATCAGTACTGTTTTTAAGAAACAGCCTGGTGGAAGTTACCAGGAGTCAGACCTGGCAGCGATTTAAAAGCCAATAAAACATCTCCCAGGTCAATCTACCATAAAGTTTAAATATACATCTACATTTCAGAACATTTTTTCTCTCTTCCTGTCAGAAGGCTTCCTGAAAGAGATTAATATATTTTAAGCCAACTCCTTGAATTTTGCCCCATCTTTTTGGGTGCCTCCACTCAGTTGACATGTATGGGAATGCCCTCAGACATATTTGCAGGTGCAAGTCTGAGCATCAGGTCTACATACATTGGAAAGCTTTTAGTTTGCATATTACTACTAAATCCTAAAAGAGTACATTCTGAGCTTAACAGATTTATAGATGAAGATTTCAAAAGCAGGCAGAGCTACTAGCCTGCCATCATGTATTAGATATCCCCAACAGAATTCGGTTCATTTTCTTTGAAATAAAGGAGATAGAGTGCTTAAAACCAGAGTAAGAGACTGCAAGAGGCTTAATTATTGTGTGTTGCTTCCAGGCACAGACATTTGAGTTTGAACACCTCCAGATTTAATGCCTTGGCCTGAAACAATTTTATAAAAGGCACAAATCAAGTAAGAAGATTGGCTGTCCTGACTTCTGGCTACCAGGGAAAGACAGCAAAGCCTCTGAGAGCAGGAAAGTATTACTTTTCTCTTTGCCTCCACCATCATAATCTTCTGCTTCTTTTCTCAAAATGAGTTAATGACCATGTTAAGTCTTCATGTTTCCAGTTCAGCTATTTCCAAACTAGTCAGGTATTTTGTATTTCATTGGGCTATCATCTGACCCACACTTGTGGCTCACTAGAAATTTACTGGAAGAAATATTTTTCATCCTTTAGCTCAAGTAGAAAAGTCAGACTGAGCTCAAAAAATGTGGATTAAAAACCCCCAAAGTTACTTGGCCAAAATGCTCTATCAAGATAAAATATGCCTTTGTCCAGGAAAAATAACTTATTCATGGAAATTAGGCATTAGAAATGCGTTAGAAGTTATCTAGGAGAGCAGACAACCGCCCTTACTAATGCAAAACACAGAGCATCCAGCTTCCAGTCTGTACTGGTTCCCTTTCCTAGGCCAAGGCACAACTTCAGAAAGTGCAGTCTCACGCACCAGTGTTGGGGGATGACAGACCTTTTGACCTGAAGGTCCCAGACCCCCTTGTGATACGCTTGGCCCAAGCTGTGCTCCACTGAAATGAATGTGGTTGTTCCTCTCCACTCCTCTTCAGCATCACCAGACTTGGTTATTTAAGCCATAAGCCTTTCTGCTTCCATTTGCATTAAAGTGGAGAGGAACAAATGCTTCATTTGAGGTCACATGCATCGTCTACACAGAACTAGAAGAGCCTGCTTTTTTGGCTTTATTGCCCTATTCCTTCTCAACATCCAGGAGCCAAGTCGCTGCCCACAAGCCCCATATGTATCTCTCCATTCGGAGCCCTACAACAGGCACCGGCCCTGAGAGCCACCGCGCAAGGCTGTCTCATCTCCCACGCTTCCTCTGCAAGCGGAATTTGCATACAGAGAGCAAGAGCCACCGTGTGCGCTACTCAGCATTGCGTGTCCTCCAGGCACACTTTGTCCTCTGAGTTATCTCCAGTGCTAATTTATTGCAGCATTCAAAGCAGCCAAGGCCGGTCCCTCCCACAGGAAGCAGGCTGACTCATTTTTCCACACACTGTATTTTCCTCTCCATGAGAGCCAAATGCTTCGGTCAAGAATAAACCACAAAAAAAGGGAGTCTCGTGCTTAAGCACCTCCTAAAACATGTGCACAGCCCATGGCCACTTGTGAAGCTATTTCTTTCACATGAACAATGAACCTAGAGACATTACACCCAGCTACAGTTGCCCCCATATGGCACACAACCATATTTGCTTCTGCTCTAAACTGCAGCTCCTAATCCTGTAAGATTATTTAGCCTGAGCTAATGGGTTTTAGCCTCAGCCAAACAGTTGGCTGAGTTAGCACTTACTGAAACAAGATGAAGACCACCATTTTGCCTTCACGCCCTTAAGCTCTTTGCCAAAGCATTCAGATACTTGCCTTACAAACTGGTTCTCATATATCAGTTAGCCTTGTGGGAAGGAAAAAAAAAATAGAACAATTACATTGCCAGGAAAACCCTGACTATCTACTCTGTCACGCTTTGCTTAATGATGCAGCAAAAGTCCACTATCCCTGGTAAAAGGATTTCTCAAGGACGCTTGGAAAGAAAAAAGTAGCAGTACCTTAGCATGTCTGTGTGTTAACAGCAGTTATCTCCAGCAGCACTTCCAGCTCTCCAGCCACAAGAAGCACGGGAAGCAACCAAAGCCAGTCACTTCACTCCCAAAAACAGGCAATCCAGCTTCAGGCTGAGCAAGTCCGGGTTTTCTGGAGCTTTCCACCAAGGAACTAAACATCTCCACTACTAACAACACGTCTCCAACTCAGTGGACAGGCACAAGCCCAGCCCCACACAAGAAGAACCCCAGCTGCTGCTCCCAGCTCTCTTATAGCCAGCAGCCCCCTGGCCTCTGCCTCCCAGGTGTGAGGCATCTGAGCTGACGCAGCATTAACTCCTTGCTACCCACAAGAGCCCACTGCAAGACCAGGGTGTGTTGAGAGGAAACTACTCAGGTTCTTGGTTTGTTTTATTTTAAAACTCGGGTAAATAGGAGGGAGCTCAAAGGACATGCTAAGCATTTCCTACTTGTCCTACAGCAGGGAAAGGGGAACAGATCTGCAGCAAAGAATTCTCACTTTCACACAAGAAATAAAATATTGTATTTCCAAAATATCACAACTGTGGGAGTAGCGCAGATCTTAAGATAAGCTGCCACTGCTGTCCTGCGTCTCACAGAATCCGCTCAGAGTAGGTTTAATGCTACAGCCGTGGGTCTTCTCCCATCAGTAATGTGTCCAGAGCCTGATGCTTATAAAAGAGCAATTCCAGTCCCTCTTCTCCATTACTCAGACTCCTTGCTTTGGCAATTAAGGATCCTCATCCTTCAGATCTTTGATTCCCGTTTTTTCTTGGCAGGTCCATTTTGTGCTAAAAATATTCTCCTCTGTTTCCTCTTTTGTCCACCCACTCCACTGCCAGTGTAGGACCCCCAGCCAATCTAGCTGGCCTGTGCTCGACGTCAGCCTGTTTTCCACCGAAGGGAAGGCTCATCAGCCTGTATGGCCATAACAAAGGAGGTCGGGCAGCGTGCCACAAAATCAAACACTTCTGGCTAAGCAGATATAGATTTATTGGATCCTCTGAATAAGAAGAGAGAAGGTGTAACCAGGAGGAGACCCGCAGGGGTGTAAAGACTACTGCAGGTAGCTGAGTGTGAGGGTGGGTGGCACAAAGGCACCAAACACCAGATCCGAAGTAATTTGGCTGAATGGCACTGAAAAAGGTGACAGGGAGACAAGGTGCCACATCCAGCTCACGATTTCCCACAGATGTAGGACTTCAGCGCCAGGCCACAGCAAGGAGCCCTCAGGCTGGACGCTGTGTGTCCCTACCATGGCCACCCCACAGACCTTCCCCGAACGAAGCAGCAGTCGGATGGGCAACAAAGCCGAGAAGAACACTAGGGATGGGGGCTGACGGGTGCTATGGTGGGCTGCAGAGGTGGTTCCTGAGCAGAAAGAAACCGGCATTAGGAAATAAACCTTACCTGCAAAAGCTAAGCAGATAGACGCACTCTAGCTACTGGTATTTAATCCGCCTGCCAGATTGCTTATAGCTACTGGGTATATAATAGGTATATATTGCATAGCACTGTCCTAGCAGTTTTACAGTCTTAAAAAAAATTTATTTTCTAAAACTATCCCATGAGATCAATGTTAATGGTCTCTGTTGGACATTTACAACTGAAATATTTTGGAAGTGTTGCAGGTTTCCTGAATTCTCATTTTTCCACACAACTCCTCCAGCCGGTGACAGCTCTCCCACCAGGACCAAGCTTTTCCACACTTTGTATAGTTAGAGTTCCCCACACCTGGGCAGCAGCAGAGCGAGGCATGAGGCGAGGAGAGGCTCATCACATCATTTGGCAGAGATGGGGACAACGTTGGCCCCAGCCATGATGCACAATGCTCACCAGCTCCAACGTTCTGTGCTGCACTGGGGAGCGGTGGGAGGAGATCCTCTGGAAAAAGCTCAGCCAGGTCCCCCTCCTCCTCCTCCTCCAGCCTTAGTGCTCACGGGGCCGTTTCTCAGACTTTTTACCTCACTCGCCACTGCCAGATGGTGTTTTGTCCTTTCTTCAGTACTTTTTTCCAGAGGCACTGCTGGCATCCCTGAGAGGCTCAGCCGTGCCCCGTGTGGGCACTGTAGCCCTGGCCTTCCCTCAGAGAGGTCCCCGCAGCCCCGCTGCCAGTGCCTGGACACCTAGACCCAAGAAATTCCGCCCCTCGCCCCAGCGAAATGCGTATTTAAGAATTGTCATTAAAACACACACTTGTCGTGCAGCCTTCACAAGCTTCACTGGCAACATCAACCACAAAAAAAATCTCCTCTCGTCCAAATTGAAGCATCAGCATCACACCACCACGATGGTGAGCAATATGCACGCTCCATACAGCTCCATCCCTCGTCCCTTCACCTCTTTACAACAACAGAAAATCCCCACTGTTAATCCGGTCCCTGGCAATGACCAGTCTGAGCTTCGCCTGTTAATGTCTCCCAGTCACTGCTTTTACTTCAGGTTCCTCTGAATTTGTGGAAGTGATCTCCCTGTCTTAGCTCAACCCCCAGAACTTTTTCACCTTACTTTCTCCCCGACTTGCTGAGGAGGGGGAGTGAGAGAGCGGCTGGGTGGGCATCTGGCCAACCCACCACAGCGCCATTGCCCTTCCCCACACGTGTGGTGGCATCACCGTAACGGCGCTGAGGGTGCCACGACGCGAGAAATCCCTCCCCTGTGCACACAGATCAGCAAACGCGAACTGGAGCCCTCAAAAGGTGACGAGCGGCAAGCGCTGCTGTCACGTGAGCACTTTCCTGGAGAGACTAATGCTTCGAATAACAATCTAAAGTTGACCTGAATTAAAAGCTTTGGTAAAAGTCTCTCAAAGATTCCCAAACTGGGCAATCTCCAGGTATGAAAAATATAGATGGTTGCTTATGGGGCCGGCATGCCAAGGGCTAGGAAGTAGCCATGGCCTCACCGTTTGCTTGGCATGGGTTGGCTAGCCCAGAAGACCACACTTCCCTCCGCCGCCGGCTGGCACTGGGGTGCCAGGGTGCTGGCCATGGTGACAGGGCGGCAATTGCAGTCCTCTGGGATTTTCCTCAGCAGCCAGACTAACATAATTTTTTAACTTATTGTTGTAAAGCAAGTTGTGTTTGTTGGTTTGTTGTGTTTGTTGGTTCCTCCTTTGCTTGCATTTCAGTAGCCGAATACATCTTCCTGTGGTTTGCAGTGCTAATGGTACCATGGTGGGAACGGGGAGTCCCTTGGACTCCGCCATTAGCAAATTAATAAGAGGAGTAACACACTCCCCTGAGTGTTACAAATTTAGCATTAATTAGGACTCTTCTTTCTTAGCTATTTTAGTCAAGAAAATCTTCAATATCTTTTGTTAAATTTGAATCATCATCTTTGTAGAAGTAAACCATAGGGAAACATTGCTTTCTTCACCCAGCTACAGTCTAATAAGCTTTTTCCATTCTCCTTTTCTTTCTGACATGACTTATAGCTGGATATTTTGCATGCAGTTAGTTTTATTTCGCAAATCTTCCCCCAAAGAGAGTTTTCTTGGAATGAGAGTAACCTCCAGGCCATGCATTTCTCACAGTCCATCCCAGACATTTCAAAGATCCCCTCTTCACAGGAGCGTCCAAGTGCTCCGATTTATTTACATTTATTTAGTTTATTTATTGCTCTTATATTCCAGCTGTTAAACCTCATGGAGTTATTGTAACTGTTAATGCCATATTTTTCTGCCAAATATCTACACAGCTTTGTGTATTTTAGCACTTCAGGATTAATCACGAGAGAAACTTAATCAGGTTTGCAATGAAAAAAGCCCTTAATTAGAGCAGAGGCCAAATGTCTTCCTGCTCTTCCTTTCTTCTTGCACTGCCCGGATCTCATCTAAACCTTGCCTGAAGTCCAGAAAACAATCTCACTGTTGATTGAATCTATCTAATTGTGAATTGATGTCTACACTTTGTGGGTGTGTTTCAAACTCTGCCTGGTGGCTGTGTTGGCTGATTTGCCTATCCCCAGGAAATTAATTCTTTCTAACTACAGAGCAAAGCTGTGATGTTGGGCAATATATGTCTGCCTTTCTGGGAAGAATATTACTTCTCTCTAGCAAAATCAATGCATCGCTGAATGATTGACATAGGCACAAAAGGTTTTAGCTTTTAACGTTTCGGAAAGCACTGATGGGGAAGAGAAAGCACTACAGTTTGCATACCAAGAGTAGGGCCAGACTGGCTGAGGCAGAAGAAACTTTCCTCAATTCAACAAAAGCCATAGCTTATTTAAGCAATAAATGGAAAATGTAGATAGGAGGTTACATCTTCTCATGGCACTAAGTAAAAGAGCGTGTTAGAAGCATTCAGTAGTGGGCTCATGGTTTAAAACGCCTATGTACACATGTACAGCAGTGTGGAGAACGTGGCTTTCCATAAAATAATGCAAATTGATGCTAAAATCTAGACTTTATGATCGATTAGAAGGGGTAGTTCAGCAGCAGTATTGATAACCTCTGAAACAAAGGTAGCATGAAAAGGGGTTTTCCATGACCACAGCTCAGCTCAGAAGGCTTTGTCTCGTGTCTAGGAAAACTCAAGCCTTTGCAAAGGTGAGACTGAAGGTATCGGCCATTTCCCTATCTAGAAGAACTGGATGAAGACTTTTCCTCATTCTTCTGTGGAGGGAAACACATGAAACACATTTCTGTTTACTTCTGTTAAGCGGCTGGTCAGAGAGAGTATTCTGCACTGTATGAGGCTAAAGAAAGTATTATTTTTACTTTTCTCTACTGCATGAGATAGGATGTGAATGCCATACGCTGAGGTGACACTGTAACACCCTGTCTGCTTTAGGGCCCGATGTGCTAACAGTAAGTGAGTCCTTTCTTCCCTCCATGTGGTCTGTAACTGCGGGAATGAGATGTGTGAGTGTGTAAGCTGAGGAGCAAGTAGATCAATTCCAGATGATGATTTAAAGCTGGTGAATACAAACCTTACAGTCCTGCGAGCAGCCTAGTACCAGAAAGGACCTTTGAGGTCAATTCATTTCCCTTCTGTCGTAGGCAGCCCTCTGAAAGAAACTGCATGATAAAGTGATCCAGCTCCATCCCAAAATTAATTTTTGCCACCATTTCTCCTACAGTAATGGTTCAGGAGGAGGAATCCTACTGCAGCTCCTTGGAAATGTAGAAGTCTTCCTATTCCTAGCCTCAATATACTCTTATCCAGTTTATTCATATAATTTTTTTCTGCCAAAATTGTGCTGCTGCTTGAATAGCGCTTCTCCCTTCTGTGTGCTTATCCGTGATGTATTTATAGGGAGTCTTCTCTCAGCATTCATTGCAAGAGATAAAACAAGCCATCTTTTTTTAGCCTCCTTTCATATAACAGACTTTCCACGATCTGGATCACCCTTGCAGCCCATCCTTTCACCTGCTCCAGTCTGAGCATGGGGACCAGAACTAGCCACAGCAGCTATATATTGTCTTACCAGGGATTTTTACAATGCCATTAACACTCCCTTGTTTCTTACTGCTATGTTGTACATTTACACTGCCTGTACATAGATTTGTTCTAGCGTATAAATTATGTTATACAGTTAACCATCAAATACCGGTATGTCATCTCATCTGGTACCACTTATGCTCCTTGGGAGTGTGGTCAGCATCTTGCAGGCAAAATCCTTTGGTGCTTTTCATCTGGTGCTTTTTCATCCTTGATAGCTCCCGCAGAGTATTTCAGCATGAAAATGTTTCAGCAGTCTTTACAAAAGCAAGTGAATCATTCAAAAAAACCACAATCCATCCATCTTCTTTAGTGTCATCAATTAATAGCTGCTCAGGATGCTTTGAAATCTATAGCTGCTTAAGGGAAGAAAAATAACCAACCCCTTCCTATAGTGCTGTGCTATCATATTTTGCGTACTCTGCCTGCGCAAGGAAGCTTTATTAAATAAATGAGGTGAGGGCGATACGCAAAGGTCTTTGATGTGAGGCTTTAAAGAAGGGGGCAAGACAAGTTACGCTAAGCCGGGATAAGAAGGGAACTAAAAACCAACTGGTAGACAAAATTATTTCTCATTGTTTGAAATCATTTCTCATTCCAGAAGCCAGTAGTCAGAGCCTGGCTGATTTCGGTCGCCGTGCTTCTGTCTTCTGCTGCCCCTGCAAGCAAGTAGTGTTGGGAGCAACCACAGTTTCCTCCACTTGATGGAGCTGGAACAGCCCTTTACCTCTTGCTTCTGATTTGGATTATTTTGCTGCAGACTGTGCAAAAGAAGGGGCTATTTTTGAAAAAGGGTGGTGTTGCTTTTGTGGGCAGCTCAGGCTGGGTCTGCATGCTCAGTCCTTAGGTCACAAGCTGCTAGAGCAAAGTCATTGCACCCTGCGGTGGAGCTGCTGCCTTGGGCTCTGTGTTGGCCAGAGCACCCTGAGTCAAATCCTGACCCACGTTTGCCAGACACAAGGATGCACTCCCAAACCTGCCCACACCTGCTGACCCCAACGCGAGTTTTCTCCTCTTGCCCGCATCCCTCCATCCCACCTCATGTCCCTGTCTAAGGCATTGTGGCCACTGATGGCTTTGCCGTTGGACATATGGCTCTGCCTGTGCCTCAAACCAGGACAGCAATGCTGCCTCTTGAGGGAGATCACTTCCAGCTAATCTGCCAGAGGGGAAGGTCTATGCCTAAGAGTAATGAAACCTGATGGAGGCTAATTAAATAGAAAACCATCCATTTGTGCTATCTCATTAGGGATTTCTCATAAAAAACCTTATGTTCTCTTACAAGCCTAAACAAGTGTGTTCACCATGTAAAAATCAGCCATAAAGCTGTCTGGAGAGTAGTTAACATGTCTAAGCTGTCATTTATACGCGCTGTCTGCAGCCTGGATCCTGCAGGTGGGAATAGCCTTTCCCCTGTCCTCAAACCACCCCGCGTAAATGGGGCATCCCTCCTTCGAAATGGGAAAGAGGGCCAAGCCCAGCGATCCTGCGCCGACAGTCATGTGGAGCGGATGTTTCTCCGTCTGGCCCTCACGGGAGCCAGAAATCAGAGGCAAAGAGCACTTACTATTTTAGACCTGTGCCAGAGATGTTCAGAGGTCTAGAAAGTGTAAGTATAATGATAGTGTTTCCTGGGGGCTATGCAGATTGGCTCTTCCTGCCTTCGTGAGTGGCCTGGTGTCCTCCTCAACCCCAACTAGGCTACTATTTTTGAGGAAAACTGAGTTTCCTGTAGGGCACAAGAGTCACCATGCTGTTTTGCAATGGAAGAAAGTCATAGGCTGTGCCCCCTTGGCTTCCCCAAGGGAAAAATCAACATGGTCTAAATGGCTGCTCTCCTCAATGTCTGTCCAGGATGAGCTTTTCCCTCACGCAGACTCTGCAGGCTTCAAAGTTTCTGCCAAAACTAGGGCCTGTGCAGAAGTTATATCGGGGCCGATCTTCCCATGGGCAGGAGGAGATAACTGCTTTCCGTCTATGGGGTGACCACCTGGGGTAACCCCAGCTGGTGTCTCGTTGCAGGCCTCAGAGGTGGAGCGGCAGCTCTCCCTGCAGGTCCACACCCTCCGGGAGGACTTTCGGGAGAAGAACTCCTCCAGCAGTCAACACATCGTGCGGCTCGAGAGCCTCCAGGCTGAGGTGAGTCCCCTGCGCTCAGCCTTGCTCCTTCCCAGGGTGGCCAGGGCTGTTTTTAACTTGCATAACGAACCCCTCTGAAAGGAGTAAACAAAACCTGCTGCTTGGAGCAAAGAGAAAGATGGTGGTTGTGGGGCAAAGGACTCCCCAGCAAGGATTTTTGCTGCAGCCCAGGGTTGGGCGGGGTGGCATGGGCCAGCTTCCACTGCTACCTTAGCCACAAGCGCACCTGCAAAATAAATGGATGAGCAGGATCTTCCAGGAGCTAAACCATGGCTGCGCTCTTGCAGGGCTGCTGCCCAGTACAGACTAAACTCAGGGGTATGGTGGGAAGGTCTGCAAGGGTGTTTTTTTTTCTGTTTCACATGCTTGCAAAGAAAGCATCAATCCTCTCCTGCCTCTGAGCCACGCAATTGGGAAAGCAAGGAGCCCCTGCCTGTTTTAGCTCTGATACATTAGCAGGAATGATACTACCTTCCTTCCTCTTCCATTCACTGATGGGGGTCACTGGGGATGAGGTAGGCAGGAACTAGAGGGGTAGATGTTCAACGCTACTACCCCACCATTTTTTTTTTCATTATTTATAAGCTGCCTAGAAGACCTTTTCCTAAAAATCTCTCAATTTCTTCTTTTCTCCTGCTCCCTCCTGCTCCCTGATGGTCCCCTTTTCTTCCCTCCCCCTTGGTGCGGAGCAGCAGGTCCTTGAAGTAAGTATGGAGGCTCAGAAAGGGTTTGCCCGCATGTGCATTGCTGTCATCATGCATGCCTGTCACTGTGCATGCCCCACGTTGCCTCCTCGCCTCCTTTCTGTCTCTTGCTTTCCAAATCCCTTTCCCCCTGAGCTTTTCCCATGGCCCACGGCAGGGCGATGTTTTTCTGTTACATGGTCACTCACAGGGTGTTCAAAACTGGTTTGGATACCAAGGATGAACTGCTGAACAATCTCTGTGTTACACCTCTTATTTTTCTCGCACCCTTTTTCTCCAACCCACGCAAATCATGATGGTGGTGGGAAGGGACCTATCAGAAACCATTAGTCACCTAAGAGCAGCTTTCTAATACCTACATCAGCCTTTGCTCTGTAGAAATAGCACGTCCTCACTCTTTGCTAATATTCCTTCGTGCAGCCAAATCTTTCCAGCAACCTGGAAAGCAGCAGAGACAAGGTCCCAAAGAGGCCAAGAAACCAGTGGGAAGTTGCTGAAATTTTCTCTGGTCCATCAACTGAAAGGAGGCCCCAGGGAATATTTAGAGTTCTACTGGACTGGTAAATGGCATGCCTGGTCCCCACAGGCCCTGTGTGTACTAATCTGGGAAAAGGCTCCTTTTCATTCGTTAAACAAGAAGTGACCTTGGTAGTGCTGATTCATCCCGTGCACTGTTCCCAGCTAACTGAATCACAGAGGTTTTTGCTTGGCACATTGTCCCTCTTCACCTGAAATTACCGCCCTTGACAATTAAAAGAAATGAACCAATTTTAAAGGCAACTGATTGCGGGGAGACTAAAAATAAGCATGGCACAGAAAGGAGTCTTCACAAGTAAAAAGGCAGAAAAATCCCTGGTGAGGACCTGGTGAAGATGCAGGAATTAAGAGGAGCATATGGGCAGAGCTGTGGCACAGCCCTGCGGGGAGGAGGATCCCGTGGGCTCACCCCGTGGTCTCCAGCACCCGTACTGGAGAAAATGCTGCCATGCTCAGCCAGGGACCGGCCAGGAGAAGTAACTAATTTCGTCCAGTCTTGCAAATTTTAAGGCGCAAGGGGTGGGTAGGGCTGCTCGCCTTTTAATCCTTGTGGACGTTTCTGCCTGCTCCCCAGCCTCCTGCCAAGGCACACCCAGCCCCTTTGGAGCTGCCCCTGCAGCCTGGGGAACGAGCATTTTCCTTTCAGAGCCTTCCTAAGCTTTAAACCGCGCACAGAGATACACTTTCTTTCATACAGGTACAGAAGACTTGGTGCATACTTTTGAAGACAGTGCATACTTCTGCTTTCTGCTGTTTCGTTTGTCGCTTGGGAACGTGATTTCCCTCCTCTCTGCTCCCTGGAAAGTGAGAAGTCCAACACCACTTCTCTTTCCTCCGCAGATCAAAATGCTGACGGACAGAAAGCGGGAGCTGGAGCATCGCCTTAGTGCCGTGATGGAGGAGAACGACCTGCTCCAGGGAACCGTGGAGGAGCTGCAGGACCGAGTCCTCATCCTGGAGAGACAAAGCCATGACAAGGACCTGCAGGTGAGGAGGCAGCGACGGGACAGGGAAGAGGGGGAAATGGAGTAGAAGATGTGGTCTGGGGTAAAATTGACCAGGAAGATAATCAGGAACTGGGAGACAAAACAACTGGAAGAATAAAATAGCTCATGTAAGCACGGCAACAAGCAAGGTCCTGGATGTTCCCCACAGGGACAGGTAACAGGAGCCGCAATGGGACATCTAGACAGCAAAGAGCAGCTTGGGATGGAGATCTGAGCACAGGAGTAGGACAGGGTTCTGGGAAAAGAGGTGAATGCAAAAAGAAGCAGAGAACTCTGGCTGCAGTTCATTTTACTGAATTTTTTAATAGTAGAACTGGCTTCAAAAGGAGCTTATTTAGACCCCGCTGTCCCAGAGGGTGGTAGCTGACCTCATAGCTCAGATGGTTTCCCAGTGTGTCACGAAATGTCACTCCCTGGAGAACAAGCTGGCACCTCTCTGGCTTCAGGCGTCTTAGTGGAGAGTAAGATTTTTTCATTTTCTCTTCTGCGGGTTGACAACCGCTGGATTGACAACCTGAATCTTTCTCTCTCTCTGTCTTTATTACTTTTCTTTTTGGATTCACTTCCTGCTGTGTTGTTTTCAGAAATTTTTTTTACCTGAGTCCCAACTTCTTCACAATGTTCCTCATTTTAGTGCTGATTAACCTGCTGTTTTTGTCTTTCAGGATATTCTGGAGTCCATACCGTGGGTAATGACATTTGGAGATTGTTAAGCTCCAATAAATAGCAATGCCATCCAGGAGTACTTTCCTCCTGGCTGAAAACCCTCTTTTGTGACACCCATTCCTCCCTTTCAGCTCTTTCACAAACCGAAAGATTCATCCAGTCCATATCACCTCCCCAAATTTTTATTTTCCCTGCTTCCTTGACAAATTCCTTGGTTTTCTTTGCAAGCTGCACCAAAGCCAGCTGGAGCTCCAGGAGGTGCGTCTGTCCTACCGGCAGCTGCAGGGGAAGGTAGAAGAGCTCAGTGAGGAGAGAAGTCTCCAAAATATCAACACAACCAGCACGTCCCTACTATCTGAGATAGAGCAGAGCATGGAGGCAGAGGAGCTGGAACAAGAACGAGAACAGGTATTTGCCCTCCAGCCCCTGGGAAAGCCCACAGACCTCTGTGACCAGCCCCAGAGGGAGGGGGAGTTTCATGCATTTCATCTGGATTTGGAGCTGAACTAAGAGATAGAAACAGATTGTGGTCCCAGCTCTGGTATCAACACCCTTTTGACCACAGGAAAGTAAATCTCTGCATCCATTTCAAAACCAAGCTAGACAAATATTTCTGAGGTTGGGCAATCACAAGCCTCACTTCACTGTGGAAGAAAGATCTCCATGGCCTTGATGTCCCAGGCTAATGTCAGGCTCTTTCGTTCCAGCTGAGGCTGCAGCTCTGGGAAGCGTATTGCCAAGTGCGATATCTCTGCTCCCATCTCAGAGGAAACGACAGCGCAGACTCAGCAGTCTCTACAGACTCCTCCATGGATGAGTCTTCAGAAACCTCATCAGCCAAAGATGTCCCAGCCGGCAGCCTACGGGCAGCTCTCAGTGAGCTGAAAAGACTGATACAAAACGTGCTGGATGGGGCAGACTCCACAGTAAGTTGGTGGCACAGGGAGACTGTGGTTTGTGCATGTCCTCTTGCCCAGGTGACAGAGCTTGCTGCAGGTTCCTGCTGGATGCTGAAGTCCCCAGTCTCTGCAAAAACCTCTGTGGCCCACAGAGATGGGCAGTCACAGTGCAAAGCCTGCTCCACGTGTCTCAAGCGGTCAGCCAAGAGCCAAGCCAGCACATGGCGTTTCACTTGCAGTGGTCAGACCACCAGAAGCCTCAAGCTCATGCAACCATCGTTGGTCTGGGAATCATTCTGGAAAATTAGTGAAAGTAGGCTTTCTTTGAGATTTGCAGTAAGTTAGAGTTTCCACATGGAAATACTGAAGATTATCCTACACATCACAGTTCAGTTATTTCTCTTAGGATTTTCCTAACCTTGTTTTATTAGCAATAGTACCACAAAAGCTTTGTAACCCCTATGTGGGTAGGTTCTGCCCCTGCAGATTGGCACTGCGTGCAGATGTCTTGGCAAGAGCTACCAGACTTCAATCCACTGACAGGTTAAAGGTTTTGCTGACGCACAATAGTGTCTGTGAGGTACGGCCCCGGGGCTGCTGGGGAGGACGGGATGGCACAGAGGACCACTCAGCAGCCACAGGAGCGCAGAATTACGAGAAAACACGGCCCTTTTTGTAATGGTTCAAACCAGGCCTATTTCCATCGCCCACAGGCTGGTTGCATTGCCAGTATGACTTATTTGAGATGCCATGGTGAGGAAGACAGTGCAGACCCTGCAACTGCAGACTGCACAGGAGTACTCACTCTCTTCGTTTCAGCACTTGTAGCAGCTGGTGAGAAGGCTGAGCACAGAGATGAAGCTGTGTTTGTTAAATAAAAAACGGAGTCCTGCAAAAGGTCTACAAACACAGACACTGTAGTCTTATGTTACCACATGGTCAATAGGTCTCTAAATTTGGTTTATGCTAAGGTGAGAACATGTCTGCATGCTCTTTTTATCGTGTGTAGAAGCACTACCCTTGGCTGAACAAATTTTCACTGTGGAGGTACATGGGAACTAAACTGAAACTCTACCAAAGTCACATTCACACTTTCATCTTCCTTGTTTTAACCCCCTATCCTAAACCAGTATCAAATTAATGCAATTGCCTTTTTTAAACTGAAATCTGAGGAAGAGATTTCTCTCCCACCCTCAGAGCTCTCGACGAAGTGATGATGACACCTTAGAGGAACAGATCAGGCGAACAAGCGAGGATTCACGAGCCCTGAGAGAGTTAATGGATGGAGAACGGGGGAAACTGAGGCAGAGTTTGGAGGAGCTGCAGCGACTGCACAGCCAGGTTAGCAATTCCCACACTTTACAATTGGTCTTGTAACGTCAGTGTTCGTCTTCCAAGACATGCCTTCCATAGAAGACATCAACATGATAAACAACCCAGGAGGATTGGGGCCAAAACCAGTTACGGTTGGATGAGGGAGGCTCTGTTAAACCCATTGCAGAGGCTTCATGCGTTTAGGATCAGAGTTTTTGACAAGTTGTCTGGGGCCCATCCCCAACATCGTCTCAAGCAGCCAAACTTCCTTTAAACCTTTCCCCCAATCTGCTTTTCAGCCAACCTGTCTCACTCAAATTCTTCTCAGCAGAAGACCCCAAAGTACAAGGCTGCTTGATATGGGGTACTGGAAACCCGTAGGTATCCAGTCTGATCCGCCTTGCTTGCCCGACGCCCTTATAAAGGGTACAGGCAGCTGCTGGATGGACAGAACAGTGCTGCTCTGCTCTGCATGGCACAAGGCTCGCCCGCTTCCACAGCAGCATCACAAAACCCTCATAAATGCACACCCAGAGAATCTTAATCATGGCCAGACTGGCACCAGGCAGCACCCCAGGGCCAGCAGGGACCAGCTAAGGTGAAGAATATCTCAACAGCAGCAAATGATCCAACCCAGAAACCAGCACCACACCCAAAGCACAGCCTCACACTGCATCCACACTGAATGTGGCATCATCTGTGTCTGAGGTCCTATCCCAAAAGCAAGAAATGGAGTCAGGTAGCCAATGAGATGCTCTGCAGTCCCTCTCTCTATAGGAAAAGTCTCCAAACACTGGAAAGGATCTGGAGGCTGCAGCAGAAGCAGCCTTTGGCGCAGCTGGTTGAGCAGCGTCAACGACGTTGGAGCAGGGAGTGGGATGAAGGCCCTTGGCTGGTCTTGCCAGTGGTGCTGTATCACCCTTTCGCCGTACCCTTTTGGAGAAGAGAAAAGAAAACACACCCCTGTTCAGAAAATCAGGACAACATGGGGTCTGGCAGACATGTAGGGCTATGGGAGCTCCCACCATGGGGACAAAGAAAAAAGAATGAGACCATCATTAAACACCTGTGGCAGCGATGGCTGCATGTGTGCAAGTGTGGGAAATAGTCCTGCTGGCAAAGCCGCTGCTTAGAGGCAGACTGCAGTGAGGGAGCAGCCCTGGCACCCATCTTTCCCTGAAAACTGCTCATCTCAGCGATGCGGCCACCATAAGAGACAATTTTGAGGGTCCAAACTCCTGTGCCCAGTGAGACATGAGCCCAGAAGCTCCTCTGGCTGTGTTGCCGTAGTCCTGCACACCACCCACAGGCCTCTCCAACCTTAAACACACCTGAGAGGGAGGAGACAAGGACTTGATCACTGCGACTTGGCTGTGCTGACAGAGACCATCAGAGACGTATTCACAGATCTGGAGCGACCATCTGCACACCAGTCTGCTTGTCTGGATGCAGCACCTCCTTACACGTGTCGGTGACAGGACAGCAGGAGCGAGCAGCACTCGGCTGTTCTCTGCTGTGGCTGGTCTCCCCAAACTCCCCAGCCAGGAAGGACCAGAGGACTAAGGCTACGAGGATGATGAGGGGACTGGAGCATCTCTCCTATGATGAAAGGCTGAGGGAACTGGGCTTGTTCAGCCTGGAGAAGAGAAGGCTGAGAGGCGACCTTAGAAATGCTTATAAATGTCTGCAGGGTCGGTGTCAGGAGGACGGGGCCAGACTCTTTTCAGTGGTGCCCAGCGACAGGACAAGGGGCAACGGGCACAAACTGAAGCAGAGGAAGTTCCAGCTGAACATGAGGAAGAA
>Ga0065711_1002982_pt1 | contig 38941 bp, 20 predicted proteins | sample Hoacrofraction12_FD_59098 | JGI IMG/M metagenome (GOLD analysis project Ga0065711, IMG submission 59098) | Hoatzin crop microbial communities from Cojedes, Venezuela - Epithelial fraction 12 v2 (version 2) | ecosystem: Host-associated > Birds > Digestive system > Esophagus > Crop | place...
CCGGAGGCGGGCGGGGGCCGGAGGCGATGCCCGGCGCCCACGTGGCCCTCGCCGGTGTCCTGAGAGCCGGCACCGGGTCAGCCGAGGTCCTTCCCCCACAGCTCAATTTTCCTGACTTTACATTCATGCCCTTCTTTGCTTTCTCACCTCGTTATCTCTCTTTTTCCTTATCCGCTGCTGGCATGCTTTAGCTGTAATCCCAAACCACGGGCAACCCCCGGGCACGTCCCCGGCCCGGCCCCCAGGACATTTTCCGGTCGTGCGGGCAGAAACGATCCCTCTCCTCACCTGGGTTTTCGTAGTTACAGAAACAGCCTCCTCTTTAATCTCTGCTACTAGCAGATTTTGGTCAAAGGCTAACAGAGGTCAGGATTAATTTTTTCCCCCTCCCTAAAGAAGTCAGGTTTCTTAAGCTACATTCCTCCTTTAAACCGAACACGGAGCTAGCTCTTATTTATCACTTTCTCTTTAATCATCAGCAGAAGAAAAATTTGCTGTGAACGCCCGGAATCCCTGACAGAGATCACACTTCTCCTTTGCACGAATCAAAGTTATCTGCTCCCGTTATATCCTCCACTTCAAATGAATCATAAGCCTCCATCCCACTGAGCTTTCTCGGGACACTGGTTCAGCACAGACGAGAACAATACACTTTCCACCTAAAGAGTTCAGGCTGTCAGAAGCCTGTCCGGCTGATAGCACTGAGCAACGTCCTATCCTTCAAACGCATTTTTACTGCCTTTCCACCTCCCTAGCGCACGACAAACAGAAGTCAGAGAGCAGCGAAGAGATTTATCAGAGAGATATGAGTGGTGATTACATGTTCTGTCAATAATTAATCGAATTATGTCCGCAGCATAATGACATACAGTCCTCTAGCCGCGAGGGGAAAAGAAAGAAGGAAGTTGTGGTGTGGTCGGAGGGGGATCTCAGGACATGGTTCCAGTCATTAAAAATGTGATGTAACCTCGCAATCTGGTGTATTCTGAGGCACAACTGGGGAAACATAGACGAAACCAACTGCTAAAATACTATTTGCTTTACAGCAGGGAGACAGCGAAAGCACTTGCTTTGTTCGTTAGTTGTTTTCATTACTACTTTCTGCTGGGGATTTAAAGGTGTTTTACGATGAACAGACCAGAGGTCTTACTCATTTGATCTGTAAGCTTTATGTTGTAGGTTTCGTACTGTTCACCACAAACTGACTAATTTTGATGCTTCTGATGTTTGAAATAAAAACTAAAATCAGTCCAGCAAGGCATCATATATCCAACACAAATCTAGAAATGACACTTTCAAATAAACTTGCAAGCAAATCCTCACTCTGACACTAATTTTTCTGTATTTCTTCCAGTCAGAAGGGAGATCATCATATCATTATTAATTTATTATTTACTAAGAGCTGTTAGAGTGCTCTTTTAGTACACAAATGCAAGAAAACAAAGGGCTTGATTCAGTTCTCACACGAGTTTTGCACTGGTGTAACTTCAATGACACAGGTGTAGTCACTTCAGGACCACCTGGGTGTAATTACGATCAAATCTGGGCTATCGCACTTCCTTTGCTTTTCTAATGGTTCAAAACCTCTATTTTTCTACAGCACGCTGCGGAAGACAGACAGCTGTTTGAATACAGAGCTCAAAAAGCATTCTCAAGTTCCTCCTCACTCCCAGTGCCAGTGTCCCAAACACGGCCCAAACTCCGTCACATCAGCACATTTCCTGACGGTTCCGCACCCTCCCTACAGCCCGAGAGCTGTAAACCCCATCGATACGCGTTCCCTTCCACTTGCTAAGGCACATCCTCTCGCTGTCCTGAGCTTTAAATCAGGTAGCTTTTCATTATAAATGCTTTTAAGCATCCAGCTGCCAAAAAGGAATTTGACACCTGCTTCCTTCTTTGCAAATTTCTCTTTTCAGAGAAATTCTTGACGATGCCTCTTGAAAAGGGATTCATTTATGACCTCTGCTTAATTGACTACTCCATGTATTTCTTGTCTTCTTGGCTTTCCACCTGCTTCTTCAGAGATTTTGGAAGCGGTTCACTGTGGTAAATGCACTAACAGCCAACGGCCAAAACCATCCTAACTAGAACAGTTAAAGAGTAAGCACTATTCAGTCCTTCCTGTGTGAAAATACCTTATGAGACAAGGTTAAAATCCTTCTGCTAATATGTTTTGTATAAGAAGTCTTTTCAGGGTGTAACGCTTATGCTCACAAAAGTGAGGGTCTTTCAGTCTGGTCCATGGAGTTCCTGTGCCCATCAAACATAGAAGATCAGGCCTATCTGATGTTTCCTCGCTCTTCCAAGTTAATTGCACCTTCTTGACTTTGCTTATGGAAGCATCAGTTTCCATTTCCTTTTAAGTAATAAATATCCTCCATCTCGAAGGGACCTTTAGGACGTGGCCAGGTGGAGTAAGGTAGTTCGACCTCCTACGCATCGCTCCCCCAGCGCCCAGAATTACCCTGACACAGAGGCGATCCCTGAATGTCTGATAAAGACAACACTTAAGAGCTGCAGTTCTTACTGGAGATGTTCAAGGATGAATTGGCACATGGCCCCTGGCAGAAGGGGATCCCATTATCCATTATAGAGTAGCAGGTACCACAATAAATGATAAACAGATTAAAATCTTACTGAAATCCCTAGCAAGGAGGGTAAAAGGATGATAGCAAAGCTTTCTACCTCTTCTGTGTATCTTGTCCCTCTCACCTTCTTAGGCTTATAAAGCAACCAGTGCTTGAGCAGTCTGCATTTGAGTGGACTTTCACATTCTTTCCAAGGTACCCCAGGTGGGATTTTTAGGGTCATGTTTCTATTTCCTTGGCGGCTTTTGCCTTTCTTGCCTGAAGAGTCAGTCAGGATGTACATTCCCTGCAGTAGCCAAAATTTGGCATATTTATTTAATCACTCTAGGTTTATCACGCACAGTTCCTCAAATGATGGGACGTTCTGTGGAATTTAAACAAGGTCCCACAGCACAGAACCTCGCTTCAAGTATAAAAGAGCTCTCAGAGCTTTCTCAGAGCTCATGTAACTTCATAAGCACAAATATGCCAAAGATATAGTTAGTGTCAAAGACCTGATAGTGGAAATAATTTCTAAGAATAAAAATCGTTACATAACCTAAGGATAAAATTTAAAACACATGTTTATGAAACATTATATTTTATTAAGTTATAAATAAAATTTAAAGGTATATGTTATGACTTCTAAAAATTGTTATAAGGGAATTGACTTGTAAAAACTATGGGACAGCACTGAAGAAATTCTGGAAGTTGCAAAATTCAATGCAAGAAAAAAAAAATTGTAGTTATTTGATCACTTCCCATTCGTGATGAAGGACAACCAGAAAAGAACAGGGCGCAAGGCTGCTGGTCAACTGGATTTGTGGCACATGGACATAGAGAACACACTGTGCTACTAACACACAGACACATGCGTACAATTGCAAACAGAGATCAAAAGTAGTCCAACGTGGGTTTGGAACATTGGAAAGGGAGAGGCAGGGAGCTGTGCATTTTACAGAATGAAATATTTATTTCAAAAAGTGTTAATTATACAAAAAATCAAACCAATTACCAAGTTCATTGCTATTTCTTCTCACTCTAAGTGGAATGCATCCACTGCATTTATGTCAGTAAATAATGAACAGTTCTTGGGAAATGGAAAAAATTAGATGGAACTCAGTTGTCTTGTTTCCTCTGTTTCATTGTCTCTTTTTTTTTTTTTTCTTTTAACAGAATATTGCCTTCTCTAGAACGCATACCACTGGAATGGTTATGCTGAGCTCTAGGTCTTTTGATGTTCACGCAGATCTATAGAATTTTTTAGTTAGTGTTTAGCTGGCTGTATCTCTGATACGAAATAATCTACCATGCCATCAAACTAGGTCAATAGTTTTAACTACCTGATTAGAGCAAAGGTGTGGTAAGCAAAAGCAAGAAAAGAATTTGTAATACATGGGCCCATTCCCCAGAACTGACCTGCAAGACCCCTCCTGTTCCCACGAGATGTCTTCACTTGATTCACTCAGCTGAAATAATTTCCAGAAATGACCTATTGGGAGGAACAGAATGGAAGCAAAAAAGAGCAGGTTGAGGAAGAAATGTCATTGATCTTGCTTTTCTTTTTTTTACCGACTGAGCTTTAAAGTCTTCAGCTGCATTCTCATCAACACAAAGAGTGGTTTGGAGAAACTCAGTAGTGATTTACCAGCAGAACCGAAGTATATTGGTATGTACTATAGAAATACATCTGTGTTTCTAAAGCTGGATAGGAAGCTGTCCAGAGAGATGCATATTGGCACTTTCTGCAGATGCTGCTGGAAGCTGGAAAGATCTCCTTTGTCTTTTACCACATATTCTGTGTTATCGTGGACCTGCTTTGGAATCTTGTTTGTTTAATAAATCTAATCCTTAGAAAAGGGACTTGACAAAAAGGAAAATCAGATTTTATTTTATCTTCCCAGTTGCTGAACGTGCCCACTGACTCACAACTGATTTCCAGAACTGTCAAGCTTCTCGTGCTCAATGCAGTAAGGCTTCATGGTCCGGAGGATGCGGAAGATGCCACCGAGCACATCAGGCCTTTGAGAGAGACATCAGCACTGCACTACAAAGGCACGAGATAAGGCTCAAACTGCAGGACAATGAAAAGAGGGAGATGGTTCTCTATTTCCCATGCACAGCACTGACAGTTGACTGATATGCCCAGCTAAATATTGTCTGTCAAACCCAGTACTATTTTTAATGCCAGGTGAGCAATCAGGGCATTCATTGTCATTCCCGTATAATTCGTTTTCAGACGATGGATGTGTCATCATTGTAAAATGGAATTTGGGGTTTTTTTTGAAAAGAAATCAACACTTAAGCCATACTCCTGAGCAAGTCAAAAGACACCCCAGAGTACGATTGTCTTGTACGCTGCTCTTTTTAATAAGGCCAAGGAAAAGCATCACTGGATGGGATTATAATCAACTGCTGCTTTAATGCAGACAATCGAAGAAGGCTCCTTACTGATGGTTGTAAATTCATCATTAAGGATACCACTCAGAGTCATTTGGCATGACATTTTTTATGCACAGAACAGAAAAGTGCAGTATTAGCTCCAGAGTGATTGGATGAGTTGTACATCCATTATGGGCATATCACAAAATGTTTCCCAGCTTCGACTTCTTTCCTACACAAACTGAGAAGATGCAGATTGTCTTGCTGTTGTTTACCTAAATTTTTGGTGCATTTTTTCACTCTGTCCAAGATCCTGTTTATCTGAGAACCTACTGTCATCATGCATTGTAGATTTTACTGCTGACTCTGAGATCGTAACAGTCTGGCTATGTTCACGTTTCTGAAATCTACAGGATGACAAGCAATAAGAGAGCAAATTAGTTGCACTAATTCTGTAATGTGTAAACATTTCTCAGTTCACTGCTTTGCAAAACAAGGGAATTGGGAATTCTAAGCCCAGGAAAGACAGGCAAATTTTTGATCGAATGTTTTATCCACCCAAGCTGCCTGTTCAACCTGGCTAAAATCCACATGTCATCCAGCTGAAAATTGCAAAATTATTCCAACAAGAATCCATTAAAACATAAAAACATTATAATAAACACTAAAAAAACCTATACTCAAATAGACCACCTTTTTCATTTAAGATACTTCATTTCTAAATATAACTAGATTTGATTTTCCAGAAGAAATACATAAACAAAAAATGGAAAATTTCATTTTCCATTTTGGCCAACTCAAAAAATCTACATTTTCCTCATATACAAGTGAAATAAAATATACATTATTCAAATTCCCTGCTCTGCAATCCTTCTTCCTGTTCACGAATTGTTCATGAACTGGTTATGACCTGTTAATCTATTCTTTATCCACACACTTTATCGATCAAATTACATGAACAAATTTCAGCCAAGAATATATCAGCTAATTGTTCACTTAGGGTATTTATTTAACTGTGATATATGACCATCACTTATATGAATGGTGTCATACTTGTTGCCTTGCTGGCAATGATTTATTCTTTTTTTTAAGAGAGGAAGTACCAAATATCAAGTCATGACATTACTCAGATGTGAATTTTCAGACGACTCATCATTAAATGTTTAAAAGGTATACAAAGTTTCTATCCAGAAAGCAGCATTATCCACCTTTAAGCCACTGACACATTTTCAGCGCACTGAACCAACATTTTTTATTTAACCATATACACAAAATATAGATACAGTTTATAGGAGAGACTAGATAATAAGAATGCTTAAAAAAAAAAGCACCTAGAAGTCATTATTTAGGCTTCCAGTATAAACAATATCTTTTCCCCCTGTAAGTGGTAGTGGGAATACAATCACACCTCATCTGCCAGATAGTTAGGGCACTCACTTAAAGGAGGAGGTTCTGGTATAAGCCCAGATCATGTTCATGGTTCTGAACCTGGAATTTCCACATCCCTGCCAATGTTGTAGCCTGTCAAATATGCAAACCATTTCCTTGGAACTTTAGGGGAATAGGAGCTGATCAGCACTTGTGGGGGATGGCGGGAGAAAGACTCCTCACTTTTCCTAGCAAAGGTACTTCTTTAGGATATAAAACAATTACGCTACAGTATCAAGCAAAAAAATCAGGTATATGCCATAACTGTGAGGCTATCATTTAATTCCAGCTAATTGTCATTCTTCTTCATTTTATTCTGACCAGAATGGCTATTCTGACTTGAGAAACCTTCCCAATGAAAATTTACTTTTAGCCAACACATTCACTCATAAAATAGATGAATTTACCAGAAATTTAGTCACCCTCCCCCCCCAAAAAAAATGTTTCATTCAAACGTTTCAGGCCAGCTGTAGGATGGACTTTCAGAGTCGCATGCAACTGCTTTCGTTGTCTGATTGGTCAACACGTCTACATATCTTCCCCTGCTGTGCATATGACCGAGCATTGTGTAGGCAGCACGCTGGCCAATAAAATCTCAAAAAGCAGTGAAACATTCCCAGCAGTGCAAGCAACCATTCTCAGCATAAATAACCGTCTTGTCATCTCTCCCCAGGCTCATTCTCTTTGCTTTCTTCCTCTCTTGCCTGCATTTCCTCAGAGATGTTCTTTCTCCGTCAACATAGAGTGGTGTTACTTCTCTGCAGCTCTGCTGCCCTCCGTTCTAAAATCTGGCATTACAGTGAAACTTCCAAGAATTCCATTCTCTGAAGCATTATGAGTCACACTGTAGTCTTCAGCAATATTTTTAAAACACCAATGTTTTTTTAATCACTCTTGAGACCCACTGAAGAAAGTAAGGATATTATCTTGCTAACTTACAGTCGTGGTTGTTTTTTCTATTGCCACCCACACTCTCTCATCTTTCTCCAGATACTCTGCTCCAGTCTCTCAATAGTGCAGGCATATGGTATTCAAGCATGCCAGAGTCTGACTTCAAGTTTTAGTCATTTTTCTTCCTGTAAAAAGGATGGAGGGACATTAAGCCTATGACCATTTGAGAGCTTTCTTTATGTAAGAGTTTTATTAGGGTTTATACTTCAATAAATAAAGTATATGCTATACCATAAAACTAACAGAGAAACATCAGGTCTGAGCCATAATTCATTGTACCTGAATACTGTGTGTCTGGCGTGTCAGAGGCAGCACAGAAATCACTGGTGCAACAGTGAGGAGGGGGAGAATTCCTGCACAGGAAGGGGAGAATTCCTGCCTCCTCCTTGCAGCAATTTGCAAAAAAGCCTTTGAACAGAGGAGCTGGTTATCTTTAGGAGCTGTACTTCTAAATACTGTCCCTGATAATAAAAATAAAAGTCTTTATTTCACTGTTTGAAGAGCTTTCAATTTTGAGAAAAAAGAAACATTACTAAGCTGTGGTAAAGTTATCAGTTAATTTTCATTGTATGTTTCAATGCTTTCTCCTTTTTCTTGTGCATGAGGGGTGAGGCAGCTTCTGTTACCAAAGAGTTATTTGCAGCTTAGGACAGAAGTTCCACAAATTGCTGTTATCTGCCGTGCAGATGCTCATGTGACACACTGAACAAATATGCCTCAAGGTAAGCACATAACATTGGACAATGAGCGTTCAATAAAGAAGATCCTTAAAGACAACAGTTATCTGAGCTTCGGTCGAGATCAGCTTCTTGCATGCAGCATTCGAGGATGACTGGCTGCCCCATGACAGTCTTCAGAAAAAGCTGCCAGGAAATAAGAGGACAAAGAGACCTAGATTTCAAATTGCCAGCTGATCACATGAAGAAAGTACATTCTTAGGTCTCAAAAGTTACTGAAAAATGGTCAGTGAGCTCGCCTGTGCAAGAGATGGTTGAGGGAACTGTGAAAATAAAAACATCATTGAGAAATGGAGGTAGGATGAGTGAGATTTGCTTAAGAAAAGGCGAGAACAGTGTTAAGTGAAATAGAAAAGAATCCATATTAAATGGTAGCATTAATGCTGTAAGCCAGGAATCTACAAGCGATTAAGACTCCTAAAGAATCAAAGTTAGGTGAGGGATTTTACATACACACATGCATATATTTAATTGTCTACATAAAATAAAGCACAGTCATAAAGAAACTGCTCATTTTACATCCAGCTCATATAGGGCTTTTCTGTCTCACCGCCTCATACTCCGAAATGTGGAAAAGCAATAAACTTGTCTTTCATTTTAGTAGGATTTTGCTCCTACTCCATGTATCTTTAAGAAATCTTGGCCAATTTTTTACTTGATTGTACCAATCCTAAGCTTTTGGAGGATGCTACAACTACCAGGCCAAGACGTTTAAAAATTGCTTTACTCACTGTGGGTTTTTTAAGATTAAAAAGAAAAAGATTCTTTTCTAGGAAATAGGGCCCAAATATTAAGACAGTTGACTAATGTTAAGGTTTTGGATTCATATTTAGTCTCCCTAGTGCCAGTGAAGTTATACCTCAGTGACAGACATCCATAAATCTCAGTGAATGGCTGTGAGATACAACCAGCTAAACATCAAACTATTTATAAACTCACTACCATTATAGACTCAGGAGCCCATTTAAATACAGACATCCAGTTTTGAACATCGCTCATAGGACTGTAGCAGTGATGGGCTAAGATCTTTGGTAACTGCTGCTGTCGTTGGTCAGCTGTAGAGACTGCGATTTTTCACCAAAGCTATTGTTACCAAATGAGCACCTCTTCAAGCCCTTTCTGTTTCATTATTTTGTACTACTTCTAAGAAAAAGAATACCTCCATCTTCTCTGAACCCCCACCACCGCGATTTCGTGCTCTGGACAGAACAGGATGCAACGGACACGACAAACAACCTCTGGACTGGGCAGCACATGCCAGACTTCGCAAAGAGAACGTCATCAGTCAAAGATCAGTAGCTGAAAGTTCCAGATTACTCTGAATCATTCTCCTGAGTGGCCTTCATACTACCTCTCACTGGGTTTTCAGGAATAATTAGAAACAGGCGCCGGTAGCACCATTTCTGTAAGTTTAAAGCAAGCTGAAAATCAGAATTGAGTTGCTACATTTTCAACAGCAGAAAATGTCAACAGCACAGGCAATTTTTGTCAGAATTTACACATGCTTTTTTCAGTGCTTCACAGAAAGAAAAACCAATTGACACAATACGGAAATCTAGCACATACAAAGTACGAAGCTCTGAAAATGAAGACTGTTGTGAAATTTAGAAACGTGATACTGATGTGAATATGCATGTCTCTAAAACAGACTCCTCCATTACAGATCTCAGATTTGTATATGCCAGACATAGCTGAATGAAAGCCAAAGCCCAGATTAATCACTTTCTATAAAATTTGCCTACATATGTATCTGGAAATCAAAACATAGAAAACAATATCAGACACCTCATAAAGAAAATAATATTTAATTAGCTACAGGTTAGTAACTAATTAGTACAGGTTCAGATACTGGCTCACCTTGAAGGATTTTTTGTTTTGTTTTTTTCTTACACAAAATATACTTCTAGAATTCAGTTTTGTTTACAAGCATTCTTTAATGACCTCCCCAACGTTAATGATTTAGTCACAAAAATAAGTGTTATTTTGTTCACTCTTACCTTCTTAGTCCATAAAATGTACCCTCAGTATCATTTATGAAAAAAGGCAAAATAATACTTGGAATAATCAAAGGGTAAGCATCCAAATAATTTAGAAGACAAAGACTGCGTATTTTAACAAGCTTACCCTACCACAGCAGTGTGATGGGAGTTACAGCTGTGACAGAGATTTAACTGGGGAAGAACTGATGCAGATTTGCAGATGCAAGTCATGTCTCAAAAATGTATCAGGCTTGTCTAAAGGAACATGTGGATAAGACGACCTGTTAACTGCGGTGTTGCAATTCTGTACTTGGATACTCGGCTGCATACGGCTTGGATTTCCATAAAGCTCTGGGAAAATTCACAGGCCTTTGAAAGAGTGAAGATATCATGGCAGAAGCGGAACAGTCCTTTTGTGCATTATTAGATTTTTCCAAGTTAGGAAAGAAAAGAAGCAACTGACGGTCAATTGCCAGGAGGGAGGAAGGTGACTCGCAATGCGTTACAAGGTCTCTGCTGGAATCTGTGCTGTTCAGCATACTCGCGAGTAATCTCAAATACAGAGTAAACAGAAACTGTATACATTCTGCTGATGATATGAAATTACCCAGGGTAGTCAAAACTAACATTGTTTGAGGCACAGTATAGAAGCATCTCACAGTACCAAATGACTAGCTGGTAAACTGACAGATTAAATTAAATGCCATTTCTAAGCTGGGAAAAAAGCTGTGTATACATTTTTGCACATAATCACTGGCTGATGTAACTCTGAACAACAAAGTCTACAGAGATTTTAATGATTTAATGAAACTATTGCTTTTAATTAATTCCTATCCATGATTCAGAGTACGCCTGATAGTGCCTTTTAATTTCATTGAAAGTTGGTGGCATTTAGACTGCCAGAGTCTTTTTTATAATTCCTTTTGGGGATTGAGCTTCTCTGTCTTTACAGTGCTTAATAAACACAAATTAACTATCCTAACACTCTTGGAGGTCTATAAACTATGTAATTCACCTCTCACATGGGAAGAAAACCAAGGTATTTCAGTTAAATGATTTGCACTAAGTGCTAAAAATGTGTTGAGCATCTCTCCACTAGAAAACCGTCATTTCCACCAAGATCTTCCTAAAATAGTTTAATTTAAGCTTTTCTTGACAAAGTGGAAAACACTTCTAAAATGCAGATATATTTCAATCAGATATTTCTGGACAAGAAATGTTCAAATTTTCACATTACAATATTTTATATTTTTAAAATTACAAAAGTTTAAACCTAATATCTTTATTTTAGCCCAACATTACAATTAAAATGCCCCAAAGTAGTCTGAACTTGAATCTTTTTTTCCCTGAAGATATTCAGCAACTTGTCTTTTTGTTCCCACTTGGGATCACTTTGTTTTATGAAGTGCTATTTTTTTTTTTGAGAAAGAGAAACAAAAAAGTTCATTACCTGACCAGATCTGCTGTTAGTTTACATGCCACAGGCTGACAACAACACAAGAACTACCTCTGAGGAATTCTTAACACCTTCTGTGTAGAAACAACATCTGTCTAGTAGTATCTCTTCACAGATTCAATTTTCTGGGAATAGAGTAGGTCCCTGTTGATTAACATTCCCTGAAACATCCTATGAGAGGTTTGTATGTGTGTAGGGGATACTGAAAAAAAATTAGATGCCTCCTGCCCCAGACGTACCTAGGTTGAAACTAAAGATCACACTGGAAAATTAGGAAAAATACTGCCAAAATTTACCCGATTGTAATCAAGGCATTGATATAAATTTTAAAGTCTGTGGAAGTAACAGCACTGAACTACAATTTTAAATGATGGGCTTCATTGTACTCAGCACTGGTAAGGCCACACCTGGAGCATTGTGTCCAGTTTTGGGCTCTGCAGTACAAGTGGGATATAGAGCTACTGGTGAGATTCCAGGAAAGGCCCACTAAAATCATATGGGACTAGAGCACCTCACATGTGGAAAGGCTGAGAGAGCTGGGATTGCCCAGCCTGGAGAAGAGAAGGTTCAGGGGGATGCCCTCAGTGGGTGTACAGAAGATGGAGCCAGGCTGTTTTGAGTGGTGCCCACTGACAGGACAAGAGGCAATGGGCACAAACTGAAACAAGGGAGTTTCCATCTGAACATCAGGAAACATTATTTTACTGTGAGGGTGACTGAGTATTGCCACAGGTTGCCCAGGAAGGTTGTGGAGTCTCCTTCCGTGGAGATATTCAAAAGCCATCTGGACATGGGCCTGGGCAACCGGCTCCAGATGGCCCTGCCTGAGCAAGGGGGTTGGACCAGATGACCTCCAGAGGTCCCTTCCAACCCCAACCATTCTGTGATCTGTGATTCTGTGAAATATTACTCAAATTGATAAAAGATTAAAGAGGGAAAATGAAGAACAGAGGAATAGGAAAAAAAATATTCTTTAACAAAAAAACTAAGGAAAAGATGCCTGAGCAACTAGAGCAGCAGAATGTTGCTGGTACAGTTATTTATAACAAGTACTTAATAAAACAGCTAGAAAAAAAATGTAAACCAGAAGGAGGACATATGCATCCCCTGATCATAAAGGAATTAGGTAGTTAATTTATGAACGACTGACAACTAAATTGGTATGACAAGAGAAGCAGGTACTGAGAAATCTAAAAATTCAAAAGGAATAAACATGGATTAATGCTTTTCCTATGGAAGTCCAAGGAATTCTAGCACTTACTTTCCAGCATCTCTCACTTCTCCTTCCAGAAAAATAATTGAATAAATTAGAAACAAACGTGTGAACCCAGAGAGAGATGAAGAGAATACTAGAACCATAAGCAACACAAAACATGTATAGGATCAAAAGATCATAGCATAATTCAGGTTGGAAGGTATCTCTGGAGGTCATCCAGACCAGCCTCCAGCTCAAAGCAGTATCAGCTATGAGATCTGACCAACTTACTCACAAGCAGTTTGGTCTTGAAAACCTTCAAGGACTGCTGTCTGTTGTCTCTTGCCCTCCCATCACGCAGCACTGCAAATTGCCAGGGTCCTTCCTCTTGGTGACCTCCTACTATCAGGTCCTCCAAAAGCCATATCTTCTCCAGGTTGAACAAGCCTCAGCTTCTTCCTCCTAAGGCAAATCCTTCAACCCCCTGACCATCTTTTAGCCCTCCGCTAAACTCAGTCCAGTTTTAAATTTAAATGACAAATCCTGGGTAAGATATGTAGCTCACTTACTTCAGAGATAACCATACTGTAGTGGTGAATAGTCTTTACAGGTAGCAACTCTGTAGAATAGTTTGGAATCCTTCATCTTAGAGAACTGATTTATATAAAAGACACAGTTTGATAAGTTCTCCCTATTCAGGACTGAATATAAAGTTTTGCTAAACTTTTAGTGAGACCAAAGTCCCACTTAGACAATTTACATTTAAAAATCTACTTGCATTTCTTAACAGGGATAGACTTGAGCACATGTTAAAGTGCTTTCCTGAATCTGGGCAAAAGTTATTCTATGTAGAATATAACCTGTAACTGGACTTTATATCTGATTACTGTGCCTTTCAAAACTTTACCCACAAATGAGTCACATTTTCCCAAATACTGACAAAACCTTATGAACTGCAAAGCAATTAAAAGACTGAAACAAAAGGTAATGGAAGAACATATATCAAGTCTGGAAAGAGGTGGTAGCAGGACACAACAGAGTTCATTGAGTATTAGTTAAGATTTCCATTAGCTATCCATGGTGACAGATAAACAGCACTTACATTTGTAAATTATACTGTACCATTATGAATATTAGTGAAAAGAGTGAAATATAGTGCAAAGGAGTCCGAAAATATCAGACTATGGAAGCCAATACTGCTCGCCTTGCTTATACAAAAATCCCATTAAAACAATAAGGTGTGCAGAATCTGGCTCCTGGATATAGGAAATAAAGGAACAAATCCAAAGCCCACTGAAGTCAATAGGAGACATTCTTCTGACCTCAATGGGCCTTGGATATCACCCAAAATGAGATTCATTCTGGAAAAACGCAAGCTGAAGGAAATAATCATTCAAAAAGTATCTGGGAGAGAGATGTTTGGAAAACCTGGATATCAAAGAATACCTAGGAGACTTTGTGCAATATATGATACGTGACAAGAGCTTATGAACACTGTTACAAGATTATATCGTTTCTGAAAGCTTATTAGTCTAAGAATGAAGACAGAATGTAAGAGACAAGAAAACAACCCGTTCTACGCTTTTAGGGAGCAGAAGTCCCAGGGATATCACAGATTGTTTTGCATGGAATTTATAATGTGCCAAGCATCAAATAAAAACACAACACTAAAAGTAATCGTCCCATTTGAGAAACCACAGATATCTCAGCTCTCCTCCCAGATACAAGTCTGCTAGTACCTACAAAGATGAAAGGTACAAACCATTTGCATACAGGAATTTATGGTCAGACTTTAATGAGGCAAGTGTCACATTTGTTATTTGATCCCCTTCTCATTTTAGTGATGAAGGTCAACAGAGCCTTTTAAGATTTCATCTTTCCCACTATACATGAATATCTTGTGCTAAACTAAGGATGTCCTTCTTCCTCTTGGGTGGAAAAACACTTTCATTCTCCTGTATACCTTGCTGCTGTCAGATGGAGAACATTTCTAAGAATATACGTACTCCTCAGCAAAATGAAGGTCTGCCCTTATTCTCAAGACCAAGTGGACAGAGTATGCGCACTATAAACTCTCAAGCTACCTGTCCTCAGCAATTATTTTCCTACAACATCATTGCTGAGCACTGAATAAGGACATCTGTAAGCACATGCTATGCAGCAGAAAAAATAATACAAAACAATGATAAAGGTAGTTTCTCCTCATCTAGTCTTCTGCCCACAGAAGGACCTATCCTGTCTCCATTTATGCAGTGAAAAGAAGCTAAGAATGGCATAAAGAATAAACTGATTGTATTGAAAAGCTATGGCAGCCTGACTAACCAACCTACCGCAGTTCAGAATGGCTTGGTCCTTCTCTGCTGTAACTACTGTTGCTGCCAAGGAGAGGAAAACTTTATCTCTCACCAAAAAAAAGCCAAATCACCCAAACACTCCCAGAAACCCAAACTCCAACAGCAACCATGTGTGGCTGTGGCTCAACAAGTAAGATTGACAGGGATTTGGAGTTTCCTGCTTTATTGGTCCAGACCATCTCTATATAATTTTTGCTTGTAAGACATAGATCAGGGTGAAGACAACCAGACATCCCTGAATAAATGAATTGGATTAAATAATTGTAAGATGATTAAAATAAAGATGAAGTAAAGAAAGCAGACCCCTATGCTCTTACCCTAAATCCTCCTTCATCTTATAAGATTGATATTGGAAAAAAACAAATCTCTTGCCTGAAAGCTCCAGTTCATTCTACAATGTCTATAGGTTCATATATTGTAGATTATGTGCTATTTAGTATCATAATTTCTGGTTTAAAATCCTTCTATTCTTAGATTTTAAAACAAGAATCATTATTTTTTGGGGAATTGTATAGCTGACCCTTCACAGAAAATGTTGGAAAACATTTTATTTTGAAACATTCATGCTTATGCTTCATATATTTTTTGGACCACTTCATATTTAAAACTCATTGGCTTTTGCTAGAAAATCATGCCTCAGCATGACTGTAATTCTTGCAGTGGATTCAATCCTGTGAAATCCTGAGCACTCAATTCTACCGACCAATTCTTAGGTTTTCTCTGGATCCGATCTTTTGTGACATCATAAAAATTTCAGTGGAATGAAGTCACAAATAAAGGATTAATTCACATGGGTAAGAAGAAAAAGGAGCACATGGATTTTAAAACATGAAGCTTGTAAAGAAAATTCCTGAACAATATAAATGGGAAAAGAGAAATTGTGGATAATGTGATATACAAGAGAACATTTCTGAATAGACCACTTCACAAAATCGTTTTATAAAACTTAGGTTTTTTAGAAAGTAGACCCCTATGCTCTTACACTAAATCCTCCTTGATTTTATAAGATTGATATTGGAAAAACCAAATTTCTTGCCTGAAAGCTCTAGTTTCAATTAATGAGGATGTTCAGCATTCTTTTTTTCAGATACATGAAAAGACTGACAGGATTATAGACCACCAAATTGTTGGTATTTTAAGAATCTGACAGGCTCAGCACCATGTGCCATTCTAGCCTCTCTGTGTATCCTTTGTGGTTAAAACTCTTAAGCACTTTAAATTCTTTTGGTCAGTATTTTTTTCCTTTTAGGGCAGACAACTAGAAGCACATTCCGAGTAACCATTTATGGTGTACAGAAAATTATAAGATACTAAAATCACCTCTTTGAAGGTGTTTCCAGGCTTTGGATAGTAAAACAAATATTTTATTTATAAAAAAACAAAGTGTTGTTTTAAAACTAGAATATAATTATCTATGTTCCAATTCAAATGAAAGACAGTAACAGCACAAAGACACGGCAAAATATTACATGTCAAATCCTAGAGCCTTTACTTGGACAAATCTCCCATCAAGTTTTGGTCGCAGCTTTGCCTGATGAAATATGGCTGAGCCAGACCTGAAATAAGCGAAAAATTAAGAAGCCAGTGGAATCAGCTACGAAACAACAAAGGAAATATTTAATTTTGGTGTCTGAAAAATAATGACAATTAGGTGAATTATCAGTACAGAAGTCCACTAAAACAGGAGTCCTCAGGCTCATTTATCCAGATACAACAGAGGACCAAAAAGACGTTTGAAGAAGCAGAATATTTGATACAGGCTGGAAGAAATACGCAAAAAAAAATTTCAAATCATCACACTTTGGCAAACAGAATTGACTGTAGTTTTTGCATAACTTCATTTACAAATTGTTCAGTCCTCTCACGTTTCTTCTTTTCCGATGAAGACGACAAAACTGTGGACTGGTCCTGTGCAGAAGACATATCTGGGTGCTGGGGCTTACGGCGGGGAAGAGGCCAGCATTTCTGTGCTGCAGCCAGGAAACATGCCAGCAAGCGGGTTCCTCGGGGCCAGACACCCCACTAAGAACTGGTGGACATGGAGCCCAGCTGCCTGTCCTACTCGACAGCCCAGTGTGCCAAGAGGCAGGGGGCGAGAGGAGCTGCCAGCCGCCTGCAGCTGGTATCTCAGGTCATGGAGTAGGAGAACGATTCTGGCACTGTGCTAGGAAAGTCTGCAAGACGTACCCCTATCTGTGGGGGTGCGTCGAGGCAGGAGCCAAATCTCTGAGTCTCACACTCGGTGCACAAAAACTTAACAGCTCAGATGGATGGGTAGAATCTGTATCTGTGTAGAAACTGCATGGGATGAAAGCTTTGCAGTTCTGCAGAGGAATCTGGTTCTGCTCTGCACCATCTGTGCTCCAATTGTGTGGACTGTTTGTTGAGCTTTGTTTGTTTGTTTTTTTCATTCGGGAAAGATACAGAAGTCAGTAAAAAGAATGCGCTTCACGTCAGTTTAACTCTTGAGCTATTCTTTTTTTTGCCCTTGCCACTGCTAATTATAGTTTCAAATTTCTTACAAGAGAATACATAATACATAATTCTTGCATACCTAATTTCTATTTCTGCAATTTATTTAATTTCAAAGACAACAATTTAATTTCAAAACTTGTTCACACTACTGAGGGAAGTTGAGAAAACCTGGAAATACAAAAACGGTAAGATTCAAGGTCTGATTTTCAATGTTAGAACCTTGCAGCTGAGAGTATATTTGTATGTGCATGTAATATGCGCACACTCTGTTTGAAACCTAATGACCATGTGATAGTAAATACCTGGCAGATCCAGACCTTGAAGTGGATGCTCCCTTTAGGTCTGTGCTAATACCACACATTTATTTGCATGTATTCTTACAATATACATACAAATTAGACTGAACAGTTCATAGCAACATGTAAATGCAACAAGATAAAATAAATTTGCATATATGTTAAACATTTATATAAATACACACATTGTATATGCATCTCATAAACACATTCAGACAAAGATTTTAAATCTTAATGTCCACAGGCCCTCCAAACATGCTGTAACACTCACAGAGTGAAATCTGAGACTATTAAAAACATATGGGAGCCTTGCTTAATCGGGGCTCTTCAGACTGCTGAAGCCCAGAGGGGTACCAAAGAGAATCCTTTGATGAAAATTAAGATTATAATGACATCAAGGTGAAAAAAGGCATTGCTCCTGTCTGCTTCTCCAGAAGCTTCTTTTGACTTACAGGAAACAGCACCTTACGCTCTCAACCAACACAATGCAGGAGTGGAAGAGATGGACTAAGAATTCCATAAACATTGGTAAATGTCTTACAAGAATGTTTTCTAAAATCTTGATGTTCTTTTTTGGCTTCTGGGGTTTTGGCAGGAACTCCGGTCTCTAGACCCATTTCTGTGTACACACTTTAATAATGGGCTTGATTAAGAGACAGTAATTCCCTGGAGGTTTAGTATCTTATTTATTGACATGAACAGGGGTACAACGCCAAAAGCAAATGGTTGTGTCCCAAACCAGTGGAAAATCACAGATGCAAAACCATGCTGAATTCTTAATTTTTTCAGATTTCATGTATTTCTACTGTTTTCTACCGCCTGCAGGCGTCACAATCTAACCAACACCCAACTTGGCCTTGCAAGAGATTACCTTCCATCAAACAACAAGCAGTAGCAAAAATGTCAGCCTACGTCTGCCCATGAGGGAATTACATTGAGGTCCATTTGTATTTGTCCCAGTAACTCTGCCTGCCAAATAAGCCAGTTTCCCTCAAATGAGGATTTAAAGGAAGAACACAGATGTTGGCTGTAAGACAGGACTGCTAAGGAAAATTCTAGACAATGAACTGTGTTGTAGGGTAGTTTAGGAATCAATATCTCAAATGAAAACATAGCAATGAGTTTATAAAAATGAACTTGCTGTCCTCCAACATTCTCCTACACAGGATTCCAAATTTCCAGTGAGGTCAACAGGATTTGCAGGCACATAATATATCTCTGGACAGGACTTTATATTCAAAGCTGCCCTTATCTCGATGAAGTGCGACCATTCCTGGGATGACACTTGGAACTGTTTAATAGCAACAGAGCACAAAATGATGCTAGCGAGCAAAGCAGAATGCGGGCAAGGCAGCATGCTTAGCACCTATACAAAGTACTTGGGAATCATTGCTGATCACAAATTCTGTAGCTCTTTAAGATTACTTAAAGACACACAAAAATATATTCTGGAATAGAACCAAGGCTCTGCTTTTCATAACTGAAAGGCAATAGGAAGAAAACATCCTCGTCATTCCCTGTACTAAACTAATGGCATTGAACTTCAGACTAATTGACCATTTTCTTCTTCCTCTCCCTGGCAGGCTGAAGGAGAAGAACCCTCTCCCACAGTTCTGCATTCCCATGAAAACTCAGTGTCCTGAAGCCTTCTCTCTTGCAGGAGAAAGTGGTGATGCTCCACAGCCTGCAGCTCTACCATATTCTTTTACTGGAATAAGAAATGATTCTAGATCAACAACTTAAGAAGCCAATGGAGCATCTGTGTGCCAGTCTCTTTTCATCTGTGAGAATTCCTTCTCACAGGAAGATGGCCAAAATCTCACAGAGATATGAGTGTGTGGCAGAAATCTACAAGTTTTGATCACTAATTACATTATTTCTCCTTTTGAATATATCTCAGTGTACATGCATACATTATTCTGTATGTTTTCATTTCTTCTTTATTTTCTTCAGTTTGATTTCCATTTGATTCTCAGTTTATTATGAAATTGTGAATATTTTGGTTTTCATCTTTTTTTTTTAGTTTTGTGTTTGTTGTCATTCTGGTATTTTGTGACTTTCCCTTTCTTGTTCCTTTGTACTTCCTTAAGGCAATAAGTCATCATTGTGGTGCTGTACGGGGATGAGGGAGTTGCCAGCGAAATTTTTGATGCACCTGCAATAACAATCCTCTCACCACGCGTTCAGGTTTGTAAAAGGTAACTCCAGATGATATTTCTACATACAGTGGTACATTTTATCCAGAGAGGTAACTGTGAAGTCTTTACTTGTTTCAATTACTTATATTTATTATGTGCATAGATATTTCTCACATAACATGCTAATGTAACAAGTACTTATGCATATTATACATATGAAATGAGTGCATACATAACATTTTCCAATCTTCCAAGCAGCACAACAAATTCTTAAACAACCCAGTACTTGCGAACACTATTATGTGAACAGAACAAAATGTAGTTGTCAACCAATTAAAAACATTCATGTACGAGGAACATATTTATGTTTTATTGGATTTTCTTTTACTTAATTTTTAAAAGATTTTTAGGCTATGGTATATAATATTTCCCATGCCATAATATTTTCATTAAATCTATCTATATCAAATCTGATCATTGTCTTGCTGTGCTAGAAATGCAACAGGGTGATAATCTTAAAGAACCAAATAGTGAAATGAACTAGACACAGAAAGCCCTCACAGTCCAGTTTCATTATCATGACAAACTGCATAACCCCAAACCCACATATTGAATCTGACAAATATAAATTATGTTGTAGCTAGAGAAAGTGTGATGCAAAACCCATGGATATCTTCAGGAAAACAAATGAGTCTCACAACTTACATAGAAGGTCATCAAACTGAGAATCTAGCACAGCAGAGAAAAAAGCTGAAAACCAAGGTAAACTGGTGTAAAGATTACTGATAGGGCAATGAATCCCTGAATATAGTGTTCAACTCATCTTCAAAAGATGTTTAGCTGAAAGAGAAAGGTGTCAAAGACAGGTAATTGAAATGTGGTTAAAGGCACAATATGACCCTATTATAAGAAGGGACTGAAATGAGTAAGTGATAATTTGACACAGACATCAGATAATGAAATTTTGGCAGTAAGTGCCAAGAACTGTTATGTCTGCAGTGTTGTTTGACAGGAGTTCTCAGCAAAGAAACACATAAAGGAAGCCTCATGCTTCTGATCGCTACTGTAAATGTTACAAAGAAAATGGAGGGGCTCAGTCATAACCTTCAACTGCCAAAGTAAACAAGAAGGCGTTTGATTTTCAGCCAATAAAGACAAAGTGAAAAATGAAAGTGGGAAAGCTCTGGGTAGAGCTTTTTCTGGTAGAGAAAGACAGACAGATGTGCATGATAGTTCACTCATTGCTTTGGAACAATACAAATGATTGGAGAAAACTGAAGCATTTTTCAAACAAAAAATTAAAATTAGAAAGTATTAGTCCTTGACACACATGCTGAAGATGTTTAAACAAGTTACAGAGAACTCTGGAAAAATGAAAATTCAGTTGGAAGAGTGCACTTCTCATTATCAATGTTGTTTCCTGTGGAAGCTGAACTCAGCTATGAGATTAACCCTCCAAAAACATTACCAGACTACCTAGGATAGACTCTCCCAGAAGAGGCTACCAGAGACCACTGATGGACAAGAGTCAGCAAGACAGAGATATGAAATATTTCTGGAATTAACCCCTTGTACCTGCTGTGCCCACAGTAGGATATAGAACAGCAAAGTAATAAATTCTACAAAACACTTTTTAATGCATTTCACAAGATGTTAATTCATATTTGCCACAGATGTTTGACAGAAGTAATTGCACTTTGCACTATGGCCATCACTCAGCTCCCTCAAAGCAGTTTCGAAGTTAGCCCTTACACTGCTTCTGCACATGCATAAAGCATCAGTGTTTCCCCCAGCTCTGGAACTGGATACGGCAGTCACACCACTGCATGCAAATAATCCTTGTTCTGAAATCGGAAGTTAAGGCAACCAGCAATAGTTTGATGCTGGAAAGACAGCTTTTCTAAAATAATCCACCATTTAATGGCCATTCAGAGGCAGAAGTCACCGGTCCGTAGCCCAGCAAGAGTGTACTACACTGTATACCATGAGAGACACACTGACCTTTCAGATTCAGTCTGCTGCTCTCTCTCTGTCCATCCCTTTCTCTATTTCCTGCCTGCTTTTTTCCCCCCTAAGTAGGTTTTTAATGATTTCTTTGATGTCCCTTACTGGTGGAAAGGTGAGAAGATGATTGTTAGTTGTTAAAAGTGTTAAATAGAGCAGAAATAATTTTCCTTTGTTTTAGAAAAAAATATGGTTGATAGGTCCATTGTCTTATTAAATTCTTGATACACTGTTTGACACCGTGACAGGTCATTGATTGCAAATGCTTCCAGACTTCTTGTCTCCCAAGTAAGGATCAAACTTAACACAGTACTTCATGTCAAAAGTGAAAGGTAGAAAACTAAAAGATGCAGAGTGAATGAAGAACTATCGCAAGACTGTCTCACATTCTCCACAGTGTTCAGTATCATATCAATTAAAACATGCTTATCAAGATATTTTCAATATCTTTTCACTAAGTAGATATATCCTTACATCCTATGAGATGACCTAAGAAAGCAGGAGCCACCAAATAATGAGAGTAAAGCTGAAGGAGCTATGGAAAGAAAATACTTAAATAAGCAACGTTCACCACTAGAGAATCTAGAGAAAGAATCAGAAACGGTGATCATCAGAAGTCCTACAACTATTCAGGAAGAAGCATTCAAAAATATTTTAAAAAACATTTTACAGTCACATGTATTTATGTTCCACATGCTGATCACAGTGATAAACAAGTGTAATACAAGAAATGAAGCCAATTTTAAGGAAAAAAAAAATCATTTTGCTATTCAAGCCATGGATCTGGTAACAGATGGAAAATGAACCTCTTAGACTGTTCTTGCCATAATGACTACTTGGAAAACTTACTAACTCCAATTATAGCCACAATTAGCACTTTTTAAGGACTTACATGCATAAAGCACTGAGACAGATGTAACACCAAAAAAAACCCCAACCAAAACCATTTTCTGTTACGTTGGCTTATCACACCCCGCAGCTGGAACAGTAGTCATCTTTTTCACCACGTCTCCAGATTTTCCCCAGTGTCCTGGCTCCCAGAGAATGGATTTGTCTTTGTGATTTTTAGTGACACCTGCAGTTCTCTAAGAAAAATGCAGAGTGAAGATTTTTTCCTGTGGTGCAACCCCAGCATAGTGCCCTCTGTCTCATTTACCCACCACTAATGAGGCTCTGGGCACCACCAAAAGGCACAAAATGAGATTTTCCAGCGGTTGTTGGATCAGCTCCCGGAGCCATTGGCAGTTGGCATACCTGGGACTTAGACCAACTGAGAGCACTCTTTTACTATCAGAGAACTTCAACAGAACTTTCTTCCCTTTCACTTTGGCAGTCCCATGATACATCCCAGTTGCAGGTCAAGGTCTACCTCTTCATCGACACAGTTGATGTCTCCTAAGCTACAGGCTTTTTTCCAGTCTGCAAGACCAGAGACACATACCTAGCACTGTTCAGCTACTCACCAACACACTGTGCAAATCATAATGCCACCTCCCACAGCTCCGTCCCATAGAATTTCATACTATATGTCATTAATAAACATATATTTTAGTGATTGTTAAACATTATCTGGAAAAGACTTATTGATCTACAAAGCAGAGACTGAATGTCTCAAAAAAAAAGAATGAACTTCTGACATCAACAGGTTGTAATGGTGTTGCTGCCTATCATACACAAATATTGGTTATTTAAAGAGCTTCTGAAAAACCCAAGTTTATCCCAAAGCACGGATGTTAGCCTGCAGTTGGAATGGAAACAGACTAACATTTCCAATAAAAAAAAAACCTTCTAGCCAAATTTTAATTGATGCTAGATAGCAAAAAAAACTTTTTTTTTTCTTCCCTAGGAAAAAGCAGACTCTGAAAACAAAACTATATCAATAAATTTTGGATTATTTTTATACCAAAAGCCTAAACAATATAAATGATATACAGTAAAGTATTTAGAAAGCCTCGAGTGAATAAAGAAAAGCCAAAATTTTTTTCCAGAAAATACTAAGGTGAATACTGATGTATTTTTTCAATGTGAAGATAGTTCTCTGTTAGGAATCTGATATTCCCAGCTCTGTGTGCTCATGATGATAGATTAATTCTTAAAGATAATCATTATGATTTTCATTCTACAGTTTTAAACTGAGGATCAATATGTTCTGAAGGCTTTATTGCCTCTTAGAATTTCACATTCCCAATTAGTTATTAAACAATCACCTTTCACTATATACACTGTTTCCCTCTTGGAGCAATGTTTATCTTTAATAGACAATGGTTTGATAAATATTGTAGAATAGATGAATTGTTTATCACTACAACATAGACTTGCCAAGTAATGAAGAGATACTGCTATTGTGTAATTCAATAAAAGAAAAATATAAGGCACCAAAACATGCAAATATTGTCTTTTTTGTTTACAAGACACACACAGAAAATTAATTCAGCAAAGCAGTCTAGAATCATTAATTCTTCTGAGGATTTTACTTCTAGGAAAGTTTTGTACAGAAGCTTCTTCTGTAATTCATACTGACACCTTACTAAATGCTAGCTAAATACTCTGGATGAAGACCATAGTTGCCACGTTCCATAAACAAGGATTGTCTGGAAAAATACCCTCACAATCTTTAGATCTCGAGAAAATATCTAAACCAGTTTCTTTAAAGTTTGCACAAAGGCTGAGATTCTGACAAAATTAAAATGCAATCAGTGGCTACGCAGCAAAGTTGTGGAGGCTTAGATGGGGAACTTATGTGTGTGTCTTAGCACTGCCCAGACCAGAGACATTATACAGAGATTCCATTATGTTTAAATGACAAAAACATTGTGCGCCCTGAAGAACTAAGTGTTTTCTAAGGGTTAACAGCAATGCCATTGTTGTCCAAAAAGCGGATTCTCTACCCGGTGTGCAACAAGCCAATCCTCACACACTCAGGAGACATACCGTTTTATTCCAGCCTCGGTGTTCGGTCGATTTTCCACAAATCAAGTACACTCAATGCAGGCTTCTTCGTCACATTTCTACATAAAATTAATGCATATTCTATCTATCAAACACATAGTCATTCTGATCTACATGTGGTGTGCAACTATGTGGAGTTGTTCTTCTTGGCTCGTTTTCAGACCCTTCTGCGCATGTTTTCCTCCTTTTGGGGGTCTCTGGTGGTCCTTGGTGATCTTTGCAGATGAAGTACCCTAACTCTTTTTATCCATAGATGGTCACATGGCAGCTAAGGACAACTTCAGGCTACTTTCTTCTGCCAACTTTCCTTTGTTTCTTCCAGAGGGAGAATTTGACTTTGATGAAATGGATAGTGTAAATGGCCAAGATATTCTGTTTCTAAGCTTAGGTTAAACGTTAACATCATCTACTACTTGCTCAAAGGAACACTACTTAAACATAAACAATACCCCTTCATTCCAAGGGCAGAACTTGTCCTGTTACACCATCATATAGAATACTACCATTAGGCACTACCATCTCTCCCTTTCAGTAATTAATTAATGTCTGATAAAAGATGTTTTATTAATTCTGAAATACTTGTTCACTTGCTCTCTTGAGTACTTGGATCGCTAAACATGTCCAAGCCAGAATGCCTATCTCACCAGTTATTTCAATATCTCCTTCAGTAGCCAGATACTCCACCCAAAAACAGAGTAGAAAACTTGGGGTTCCTCCCTGGCTGGGAGAAAACCTAAATCAGGGACCTAAAATGAAAAACACATTGCCAAGGGTTGCAATCTCCAAAGACTGTGGAGGCATAGACAATCTAATATTAGTGATTGGTAAAACATTGTTCCCTTTGCAACAGAAGACTCCTGGCAAACAGAACTGGTCTAAGAATTCTTAAGACAGTTGAATGGAGCAAAATTAAGGAATGATTAGACAGCAAATATTAAATGACTGTTGCATGTCCTAAAGGGGCCAGTGTTCTGTAGCTATGAAAATAACCACTGTTGAACAGGTAGTGCAACAGAATGGTAACTTAATGTCTGCCACATCAAGAAGAGTCTGGAGTGATGTGATGTATGAGAGACCATCTGGCCTCCATTAAAAAGAGAAAAGAAAGTATTAGGACACAAGAACACAGGGAAGAAACCTGTCAAGCAGTTTGAATCTGTGTCTAAAAAACAAAGCCTAACAGTTCAGCAGCCAGCACTGCAAGGATGTGGAGAAATCAGTAATTCTGCTCAGACTTATGAGAAAGGAGGTTGATCCACATAAGCCAGTTCAAGAAGCAGACACCCTTGGAGTAAAACACATACATACCACTGGGTACTGACAATGATGGTTTAGACTCCCTGGCATGAGTTCTTTCAACAATCAGACAAAAACGTATTTTCTCACCATTCCTTCTAGCAGTCTGGTTTAGATCTCTGAGTAGCAAACATACGACACTCTTGCTGCCAGGGATAGCTGAAGAGATTTTAAGCATCAAGGAGGAGATTTCAAGAAGTAGGACCATGCAGGCAGGACAACATATATACGATCCTTAACAATCTAAAAGGCACAAGAAGCAGAGCCGCCGGGTCAGAAACATTCAGGAAGCTACATCGAATGAGACGACATGGACACAGTCCTACTGCGCTCTGTGGATGTTGCCAAAGCTGACACAGCTGGATAACAGATAGATGTTGTAAGGAGACAGGCGCTGTGTGAACACCCAGCATTTTCTCCATAGACTCTACAGAGGCTCAGACACTAGGGCGTATGTCATCCCTGGTGCTGCTATGAACACCTCACCCATATGACTAGCGTACATACTTACCCAAATGGCACAAGAAATTTTGGCTCTGGTGGCATGTGCAGAAGAAGATAAAAAGACAAAAGCCTTCTTAACTCATCTGAGAAGAAAAGTTGGGAGTCTAGCTGCCTTTTGCACAGTGTTCGCATCTTGAACAACCAGCAAAGAGAAAACCGCTGAGAAACACAGCCCTAACTGAGAAAACCAAAATATCCTGCATGTAGACTTGATCACAGGACACAACCTCTGCATATTCTGCACAGCTGAAATGAGGCTTCAGACTAAATAGTCAATACAGCAGAAGCAAAAGGCAATATACTAATTGTGAAGATCTGCAAAGCATTCTATTTCAACACGAGAATTACTTCATACGCCACACGCTGAGTAGCAAGGAAAGGAGCAACAGCACAGCTCTTCTAATGTTGCAAAGACAAAATTTTGGATCTTGAATGCCTGGGCCATAGCAAACCCATCGTAATAGCTAACACGGACCCATTTCAAGAACTTGTGGTTCAGGGCAGGTATTGGTTAAGACCAGAGGGCGTATCTAGGACTTAGCTTTTGTTCCCCAGCAACAACAACCCTTGAGGTAAAGAGTACAGCCTCTAATAAAGTAAATCAGGCAGTAAAAGGAAACAGCAGTGATAAAGGCATTTGGGGGCGGGGGGGAGGTGTTTCTGCAAATAAATAAAAATTTACAGCAGGGTCAGGACTTAGAGGAGAGAACAGAAAATTTGGGACTGTTCCTCATCAAAGAGATTATTGGATAATAGGGAAATACCAGGAAAAAATCCTAAATTACTGCAGCCAGTTCCTCTTCCCACAAGGTAAACTGCATGCCTGTTCTTTCCATAAGCCACAACCAACATAACATGCCTAAATTATTCAAAGCAATAATGACACACATTTATTTCTGGTTGCACATAGTATCACCCTTATAACTGTGCAATGTCAATGCACATTAAGAGTATGGCACTTAAAAAGCGCTGAAAATGTAAATAGTGCTAGAGTTCTTATCTCTGTACTCGATCACACAAAAACCCACCCCAGCTAACTTTTTCTCTTTCAACGCATCCAGCTGCACATGGATGTCCAAGGTCCTGCCTCTTATAAACAAGGCCAAAGCAGAAACTCTCATTAATTTCAGTAATGCAGGCTCTAATCCCACATGTAACACTAGACAAGATATTGTCATATTTTCAGGCAGATCTTCAATCAAAGACCATTTATTAAGGACAGTATTTCTGCAAAAATCCTGGGTGAGCAAAAGAAAGGGTTAAGCAGAAAGATTTTAAATCAAAACACTTCTCAGTTCTTCCCACTTTTATCCTTATTCATATCACATCTCCTCAAAAATTACTGAATTACTTGAACAGTTGCAGCTGGTACAGAATGCACTTGGAATAACCATGCATTTCTACAGCTTCAGCAGCAGCATGCTCTGATTTTAACAGTCAAAGGATGGCTCAGATTCCATTCATCTCTTCCTCAAATGATTACTTTCTACCTTGCATGAAAAAAACTAGTAACATACCAAAATAGGCAATTAAACAGTTTGGGATTTAACAAAGGATTGGAAAACACATAAACTAGATTTGATCTGACCAAAAAAGTAGAATGATCAATTAACTGAGTGTCTACACAAACTTGAAAGTTTGATAAACACTAATTGGCTTAATTACTTCAATTAAGACTAACAGCATATGGACAGCATAGGAGGAAGTATTATTGGTGATAAAAATTATTGAGGACAGTCAAATCTAAAATTTACTGCTAGTTTTTGCAGAAGAATTATACCATACTGAGCAACAGGAAATAAAATTAATTAACTACAAAGACAGTATCTCTGACTCTGGAATTTCCTGAAGTGCAAACTGCTGGAGCTGGGCAGAAGATTCTGACAAAGTAACAATACATGATTGCCCTGCTCTAATGCTTTTTTTCCAAAAGCATTTTATTTTAGCCACTGTTGGAGACAGGAAACTGGCCTACAGTAACCTTTGGTCTAATCTAATATAATCATTCTAATGTTCTTAAAATGGATAATGAGTGCATAAAATCAATAAAGGCAGCATAATACACAGGTGAAAACATATAAAAAAATGATCTCTTAACTATTATCATAATGAGAGGTGGTCTTGGAGTCATTATGGATGATTTTTTGAAAATTGCCATTCAATATGCAGCAGGATTCAAAAAGGCAAACAACATAAACTACTAGGAGAGAGACAGAAAGAAGTCTGAGACAATATAAACCTACCATGTTCCCAACATCTACAAAGTATGTAGTTCTAACATCCCATCTCAGAAAAAAAAGACTCTATAAAACTATAATTTTAGTTTCTAAAAAACTATAGCTTCTATGAAACTATCGAAAGAGTATCAAAGATAAATAGAAGCATAGACCAGCTTCACAAAAGAGAAACAAAACACACCAAGATGCTTCACTTCACAAAAATCCCAGAAGACTGAAAGAGAAAGACAACTAACATCTATGTTGTGATGACTAAAGTCATTCATGCAATTAAGATAGTTAACAGAGAAGAATAATCTGTTGTTTGTTACTCTGCAAATAATAAGGCTTGCCAAACAAAATTCTCACGTAGCAGGTGAGAGGCAATATTAAGCTAGATGGACCTTTGGTCACATTTCATGTGGCTGATCTTAAATGACATGAAGCAAATGAGGTCAAGAACTTATATGTAAATACTTATATGGAAATAACATAAATACAGTGGATGTTCACAATTATTATAATTATTTATATCCATTTTATGGAAAGAGCTACTAAAAGCTGAAGCAGATTAGCAATTAGAGTTCAGGAAAAGACCAGTCACTGTCGTTTCCTGTGAAATTCTTACACCTTCTTTTGAAAGTACAAATATATTGGCAATTTTCAGAGACAGAATACAGGACTAGATGGAATTCTTATATTCAGATGAACATAAAGCATGAGTCTTTGAAGTTCTGACTTTTCACAATTTATGAATAATTTTCATTTCATAGAGCCACATATTATTCCAGGCAACACATTTCTGAGGTCTTGTTTATTGATCTGTATTGACAATGTTTCTCAAACCTACTTCCTGGGACTATTTCTTTAAAAATGTGCTACTTGTCATGTCCCACTGCCCAAGCATACCCATGTTTGTTGGATTTTTTTTTTTTTAAATTCCAAAAAGACTTAGGTACACTGAGTAAACAGATTTAATAAGCTGAACTCAATCGTGACTTCTCCAGTTACATTTTTTGGCAAAAAATGCCTTTCTGAGTTTCTATTTCAGTAAGATTCACTTAATACAACCAAAGCTGAGTAGCCTTTGATCCACAACTACAAAGCTAAAACATATGGAGAAACAATAATGCTGGGAAAATGCTCTCCGGGCAAATAAAAGCTGGAGCAAATTAATCCCACCAATTTCCCACCTTTAATGAGTTCAAATCTTGCCATCATTAATAATACTGAAATAATTATTAACATTTATATAAATATAATTAGAGAAGGTCTTTGGACCTGCCAGCAGGATCGGAAGCTATTGGAACTTTCATCACATGAGCAAGATCAAAACCAAAGCAACTATACTCCTTTTTTTCCTTTTGCATTAAGTAACTTCATAGCCCAAGCATCTGACTGTCGTCTTGACTTAAAGTACTTGGCTGTACCCCAAAGAGAGGTTCACACAAGGTTCTTTGATTCCACACACATGCACATACACATTCTTCCATCCACCCTCCTTGCATGCAGGAGTCAATAGAAATTAAAGGCAGTCAGCACCTCAAAACACGTTCAGCACTTTGCAGGATGTGGCCCTTTATCCTCATTTGCCCCTTTGTACTTGCTTAGTTCTCTTTTTGCCAGGTCTACTAATAATGTCGTTCTGCAACAAAAAATACTGTCCAAAAAACACTGATGCCTACTGTCATCTTTCCTTGAAGTGCTATACAGTCTATATCCCCAAGTTATTAAATGTAGTTTCTACTCTCTATATCATCTATTTTAGAAATAAAGATAATTCTGAAAAACAAGACAGTAAAATTTCCACTAAAATTTGCAACATTGGAGAATTCTTCAGTAAATGCAGTCATAATTATTTCCTGAGATATTATTGTATTGTAGTCTGTACTCTGTTTATTTTAAAAGGTAACAGAACTGAATTATCATGGCTTGTCATCCTAAAATGTGGAGTAGAGCTTACCCTTGCAATCCAGCTCCCCTGATTTTGTTCTGACTGGAAAACTATTCAACTGAAAACTACTCTGCCTGTATCTTTAGGTTCCCATTCAACATAAATGGCAGTATTGGATCAATGGGGAAACAGGAACGGTATACACCTAGATCTTGTTCTGGCAGTCACTTTGCATGTATGTCTGTATCCAGGAGCCCACACACATGCCACAGTAGAATGCAATAGTTTATATACAGCTGTTCTATACATTTAGTGGTGATAAGGACTTAGGAAATTCATGAGTCTTCGGGACTGCATTTATGGATCATCAAATGAACTATTAAAATTTACTGCAAATCAGCCACCAGTGCCTGAAAGCTGCATTCCTAAATGCATTTCTAGATTCCAAAATAAAAGTAACTTGAATTTTTGGAAGATAGTCAGCAATTCGATTGTTCATGAGCTTATAGAAGTGTTAAGGAAACACATTTTAGCACCTTAACTTGAAAATATTAGTTCAAATGTTTTGGACTTTATTCTTAGAGATCATACTGCATTTAACTATTTAAACATTTAGCTTATTAATTCCTTAAAGTTTCTGTTATGAATGTAGTAATCAATAAATTTCCCACAAAGTTTTAGAGGACTCAGGGTGGAAGCTTATCAAATAGGAACCTGAATTGTGTAAACAGCAGTGCAGAAGGATTTTCCATTATTGGTTTGTTAACCAGCTAATTTCTAATTTCAAGGACACAGGTAAAAGGAAGAAAAAGTCTTCCTCCATGTAAGAGACATTGATTGTATAAAACTTTTGAGTTTTTTGCTGTCTACATGAGTATAATCACTTTGTATTTTGTTTTCAAGTAAATGAAACACAAATTGAGTTTTCACATCTTTCCGCTCGTCCAATAGTAGCTATGGGAAGAAAGCAGTCATCAAGACAGAGAAGAGCACACCTACCGTATTACTTGCAACTCAGGTTAACACGTCCCAGCTTCTTTAACAGTTCTTCTGTGTAGTGTTTGACGATCACATCTCCTTTCCAGGCCTCTGTTTAGTCATCTCTAAAATGGATATAATATTCTTATCAGAATAATCAGATGTTTACTTGATTAATATTTGTTAAGTGCTTACACATTCTTATATTATTGGCACTAAATAAATCAGAAGTACTGCATACAACTTGCAGACTCCTTATTTAACAAGACTCATGAGACTGTTTATTAGCAAATAGATTCTCAGTGAGAAAATGCGAACATTACCCACATGTTAATGTATAAATTGAATATTTTAACAACTTCATTCTTAGAATCATCTCTTTTTTTGAAAATTTGGCACTAGAAATTGCTTAGCAGAAGCCCCCACTACTGGTATTTGCACTATAACCTACATCTACTGCTTCTTTAATATTAATGCATTAATAAATCAGGATGTATTCTTATATTAGTAAGATACAGTAGATGACTCCTGCATGCGTGTCAGAAAAAGTTATAGTGTGCATACCAAGTTATACATTACAGAACCGGGAAGATATTACAGCATTCCAGTACATTGTATTAAATACACTCTGGAATAGGAACTAAAATAAAAAGATGAGTTGCAATATCCTCTATAAACACTACTTTCCCAAAGTCTTTCATACTACAACAACATTTTGTAAGTACATTTTAAGAGCTAGAATTCTACAATCTATTTTAAAAGACTTAAAAGACAGACGTTAATGATGCTCATTACAGAGTTTTGGAACCAACAAAGACTTTGAGGCAAATAGTAAACCCGAATAGTCTAGTGGCTCTTCTCAACCTGTAAGTTAATGTCCTTATCCTATGTGGGAATAGTATTTTAACATACTCCACAGCTCATTCTTTCCAATAAAACAGTAATAGGAATCCTAAAAAAGCTGAACACTCTCTTCTCAAATTTGACATAATTGCATTATTGCTGATCTCAAAGCATGCAACTGATCCACCTTAATACAAATGTATTTTTTAGTGTATACCATGTAAAAAAAAAAATCGATGAGTCACATGTGTCACTAGTTTTATAGCATTTAAATATAATCAGTTTCCAAACAAAAGGCTATTTTCACACTCAAACACACACACACAAAAATTAGCCCAAAGCAATCACAAGAAAATAAAAATAGAAATACTTAAATCTGGAACAAAACCCATAGTGTTACATATGTCATAGGCACACATATCCAGAATACATAAGGTTCATAGGTTGTTAGATTTGAAAAGCAGATATTCTTTAATCTATAGAGTTTCCCTCATTCTTGATACCACTCAGTTTTCAGAATTTTTCTAGTGACATGAAACAAACTTTTGTACTTCACTGAAATCAGTAAGGAACTCAAGCAATGAAGAGGCAACTGAGGAAAAAAAAAACCCTAGGCATTTACATAATATTAAAATTATACTAAACTGATCAAATTAAAAAAAATTTAAGCAGTCAAAGAAATATTAAGGGAAGCTAAAATATCAGCAACCATAGAAAGAAAAATGGATATTGCAACTAATTGTCCAAAAGGCACCTGATTCTTCATTTGCTGGCTGGTTGTAAGTACTAAAAATTCACAAAGACAAAAAAACAAGGAATGGAAGGGTAAAGAAAGCACATTAAGAACCAGATCGTGGACTCCTTATTCAGGTGTTTTTCTTCTGCTGATAAAACTCAATGGAACAGACATTTTATTACACATCTTGATTAATAAGTCATCTAGTCAAAGACACTTTTGGGGTCATATTTTGTGGTCTAGTCTGCTCTCACTACATTGCTTCAATATCAAAAAAAGACTAGATACCCCTCTTTAGATAGAATTCCCTGATCACAAACATCACTCCCAGCCGGCTGAAATCCAGTGTGACCAATTCCTACAGTCTAAGTAACTAGATGATCTTTAAGGTCCCTTCCAACCCAAACCATTCCATGACTGCATGAACTGGGAAGCAAGCACAGAACATGGGCAAAACAATTCCAGCTGGTGGACTGCCTCATGCGGACCATAACTAGAGTAAGGAGTTTGAGTGGTCCCCTTTTTGTAATGCTGCAAGGGATGATGTAAAAGCGAATTTATAATCTGAAAGTTCTAAGTATCTCCTTGCTGGTCCTTTGCCACGAAAACTGGTCCATTATCATTACATGTTGTGAATCATAATTTCAATGGTTTTATCATACAATTCTCACACAGGCGGTGCTTACAAAAAAAATTGGTTATTTACAGTATTAAAGCCCAGATGCCTCAAATCCTCCCATTGTCCCTACCCAGGCATCTTCTACTATAAAATATTGCTGATTTATGATTCCAATGGGGTTTTTTGTGCAACTCTTACATGCTTTAATAAATAAAAATAAATTATGCTCTTTCTATTAGTAACAGGAGCACTGTTCTACAAATCTCAATCCTTTTTTAGAATTATTTGATCAATCTGTTAATGCCAATGAGAATTCTGCTTGTGCAAGGACAGTCACAATCAGGGACTAGTCAGGAATATGGAAAAAGCAGAGTACTGTGACTAATATTGTTAATGCCTCTTTACACAAGATTACAGAGTCACATTCTCAAATCCCATGGGGAATTTGGCCTAGCAGCTCACCCTCTTTGATACTTCTAAAGAACAGAATGTAAGGTGCTAAAAAACTTTATTTGGCAAGAAAATGGTCTGAGACTCTTCTGAGTGTAAAATAATTCCATAGTAGCTGGATCCAGGCATAGGAAACAGTTTGGAAGGTATGAAGAAACTGAAGTGTTGTGATTAACAGACAGAATGACATTATGGAGTCATGTTCTTCATTCCTCAAAAGAAATGTGGTCAGCAACAAATGGCATGACATGTTTCTCAAAGTCTCTACTTAACGTATTTCTTTTGAGTAGCAAATTACTCAGAAAAGTGGTATTATAAACAACAGACGTTTAATGAAAGAATGGGCAGACTGTATGATCCTGTCGGGTGTTTTAAAATCTGGTAAAACATATTAGTAGTAATGAGTTTGTTTTAGAACCTAATTTAATAAGCAAACACACATGCACTATGTAAGATTATTACTTAGCTAAATATTTTTGAAAGTACATTTGACTAACATTAATTTCTCTATACACAAGTTTGTATTCTCAAACTGTAAAGAAAAATGTAGAATTACTGTTTTTTAAAGATATGTCAATGAAGAATAGGTATTCTGTCCTGAAGAGAACAGGGACTGGCATAATTACCTGGAAAATTTAAGAATTAGTATTATTTTAGACTATTATACCACTACAGCACTACCTGGTTTACCAAAATGCTTACTATTCTCAAAGCACGTAAGTCCCGTCACACTCTGTCACCAGTAATTTTCGTAGCACTGTTTCCCAGGAGAGAGATGCTCAAATACAGAAAAAGGCACTTCCTGGAAAAGCTGTGTGACTCCTTTGTCTGGTAGTACTTCTGTTACACAATATTTTGACAAAAACATTTATAATTCCCTCTTAATTTAGGATTTTTTTTTAATTTCACATCAGTTTGATTTGTTAACTTATTAAAACACAAAAGCAGGATCTCCCATCCCAAACCAACCTAGTGATCACTTTAGTACCATGTCCTTCCAGCTGTAGTTGGCAACTTCTCTTTCAGAGAAAGCCAATAAAGAAACCTGTGCCTAGAAAATGTGTCACTTAAAACTTGAAGAAACAACTCGCCCCTTAAGGTTCTCAGTTTAAAACATCAGACATGAAATTCAATAGTGAATGGCTCCCAGAGCCAGATTATGAATGATTTTCCTTTCTCATGATCATGAGTACTTCTTCTCTTACATAGTTCCAATTCAGCTGACAGGACTACTAATTTCTTATTTAAGTGCCCGTTCTGGGTTCGGCTGGAATACTGTTATTTTTCTGGCCTTCTGTTCTACTTGGTAACAAACTAGTAGTTCTGCCATTTCATACTACTGACTATAAGCAATATTATTAAAAAAATGAGAAGTAGGGACATAGCTTCTTTTTCAATATCACCAGTCAACTTCTCTTTTCCTCATATAAGATTTGAAGTCTCCTCGTCAGAGTATATCAGCTTGTACCCTATGTCTGTGTTGAATCCACGGAAGGAGCCATCCCCTTCAAAAGCCAAATTCTGACTTCTACGGACATTTCTTTAAAAGATTGTAAAGTGAAAAAATTGTGTAGTATTTTCTCTTTGCAAATTATATGAAGGTGTACATTAAAAACAGTTTAATTTTCAAAAATTATAGCAAATTAATTGATATGGAAAATATACCATCAAACAAAATACAGTATTTAGTTATAAAATTTCTTCTCTTTAGCTTTTCTTAGTAAACACATTTTTTTTCTGACTTTGTATTATGGGAAATCACAAGACACTTCTAATCCAGAAAGATTAATCAGTTGACGAAGAGTCTAACTCAGCAGAGGATTCTGGTCTCTGTAGTTCTACATTATAAAGACTGCTTTACAACTACACTTCATTGTACCCTACTTTTTCAATTTTTTAAGGCTCTTTTGCGTCCTATTCAATTCAAATAAATTCTCAGCACATTCTTGTACAATCTGTCTATTCATTTTATATTAAAAAGTAATTCTTAATACTTTCCAGGTAGTTAGCTTGGGCAGTAATACACACACAAGCAAGCTGATACTGAAAGTTTTGCGTCAAATCTAACATGACAGGAACAGAAATCAATGAAGACAGATTTTCAGATTTGTTGTCATAGCTCTGCCGCATACCGTTGGTCTGCTTTCTCTAACTTGAGATGTCAGGGCCCTTTTTTAAGACCGATTGCTTCCAGATGTATGGGATATTGTCAGCAGAGAGAAAGAGAAGGCGTACTTCCCATTGGCATAGCTGAAACTGTAGTGAAAAAGCGGCCTCCACAAATCAAAGTCAATCCCTTTAATGTATTTGTTTCTTCTGTCCTCCGTTACACACTGAATTTTTCTTTCTTATGCTTTCAGTCAACCACCAGAAAAACAGAGACATTTTGCCTGTGCAATTTCTTACCTAGTACAATAGGACGCCATTTGCTCCTTACTCAGGACAAGACAATATCCTTATTCACACCGAAGAACACCTGCCCTAGTGAATTTAATTCAGTGAAGCCATTTGTAAAGTGACATATTCACCATATGAATGATCTAATTTTCTAATCATTGCATATAGTATGCAGTTATACTGTAACAGGGGCTGGTTCATGTGGTTATTAATGGAAATAGAGTGTGACTGTGCTAGATTGCAAGTTCACATTCTCCAGATCATAAGCATGCAACTACCATCTGCACATGACATTATACCTCTTCAGTGACCTGTGAGAAATACATTTGATTATTTTATTTCCTGTATTTCTTTACAAATTTCTATTAGAAGAGAACACTCTGCCATTATTGCACTCTTTTTGTGCATATCAGCAGGCAGCCCAAACTTTAAATGAGTACATAAAATGAACCGTGTTGTAGGTCAGCAGAGAAGGACATTACCCGAGGAGCTCTGGCTACTCGTCCTGTGTTATTTGTCCTGCTAATTCTGTTCTGCAGAGCTAGCAGTCGAACTCCATTTGAAAACACGATAATCAGTATGAAAGTCGGTGTTTATTACAGAGCTCTTCTAATGTCTATTCTATAATTCAATGAAATACTGAGAAAAATATTGCACTGGAATACTAAATAACAAACTATTAGACTATGTCACTTCATAGCCATATATAATGTTTTCAACTGTTTCAGAATAATTCTTAAATTCCTATGTTTGTATTTAAGGCAATATTCTTGCAATTATGAACATGTGAAACTGCAAATTGTAATTAATATTTGTTTTATTGTGCTGCTTACTACATAAACAGTATTTTTCCAAATAAAATTTTAAAAGGTGCCCTTTTCAAGGCAAAATATGTAGGAAGAAAAAATAACATATTCCAAGAAACACTGATAGGGTCATCAAGTGAGTATGCATTCTTCAGTAACACAGAATCACAGAATGGTAAGGGTTGGAAGGGACCTTAAAGCTCATCTGGTTCCAACCCCCCTGCCATGAGCAGGGACATGTTCCACTAGACCAGGTTGCCCAGAGCTCAATCCAACCTGGCCTTGAACACTTCCAGGGAAAGGGGCATCCACAGCTTCTCTGGGCAACCTGTGCCAGTGTTTCACCACTCTCATGGTGAAGAATTTCTTCCTAATATCTAATCTAAATCTGCCCTCTTTTAGTTTGCAGCCATTCCCCCTTGTCCTATCACTACACACCCTTGTGAAAAGCCCCCCTCCATCCTTCCTGTAGGCCCCCTTCAGGTACTGGAAGGCTGCTAAGGTCACCCCGGAGCCTCCTCTTCTCCAGAATGAACAGCCCCAACTCTTTCAAGCCTTTCCTCATAGGAGAGGTACTCCAGCCCTCTGCTCATCTTTGTGGCTTCCTCTGGACCCGCTCCAACAACTCCATGTCCTTCCTATGTTGGGGGCTCCAGAGCTGGACACAGTACTCCAGGTGGGGTCTCACAAGAGCGGAGTAGAGGGGCAGAATCACCTCCCTCGACCTGTTGGCCACACTTCTCTTGATGCAGCCCAAGATACGGTTGGCTTTCTGGGCTGCAAGCGCACATTGCCGGCTCATGTTGAGCTTCTCATCCATTAGTACCTCCAAGTCCTCCTCAGGGCTGCTCTCGACCCACTCTCTGCCCAGCCTGTACATAACATTTAAATAATTTGGTTTTAGTCAATAGGAACACTAAACCACATAATAACCCATATAACAGTAAATTCCATCTTCTTATGCCCTTAAGCTATTAGTTCTAGACACACAGAATCTTGAAACACAGAAATCAAGAGAATCAGGCATGTGGAATGAGAAACAGGAGACAGATTCACCTGGTGGTACTGACCTATTGAAGAGAACATGGAGCTAAGATCAACGTTTTTTCACTCTTTCTACATCACAGGCTTATTTTAACACAGCTAACATTCCCCTCCCATCCTGCACTGGAGGAGATTGTCTGTTTGATACCCAGCTGCCTCTGGGGATTAACTCACAGCACCTGGGAAGCCAAAGCCCAGCGAAACCTTGAAACCAGAGCCTACGGCATCAGCTTTTTGGCAAAAT
>Ga0065711_1028838_pt1 | contig 38939 bp, 25 predicted proteins | sample Hoacrofraction12_FD_59098 | JGI IMG/M metagenome (GOLD analysis project Ga0065711, IMG submission 59098) | Hoatzin crop microbial communities from Cojedes, Venezuela - Epithelial fraction 12 v2 (version 2) | ecosystem: Host-associated > Birds > Digestive system > Esophagus > Crop | place...
TGGACTAGATGACCCACAGAGGTCCCTTCCAACCCCTACTAGTCTGTGATTCTGTGATTCTGTGATTAGCTTGTGGTCCCTGTTAGCTGTCCATGGCTCAAAGACAGAACTGAGAACTTATGTTATAACTATACTCATGTTTACCCAGGCTATATGTCATTCGTAAGCAGCATATGACCCAGAATAAAGTTTATCAGACTGTGACACACATATTCATTGCCATTGGTGGTCTCCAGTTCAAAATACATTGGTGCATCTTTCCTACTTTCCTGTGTTTGCATTGGTATAGTCAGGTGTTTGTGATAATATATGTTTTCCACAGATGTGATTCTACAGATTTTCTTTCACGCGATTGCATTTATTACACCCAAATTGACCACTGGTCTCTATAGTTCTATGGAGATGATATTAGCAGTGAGGATGTGAAAATTCGTTTGACTATGCACAATTTAATGTAGTGCTAGAAGTTCTTACGTCTTTGCAGAGAAAGAAAAATCCATGACCTTTCTGAAGTATGTGATATAGCATTCAATTTCCCTGCATCTGATCGATAAGCAAGAAGGAAATTATATCTTTTGCCATGGTAGACAAGCATAATTAAGCAATAAGGCAATGAAGGTAGTGGTGATTATCTTAGGATGCACCTGGGAGCTGCCTTGTTGCTATTTTAAACATCTTTATGCTAAGGGAACTGTATTAATTTCTGCTGAGAAAGATAAAGTTGGCAGTTTGGAATGCTCATGAGCAGCAGTTTCAATTCAGCTTCACAGAGAGTAATGTGGTGTGTTCACCTGAAACAATTAGGCTTCTCCTTCAACAGAAGCAAAGGTGGAGCAGGCTGTAAACATTTAGCTCACAGTTCAGACACCACCCCACCCCAAAAAACACCCCCAACCAAAAAAAACAATTATGCTTTGGCTGGCTGCCAGTGAGTGCAAAACTTACATTTTTGCCAGTTTAGAATAAAAAAATGTTGCCCCCAACACTTGACTTCCAGGGAAAGCATCTCTGCATAATTAATGCTATTGCATCCACATTCTAATTTATGCATTTTAATTATACCAAAGGCCCAGTGAATAATTAATGCTAGCAAAACAATGGGTCTGAAGCATAAGCTGAAAAGTATCACTTTTTAATGGGCTTTGTAGATTTAAATAGCTAATGAAAGCTATTTAACTATTTGATTGCAAGAATATTTCCCCCTGATGCAATCAAGTATTAACTGCCTTTATTGAGCAGCTTCGCAAGTGGAGAAATGTTAGCTCAGGCTACCTGTTTTCACATTTGGCCAATCAGAGTACACCACAGTACACTAACCCACCTGAGCCATGTGCATGTAGGAAAGATTTATTTGGATGTTAGCCCTGTGGGAGGGACTTACATGTCATTGGCATCATCTATAAGATGTAAAATCATAATTCCGGCTACAAAATTCCTCTTTGACCTCCTGTCTTCAAGCAGGTCAGTTCATGCAAGTTTCACAGGGAGATTTAGAATTGAATACAGAGAAATACAATATAGAATTCATTATCCCTGAGTTCAGCTACCTAAGAACTAAGGATGTAGGCCAGGTTAGTAATTTTGAGCCTTGCAGTGGTCGACAGAGAGAGATAGCATCTCTGGAGAATTTCATCTCATCCTAAAATAGGTTTTTGAAATAGATGGGATTAATCACCATTTGGCAGCGGCTATCATTTTTCTGTTTTTACAGAAGAAGCTTAGGACACTGCCTTAGACCATACACCTAACTTCTAGACAGTCTAGTTTAGGTGAAGTTAATTTCACTAGCAACAACAGCCTCTAAACTACTGTGTGAGAAAGACCTACTGTCACCAACCTGATGGCATAAAGGCTGGGGCAGAGCAGAAGAACTCACAGCACAGAGCTCTCCAAAGCTCAGTGCGTTACATTGGCAACCAGCACCCCTGCTGCTTGATCAAGTCTCAGACTCCAAACATGTGATGCTCATCAAGCAAGCCCTTCCCCCTCTGAAAGGCTCAGAATGTGCATTCCTGTTGATCTGCTGTGCCCAAAGGCTTGGCTCCTCTCTGTCGTGGTCCTTGGAGCAACACTGGGCAGTGTGATGTGTGAAGGGCAGGGTGTCCCAGGTGGGCAGTATGTCCTGGGTTTGGTGTACTCTGAGTTTGTCGTGCAAATGGTGGTGAAGGCATGTAGACAGCAGACAGCACTGACTGCATAGCATGGAAAGCCTGGTGGCAGAAAGTACCTGTTTCTTTAGATGAGTAAAATGATACAGCAAATGATGAATTACTGCAATCCCTGGTAATATATTACATGCACTCAAGTAATAATCAACTTGTTGATAGGAATATAAAATAAATCACTTTCACCAACTTTTTTGTTCATGTTTTCCATGTCAGAACTTTGCTCTTTAAACTGTAATGAAAAATGTTTAAGAAAGTGTCATAATAATAACAATATAATGAAGACCTTGTAAAACAAAGAAGGTTGGTAAAGGCTGCTGCCAATTTTGAATATCAGGCCCCTTATTTAAGTGCAGTATTTGGAGCCCAGTAACTTTTGGCTCCTATGATTTGTTTTCTCTTTTTATCTAATACTATATATTGAAATAAAAGTACTTGACTCTTCAGAGCACCCACCTGAGTCGCTACAGAGACATGGAGGGGGACTATGTAGGAACCAGTTGTGTTTTCCCTGTTTTCAGCTGTTTACGTGAGCAAGGACACGAGCTACTGCTCTTGTCAGTGGTTGTGGTCTGTCTCGGGCAGGTGACATCTACATTTGGTTTGGGTGGCCTGGATGGTGTGACCCTCATGCAGATGTGGGGAAGGGAGAGGGCGGCACAGAAAAGGCTCTTCCTGAGGTGGCTCTTCTCCAGGGAAATCTCAGTCAGCCATAGCCAGCTGCTGCTTGGTCTTGCTAAATATTTCACAGAAAATAGAAAGCAAAGCACAAAGGAAAATCTGCCTTAGTATCAGACTAAAACCAGTTTCTTTCTTCTGAGCAACAGTACCTGAAAGAGCAGATATGCGTTCGTGCAAACTGGGAGTGCTGTAAAGGTTAACAGACCAACACTGGTGGCTTGTGTGTTTTTCACTGCTCAGCTCTCCTGCCCAGGAGCTAGGCAGTGTCCTGATGGTATTTTTCTGCATCCCATTCTCCTCTATTTTTCTTACTGCAGTACCTAAAATAAGTAGTAAGAATAATTATTCAAGAAACACAATTCTTTTATTAAATCCAATTTAAGACCAACACCTCCTTAGTGTGTACAGGATGGAGCCTGGTGATCTAGCAGTCCTGGTCAGTCTAGTGTTTTTAATGTGGATGAGACAAAAATGGCTGCTGAAACATGAGCTCGCTGTCTCTAGCAAAGTGTCTCCCTCTGCTCCTGCCTTTACAGGACTATGCTGAGAAGGAGAAAGCTGCAGCCAAGGCTCTGGAGGATGTGAAGGCTAACTTCTACTGTGAGCTATGTGACAAGCAGTACCACAAACACCAGGAATTTGACAACCACATCAATTCTTACGACCACGCTCACAAGCAGGTAAAGCTGACAAATGTCCGTGCATGTTACAGCAGTCCATCTTCCTTCCCCATTGATTGTGGGAGATTTCTAAATTCACTCAAGCAGAAGACAATTCATAATTTGATGTTTTCAACTTTAACAAGCTATTTTTCATTAAAATGAAATGTGAAATATTCATATTTTTGATCTTCACCACAATTTCTTTTAAGCCTCTCTGACTGAAAAATCTCCATCTATAGCTTTAGATAGGTGCTCAATACCAATATCCACACTGAACTCGATATATTTAAATGAGGAATTACTTATAAACTAGAGGGAGGGGGAAGGATCACTTTCTTAAATATCCAGGTCCCTCTTTTGGATGCAGCAGGCAGGTGATCATGCTGCTTCAAGCTGGTCATGCTGTGTCAAGGGCAGAAAAGCAGTTTATTTTTTTAAAGAACCATGTGTTTCTGTCTCATGATGTTTCTCAAGGTGGAATACATTTTGCCTTGAATAAAAAATATAATTAATCTAAAATAATGGCTGCTTTTGAACAACAAGATATTGGATTCTTGGGAAGAGACGATAGACGCTAATTGTTTGTCATTGGTTTTGTATCAGCTTTATCAGATCTATATGTGGTAGGTATATTCTACCCATATATACCTATTATCCTTCTCTGTCTGCTTGCTGCATCCTAGTTTTTCTCCAATTTGTAGCAAAACCTGTATTTCAGTTGGCATTATGAAAAGAAAATGCAATTCACTACATAAACACTTCAGAATTTGAAGAAAATTGTTTGCAAAGCTCCAGAATGAGCATTTCTGAACCTCTGATGAGCAGATCATATCTGTTACTCTGAGATGTAAGAATATGTAACAGGATTCCACAGATGTATGTTTTTCCCCTGTTTTTTCTACTAGCACTTACATGCACTACACAGTTCAAGTTCTCATGTATTGTGTGCATTCAGGTTGCCGGGGTATTAGTGTCTTCTGGGTGATCACACTTCTGGGTGCATGGGGGTCAGGAGCTACCTTGCAAATATATGAATCATTTAGAAGATGCCAGTATTTTTGACAGAGGACTAGAAATAATAAATGTTGAGTAAAACAAACAGTGCTAAAGATAGAACTCCTCACTCCCACTGCAAGCAATCTTATTGTCTTTTGCTGTATTATAGAGGATGTTAATCAGCCTGGAATTTTCTGTGTTCATTTATCATGGCACTGCATTAAAAAACTGCCTAGTGTCTGCCCACCCATCATGCTGAACCATCCTGCTCAATTCCAGCAGCCCAGAGTCAGCTGTTCATGGGTAATTATGGGACTGGTTTGGCCCATCACTTCCAAATCAGAGCTAGATTCATCTAATGTATCTATGTATTAAATCAAAAGCAGCTCCTCACATGATCATTCCATTAATTAATCCATAAAAATGTTTATAATAATACAAAACAAATGCCTTTCCAGATCCTAAACATGTGACTCTAATCCCTATAAATCCCCATTTGCTGCACAAATATTTTCTTTCACATTTCAGCTTTTTTTTATATGGATCAGAAATGCATCTGAACTCAGATGGATCCATTTGTGCCCTTCCCTCTTCACACGCTCCCCCTGCAAAGAGCAGCTGATGCAAAATAAAACAGCCTGCTTGATGCACCATCTACAATTGGGTTGCTGGGCAGGGGGCATTTTGGCAGCTTTCTGTTATAAAAGGAAATGTTTAAGCAATAAAACTCTCTCTAATTTGTAGGTAAATTTAGTGCTTTAAAAGCTGCCAGATACAGTTCTGAGAACTAAGAGTCTGCATGGAAATACACAACACATACAGAATATCAACTGGCAGTACATCCTGCCCTTTCTGATGCAGTTCAGAAGCTCAGTTAGTGCAGGATTAGCTAGCTATGTTCCTGATGTGACAGGGTAATTCAGTCTCTTCTCCTCTCTCACTTCCCGACTGCTCAGCCAAGTCTGGGAACAGCGTTAGTTTGCCTCTAGGAATAGTGTGGATGTGCTCTTTTCTCTGACTTTTACAGTAGGTCGCAGAAAAGCCTTTATTATTCTTACTTATATCAGAGTAATCTTCAGAGAAAACAAGCTAATTTATGGTTTCCTGTGGTTTTAGTTAGCGGAGTTTCAACATGTTTGTTCTGGGAGGGATAGTAGTCACCAGAAAAGCTTCTTTCTCCTGAGGTATAGTTTCTGTTTCCCAGCAGAAATTTGAGAGTACCTTTAGTCATCTGCACGGATACGTTCTAAGCACCTTTCTTCTGATGGAGACTGAATTAAATGAGGGACTCTTTACATCTCGGTAACAATGCAATGTAGCCCTCCCATGTGATTTCCCATCTAAATGCTACTGTTTAGAAATTTGTATTAAAGTGGCAATGCTGTTCAGAGAAGACACATAAGCAGAAAAAAGAATATTCCTCTGAGTACTTTGTCATAAGTCTTTTGTTTCCCTTCCAGGGAAACAGATCTTATTTAAAGAATGATGACTCTAATCTCCCAATATTATGGTTTTATAAAATTAATTTTGTGATCCATTTTCTTACCTGTGACTTCAACCAGTGGTTAAATCAGAAATTACGGAGTCTTGGATCTAGCAGCTGGCATGACGGGCATTGCCTTCCCTGTCCTCAGAGGACTGCAAAATGTTATGATGACAATCTGGCCTAGTTTGCATAACTGGTCTTTGTGCTGTGTTCAGTTATTCTAATGCAGTATATTCAGAAAGACTTTCTCAGTCTGTCTCTGCATGCTACATACATTCATACTCATATAAATAAAAATACTGTGTATGTATGTGTGCATGTATACACCTCTATGCATACAAAGAAAACTTTGACAGAATATCATAGATTTCCCCTGCCTATATGTTATTTTTCTTCTAACATTATAAAGACCCTGGAGGGCTCTAATATGATCTATAGAATGTTGTCTGAGTATTAAGCAGATCTTATTTCTTTGGTTGTCTTGACAGCATTGGTCTTCATTAATGTTGCCAACGTCTTTCCTGACACATTACTCTATAATAATTTTTCATTGCTATTACCTGTTATTGGAATTAAATTTCTTTCAGTGCAAGTCTGGCTAAAGTGAACTCAGAAAATCTGCTTGAGTGGAAGGCTGTGCTCCCACCCAGCTTCACCCGAGCTTTCTGTGGTTAAGCCTAATACTTAACAAGGCTGGGGCAGGAGCGTGGGTGACTTTCCTGGAAGCACCTAATCTTTCATCACCATATAGCCCTGTGCATACATGTCTCATTGGCACAGCACATACCAGCTAACGTGCTTGAGATCAACAGCTTTTTTCCTTTGTGTTTTTTCTTTGCTATGAAATCTATGACTTTATAAAGTCCTACACAGCAGTCATGGGCAGTATCACATTTGATAAATCTGCAGTATCTCTCATCAAGGATCAAGGGGAATGATGCTTGCTATCAATTGCTCGCCATGTTCTCTGCAACAAAAGTTAACCGCATTAGAACTGATTACCTTGGCTCTGTCAAAACTATCTGAACACTGAAAAGTGTAAGGGTCCTGGTGTGAATTAATTAAAAAGTGATTAGTAAGTAGATAATCAATACAGGCTGCTGCCTGAAACTATAGTATATGTTGATTTATGTTACATGCTAAACTGAAAATAACATGGAAGAATAGATTTTTTTTTTTTTAACAGGGTTGTTAAGTCATGTGCATCTATAAAAGGAAGCCAGACTTGAGCAGGGATGTCTATTTGGTTAACATTATTAAATGGAATCTTTTAATACCTCCAGGTTATGCACAGCATTCATCCATTCACTTAATGTCAAAGTAGTTGGAGCTTTCAATTTTTGTATAAATAATCCTCAGCAATCAGCAAGGCTTTTAGATGTCAGCAAAGGAGAAAATCACAAATCTGTTCCGTGTACTGCAATATAATAATTGTGATTATAATAATAATAATAATGGAAATAAGCAACAAAGAAAAGCAAGGCTGTATTGCCATCTTGGGGTTTCTGATGACAAAACAGGTCTTCTAGTTTTGTTATCAAAATTTAGCCAAACAGTTAAATACATCACATTCTCTCATATGAAAAAAAATCTAAATTTTAACATTGTAGAAGCAGGCAGACAGTACTGTACAAGTAGGTGAACAGAACTTTCAGTCTGCAGTAGTTCACATGCACGTACCAGTGTCTTAGTATTTAAATCTATGCATACTAGCACTTGGGCATATTTTTTGCAGGAAAGTCAGATTTAGTGCGTACAGCTGTGGGCACTTGCTGTTAAGCCTTTATGGTGCTTGGGGATTTAAACTCTAATTCAGGCAGAGATTTAGCTCCTGTTAAACATCAAAGCTGGCAAACATGCTTACATTTTAGCCAGCGTTGCCTCTACCACCTAGAAAATGCACAGAGAAGTGAACACAGAGAAAACTCCAGGAATGAGTGTAATACTGAGATTTTGTTCATTTATCTTGAGGGCTTTTTTTGCCAACATTTAGATGCTTATTGGAGGAAAAATCCCATATTTTGGCTCTCAAGTACACCTTTCCTATTACCGAAACAATTTTCATGTGGAGGAAAGGACACTGGTTTGGCAATATCTGAGAGACTTCACCTTGGCATCTGGGACATTAGGGAAATACAGCAACAGCAAGAAACCTTCCTCTGGACAAAATATCATCTATCTAGCTGTAGAGAACACACTAATTGAATAGAAAGGGCTACACCAGCATGAAGGTCCACTACTATGTGTGCTTGTGTAGTCTCTGTTTTTTTACCTCGATATATAGCTGGATCCACTGCTGCTCTTGTGCCCTCACATAGGCAAGCCTAATGTCCTTCCCTGCCGACCCTGCTTCTGTTTCTCTACCTCAGGACACAGGTCGTTAAGAACTGCCTGCTTTTTTAGGGCCAGGATGTCCACAAGAGGTCTGCACTCTCTCTGTCCTCCTCAGAAAATAACCTGAAACAGCAAAAGACCTCAGCATTTCTTGCTCTCAGTTAGAGAGCAATGCTGTCTGCAGCGATCAGCATTTTGCTCCTGTAACCTCACAAAAATCACCTTGGTTTGATGCTTGTTAAGAAATACGTGCATACTTCTAATAAAATTTTCACATTCATCACATCCCTAGAAAGAAAGCCAGAACCAGAATTGTATTAAAGTTAAAAGATAAGGAGTCGACCACGAGAAACAGGAATATGATGTTAAATTCCCTCAAACAGCTGGCTTATAAGTGGACTTAAAGTGATAAATGAAATTTTGTGCGTGTGGTAGTTATTATCCTCCTATTTTCAGGCGTCAATACATCGCTATTCTGAAAAGCAACTATCACATACACAAATGGCTATACTATATGCATGCAATTTATAGGGTGTAAAATTGGGCCCAGCCCTGAAAACAGTTGTGAGCTTTGTAAGATGTACGCCTATAAGCACAAAAATAATATTCAAATGCATAAAATGAGGGATGCTCAGATGTTTTATGACAGGGGTTTCAGAGATGAAGGTTATTACTTATTATTTATTTTTTCCATCTTCGAAACACCATAAGTATCTCTAGTCAGATTAGATGCTTCTGACACATAAATCAAAATACTGAAAGTATGCTTTAGTAATGTCTACAGCTTCTCAGATTTTTCCATGAATTGTTCTTTAATTTCAGTGAATTATCCATTTAATTATTTTTATCTTTAGGTAAATCTGTTACCAGTTTATGTTTTAACTATCACCATTAGACAATTATTTACAATGATCTTCTGTGCCTGTATACCCTTTGTTAGACACTCCTGCTTCATCATTATATTTACTTTCTCTTGAATTTTGGGGGCTTTGATGCTGAGGATTTCTTAACTGTTATTTTGTTCGTTATTCTGCAATACACATACCAATCCAATTTTCCCTGCTCTTTCTTTTTAAGCACATCATTCTCTTCCCTTGGAAACAGTATACTCTAGATTTCCGACATAAGTCTTGTTTTCTTTCATGTGAAAACCAAAGGTAAATGAAAGAATTCATTTCTATAGTCTATCCTATCATTTCAGTATGTTTTTGCCTTAAAGACACACTGTTCCCTTGCCCATTCTGAAGCTAGCGATTTTCTTATTGTTGCTTATGCCTGTGCCCTTTATTACATTCTCTAATTTCTGTTATAGATTCACACTTTCTCAGCTTTTCATCACACATTGATTTTGCTGTGTGTGTTCAAAAATTACTTCCACTTCATCTGTAACTGTTCCCGAAGAGCAGGGTTTTGATAATTTCTTGCTGAATAGTTTTAATTTTCTCACACTGCCTTTTCCATAATTGACTTCAAAAGTTCTTCTCATTCTTTCAGAATTTGTTCTTGTGAATTAACTCCTTTCACTCTTCCTATTTGTTCCTAAATTAGTTTTAATTACAAACTAGATTGCCCCATGATTTCTACTGGATTTTTAGATACAGGACTGGTTGTGGTGCTTTTAATTAAGGTTTCCAAACACTCTGAATTTTAAGATCCAGGTTTCTGTTGCTTTCAGAGCTTAGGCTGAAATTTTCTTTCTGGATCCCAAACTTTAGTAAATTACAGTAAGAATTCATAGTATTTATCTGCAAAGTCAAGCATAAAGAATTGATAAGGCACGAATCAATACTGTTTGGACAACCTACTCAAATACTTCTATGCATCTCCCCCATAATAAAATCTTTAATTGCAAGTTGCATATTTTTTTCTGTAAGGAAAGCCCCCTGGCTCAGTACTGAAGATGGACCATACTTGAAGAATGAATCCATCTTGTGCAGGGAATGAAGCTGTTGGCTACAAAAGAACAGATGATGTGAAATGAGGGAGAAGCAGGAGAAGAAATGGGTTTAGGAAGTAATTGTGGGAATAGGTGTAGTGGCTAGGGAGAGGCAGAAATGGCAAGAACAAACAGGCGTGGAAGTACCACTCTGAAATTAGAAGACAAAATGAAAGGTTTGTACAAGAAAGGGAAAAAAAGGAGTTACAAGAGGAGGGACCTGGAGAAATAATCCTCAAATAAGGAGCAATGTCAGGATGGAGCACAGGAAGAAAATGTCAGTGTCAGACACTTAGAGCCGCCAGCGACTTAGCCATTCCACTTAGAGCTGAGCAACTGAGTGAATCCCCCTGACAAGATATATGAAAATCACATTTCACAGAGTTAATTCTGTTAACAAGAATACTACGGATACTATACTGGCACAAAATATTGTTTTGTGTATTTAAAATATTACAAAGGACTTACACGACATGAAAAATGTCTGGGGTCTGAAAAAAAGCAAAGAATTGAGACATATAATGCTGTTGCTCTTATACAATTCTATCTTTTCCCCCAACAGATAAAAAAAGAACAAAATGCTCTATTTTCTTGGCCTGAATGCTTCTTTCTGCTATTTAGAAATAGAGAAATCTTGCCTTTTTTAAAGCATGTTTGCATCACAGCTGCTGTGCTTTGAAGTACCTGCAATCCAGCATCTTTGAAATGCTGAAGTAGCAATACAGTGAAAGAGACAATCAGGTTGTGTCAAGTCAGAGAAACTCATGTAAATAAAGGTAACATTAAGCAATACAGGATGACATCAGCATTTAAGCAAAGGAGTAGTGTTCAGCATATGAGCAAAAGCAGGGTATAAACAATATGATGATTCCGTGGCATCACTGTACTAAGAACATTTATTTTGCCAGTTTGAAAAGATCTTGAAGTGAATGCTTAGTTTGTACTATCACGCAATATTTTCTTAAATGTTATGAGGGGAGGCTTGTATTTATAGCTATGCTACACAGAGATGCTTCAACTGCATACTGCAGCATGTGAATGTATCAGAGTAACTCTGGAGCAGCAGAAGCAGCATTATTAAATACCACCGAGCCCACTCCAGTGACTGGGCATGACTCGAGGCAACAGATTCCAAAGAAATGTCACCAGAAACAATCCTCTATTTTAAAAATACAAATCTGTGCAGGTCAGTGGGCCTCATTAAGCACTGCTGAACCTGCTGCCCTGCCAATGCTTTGCTGCTTTCTTATTACTCCATGATAAAGTAAATAAATTGGCAGTATTCATCCTTTTTAAATTGCATGTTGCTTAAAATAATGACATCCCTTTCATCATTAGCCCACAAAAAAAAAAACTTCTTGCAAGTAATGCAGAGCATCTTTTAAATTTAATGTCTTGATAAGCTAAATCGTTAAATGCTAGATGCTATGGAATTACATTTGGTGTTCTTTAGAATGAATGCTAATTAACATGTAAATTAACAATTTAACCCTCTTTAAATTGAAAAAAAAAACCATGGGACACCTAATTTCATAGTTGTTAATGATGGTCCAATGACTGTAAGATATTTCTTAAGTATTTCATTATATAAGGAATTACAGAAGTGTCTTATCAGATTTTGGCATTTAAGACATAGCAATAACCAGAATGTCAGTTAGAGGAAGTGCTCCTCATTAATGTCTGTGTTATTGTCTTTCCTTTCTCTCAGAAGGTAAACTTTTTAATTACTAAAGTTTTATAACTATTTTCTCAAGCAGGAGCAAGGGTGGATACAGTGTAATGGATGGCTTATTTGAATAAGCAAGGAAACTGAAGGTTTAGATTCGTAAAAAAAAGATAATACCAAACCACAGAAAATATGAAATTATGGCCCAAAATATCAGTTTAGGGTTTAATTTTGTACAGTAATTCCCCACCTGGAACATGAAAAAACATATTGTTATCTAATTATATTTAGACAAGATGTGAGGTAAATCTGGTTGTGACTCAGCATCTCTGGTTCAAATAATTTTCCAGTGTTTCAGACATTGCTTCCATTTGAAATATGGATAAGGAAAAAATTCTCAAGAAAAAATTCATTAAAACATTCTGCTATAACTGATTTAACATGGCAATTATGATGTAAATTCAATAAATTTTGAAACAAATGACTTTCTGAAACATTCCATTCAAATGAAAAGGTTTTGAGCCAGTCATACTTCTTTCTCATACTGTGTAAAAAGGAGTGATTAAAATCAACATATTCCTCTTTGGTTCTCAGTTATGAAATGCTAATACATGCAGTGCATAAGATATTACTGGAGAAAATGTGATAGCTATGGCGAACCTAAATATTTATATTTAAATTATTATTCCTATTTTCAGTTAACCTTGAGGGCAGTCAGACTGCAGTTGTTCATTAAACAATACAGGCACAAGATAAACTATATTGGGCATTACTGTCCGTTTTTTAAATGTTGGAATTCAGATGTCTTTTCCACTTTTAAAATGCCAGTGATAAGGACAGAAGAAGCAGAACATACAGCATGTTTTCTACCAACTTCTATGTAAAATGTTGCCGGTCATGCACCACGAACTAACAAGAACTGGGCGAGACTGAACACAGACATACATTATATTGCATGTGCCAGCTTAGAAAGAGTGGCAAACACTAGGTGATGTTACTTATAGGCCACATACTTGCACATGTTTGGGTTTTTTCTTTTGTTAAAGCAGTAGATCTGGACTAAGTGGTGCCATCTTAAGGTCAGGCTCTATAAGCCTTGCTTCAATTAGTGAGGCAACAGATAAAACGCACTGCCAGATGCTATGCTTGTCTTTGAATGCTGTCTGTTCCCAAGTACCTTAATTCATATTTGTGTTATTATTTACACGATAAGGTACTATTCACCCAGATTAAGGAACCAGTTGTGCAGGTTACAACACATCTGTACACATCTTACCTGGGGCAATTCTGTGCCGTAGTCAGCTTTTTGGAAATACTGGGCAATAAGCTTTGCTGGCAAAATGTTGTACCCTCAGATCTTCACAGAAGGATTACATTTCTCTCTGCTTCTGTATAACTTTTGAACAGTGCTCTCTTGCTCATATCTTTCCCTTCTCTGGAAAAATAATAATTCTTCTAATCTCATTGGCATCCACAAATTTTACCTGGACCCATGCACGTCTGCGTAGAATCTGCACTTATTATAGTTCTGTTCTTTTTTGACTATCTGCACCTTCCACGCAGTAATTAATGTGCAAGAGCGTAACTGAACAATTGATTCCTGTGGAGCTTTAAAGTCAGGCTAATCAACTAGTTTTGTGTTTGAGGAAATGTACAATGTGCCTTGTATGTCTTTAAGGAGCATTCATAGCAGAAACAAATATTTAAAAGCAAAACAGAAACATATCTGTGTGTCACCAAGACAGCAATAAAAACAGTGTGATTAGTCATTTATTATCTTTACTTAGTTAAAAGCATTAATTAACATCTTTTAACATGTCTCCCAGGGAAAAATAAAGGAGGTAACCCAGACTAATTATCATTACACAGTTTTTGCAATATCATAATAATTAGGCTCCACCAGGAGCCATTAAAAAGATGAGGGCTCTTTAAGCACCTTCTCAGAAATAATTGCAAGGCAATATCTAGAGAAATGTAGATGAAATTCATGTGAATACCAAACAAATATATTACCACAGGTGATGGGGCAGTAAAAATCTAATGTTTTCTGAAGAAACAAAATTGACAACTCAACACTTTTTTATCAGGAAATTCTGTTTTTAAAGTAGAATGGTTTTGCAGGAGTGTGAGAACATCAAAACCATTTTTCGTTCAAAAGGTTTACATCATTTAGTTTCAATCAGGTTGAAATGGTTCATAAAGAGTGAAATACTTTGCCTCAACAGTGTTACTTTAGAAAAAAATTTTAAAATTTCTTGTAAAATATATACTTAAAAATATTAATTGTAACATATGCACACATTATATTTATTATTCTTGAGATAAAGAAATGATGAAAATTATAACTTTGGGGCATTATATTAATTGCTATTTAGATGCATTGCTATCAAGTCACTCAGAAGCACTTAAAATTTTCATTTTTTAATAAGGTTTCAAAATTTTACTTCTCCCAGTAAGACTAAAACTTAGAGATATCCCGAATGTCAAAATTTCTTGCAGAGCAGAAATTCTAGCTCTTTAAAACAGTGTGTAAGTACAGAGCAATTGACAGAAACTTCCAAGAACCCCGCAGGATGCTTTATGCTTGTAGTTGGCATTTCTGTGATAGTTTTTAGCCCTTAGCATGTTGATGGATTCTTAGCACTGCTTCCTTCAAAACAGACACTTAAATACTGATGCTTAAAAGTGCAAGTGCAGTCACATTCCATTGCTCTGTATTTACACTTTCCATTTGGGATCCATGGGATTCAGCATCCTAGATGTTCAGTCTTAGATAAGGATCTGATTGTGTGAATATAAAATCCTAGTTAGCTGAGAAATTATTGGGTAAAGTTGTATCACGTTTAGGTGTGAAACAATACACTGTATTAAATCATATCATTACCAATATTTGCACACAGAAATGTTGCCTATAAAGGCACAATGTAATTTTTACCTTTTAAAAGGAACCCAGAATATTCAGATTAACCTCATCTTGTTATTTAGTTCAAAGCAAAATTCAGTCTTCTCATCAGGTCCTAATGACCATCTTTTCTGAGTTCTGTACTACTTCTATATCATTTTAGCCTGGGCTATACCAAACATTCAATTCATTGATTTAATTATGGCTCTAAATAGCCCATGTCAGATTCTGATTTCCTTCTTATTTTGAAATTTAGCACAGCACAATGTGTCTTTTCTTGGTTAAAAAAGGAAATGAAAATTCTGATGTGCAATTTGAAAATAATCATAAATTGGACCTGTACACACGTGAACCAGCAAGTCATAGCCGAACAAATCTGAAGACAGAGCAAGTGAGAAGTGTACAATAATTGTTATAGCAATTTTCTGGTATTTCTAGGAAATGAACACAAACTTTTATATGATTCCTTGTTTACTTTTGCACAAGGTCTTTCTAAAAGCTAAACCAATAATACCCGGAAAAACAGTGGAATATTTATTCAGAAATTAAAATGGTAACATATGATCCAGTTGCCCTACTTCTCCTTGTCTCCAGAATAATTTACTGTATCTTTTTAACTCACCTAGTCCAAAGAATATAAAGTCACTATCACCATATTGTATCTGTGTTGGTGCATATTTTAAGAAGATTGTTGTTATATTTGACTGCATAAACAGACAATCTTCATTTTTTTGCAAGAAATAATTAAACTTCAGGGGTGTAGAAAAGTATGGATTGCTAGAATAAGAAGCCATGGTATAAATAAAAGATCAGCTTCAAATTTTAAAGAAATAAAATTTTGCTGGGAAGGAATAGTAGAGTGAAGCTCGCTTAAATGGTTCTTTGTGTCAAGTGACAGGCAAAGAATTTGAGAAGTGACATGAAGTATTTGAGAAGCAGTTAGTGATAGATCAGCTTTGTAACATTAAAAGTGTCCATGTCTGTGAAAAACCAGACATGTGTTTGTAGCATCATTTGATATAAGACTGAATACATACAGACATAATCTGGAGCATGCGTCAGAAGGAAGAGGAGGACATTAAATGTTACCTCCCATAGCTCTACTACATAGAAGGGGATAAGAGAAGTAGTTTGGGATTGCTCTTATAAAAATGTATCATGCTCGTTTGCAACCTCTTTCCAGGAAACAGTTTTTAGAACAATATTAATTTAAGTTTAAATTATAGAATCACAATTAAAGGGTGTCGAGCTGCAGCTCTGATAAATTACACACCAGTGGGCGGAACTGCAATATCTTGACCCTGTGCTTGATTTTAGCTCCCTCTCTTAGCAAAGCCTCAGGCACTGCAGGGTGCAACAGCAGTATGTTCTAGGGGACCAACTATAAATAAAAAATTGCAAATAAATATTATTTTAAGCACATGGCAATAAGAAGGGAGCTAGATAGGCCAAAATATCTTTGCCTTTATAAACTGGAAAATTAGGACATCATTCACTCTGCAGAGTTTGGTTATGTTTTTCCATGACACACTGAATTTGCTTAGGAAGCACCTTATTGCTTTTGTTATTTCAGAGGGAAATGCTGCTGAAATGGGAAGAGAGATGGAGAAGTCAACTAGAGTGAAGAAAGGGCACTAAAGTCAGAGGAGACAACATTAATAATGCTGGACAAATTTGGAAAAGAATTAAATAAAAGAACAAAATATATAAACAAATAATCTTTTTTATCAGTATAATTTACTGAGATGTGTTCTCAGAAGATTATCTTAGATAATTAAAGGCTAAACCAGGCTATTGCAGGAGTGAATTACCTCGGGAAAAAATTGGACGTCTGTTCATCTCCTCCTGTAAATAAACCACAGGCTGGAACATAAACTGCTAATCAAATCCCATGCATGAAAAAATTAAAATTAACATATTATCCATCTGAATTTGCTGCCTCCATGGGCCTCTCTTTTGTCAAGAATATCACAAAAGTACTTCATCCACATTATGGGTCTCTAAAAAGCTGATCTTTAATATATACATTTTTAGTGTTATGATGATCAACACAGGCACACAGGAAATTTAAAAAGCCAAGCAATTTTGTTTAGTAAGTGCAAATAAAATATTTGCATATATTTGTATAAATAAGAAGTTGTGACATACACTTCTTTAAGGAGTCTAGTTTCATAAAAGTGAATGAGCTTGCCAAATGGACTGGGAGGAGGAATTCAGATGGAAAGATGTGAGAGAGACCCAGACAATTTTAAAGAGCACTTGGCATATGGTTTAAGAACCCAAATCCCACAACTGAAAAAGACCAAATAGGTTCTAAACAGCTAATCTTGTTTAGAAGGGAAGTTAATTCTTGGTGAGTTAGATTTATAATAAAGGAGAGAAAGGAAAAATGGGTGGTAAAGATCATAAATCAGAAGTGAAGATATTGGAAAAAAGTGATGGAGGAAGTAAAAAGGGCAAAAAGAAAATCTGTGGTCATCAGAGGTGAGGATAAGAAGTTTTCTGAAAGTATATTGAGGATATAAAGAATCTTCTGCTCCAAACAGAAGTGAATTCCCTGTTAGCAATGATGTAAAAAAGATTATTCAACACAGATATCCATTCTACACTTGGGGCAAAGCCAGATGATTTAGTCACATCTATGATGTTCATGATGGTTGTGAAGTACCACTCTACCAATAGCTTAGAAGGATATTAAACAACACAATCTACAGCTAAACATTTTTGTATCAGAATGTTCAGGTGACCAATACTTAAGTATCAGGAAAGAGATGGCCATAAATGATTCTAATCATTAATGTTGATTTTTAATAAGTCTCAGAGCACTAGAGGAAGATGCATCAAGCTAGAATCTAGATAATGCCATGGTAGGATTTACAAAGAATAAACAAGAAAATCTGTCTTCTTGACAGTGCTGGAGAAAATGACTGATACAGGACTCCATAAAGTATTAAAGAATGATAATGTAATTAATTTCATTTAATGTGGTTTATGTAAAATAGACATTGTCAAAGTAACTTGATTTTATCAATTTATCTGTTAAAACATAGCAAATCTGGATGTCCTCTGTCTTGTGTTATTGAAAAGTTTTGATCAGGTCATTACAAAAGTCCTTTGTGGCCTTTTTTTATTGACAAAAAATGCCAGGAAATATCATTTATTAAAACTTCTTTACTTTGAACAGGCATTTTGTTATAGTATTGCTGTTAGATTCCTGGTTACCTTTAACTCTTCTACTCCAGAAAAGATCAGTCTACTATAAGCAAATACAAAAGAAAGAATAATAGGTTTTGACTGAACAAAAAAAAAAAATCACCAACCTAAAATGCTTTTTATGGATAACTATTTTATCCTATTAGAAAGAGCAATATTCTACTTCCTTGAGATATTTGACGAGGCTTCTGCTTATAGGTGCCTTTAATATCCTTCACACACTTATTATTTTTCCCTGTTTGCCCTGACCATGTCTTTTCATCTAAAGTGCAGTGAGTGGTAGCTATAAGCAACACTCCATTTATCTCAAGTACATATTAAAATGACTCTTTTTAGTGATGATCTTGTTCTCTGGTACAGCTCTTCAAAGTCACTGTGTAGTGGTCTGCTGACTCAACTTTCTTTTATGTGAACCTGTGGACGTAGCACTATAGTGTGTAATAGGTTTATGCTTTATGCTTTATTGTTGTGCCCTCAGCACTATCACAGTTATCCAGAATCAACTGACTACACAGGTAAATCAAATTTAGGCTTAATTCAGATGTCTGGCACCTTTCCTCTTGTTTCAATGGGCTTACAAATAGATGTGGTAATTAAACATATATCTTTAAGTGCTGATTCAGCCTCCGCCCCACCCTTTTCACAAGATACTCCATCTTTCTTTGCCTTCATTTCTTTATTTGTAAAATGATATCATGGTAAAGATAGTTGTTTCATGAGAAGCCTGAGATCTGTCTATAGAAAGTGCTATGTAAAAATCTAAGTACGGTCATTCTGCTATCATTTTGTTACTCTGAAAGTTTGATGACCACAATGAAGAAAGTATAAGGCCAGGCTTTGGACTTGCCTGTTAAAATCTTGGATAATTCAGACTCTCACTCTTTTACCTAAAATGTAGCTGATTTTGTGTTCTGCCTGCTACAGTTAGAACAAAGAAAAAAAAAAAGTGATGAGACAGGCTTCAAAAAGATGTGGAAAAGGCTTAAGTATTTTTAAAATAAGATTACAAGAAGTACTGAAACTTTTGAAAGGAGCTACTCTTGCACAGGGTCTGTGATACCCATTTCTTCTCTTTAAGCTGCTTAAATGAGAAGGAAAAAGAAATAAAATATATGAGATGATGTTTTTCTCTGGCTAAGAAAGAGAGCCCAACACGCTGATGAGCGAGGTAATAAACGGACATGCAGTGCAGATACAGTCCCTGTCCCAAACTTCTTATCATTCAAATGTGTTGCGTTTACTAGGTAAATTACACTGTATTCTGAAGTGGCACTGAATATGTCTAATCAAATTATACAGCATGCAGCCAGCTTGTTGGAGCATATGACAAATAAGTTCATTGGAACTGATGTAAACATGGATGGCCAGTGGAGCATATGTTGGATCCACAAATAGCTCAGGCCTTCAGTGAGTTGCTCCCACAACGTTCTTGTTCTGTCCTCTCCCATATGGAAATGCCCCCATGAAACCCATCTATTTTAACTTTACTCGGGAGATTCTCATGAGCAGTACAAATGGAGGTACTTTCATCCAGCAATGGACGAAATCAGTTTAATTAGCAGGAATATTTGCAGATTTGGTTGAACAGTAAGAAGTTCCCACAGAAAAGACACAGGTAAACATTAGCGGGTCTTGATGGTTTCTGGCATGAAGACCCGTTGCACTAGATCATACCATCTTTCTATACAGACTCAACAAGAGTTTCTACACAGACATGCGAAAACAAGCCCTCCGAACAGTCATCTGTATCTTATCCTTCTGGTTGGTTCTGTGATCAACATCTCATTCACTGATAGACGGATTCTCCAGGGCACATCTGAGGACTGACTTTTCCCCCCTCCTGCTATCATCTCATTCCCTAACCCAGTCATACCAGGATTTTTTCTTTCTGACTTTCCATTCACTCCCACTAACAATATGGAATCTCTCAAGATTGACTATAACACAAGCTACTCCAAAAAATTATTACTGTCACACAATTCAAAGTGATCTGTAGCTATTGATGGGTAAAACAAATGAAAATTTATCAGCTAGTTTTTGAGCTTCATATCTTCATGGTTATTTCCTGTATGTAATAGCCTTTCCAATTTATTTGTAGAATTTTATTTACCACAGTAAAAGCAAATTCCTTTGTTGCTCTTTCCTCCTTTTGACTTAGAGAGCTAATACTGTAAGCTTCAGACATAAAGTCTAATTAAGTTCTCTAGTAACTATCTTTCTCATCTGATGGTTTGCAGTGTGAATTCATTTTGCAAATAATGTAATTGGTTCCAATGTTAGGGTTACAGGTGAGAGAACAAGTACTGAAAATCACATTCCTTTTTTTCCTCACTTAACCCTTCTATGGTGAATTTGTTTAGAACTTAATTAAGGATCTTTTCAGCAAAGTGAAAAACAATCTTTAAAGCTAATCAGACACTCAAACACTCACATTAGTTCATGGACTTAGATTCAGAGAAGGGTCTCTAAATATGACAGGAGACATATACCTAATGATGACTGAAGAAAGCAGAGGTGCATACCACTTTTTTACCTGGGGCTACAATGCATTACAGAATGATGAATATTTTGGAGGTTGCAATTTGAATGATGTTCTGGAGGAAAAACAAAGTCTAAATGTAAGTGGAAAAAATTATTTAACCTATACTAACCTGGCATATTCTGATTTTACGCATACAAAATTATATTATTTTCCCAAAGCTGATTTCTATTTACATCAATGCAGTTACACTAGTGTGAATAAGAAGATTTTCTTCTCAGTGTACTTGCAGCAACACTTATTTGCGCCAACATTTGAAGTACAGTCATATGGAGAACCCCTGTTAGATTTATTAAATGGGATGAACATGGCCCCTGGCAGAATGCTCAAAAGGAGCAGAGCAGTCCCCTAGTACTGTGTTCTTGTGGTCCTCAAATTGGGAGAGAGAATGAGAGAGCAATATAGAAAAAAATGGTTCCTGAAGCCAGAGACTCCCGGGAGAAAGAGGGGTGGCAAATCTGGCAGGGAAATGCAGATTGTGAAAACCTTCTCTGTATTCTCACCAATGATTTATAGAAAAAAGCCCAGAAGTCTTCCTCAACTTTCTTTCTATTACATGTGCCAGAAGTACGCTAATACGAGGTACTCTTTTATGCAACCTGTAGACATGAATGTTATCTGTAGCAATGAAAATCTACCAATAGCACCAATTTGCTCTGTCTCTAAGGAGTCTATGTCTGAAATAGCCACGTTTAATACCCTCTGGTCACAATGAAAAGAAAGAAATATGTTTACATCTCACTTCACCCCACTTGTTTTAGACAGTTGCTTTAAGCAGAGGTGATTAGGTCCCTACAAGTGCTTATTTCTTTCCAGTGGTTGCAAAGAAAATCTAAGCAACAACTGTAGGCATCTAAATTTGATCAGATAAATAGTAATCCAGAGAAACTTTCACCTGCACAAGGAGGAATAAAAATCAGGATCATAACTCTGGAAATAAAGTAATCTCGGTACTGCAAATGCAGCCAGCAGTGAGTATGTTACAGGTGCTCGTAGATCAGTGAAAAGCAAGCACTGGCCACAATAAAGTGACAATTTTACAAAAACAACCCCACATTAAAAATGGGGAGAAATTGCTAAACTATAGGAATTTGGCCAGTGATATTTCATGTCTAGCAAAAGTAGGTAGTGAAGATGCAGCTCCATTAACTCATTTGGATCTCCTGATGATTCATACCAGAATTCAGGAGGAAACAAAGAGATTCAGCAGTTTTTGAGTGGGTCTTAGACAGAGGAGCCAACATGACTCAGGCCTGGTTATGTAAGGAAATCTTTCCATAACAATGAATATTATTTTGTAGTCTTTTAATATTCTGTGTGGGTGTTTACAAAAAAGAGATGGGTTACTTTTAGATATGGCAACATCCATGTGCACACGTACATGAAAACCAGAGAAAGAATAGACCATGAGTCTAAAAATGAAATATAACTCTGTGGCAATGATATTTTTAGCAGATGAAGGACAGAGCATAAGACTGCTATTAAATAAATCATAATTTATTACACGCGCCTCTATTTGGATGCCCAGTTAAGTACCTAATTACATGAAAAATGCAATTGCCGTGTAAAGTGATGTTAATTTGCAAGCACACATGCTGAGCTTAGGGTTGTCATTCAGGTACCTGCTCAGCTGCATGCTGTTGTGCACCACCTGCAGAAAATATTTGTGTGCCTGTCAGGAGGGTTATTAGTGAGGAAAACCATGGCTTTGCAGGTTCAGTGGGCAGTCTCACGGTCTATCCAAGACAGCTGACAAACTTCTTTACAATGCCTAACCAGAGCTCTGGCAGTGCAGCTTTTTTTGTTTTGATGAGAGGATGTGCAGGGAGAGCCCTTGCTCTGCTCAGACTGTAGATGCTTTTATTTTCTTGGATTTCATCTCCAGTTGATGAGTTGTCTGCTATGCTTACCTGCATTTTTTTTTTATTCTTTTCTTTACTTCCTTGACACATGCTGTATGTCATTAGAGAGCAAAAAATACTGCTAGAACTTCTATTCTTAGTGTTGGTCCATTTGCTTTGTTGATTAGCATCCTAGCTGTCAAAGAAGTGAAATGACATTGCTTTGCAGTACCTGCACTCCACAGCACTAGCTTTCACATTGTTCTTTGTTTGCTTGACAGGTAGAAACTGTTTCTGGTTTTCCTCATGAATGCTTTATGTGTGATACTGAACAGCTCACGGTGACAGCTAAAACATAGCAAGCAGCACTAAAGGACATTTCTCAAATATGTTTCTTTGCCCTTTCTTCACACTGAAGATGTTAATAAGACTCAAGACTACCTATGTTTTTCTATGGAGGAGAGGATCTTTACTGCTTAAATATCTCTACAACCTTGTAAATATTACTTAGGTGACAGAAAATGTGGATTCATTCTGGGAAGATTCTCTGATTTCTTTTACAGCTTTGGCTTTAACATATTATTTTAAAAGCTTCTTTCTTGACCCAGAAGTAACATTGTCTTACATATGCATCAGTTTTACTGTAGATTGCAGGGAATGAGGTTGAGGGAATGGAGCTTTATATGACTGGCCTGGGAAGGGGCAAGTGAACAGGGAGGGAGGGTGTGTAAGGGGACAGGAGAAAAGCTAAAAATGTGGAGGAACAACCATTTCTTTCCAAAGAACTGAAGCCGAAGAGCTTCAAAGAGGACTTTGCAGCTGTCGAGAGTCCGGTTCAGTGAAGTGTACTTTATGTTGGTGTTGATAGAAACTTTCCAGAGAAACATACAGATTTGATAGACTGTTAATATTTCTGATGAGTTCAGCTAAACTTTCAACAGGCACCAGCAGGACAGTTCTTGCTAGTTGGTGGTACACCAGTTCCCTGATCAACTGCCCTTCTGGCCTTCTCTTCCACGTCCAATGGAGTTTGCCTGTGCAGAGACATAAGGCTGGTTGGCAGCCAGCTCTTAAGCTCCCTGAGCAACTGACTCTTGGGCAGCCCAGCTCTGCGTATCATCTCCAGGTCAGTGCTCAGAGGCACATGTCTTACGGTCCAGAAGGCTGGGAGCAGAAAAGAAACTTCTGCTCTTACTCTTCCAGCTTTTATTTATTTTTCTCTCACAGATGTTATCTGGCTTTTTAAAAAATCCCATACTTAAAGGACAGCTGATGTGACAGTGGTGGGAGATATCCACTTCAGCTTTCCAGCACTCTGACAGAATGTAATCATGGACCCTGTACGGCCTGTTTCCAGCAAGGGTTCCTCCATGCCTCTGTCATATTATGCCATCACCACTAACTGGATGACTTCATTTCAGCTGGAGGAAAAAGAAGCTGCCGTCTCTTTAGATTGTGTAAAGCAACCATACAGTGGTTTTCACTTATTTGCTCTGTCTTCCTCTACTGACAAAATCTAGGCGTCCTCCAGAAAGCTGTTCTCTCACCTGCACTTATCATTCTCTTGACCCCCATGGATCGAGGACTCTCTGCCTTCAGCCCTGTTTCTCAAACACAGATGCCTGCTGGCCTCTGCAGAGATCTGTGCGTGGCTAGACTGCTCCACATACCTAAGCTGCAGAAAGCAATATTTGCTGCAGCAATGCTGTGTCAGCCTCCAATTTATCCTGCTGAGCTTTTGGCCGTGCTATAGGGAAACAACAGTGTGAGATGATGGCAGTGATTAGGATGTTGATTTTTAGGTGCTGGTGGACAGGCAAGTACACACAGATGCTGGCAGTTGAGCAGCAATTTAAAAATTACTGTAATACTAATGTCATTCTCCAAGTCTAGCTTGCAAGAAATTTTAACATTTCCCGGAGTCGATATTATAGCTCTGAATTTCACAGAAGAGCAGAGGGCCACCTCCAGACCAAGGGGAAGTGGATGCAGCAGTTCAGTTCTCAGTCCTGGTCCTCAGGATTTCCAGTTTGGGCAACTGGCTGAATGCACCAGAGCTCCCTCCTGGCTTGTAAACCTGCCTTCTCCACACACCACAGCCCTGGAGAAGTGGTGAAGGGTGGAAGGCATTTTTGCCATGGAGCATGGAAACATGGACCTGAACCAGGAAGTTGTAAGGTTGGACATGACCTACTGAGTCCTAGAGAACACATAGAGAACACAGTGAACTGAAAGGCAAGATGGCACCACTTTTTTTTTTTTTGCAGAGGATGTTTTTGACACTTTTTGTTTATGCCGCCTTCTTCTTCACTTTTCCTTATACTGTCAGCAGGGCAAAACCAGGTGATAAAAAATGTAATGAAGGCAAAGAATTTTGCTCTCTCCAACAGGAATTACCTGATTTATAGATGTCTGAGTAGATAAAAAAAAAATAGTGAAAATAACCATAAAAGAGTTTCCTGATCAAATATTTCAGACAGTAGTTCTTCCCTTTGAAAAAAAAAATGCAGTTTTAAAAAGCTACAAAATCAACACCAAAGCACACATATATCCATGCATACATGTGCAAGTGCAGAGATCTATAAAATATATTACACACACGAGCTCAGTTTTATTCCAGTATATGCCTACGGATTAAATTCCAACTGACTGAATTAAATAATTAAAATTTTGACCACATTAAATGGAATCTAGTTTTGTGTATGTATTTGTACACAACAGAATATTTGTGTATTCATAAGAAACTGAACAGCTATCATTCATATGTTGTATATACCTGCTAAATAGTGATGGCCCAATCATGTGGTTTTGTTAGGCAAAAATAGCATTTTTAATCTCATTTTAGGATGATAGCATTTTAAGTATATATTTACTCTCCATTTACATACTAACTTCATCAAAATAAAATAAATTGAGTAAGAAGAAATGCATCTGCTGTATACATATTTAATCCCTTCTCTTTTTGTTCTTTATCATACAGAGATTGAAAGATTTAAAACAAAGGGAGTTTGCTCGAAATGTGGCTTCAAAGTCGTGGAAAGATGAGAAGAAACAGGAAAAAGCACTCAAGCGACTCCACCAGCTTGCAGAATTACGGAAGCAGTCAGAATGGCAAGTATTTAAAATTCATGTTACGTTTTAATGCCCTTTTTCCTCAGTCCCAGAAGAAATCTCCATATTTTTACTCCTACGCTCCGTAATGTAGAGAGACTGTGTATACTGTAACCTCTTTTCAGCTGTCCCTGACTCCAAATGTTCCTCTTCTGCAAACCATAAAACTGGAAGTCCCTGAATTAATTACTTGCTATTTGAAGGTTTGTGCTTTTCTCTCCTTTAACTTCATCTCTTTTGAACTGAGTGGTTTGAAGATGGTTGTATAATATCACTGTTTTACCTTCTTCAGACTGACCTGAATAGAATAGTATAACTGTCTTATCATGTGATAGTAAGCGAACGGGAGAGGAAAAACACCTTTTAGAGAACCTGTACTTAGTTTGTGAATCATTTTCACTGCTTTCAGCATACTGAGATTATTCTCACAGTTTCCCTGTAGAGTAATGGAAGTATCACTATGTGAATGAAAAAACAAGTAATTAACTGAGTTAAGTTTATCCAATACTGTTAGCCCTATTGATGAATATCAAGATACAGTAGAAAGTCTGCACTAATAAACCTTTACATTTGAGAAATCTCCTTTGTTTAATGACACTGAATGCTTCAGTAGAATAGATTGCCACCAGACCAATTGTTTATGTTAATCTATGACTGTAATGAGTTAAGTAGATAATTAAACTGGTATCTTTTTAAATTCATATCAAGCTTACTGTACACTGGAAATAATAACATTCAGAGTTTATTACACACTCATTTTGGCCTATGTAATTACTTTTGAGTAATCTGCTGAAATATGACAGTAGTGCTAATGTATCACTTTTATGATTACAACTCCATTTTCATACAAATCTACTGAAAGAAATGTAACTGCCTGTAGGAAGATGCCTTTATGCCCACGCACTTGAAGATGTAGTCTCAGATAGACTGATAGGGTCAATGGTAATAGGAAAGCCAGAGCGAGACTGGGAGGGAAAGCGGGTTTGCTTTTAGAAAGAGCCAGGAGTCCATAATCCTATACAAAAAGCCTGAAAAGACTGTGCTTGCTATTCCTGTTTGTGATGATGAATAGGTTCAGGGGTGGCTGAGAGCCATGATCTTGGTGGAGGGGTAGCATTCCCAGATGCTCAAGAAAGACAGCCTTTGTAAGCAAAAGTCCACACACACAAAGAATTGTTATTGTCCCTGAGTATTGTGTCTCAGGTTCCAATAGAGTTCCTCACAACAAGCTAATACAATTTGACAACAAAATTACTGTTAATATTGTGCACAGCAAAACTGAACATGCAGCTTTATTTTGCTGTTCCGATGAGACATTGAAAAGGATCTCTTTACACACCTTCTCCAAGAGATAATTCCTTCTTGATGTACAAATACAGGTGATTTTGTATCTCCTGATGCCAAATTAGTGACAAATGCAAATATATTCTCAGAAATGCATACATATTCTCATACTCTGAGTTGACCCTACCCCAGGGAGTCTTTATGTCATTCCCACTGATGGGGATCAATGCATTTTTACAACATTTATAAAACACACTAGCCTATTTATAGATAGATGCTATGCAGATCTGGCAGTCGTAATTTACTCACATTTAATTAAAATATTTTCTAATTTTTAATCAAACTCTTTACTGAAGCTGGTTCCAAAATTTTTTCATGTAAGTGTACTGTAGTACTCAATTGATAGTAAAAGTAGATAATTTTCCTAATGGACTGCATGTTTAAGATATTACTTGGAATATCATTTTTATGGTAGCTATATACGTCTCATCTCTAATGGAAAATGACAACAGTCATTCCAATCTCAGTTAGTTACCTATTGCAAGAAATCAATGATTTACCATGTTTGTTAAAGCCTTCTTGGAATAGGTTGACTGTTTTTTTAAAGTACAAGAAAACTAAAACACGGATTTAAAACCTGAGAGGTTTTGGGAAATGGGAAAATGTAATTCATGAAATTAGAATACAAAAAGAGAAAATATGGCAAAGTAAGTCTAATGGTGATTGATAATGAAAGCATTGAAGTTTCCATTTATATTGATGGAAATCCATCTTGTGTCCTTTTCCCCACCATTGTTTGGTGATGGTTTTAGTATTAATAACTCTGAATATTCCACAAAGTCATTTATTGTGGAATAATACAAAGACAAAACAGAAAATCTACTCTTATAAAAATCATACACATCCTCCAAGTAAGCAGAATGTTGCCTTTTATAGAGGTGGACACTTCCAGATGGAAGGGTCTCATTTTGAATAAGGCACAATTATTTCCTTTGCAGTGGTCCCTCAGAAAACCAAGACTTGCCACATACCAGATTCTCCTTGATATAAATTCAGAGTAAAGACAATATTGTTTATTCTGGATATACGTGGTCATAACCACAAAAAAGAGCATTCATGGGATACCTTCAGATCATAATTTCCTGTATGTAGAGAATATCTTGCCCAGACAGAAGCGCAGGCTCAAGGCTAAGCTGCACATTTACCCTTTAGAAACATTACAAAATGAGATTTCCCTCATAACAGCATGAGTGACACCCTTCTTTACCAGACAGACATTGTCAAATAGGAGTTCTGTCTTAACTTGGTTACTTAATACAGTTTTATTTATTTATTACCTTACAGCATCACTGGGAATGGACCATTGCTTAAGGCCCCCAGATTAGTTATGGAAAAGCAGCAATCGCCAGATGGCATTTTCCTGTACAAGGGCAGCAAGTTCACAGCCAATTCTCAACAAACCACCACGAGTGAAGGACAAGGTTCCTCCAGCAACATACTAGAAAAACAGCAGCGTATCATAAGCAAGCACCAGTCCCCTACTGAAAGACCCCATGCACTTGGAGATCAAGTCTCACAAGTGCTCCCAGATAGCACCAATACTTCTCAAAGGGCAGGAGTGTCTTTCTCATTCTCTAAAAAGGTCCCTTTGAAGCTCGAGTCCTCAGCATCAGTCTTCAGTGAGAACTCTGAGGAAGGAAATGATTGTAGTGAATCCCCCAACCATAAAATAAAGCAAGCTCTTGAGGGCTGTCGTTTTGGCACACTTTCGGAGGAGGGCATGAAAGCAAGCTTGGATAAAGCGCCACCTATTACACACGGCCAAATGGACTTGGATAACTGTGCATCAAGTCATGCAGCCGCAAAACCCAAAATGCTAAGGGAAAATGAAGAAAGTAGTGATATGCAATTAGAAGAAAAGGTCAATGCTCATCCTCCATTTTCCAAAGTCAAAATACAACTTTCAAATTTGGATTTTTCTGGTTCACTTAGAGAAACAGAGCAAGAGAGCAAATTGAATGAGTCCGAGCAATTGTTAGAAACTCTTATTTCACCTTCGTGCCAAGCTAGCAATTTTTATACACAGCCGAAGACCTACAAGCACAGCAATGCCCACCTGCCTGACCAGTTACCTGAGCTCCCACAACAGCCAGAACCTCAGCTGGCATGTGCAAGCAACATTAGTGACGGTCCTGGGGTGGTAAACAGAGAAAGCTCTTTGGAGAGTTCAGAAACCACAAATGGGAGTATGGAAACACTTCCGAGGGAGACCATGGTTAAAGAGAATAAGCCCCAGGCATTGCCTTTCCTCCATGTAGTGAGCAAAGATGGCACCACTGCTCTGCAATGGCCCACAGAATTGCTTTTGTTTACAAAAACTGAGCCCTGTATTTCATATGGCTGTAATCCATTGTATTTTGACTTCAGACTCTCTTTAAATCACAGAGATGGTAAACAGCAAGAAACAAACAAAGCAAGCTGTAAAGAACACCCTATAAAAAAGACTGCAGATGAAAATGAAGCCTCAGGTTTAATAAAACACAAGCAAATGTCAAATGAACAAGATAATCAGTTGTTGAAACCAAAGAAGATGAAAGGTTCCCTAAATCCAAGAAAGGCCAAGCAAAAAGCTGAGTCAGACATAGGGAAAGAAATTAATGAAAGTGGTCAAAAATGCATTGCAGATTATTTGAATGAAAATATACCCAAAGTGCCTGCTTACCTTGATGTCTCACAAAAGGATTATGTGACAGAAAAAAGTCTCCATACAACAACACTGAGAAGACCTTTAAAGCATCATTTTCACAGCTGTGAAAGAAAAAACCAGAACATTAGAAATGAAAGCATTTCCTTTTCTACTTTTATGTCTAGGATTAAAAAGTCTAAAGCTGCAAAATGTCATTTAATTTATTCTGAGGAGAAACGTGAAAACCAAAATGACTGCAGATCCGTTCAAGATATGACCAGCTGCAGCAGTGACATAAGTGACAGTGGAAAAGACTCTAGTGGAAGTCTGCTTAGTTATAAATCCAGTTCAAACAGCAGGTATTCAGAAAATGAAGGTTGTGGAAGTTACACGAGATGTTGGAGAATGTCATCTCCTCAAATGTCCTCCTCTGACAGACTTTCCAGCTATTCTGACACTTCAGTTAGTGGTATGAGTAGCTACATGAGCTACACAAGCCCTACATCGGGCAATCACAGCAGAAATTATTTGCTTTTTTGTTGTAAAAGAAAAAGCAAGACAGCTGAAAGGCACAAACGTAAACACAGAAAGCACAAGTGTATTTTTGCTTCTGATGATACAAACAAGGATTATCTTTGTCACAGCAGAGGTCACAGAGCTAGAAACTGTACACAAAGGCACACAATTAAATATCAAAGGTGTTCAAGACATAAAGTTTTACAACACATTGATGAATCTAAACATAGCAGATGTAGACATCAGCATTTTGGCAAAGTGCACAGTAGAAGCAGAAGCTACCATAGCTCCAAAAGTTGTTCCACTAGAGATTCAAGAAGCAGTGAAAGATTATCTAGTAGCAGAACATCAAGAGGCAGAAGTTCAGGATCCTTCTCAAAAGAGACTGACAACTGTGACAACAAAACAAAAGAGGACACAGAAAGAGGTTCTAACACTGAACTGGGAAAAGCTGAAACTGCACGTTCTGACCTTCTGAATGTGAATGGTCAGTCAAAAAACTTAGTCAGCTGCTCTTCTGAAACACTGGCAAAAGACATATGTGGGAAAAAAAAGTCATTGACAGCAAAGTTACTTTTAGAAAGAGTGCAGTCCAAGAAAACCCAGGAACAAATGCACAATGCAGAGAGATTTTCAAAGACTTGTGGGGTAGAATTAAAGGATCACTCGCGAAGTCATTTTGCTCTCCAGTTTTCATCATCAGTAGATGACATTGCAATGTTACCTTTGCCAGAGAAACTGCTAAACATAAGTAAAATTGACAAGGGGCATAATGAAATCAGTTCTTTGGAAAACAGTGTGAAGAAAAATAACTTCGAAGCGTCAGAGATAACTAACGTTGCTCTTTCGACAGCCACTGATTACGGTCATTGTCTTTTTAAAGACATCATTCAAATAGGAACAGGCTATCAGAGCCCAAGTATAAACAGGAACACAGCAATAAAGGAAGAACCTAATCTCTTCATTAGTGAAGTGCAACCCTTTATACAAAGCTGTGACCCAGTACCAAATGATTTCCCTGGTGCTTTTCCCCCTAACAGATATTCTGTTGTTGCTAATTCAACAGAGACCAAAGAAGAACTACGTGATGTAAACATGGACTCGAACCAGGCAGAAGGCAGTTCAGACTCTGTTTGTGACAACGCTATGCAGAAGTATGATGACACAGTAAATCACCTAGAAGTGTACAGTAAATCCACCTCCCCTCCTTTAACGCAGCAGCCTGTCACATTTTCACCAGAGGAAGTGGACAAATACAGGTTGCTGCAGCTGCAAGCCCAGCAGCATATGCAGAAACAACTTCTGGCAAAACACCTGAAAGTTTTTCCTGCCCCAGGACCAGCTGCCTTCTCTACAACACCAGCAGTTCCTGCCCTCCCTGCTCAGCAGCACGCTACTGTCACCACAGTCCACCACACGCTGCTGCAACGCTTTGCTGTTTCGGCATCTGTACATCCCCATGGCAGCCATCTCTCCCTGGCACACCTCCACCCTCTCTCTCAGGCACATTTCACTCCCATATCACTTTCTCCATTAGTGCCAGCCCTCATTCCCACTCACCCAGCTCTGCTGACAGGACACCCATTGCATTTGGTCTCCACCAACCCCCTCCACCCTTCCCCACTGACCTTCCCTGCACTGCCACACACTACATATATCCCAGCCTTATTTACACCGCATCTGAATGCAGCCACACCTTCTGTTATACATCCAAATCCCTTGGTTCACCCGTTGTTCCAAGGGCAAGAGCCCCATTGTCATTCTAGCCAGACCCAACAGTTACCAACGATAAAAGAAGTTTTCAGTGTTTCTAGTTATTTAAACTAGCCCAAACAGCCATTTCATGGCTCCAAAACCAAATTTGAATAAAATAAATTATTCAGTGTTCAATCACATGTCTGAGGGGAAATCTACAGTTTTGCTGAGAGCACAACAGCAAGTATTTTAAAGTCCACATTCAGGATGATAGCATATGAATGTTGATTTAGTTCTCATACCACTTTGTAAAAGCTGGTTTAAAGCCTTTTATGATACTATCACAGGGAGGACTGGGTCCAGCTAGTGTCATTTTACAGAAGGATTGGAAAGCACAGCCTGAAGTGAAGTCTGCGACTGTCAGTAGGAATAGGACCACTGCACCCAGACACAATGGAACCAAGAGTATCAACACCAATGAGTGATTTAAAGTAACGTAATTTAAGGTAGAGCATTCTTGACACACCTCAAAGGTTTGCTTTTCTGAGTTTGTATATGCAACAGTGTAGTACTTGGTCTGGTTAAGGTATTTCAGACTACGCAAAAAAGAAGGCATCTGGTGCCACAAATCCCTGGATCTGTCTCCTGGTCAAAATAAATTGGGGAGCCTCAAAGTGAGGGGTGATGAGTTAACACTGGAAGAAAAGGGTCACAACAACTTCTCGAAGGTACTTGAGTGGTTTTATCCCTGGGAGATGCTGCTTGGACAGTGTAAAGGGACTGCAGTCTGGCCACAAGTACAGAACAAAACATTCCCTTGGGTAGGTGGGGCTCTGTGCTGGCACAAGCAGGCTGCTACTTTTCCCCCATGAGCTAAGCATCCAAGAAGGCAAGGGAAAGAATGGGATGAAGCCAAGTTCTTTGGCATTGCCTGCCTGTGGCTGTAGCACAGGGTATGTCAGGGGTGGGCTGCAGCAGCCCAGAGTTGCCAAGCAGCAACCTGTTGGCTTTGAACTTCAGAGGTCTTTGTCCAAGACTGCAACACTGCTTTCCTACCAAACAGAGCTCTGACATGTGGGAGAATCTTGCCCAAAGAATGTGTAAATATGTTTCATCCCTTCCACAAGCAACATAAACAATTGGCTGGTCCTATAAAATTGTGCTGATATAAAAATGCAGAAGTAAAATTCTGAGCAGAAACTGTCTATCCAGCTCAAGTCTCATAGAAAACCATGCCACAGTTCTCAGCATTTCAAGATATATTGAATCTAAACAAATATGTCAAGATTCTCGCATGGCTTCCCAAACTCTCAGCATACAAATTGAAGTTCTGAAGCTGCAATGTTTGAATGCATGTATCCAGCCTCCAGGGTAATATGTGGTTGAAATTGCTAGTAATAACTGTATATCTGGAAATAGGTGAGGGCTTCAGCATCCCTTTGAATGACACATTTTGACTTTTTACAATGTTTCTAACTCAACATTGGATATTTAGCATGAAATTAAGTTCACAATTGTGGTTAGACTGCAGGTATGCTTCCCGATATAACTGGACAGTGAAATGTCTGACAGACAGTACCTGTTTGTTTGGCTTAGAAAATCTTGAAATAATTTCAATTCATTTTTAATAAATTAGTGCATAACTAATAATGTATCTTTCAGAATCAATATAAACCACACTAAAAATCTTTTGGGGGATTTTATTCCATTCTACTCATCTGTGTGAAGAAACCGAGAAATCTAATTGCAATTATGTTGAGCATTTAAAATGAATTTAGGACCAACTTTCTAACTTAGTTTTAACCAAAACTAGACTGATCCATCGCAATAAAATGGAATTGTTTTAATTTGTAAAAGCAGCTGCTTCAGCACAATCTCCTATTATGACAAAATCTTCAAATGGCTTTACAAATTGTGACAGTTTGTTTTGTATTTTCAAAGTTAAAGTTTCTTTGGATACTTAACATTTTAGCCATCAAATAAAAGCTGTCAGGAGAAAGTCTGGAGACTGAGCAGAAGCAAAATAGTTTTGTATTGAAAAAGGCTGGTGAAATCAGCACCTTCAAATATCTTTTGGTTGGATTCCCAGCTGATTTATTAATTTCATTAACAAAATGGGTTTGTGCCATTTTGGAGTTATTTATCTTTATGGTTTAATTTTCTCATTTTAATTGTAGGGAGCTTCTTTAATTGAAATTATTGTTTCAGAACAATAATAATATTTCCCCAATTTAAAATTCTTCCTTTCGTCTTTGGCTGAATATCTTTCCAAAATTAGATCTGAATTTACTTATAATTTCTATGCTGCTGAAACATTATTTTCTGACAATCAAATGTATTTCACTGAATGTGACTTCACACCTCTGAAAACTAGTACTTGCTTGCTCAGATGAAGATCCCTCACTCGGTGAACCACTTGGAAACATTAGTTATAATTCTGTAGAATCAGTCTGAATTGGACATTTTAAAGAAGCAGGTCGACCTGTGCTCTAGAAGAAGCTGACTGAGGTGCACAACCATCACCACCAGTTCAGGGCTAACGCCAGCCTGAAAGATACTTTTACAGCCCTGCAAGCTTTTAAATTTATGGGCCCAATTCCCTTCCTATTCAAGAAAACCCAGCAGTTCTCATTGTGTATAAGAATTCACTTAAATCCTAAGTAGATAACACCAAAAGAAAGAAGTGGAGAAGAGGAAATGACAGACTAATCCCATCTTTAATGTGTAGGCACACATTTTGTGTCCCTGCTTCTTACGGGCAATGTTAATCTTGCAGAAATTCTTATGGCAAGAAACCTGACCAACTGAAACTTAACAATATCCTACGTAGAGATAATTTATGGAAAATATTTACATACCTTTCCTTGATGTATGCACAATAGAGTGGGATTCTAGGAAGGAACCAAATCATAGGATGTCCACGCATCATTGCATATACCAACAAGGATGATCTGGTAAGGCAAATGAATAGACAATAAAGATTTCTTGGAACAATGGGAATTAGGATTTTGAGAGGTATTGATGGAAAAAAGAGAGATTAAGAAAGAACAGAAGCAGCATAATAGCAAAACAGCAATCATTGACTGCTAACAAAGGCAATGTCCAATATCGTTCTTAGTACATGGAAGGGATTATCTTGGAGAAATGTAATGAAATTATCAGCACAGCTGAGATTATACATTTGCTTTACTTGCTGTCACATTTGGTTTTCATCAGTAACGTATTTTAAACATGTATCATCATTATTGTTAAAAGCATAATCAAACCTGATATATGGACCCATGCTACAATTTTTATTTCATTTAGGCTGATTTTTAGAAGAGTTACAGTATCCTGGTGGCAGTGATATATACACTCAAAATTAATCTGTTTTAGCTTGATTGTGTATTCTTGATGCATAATCCAAGGAAACAGGTCACCCACACTCTAAAACTCCAATAACAAAAGTTTCCTGTGTTAAACAATGATAAAATTTTTGGTTTTATTTTTTGGTGTTTTTTCTGATAACTGAGGCACTTCTGGAATACATTTAACATGTATATTTGTTGTGCAGACTTGCATAAAAATGCCATTACCAGATTGATTTTAAAAGTGTTAAGTTTATATTTAAAAATGGATAATAGTCTGGCTAGTAAAATATGTAAACTAGTAATTTTGTTTTGTATTCTCTGTATAAAGTGTTTTATATTATACAGTAGCTAAGTGAATTGCACTATTGTACATGCAATGCGGCTTTTTTTTTAGGTTATTAAAGGAATTCCTGGGAATGTAGTTTAATGCAATAATATTTTTTTTCAATAAAAAGGCTTACTGGTATAAAGAGTGTCAGTCATGTATTTTTCATGTAAAGCATACCAAAAGGCAGCAACTTAATAAAATGCAGAATGATGCAAACATATTCTGTATTTTAATCTACAGAGTTGAAAAGCATTTAATTCATCCCTGTGGCTATAATCCTGAAATTTCTAGAATGTTTCCTAACAATTTTAATATGTGTTAAAAAAATGGGTTGTTTAAATGGAACTGAAAATAAATATTCCTTAAAAAAGATGATTCTATCTATGTGGTTTTTGCAAGTACTTTTAATGGATAAACATCCTCCTGGGTATTTTTATACACTAATCAGTTTATTTAGAATTATACTTAGGACTCATCTGTCAGGTTCCCCAAATAATGTCTCTGAGCTATGATTCCTAATGCTTGTGTCTTTTGATAAAGAAGCTAACAGTAGGATCCAAGATGTATGATTTATTCACTTTTCAACAATTCTTTAAAACTTACTTTATTCATAAGAAGTACCTCTTCATCCCAGGTTTCCCCTTTCACCTTGCGTTTTTCCAGTTTGTTGTATCCTTTTCTATCTTTCATTTATATTGTAAGATTTCTGACACAAGGCTTTGGATTTTGTCATGTAGGTACTCGGCTGTGGAGGTCCCAGGCACTGCTGCTATACTAATAGTAATTGTAAGGCTAGTTACAGCGATCAGTAGACAGTTTCAGAAGTTTTATGTCTGCAGATGAGCACAAAGACTGAAGTAACGTAAAAACAAGCATCTGCATGGGTACATGTAATAGATAAAATGCTGTCTTTTGAGGTGCAGTGTGACAGAGATCATATTCTGTTGTGCCAATCTCTGGGACCAAATTAATCTACCCTGCAGTGACATCTCATGACTCAGGCATTCTGTAAAATGATGAAATCACAGCAAATCAACAGAAACATTATCGGCACAGTGTATCTAATTCCACTCAATTGTATTTCCTCATCAAGTTGTTCAAGTTGTTTCATAATAAAAACAAAATTCAGAATTGGACAAATTTAAATAAAAAATGTGAAGGAAATCGCCTGTGAATTAATGTCTGTACCATTAACTGTTAGCTATAGTAGGCTTCTGGTTGAGATCAGAACTCACCTGTTTGTTCTTGAACTAACAGAGATACTGTTTTGACTACGATGTAATATCTGTAGAAATGAAGTTGTCCAGATTTTCCTGTTCCTGGTAAAGCTAGCAAGTACTTACCCTTCCTTAAAGCTTCAATCCCAGATCTGTTTAACTGTTGAGCCTGAACTGATTCTTTTTTTCTTTTTTATTTTTTTCTACAGCACAATTCCTCTATTCAGGCCAAACCTACATTTAGGGCTCTTACTTCCTTGAGAATGAAACAAATGTTTTGCCAGGCTTGAAATGTCTTATATGATCAGATGAAGAGACTTCTCGGATGAGACAAATACACTTTTTGTTTAACTTAAAAATGGAAAGCCTAAGAAAGCAGATATTTAGAGACAGTATAAATGAATATAAAAACACATTTCTGTCTAAATTCAGCTTCAAGATGCTCTTTTTCCTTCCCTCAGTTAAAATACTGTCTCAATACAGTGTCCAGCCTTAGGAAGACCCAGACATTGTGTCCACTCTACGGGATCTCAGCTACGGAATGAGGAGCTTCTTAGACATCCTGTTTCTTCCAGCATCTGCTTGGATGGGAAACCTTGCTGCCCCATGAAGGATTCCTGTAAGTCCGAGGTGAGCTTTCAGGGCTTTTTCCATTGCAGTGCTGAGTACTGCAGCTAAAATGCATCCAGCCCTTGGGCCCAGACTGGGCAGCATTATCACCCAGCCAGGTAGAATACAAAATGAATATAATTGCAAAATAGAACTGACTAATGTAGACTATTTCAATTGGAAGAGACCAGCAATGACCATCTAGTCCAAATGCTTGACCATTTCAGGGCTGACCAAGTTAAAACATGGTATTAAGCACATTGTCCAAATGCCTCTTAAACACCAACAGGCCTGGGGCATCGACCACCTCCCTAGGAAGCCTGTTCCAGTGTTTGACCACTCTCAGTGTTTGACCACACCTTAAGATATTTATAAGCATTTATAAGATCCCCTCTCAGCCTTCTTTTCTGTGGCTACAGCCAACCCAGTCAGGATCCAGTAAAGAAAGGCTTCCTAATGTCCAGCTAAACCTCCCCTGGTGCAGCTTTGAACCATTCCCACGCATCTGATCACTGAATCCCAGGGAGAAAAGCTCAGCACCTTCTTCTCTGCTTCCCCTCCTCAGGAACCTGTAGAGAGCAATGAGGTCACACCTCAGCCTCCTCTTCTCCAAACTAGACAACCCCAAACTCCTTAGCTGCTCGTCATAGGACATGTCTTCCAGCCCTTTCACCAGCTTGGTTGCCCTCCTCTGGACGCATTCAAGGGCCTTCACATCCTTCTTAAATTGTGGGGCCCAGAACTGCACACAGTACTCAAGGTGAGGTTGTACCAACGCTAAATACAACGGGATGGTCACCTCTTCTGACTGGCTGGTTATGCTGTGTTTGATGCACCCCAGGAAACGGTTTGCCCTCTGGGCTGCCCGGGCACACTACTGGCTCCTGTTGAGCCTGCTGTCAACGACTACCCCCAGATCCCTTTCTGCAAAGCTGCTCTCCAGCCACTCCTCTCCCAATTTATACTTGTGCCCATCATTATTGCATCCTAGGTGCAGAATCCAGAATTTTGTCTTGTTAAATTTCACCCCTTTAGTCATAATCCAGTGCTCCAATCTATGTAGATCCCTCAGCAAGGCCTCTTGTTCCTCAAGGGACTCAACAGCAACTCCCAGTTTGGTATCGTCCACAAACTTGCTAATGTTGCATTCCACTCCTGCATCCAGAAATAAACACAGAATCACAGAATGTTAGGGGTCGGAAGGGACCTCTGGGGATCATCTAGTCCAACCCCCCTGCCAAAGCAGGGTCACCTAGAGCGGGTTGCACAGGACCTCGTCCAGGCGGCTTTTGAACATCTCCAGAGAAGGAGACTCCATAACCCCTCTGGGCAGCCTGTTCCAGTGTGCCATCACCCTCAGAGTAAAGAAGTTCTTCCTTATGTTCAGATGGAACTTCCTATGCTTCAGTTTGTGCCCATTGCCCCTTGTCCTGTGGCTGGGGGCACCACTGAATAGAGTCTGGCCCCATCCTCCTGACACCCACCCTTAAGATATTTATAAGCATTTATAAGATCCCCTCTCAGCCTTCTTTTCTGTGGCTACAGCCAACCCAGTCAGGATCCAGGCATGCAAGGATGATTTAAAGATGCAACCATAAGGCACAGGTTTCAACACCCACATTGCAGTGTTGTTTGCAAAAACCTCTCCTCTCCTCTCCTCTCCTCTCCTCTCCTCTCCACTCCTCTCCTCTCCTCTCCTCTCCTCTCCTCTCCTCTCCTCTC
>Ga0065711_1001828_pt1:0-37500 | contig 38938 bp, 12 predicted proteins | sample Hoacrofraction12_FD_59098 | JGI IMG/M metagenome (GOLD analysis project Ga0065711, IMG submission 59098) | Hoatzin crop microbial communities from Cojedes, Venezuela - Epithelial fraction 12 v2 (version 2) | ecosystem: Host-associated > Birds > Digestive system > Esophagus > Crop...
CTCAACCAGTCGCCCCAGTGCCCTGAAGTCCCTTTTGATGGCCTTGGGACTTCTTTCTGCTATCTCGTCCCCGCCAACCTGCATTACCAAGAGGGGGTAGTAATCAGAAGGCTCACATTATGGTTTGTGGCCTTGAAAGGATACTGAGTTAAAAAGAAAATTAATATGAACTAACTAAAGCCTCCCAATGCATGCCTTTTTTAAACTGAAGCTAAATCCTGTTTGATAATGCTTTGCCATGCCTCCATGATTTTTGTGTCTCTGTGAGCAACCCAGCGATGGGTGCTCCGAGCATTTGCTGCATGCTCTTTGCTACATCTGCTCTCAGTTCTCCACCTGGATGACTCCCGTCATTCCAGAGCAGTCCCAAGATCAACCTCTGACTCTGGCAGCTCCTGAGAAAGTAATTTAGATGCTTGCTAGAGTAACTGCTGAAAATAAGAGATACCTCCACCCCATGCTGCATAACACTCCCGAAAAGGACAGAGGGAATGAAGAACATTTAAACTACTGAGATTTTTCTGCATGTCTGGGTGATGCCAGCAGAACAGAACACACCAAGCCCCGTGTCTGGAAGCTGGACTCTCTCTTTCCCTGCTCTAGAAAGTGTGGGGAAAGAGGGAGAAATGTGAAGAGAATTTGTGATTGTTTTCTGCAGTTACGGTACAACAGGAAAACCTGATAAAGAATGTACTTCATCGCATTGTCTGGGGTCTCCTGACCATCAATTTCTTGCTCTCAAACTAGAAAAAGGCAGCTGATATTCACCTTTAGAGTTATGAAAACTATTAAGACATTGATACACCTCCACTGTAGCTATATGCAGAAAAAAACAGCAAAGAGCAGCAGCCTAGGAATAACACAGCCCCCCAGAAGACCTGGGTAAGTTATACACTACATATTAATGCAAATTCCACGCACGGATAATTATTCACTAAAATTACATAACTAATTAAAGCAACTAAACACATATAAAGAGGCCATTTACACAAGCCTAGCTGTTTGTAGAATTTCTTCCAATGATGTTTGATAAAGTTTCAAGGGCACTAGGGCCAAGAAAGGGAATTCTTCTGTGTTACGAAAGGGATGTTGAACAGGGCACTGAAGAGCAATCTTATTTGCAAAGTCTCTCCATTTCCCGGTCAGGTCTGCTGTCTGGGGTCACAAGGTGGCACTTTGTTTGCTGGCTAGGTTTTTGCAACACAATGAATGATTCAACAATTTCTAAGAGCAGCATTTGTAGTATTTGAGGTTAGCCCAATACCTGGCCTTCTACCACTTGATATTTAAAGGCTTGCAGATAATTGTGGAAAATTTTGCATATTACTTGGTAATGTGTGTACAGTTCATAAAATATGTATTACCCGGTGCAGTGTGTGTACCATTCATAAAAGTTTAACAGATCCAAGCATTACCTTAAGAAGTACAAGAACTGTGGTACGTATTTGTACATTTATGAGTACATATATACTATTCTTGTAAATATATTTGTAAATTAAAAGGAAATAGAATGGAAAAGGGATTTTTCTAATCATACCTTTGACCAAATAATGGCATCATTATCCTTCCTACAATATGTAACTATAGAATATTGCACTTTCAATTATATATCTTCAGTGTTTGTTTCTGTAAAACATTTTCTTACACCTGACCAAATTGCATAAACCTTATTTTAGAACTCTAAAATATCTGCTAATTCGAGAATGTAGTGCTCTAAAAATATCTCTGTTATCAGGGTTTTCCAGGAAGTAGATGTAGAAAGGGAGAACTAATTCTTAGATTATGCAGTATACTGATATGAAATCCATTTTATTAAAAATATAGAAAACCTATTTTTTTCACCAAGCCATACATTTGATTTGTCTCCTTCCCCCAATTTTGAAACTAACAGCTCCAACTTGTTGCTTCATTCCAGCCTCTTTCATGCGTCCAAGTCTAATGAAAAAAATCTATAGTCACCTAAAATATCGCGTTTGTCACCACGCAGCGTACCATTGCCACTCAGAACTTCAAAGCGTCAGGACAGACCAAATAGGGATCCTTCTTTTCCAAAAGCACTGGCTCCGTGAGATAAGAAAATCTTCATTAGCTGCTGGCTTTATGGAGACGATGAATCAATTAAGCAATTCTAAATGCACGCAACGAAGGGCAGTAATATGAATGTATACACTAGATAACTAGCGGCTGTAAAGCTTGTAAAACTTTCCACTCTTTAGATACTGCTGATATTGGTCGTATGATAACTTTGTGTTTACTGCAGTCTTGGCAGTTTGACTTTTATTGAACAGCAACAGTGTATGGCCATAATCCAGACAGCTTGTTTTGTCCTTCTAGATGCTTTCAGAAAGAAGGATTTGGATGAGTGTTTTTTATTTGCAATGAAGTATTTCACAGATGAGAAAAATTCAAATGATGTATGGTAAACATTTGCATTCCACAGAAAGCATCTCGTGATAAGACCCTTCTTAGTTTTCATAAGTGGAAGCATTCCAACTCACTTTCTGGTGTTTGCAATTGAGCTGCTGAAAAGATCGTACTCCAAGATTCTTACTGTGGGAAATAAATTTAAATAGTTCATTTTCTGGAAAGGCTTGAATAAGTAGTTTTCTTATGCATTTATTCTTTAAAATTACTTACCTTAATACAGTCAATGCCACTGTTCTGTTGTTCCCCTTTTAAATTTATTTTTAGCAGCAATCTACAAGCATTATGACTATAAAAAGCACAGGCTGGTTTAACTTGGAATCAAGAAAATGCAATGTTAATGGGGGCAAATGGGAAGATATTATTTTTAAGTCACACACGTAAATTAGGCAGAAGAAAACCAGGTTGCAGTGGATAAGTTCAAATTTAGATATGACACTGCAGTTCTCAGTAGCATTTTGCAATACGTATTAGCTTTAATAAATACTACAGTACAGCGGAAGTATTAGAAATCTCAAGGTAAATTCGCGACTCCATCCAAAGCCGACTATGTGTGATACTGCAGAAGTTCTTCTACTTGACGAGAGCAAAGCCCCATCTAGAAAAAACTGCGCCTTTGCAAAGTACTTCTCAAAAGAACTATTAGTCCTGACTAAAGATACTGATTTCAGTTAAAAAAACCAAGGTCAAAGTATTCTTGCATACCTTCTGAAACCACTACATCAACAGTGCACAAAGGGGTCATCACTGGGAATTTTCCATGGGAAGGGAGTTCACCTCTTTGCTATAAAGTACTATGGGGAAAGCTTACCTAAGCGTGACACAAAAAGTTCTCCTGGAACAACAGCTGAAGTGAGAAAGTCTCTATTTTTTTTTTCCTAATATGGAAGAATAATTGTTTTGTTCCTGAATTGTGAACCTGAATTTAGCATCTAACAAAGTCATAATTATTTTCAAAATCAGTGAGCAAATACATGATTAATGTTTTAGGCTTTTTTCCACCTTCTGTTCTGCATACAGCCTGACTCTACTATGCACACAACTTGACAGCAATACGTATGTGTATACAGTCCATCTATGATTGTATGAATTAATCTAATCCTTCCACAAAAACAGAAACAGAAATGGAAAAGTGCAGTAAATTTCTTGTCATTTCTTGTAGGGCAAATACCAACTGTATCTCCTATGATCAAAGCCAAATTTTGGTTCTCATAACTGATATTGGCCCAGTTTCATTTGACCACTCAACAGACAAGCAAAATTCAGATGATTCAAAGAATGGCAGAAATAGGTCTCAAGTGTGACACGTACATGAGCAGACCATTTTGTGTTCTCTTTATAAATATCAATTTTCCCAGAACAAGCCCCAATGTCTTCATTATGCTTTCTTTGCTTCCTCTGCTTCAACCTTTATACTTTTTCAGCAGAAGTTCTGAGGATGTTTTTAACAGTTGACATGATCGCTGCAAACGCTGTGGATTAAAAGAGTACAGAGAAACGACACTCCCTCCATGGCATAAACAGACTTGCAGCTACAAGTAAACATCTGTCTGTTTCCCTATCACCCTATAAAAACTCCCAAACATCCCCAAAATCTCTGCACAGTATTTTTTTTTTAAGTTAGTCTAGCAAACATACAGTATGTCATACAGCACTTGGTTTCTGATAGCAAAAATGGAAGTTGTAGCTTTATATGAAACATGGAAGACTAATTAACGAGGATTTAAACAGACTTTAAAATGCATATACTGCAAGTTGGAAATTCTGTGGAAGTTGGCCTGCAAAAGAAAGGTCCTAAATCTCTAAGGAACAAGGGAAAAGACCACCCACATCCACATGCAGGCACTGCGATACAGTCATTAGAGGCACTGTGAGGAATTCAATTTCGAGACTGGAAGCAGACATATCAGGCATGAGAGGGGATTTCTGCAGAGACTCCAGTAACTGCTTTGGCTTACAGATATCGATCAGAGCATGCAGATGAAAGGCAAACACATAGCTGGTCTTACAGACAAGCCAGAATGTTATTACTGTAACAAAATCAAGCTATCTGCCTTTTCCCCTTTTTAATTAGATACTTCAAAAAGTATGGAGTGTAGAGATTCTCATCATTTCACCAATAACTGGAAGTAAATTCTCTCTTCAGTTTAAATGCAGGATTAAACTCATTGCTGAATCAGCTCACCCTGCCACTGGAAAAGATCAGACTGCTACAAATTTAGGAACTACTTCTTATAGATGCAGAGTTAGTCAAAATAAATCCTGTATCACAGTTTCCTCAGTTGATAGGCCTTTTAGCTTTTGCTTTTAAGGGACACAAGCAATGAATTGCAATAAGTCAAGATTTCCATGTTGTTCTAACTTTTTTTTTCCCTATTACTATTGTTTTCAAAGTAAATGTCCCTCAGCAATCTTTCCAGCAGGCCAAAAAAGCCTGTCTGTCCTCTGAACATATCTGAAAAGCAGACATTCCTGCTTGACTCCAAGAGATAATTGGCCAGACTCGCAGGACCCTGGAAGCATAGATAAATATGCTATAGTACAAGAAGGCAGGGCTGGGAAACTAGTGGTGAGGGGCATCACTTCACCTATGTCCCCTCCTGCTCCATATGGAAAGAAAAGAACACGGTTTGGCTTCTTTTGCATATATATTTATGCCTTAGAAATACTTAAGTATAAGGAACTTTCTGGTGCACTATTACTGCAGACATTTAATGTCCAAATACGCAATGTATCAGCCATAAACAGCCTCTCTCAGCAGATTCTGAAGCTGCTTAGGTACTGTGCCATTTTGTTAATCAGTGTTCGCCTAAGGCACAGCATATAAACTTACCTAAAGTGCTGCCAGGGTTCCTAGATCATCCTTTGGCTTCCTAGTACATTTCAGAACGAGAATTACTCTACAGTCACTACCCTGCTTACCACAGCCATTCACACAACCTCCAGACGTGCGCAGCACACACACAGCAGACAGCTGGCAGTTGCTGTTGTGTAGGCAAATTAAGTCTCCTAAGACAAGGTGCAAGAAGAGAACGTGACTTGTTATAGACAACAGTTGAGGAAGATACGGCAAGGGAGACTGAGCAAACATCATTTTATCCAAAACTGATTATAAGCTATCATTCCTTTAAGGCAGAATTTGACAAGAATTCTGAAAATGCTGTTAGATAACTAGAGACACATTCTACAATTCCTGACTTCAAAGGAAGTCAAGAACCAAAGCTGAAAGGAGATGATTGTATCATCTACAGGAAACAAGGGGCTATATTGTTCTGCGTCCTTACTGCAGCTCTATCAAAATCAAAAGCCTTGTTTGACCTAGAACAGAACATTCAAAGGATTCAGAGCTTGTGGTTTCAAAGTACCTGCTTATCAAAGGTACGTTTCTGTGCATTGCAATGAATGAACAAATAAGCTCCACAAACTTCAGATATTTCAGGCATGTCTTATACTCAAAGACTATATCCTCTTTTTTAATTTTAATTCAAAAAAAATTCACTTTTCTTAAACTCATGCCCACACTCCATAGACCCAGAACACTTAGACATGAGAATGCAGTTGCTGAAGTCTTCTCACACTGCCACTTATGCCTAGATCCTGGAGATCCTAAAGCACAACAATTGAATGTTCCCTGCTTGCTGTTAAAACCACCTCTTCTTGTTTCACATCACAATCCTCCATGAGCTATAGGGCTGTTTCATTAAAACTCTATTTCAGAAACTAAAACAGCATCTAGAGATCCACGTTCTTTAAATAAAAAGGTGATGTTTAAATAAGCAATCCAGAAAGAGCGGGAGGCTGAGACATCGTGAGGAAGAGTATCAGAAGCCCTAATGGCCGCTACACAATTTCCAATTCCAAAAAAGAGGGAAAAAATTCCAGCTGTTTAAGGGAAAACAATTTTTTCTCTATATATCAGACAAATGTGAGATGGCTTTTGACATCAGCTCTGTCTAGTTAAAAAGGTCTTTTTGTACTGAACCTGCCGAAACAGCTCATGCTGATGAGTTATGTCACTGGAATGTGGTATTTTGATGATATGCAATAAAAAGCCATCATCCTATTTGATAGCATGGTAGGGAAAACAGCTTGAGCAACACTGAAAAGCAGCTCACTTTGAAAACTACTACAGTAAGTAAGTTTCATATGGAAAAAAATTCTGTGCTTTCATTTATTTTTACACATTATCTCCCACAAGTGTTGCACTGTTCACCTTCTGGCACAGACTAAAAATTATTATTGAGTTCACAGACATCAAAGACTTAGTGAATTCCGATACATGGCTTATCTGTTGCACATAACAGTATTTTATAATAATGGAGAAACACTACTGGCTAGTGACTGTAGTTTACCCATCTGAAAGACACTACCGGGGTATTTTCAAAATTGTCAGTACTGTATAATATTCTTCTAGAACACAAATAACAGTTACAGCTTCCAGAGGTCAGCTCAAATTAAAAACGTTCAATGTACTGCATTGAAACCATCAAACTCACCAGCTACACACCACTTTTGATACCCACAAAAGCAGCCGATGTTGTCCTCAATTTTTGCCCCTCTGGATCATTTGTAATCCTGAAGACCATAACACAGAAGACAGATTTGATCACAGCACTCGCCCACACAAGAGCAGGGATTTATTACAGGGTCTTTTTAAACAACTGCAATCCTAATGCAATTCAGTGCTCCAGCCTAAGACAGACAACCTGGCACTCTTAACTTCTGTACTTTTTCTATCCACAATCTATTTCACTGATGGATGTCAAACCGCATCACAAGACAGATTGGATGTTTATTTCATAAAAGTCAATATACAGGATAACTTTGGGCAGAAGGCTAGAAAAGAAAGGGAGGAGGGAGAAAACATTAATAATTTAGTATTGCCTTTGTTAATTTATTATTACACTGAGGTATTCTATTAAAGTGTCATGCACTAAAAGCACCTCTTCAAAAGGGATGCCAAATTCTTCTCCGCGTCAAGGAAGCTAAGCCTACAAAACAAATAGATACCTCAGTCTAAAAACATTTAGCTACTTTGTATTCCTGCCTGCTAATGTCTCCTGTGAATTGTTTTTAGCGGTAAAATGTTGTCTATAATGTGCAAGCGTTGCAGCACTTTGAAGTAATGAAACCCAATGGACCCTTCAACTTTATTCTGTTTATGTTATATAATTATAAACTCATTATTTTTATATAAAATGCTATTCTAATCTAAAAAAAGGATGCTACAAGACATAGCAAACGTCAACACTGCAAACCAAATATATATCTGTATACCACACTGATGACATCTGCTCTGTTTGGAATGGAAAATACTTTTTTTTTTTTTTTAATTCTCGTGACTAGCAAAATTGAAAATTTAGCTGAAAAATGAGCTGAGCCCTTTTTCTGCCTCTTTTTCACCCTCACTAGCAATAAACATTACGATATCTAAACCCGCTTACTCTTACTTACACCTCTACAACATCACTGTCTGCGAAGCTTGCCATCATGAACTCCAGCACAACTACCAAGCACCATTTTGCCACTCCAAGTAATTCTTCATGTCACAGTCCTGAGCAGAGAACTCATATTTTAAAAGTACTGGTTACTGTCCTCCCTTCTACTGGTATCAATATTTAACTTCAAAGTCCATTACTTTGCATGTATTCAAATCATTTTTTCAAATGAGCATCACTTTCCACTTACATTTTTCTGTATGCTGCTTATAGGCATCTCCTATGCTATTTGGGCTAAATCAGTGAACAAAACTCTAAGGACTGTGTTTGGTGCCTTTCACGTCTCCTCATTATAGTCGCTATTAGAAGAACAGCTTTATGTCACTGGGATTTCTTACCAATTGTGTAATTTTGGCCGAAGAATGGCTATGACAGTCACCACCACAGTCATCGCTATGGTAGTTCAGCATCAGGAGGAGAACCCCAGCGTGCTTTAGGTTTGTGCTGTATAAGCAAACAGATAAAAAACAGAACAGGCATGCACAGGAGTATATTCACTGCTTCACAGACAACTGCATCAACAGCACAAGACAGATGAGCACTAGGAAATCTATTTTCAAGGCAGCTGGATTCCTGCACGTGAAATCCTTGCTCATTCATGCAAGGAGAAAACATTTTTGTTGTAAATTTTCAGGAAACTGAAAGTTACTTGTGATGAAGCAAAGGTTTGTCTAGGAATAAATTACATGTGCAAGATAACAACACAAAAGAATGGAACTTCAACTACATGTACACCATTACTATAACCAACATGGATTTCTTTTTCTGACACTAAGTTTTGTCAGACAAGACTATATCATGCTGTACATATATTGTGCCTAGTACCTTGAACCAAGCTCATATTATCCAGCAATGTAATTTTTCTATTTAAACCTGCTGTCAAAGCACACCGATAGGAAAGTCTCAATGAATAAGGAAAATGATGCAGTTGACCAATAAATTATTCCTCTATATTACTATTAATTTTTATCTTAAAGCTCTCCTCTTGCATGAATTTTCTAGCAGTTTATTTTTATGACGTTTTATTTTTTCCATAGAGTACTGCTTCCGAGCGATGGCTACACTTCAGTTAATATAGAGTAATCCTGTTATACAATACAAGCCTGTATTCTCCAGAGTTTCAGAGTAACAGCTTTTCTGTTCAGACTCCAGAAGATATTATGTTTCCTCTGTTGCTCTTCACGCTTCCAGCTGCTTTGACAATGATGGTATTTACAACTGGGAAAAAATGGTTAATAAAATTACAAGTATCTGCTAAAGTGGAATTCAGACAGTAATGTACTGTCATCTTGGTCTCACTCTGACATGGAAGAGTCGTCCTTCTTCTGCAACCCAAGTCCTGAGGGAAGCCAGACTACACATTTCCAATTCCGCCTGGTGTTCACATCCACTCTTTATACTGCAGATACAGTTCTTCTTTAAGACAGCATGTGAATCAAGTGCAGGAAAGGACATATATGATCAGAAAGAATTGCCTCACCTCTCAAACCTTAATTAATCAAATTTCCATTTTTATATCATGTCCCCAGGTGCCTTTAATAATGACAGAGCATTTGAAGGTAAAAGCTGCACTTACTCCAAATGCATGGCAATGGTAAGATCACTTTTCTGCTGCAGTGTCATGCAGAACTGTGTTCTGAAGATTATGATACGAAGCAATTTGTAATAAAGAATGCATGCGTGGGACAGAGCAAAATTAGCCTTTAATGTCCTTAATCCCAGACAAATGAAATTCAAGTTGTAGTAAGGATATGAGATGCACACACACATATGTCACTGTGCCTGTTAAAGGTTGTATTTTTAAATAGATAGCTCTAGCAGAGGGTCCAAAATCTGGAAGAAATATTAAGCTATGAAGACACAAGATAAAGCATTGCCTGCCTCTCAGGCAAAACCAGCAGGCAGGAGAGATCCCAGACATATCCTCAATCTTTCCCAAATAGCTTCAGACAACTATATACAACTAAATCCGAACCATCCTGTCGAACTTGGTACTGAGAAATGTCAGTTGCTTTCATCTGGACTTTGGGCCTTGCAAAGAAAAGCAAAAATAAGTGAAAGAGCAGAGGGAGATCTTAGGATAGAATTTTAATTTTCAGTCACTGGATGAAAATAGTGAACCATGCTCATACACCCAAGTGAAACATGTATTAATGTATATGTGATATCGATATACAAAAATATTTTGGGACATGCAATTGTATTTTACACATTATATGCCCCAACATATTTTTTATGAAATATAAATACAAATAAATACCCAAAATATCAATGTTTGGTACATGTAACTGGATTTCTAACTTACTGTATAAAAGTAAATGGCCTTACTGCATTACTAGTCATTACCATAGGTCAAGATTTCTCTTTTTCTTCTGTGAAATTTACAAAAGCGGATTAAAAAAATGTAGCTTTTGGAAAATAGTGTACTGTAATGACTTTACTGCTCCTGGCTACAGCTTCTGTTCCTAAGTTCAAAAAAAAAAATGAAATACATGTTTTCCAGTCATAAATAGCATTTGTCATCCAGCATCTTGCTCCCTAATCAGTCACATTGTCTAATAACAACAGAGTGGATCTGGTTTATACTCCAGCCATTTCTAAGGTCAGTTTATACTTTGCGTGTCTTCTCAGCACAGCTCCGCACTCAAGCAGATTTCTAAACAGGCCCAGTCAGTCTCTGGAGAACACTTACTTGAGTAGCTTCAAATCTTAAGAAAGAGTAACTTAAATTGACTTGCCTGCCAACATTGTGGTATACACCTTCCAAAATGTCTTTTTCTTTGAGTTTGTTTTTGCCTGTAATCAGCATCCTCGCAGTAATCTTATCACTGTCAATCAGGATGAAAATATTAACTGGGGAAAAACACGTCTATTTAGACATCCTTAGTTTCACCAACTCTCTAGAGTTTAATTATGAATAATATTAACATATAGACAGATTTATGCACTATGTGAATAACGCATACAGAAACAAAAGAGAAGACAGAATCAATAGTCAACTAAACTAGAAGGGTCAGATGAACATTTTCAGGAAAGCTAAAAATAAAAGGTGTTACTTAGCCTTACTCTTCGGTGATCGCTTCTGAATAAATTCATACTATCACTAAAAGGGGTATAATTTATTTAGAACTGGGTGGAAATGTAAAAGACATAAACCAGCTTTTAACTGACAGTTCACCAGCACATACTACAGACGACCACAACGTATTTTGGAAAAAGCTTTAATGATAAGAAGCAAATGATTTTTAAGGTTGAAATAAATATTTGTAGACATAATAGTACACCCTCCAGAGTTCCTGTTCACATATTGAGGCACATTTTGTCAACAGACGGAAGTATATTAAATAAATACTTTCCAGGTTTTCCTTCAAGCACACTTTCACAGAAGGGAAATGCAGGAGCAAGGGGCCACCACTCACCACTCCTGTCCAGTATACAGATTTCAAATTGGATCTAAACACTAAAATGAACCCTCACTCACAAAACCAGGGTGGTATTTTTCTTGCAATAAAGATCACTGATGTGCACGGAAGGAAGCCAACATACTGGATCAACTGTTACGTGAGAACGTGGGGAATAGAAAAACATGGTGACTGCATTTCTAAGGTTGCTGTGCGTTTTTCAGCTAAAAAAACCCAGCAAAGTAACATACATCCTATGGTAAATTATGTATTAGTTCAAGTAAATCTCTAGCACAGAGCTGAAGTTCTAGCTTCTGTCTCCTGAGAACTCAGAATCACATTCCGATCTCCCTGAAAGTTCACAGTTCTGACGGTGGCTCCTCTACGTGTCGCCAGCACCTTGTCTTTCAGAGCACAAGTCAAGGAAAAGACACTCCTCTTTCTGGTCTGCACTTGATTTGTGACCATTTAAAAACAAAAATAAAATCTTTCTGAAATACCATTCTGCTCTCTGTACTGCCCAAGCTACTTCTTGCTGTTCTGCACAAAATTTTTGAACTAAAAAATCAGACTTTATCCTGGGCCAGAAGACCCAAAAGCCAGATAAATATCGTCTCTCCAGTGGTTTACAATGCAGCCTGCAGGAAGCAACACTGAAAGGACCAACCGACAGCTTCTAAAATTCAATGATCAGATTTAAAGACCTGTGAACTTCTTTCTGGGGTATTTTTGTGCAAAAGAGATCTAGAAGAAAGCACAGTTAACAAACTCCCAGGTCAGACATTTCTAGTCCTTTCTCAGTATGAATTAGATGAGGCAAACAGGAAGGCAGTTTGCAGAAAGAACTGATTCTAAAAAAGCTTTCATCAACTGCACTGGGAAAAGCTGTTTGAATTTCAAAAAAACATTTTCCTCCATCCCCGCAGCAGCAGCTAGCTCTCTAATCTCAAATCTTTAAAAGAAAACATCCAAGGAGTCGGAGGACATGCAGTTTGCAGGTAATGATGTTTGGACTGTATGTCTGAGATGGATCAGATTGCTGAAGCGCGAATTCACAAAGCATTCAAACCGAGATGGATGAAAAATTAGTTTGCATATTTTACATTACCAATGTATATGAAATGCTAAGGAGGTACAGCTGATCTTATTCCAGGCTGACAGTATTTCCCGTACAGGGAAACTTCTGGTTAGCTTGTTCGTACAACGCAAGACGCCAGTCTTCAAGTACAGAACGTGACCTCTGTCACTAACAAACATGGCAATTGTCAGCGATGTCAATCTCTGAGCATACATCAACATTAGTATCTTTTCTATAGTCATCAGAAGCTGAAGAGGAGCCAAATACCTATGAGCCCTCTTGAAATAATGTCATTAAACTAGGTACGTAGATTGTTTGAGAATTATAGTTTTTGTCAATTAATTGTCAACTAACGTGTTTGTTCTTTGGCCTGCAGAAAAAGAGTAACAAAGATTTCCCTCAAGGCTTTATCCTTTAGATTTCACATTTGATTGTTATGATTCTAGAACTAAATAGTGAAAAAATATTATTAGGCCAGAAAATGTCATTAAAAAAAAGACAAAAATGTACTTCTTCCAATCTTAAAGGGATATTCAAGTTTTACACTACTATAAATGGAATTACATCATAAAGTTTGAGAATCCATTCCTAAGCACAGGAGCTGAAAACTGTTCAAACAATCCCATGTCTAGCAAGCAAGCAAACAGGCAGAAAAATTTGAAACTCAGCAGCTGACCTATCTCTAATTGAAAATAATTTAATAATTTTAATAAAGGAAAGATCCCCATGTTAATGTGTCAGACTACCTTCAATATTACCAAAATACAGAATTCACTGTATTCATCTGAACGAACGAAATTCAGTCATTTGCCATTTGATGAATACTGTCAGGAGACTGACCCAGTTCCAAACCAGTGGAAACAGTGGATTCCTCTAAAAAAACCAAACAGTTTTCCTTTTTTTTAAAAAAAAAAAGCAAGCAAGGAAAAAATAGTCAAGAATCTTAATGTGGCATTTCTTTTTGTTACATCCCATTAATTCAATCACCATTCTAAAGACTGTTTTATTAATGATATTCAGCTACTTTAGCAAGAGTTCTGTTTTTAAAATAGATTAAATTAATTCTCTTTTTACCACAAGACTTCTACATTGTCTCCTCTATCTGAAAAAACTGAATGCAGCTGCATAAAGCTGGCTGGATACTAAGCTACTCTCGAAGCTCACAGCACTGCAAAGAACTGTGTTCCTGTGACTCCACCGAGTCCACTAAAGACAGAAGTGCTTGCAAACTCATCTACAAAATCCCCTCTCTTTGCTTATCCCTGAAATTGTTCAGCATTTTTCAGCTCCAAATAGCAGACAAACATAATCCAGTCCCTTTAGGAGAAAAGTCAATCTTTACAATTTGCTCAGTTTAAGAAATCTTCAATATCAATAATACCAAGATTTACTATATCACAAAGCTCCAGAGCAACAATTTCAAATCCATCCATTTATTCCTCCTAAAGGTTCTAGCATATAAATGCTACATTATCTTTCTATACTTAAATTTCAACTCCTTTAAAGTTTAGAGAAGTTTTTTACCACTAATTACCATCATAGCTGTGTGGCAAATGGATTTTTAAAGCTTCCTTTAGTCACGGACAGGGCAATATGAAAAAATGTTGCAAGAAAACACATTTTTGCTAATTTGAAGAGAACTCCATCATTATGCAACCTCACCTTTAATCGTGAAGACCAGGTGATTATCGTAACCTTCTACTCCAGCACTAAAACCGAAAATGGGAAATGCTACTCAATGCCCAGATGTTCCCGAACACAGGAACACCAAACACACGCCTCTTGCATTCTGCACTGTCCTTTTTGTACCCTGAGCTGGGAGAGCACGTGATGATACAGGTGAGTTCTATTATTATATTTCCTGTGATAATACTGAACCACTACATATGATGCTTTGGGTTGTTGCTTTTTCTAGTAGCAGAACATGACGAAAGATCCATCATGTGGCCATAAGAAGTTGTACTAATGGGTGAAAAACGACAAAGGTAGCACATTTTTCAAAGGGCATCTGTTTTGCACATTTTTTGCTTATTCTTGTGTTTATCTCAAACCTTCATAAACTCGTAGAACCACAGACATTCGCACACATGTGTAGCTACTGGATCATTTTGTTTCAAACTGCTTTCAGGTCCTGATCTATCGGTGCCAGAGCCTTTCAGCTGCTTCTGTTCACCTTCCTGAGCCTTCCGGGCTGCCAACGTCTAATTTCTGACCACTCTAATTTATGGTTGTCCAAAACATTTTCATCACTCTTTGATGAAAGACAACTTTCATTTAGGATGTACAGAGAAAACCAGAAAGTATGCTAAGGTAGAAACGAGTAGTCAAAGCCTAGGTAGCAGGCTCAAAGGGAATAATCAGCTCCATAAGCGGGGAACTACTAAAGCCTTGTCTCTTCTCAGATTGTACCTTCAGGCTAAGCTCCCCCGTGGGTTCCGTAATGTCTAAAAAGGGCTGTAGCTTTTCGCACACTAGATGCATTATTGGTCTCTTGCTTCCATCCAGTTTCACATTATCATCAAAATTTTTTAGAATTCAAGACATCTCTCACTCTGTCAACTTTCATTGAAATCAGCCACGAGCTTCCAGAGGGATTCTGGAGGCCAAGAGCAGACGGTGTCAGAGAGAGCGCAGGGTGTGGAGCTGGGTGAAACCAAATGGCGACAGCAGGCAACGAGAAGGGAAACAAAGTTGGAGGTAGGTGTTTTTTTATTATTATTTCTTCCTAATGTTCTTTTGATTGTTAAACCCAGTTTCTCACTCATCTTTTCCATCACATACAAAAACCAATTTACTTATTTTTCCAGTTTCAAGTTTTGTAGATAAAATAATTTCTCCTCATTTAACTTGTTTAAGTAAGAGATACATTAAAGGGAGGTGAAGTGGAAAGAGATAGTAGAAGATAATCCCTCTTCTCCCTTTCTCTTCAATACGTTTTCATCCTATGTTTCCCATGCAGTACACTATCTATTACTATTTTTTGTCATTTTGTCTGTTTATTTTTTTATTTAAAAAAGTAATTAGATAGATTAAAATATCCGGATGGAATATGGTGCTTTTCACTACTGGTTTATTTCCTACATGTCCATAGCTGCTAGTAACAGTTAAAAAAAATCTTCTTCAGCACTCTCTGCTGGAGACCATCCCACATCATAAACTCGTTTCTTACAGTTTGCCAAACTGCCAACACATGTACTTGATTTTGGTCGCTCTGAGCCTTAATTAAGCTTCAGTGAATGACTAGAAGTGAGATGCCCTCTGAGCCCCTGGTTCCCAACCCAGTGAGCCATCTAACCTCTTTAGTGGCCATCCAGTCTCCCTAACTAAATTCCATTAAGGTAGTACTGCTGCTGCCCGACTAATTTTTATATAATTTCCCACTGTAGTGAACCACTCCTGTTTTATTCCACCATCTGAATATTTCAGTTTTACATATTTTGCTTCCCCACTGAGTTGCTTCTATAATTTCCCCATCTTCCCATTTCTTTTGCTGTACATTGCTTTCATGTTTCCTACTGCTTCTCCAGATCTAAGTCTTTTGAACCATTTCAGGTCCCTCTGTACATGTTCCACTTCTGCATTGTGACATGCTCCCTTTACTCCTTTTGCATTTCTTCAGCCCAGAAGACTGAGGATTTACTGACGTCCAACGTAAGCGGTAATACTCCGGAGGAGAAAAGTCAATGTGCCAGGTAAACGAGATCACTGACGTGCTGTGTGGCACACCTGGGGAAGAGTCACTAACTACAAAATCGTGGCCAGCAATGTAATCACTTTCTCATTACACATTGCGGTTTTCACACAGCTCATAGTAATTCACATTGTCAGATACGTTCAACATAGAACAGACTGTTTACTTCAGAAACGTAAGCCTAAGCATGTCTGCAACTAGCCATAGCTGAGAGCAGAAAGAGATCAGGAGCAATAAAACCATAAGAACTGGCTACCAGATAAATCAGAGACATAACAACTCATCTCTGAAGAGGAAACTGGTGATGGCTCCCTGTGCTGCAATTCGCTTTCAAAGTCACAAAACCCCTTTTGAACCTCTTGTATTCCCCTGGCTAATGCCATCATTATTTCAACGCTGGCTGTTCAGAGCGAAACAGGTGCTATCTTGTCAAACGAGACTCTCCTGCTTTCATCCTCCCCGCGTTCTGCCTTGTGTATTGTTACCGCTGACAAGGTTTTGGGTTGCCTGGATACCAGGTCATGCTGATATAACTGCTAGTGATCTCTGCATAACCAAACTTTTTTTGGTGAGAAGGAAGCGAGGGGAGGAACGGTGTGGAAAAGAATTGTTTTATTCCCATGTGTCGCCCTCCCAGCAAAAGAAGTTCCACGAGCTTATCTCTGAGGGCTGCGGAGAGAGGGCTGGCGGAATGCTCCCAGCACCTGGTTAAAATTCTTCACTCTATAATAAGCTAGCATTTCTAGTCTCATTTCTAAAAACTCTTCTTCCTCACTATTTACAACAGTCTGCTAGATTCCTAAATAGAAGGGAAAGATTAATATGTGCTGAATTACCTGATGTAGGTTTAAAATTATTCTGACAGAAAAGTAGAACAAAGTTTGCCCAAGGAAGCAAAAAATATAGTATCCATCCCTCTCCTCCTGTTCAGAATTCAGTTATGAATACCACATGAGCCGCCAGCACCACCCAACTCAGAGAAACACTTACAGTTACCTCAAAAGAGTAGTTAAATTCAGTCGAATCAGATTTTTGTTCCGAATTTTCTTTGTATCTCTTACAACAGATAGCTTTCAGAAATAAATGTTTTTCAGCCACATGCTTGCCTAAACTTTCCCAGGAACTTTTTCTGTAAACACGACACAAGTAGAAAGATTGTTATAGAAGTGTTTTTATTTTCTGCAAACTGCTTTTTGTTTTTCAGAGCAGTGAAGTTTTATTTATAAAATATCATTGTCCATTGAGCTGCTGGTAGCTTCTCTTGTTCTTGTCCTGGGACAAGGTTTTTGACAGTACCACTTCAGACAGAACAAAGCCTGACCCCACCTGCAATTTCCTGTGCAAAAATCTATGAGTGACTTCCCTAAAACAACAAGGGTTTCTAAATGGTTCAGACTTTCAAGACACGAATTGTAAATCTCCAAACTTCTGAAGACATGCACAACAGGGAAATCCATCTTACTCAATCAATGGCACTCATTTTCTTGTAGCCAGATAAAAAGGTTTCGGCTAAATAATACACTTAGGCAGCTTGCTCAGGCGTATCAATTGAAATATTGAAGTTGATTGAAATGCTCCTCAAGCCTTTAATGTTTTAAGCTAGTGTTATATGGAAGCCATCATCTATCACACACCAGTTTAGAACAAGGCAGGCTTAGCCAACTAACGAGTTTTTCTTGGATGATGCCCTGATGATTTGGGGCAGGCAAGGTTTGAAGAAGTCATGAAAACCACCTGCTCTTAAATGGAGAAAAAGCTGTCCAGCCATGCACTTAGTTAATCTAGTCTGTTAATTAAAACAAATTTTGTCAGTACCATCAAGAATGTAAGTATTAAACACTAAACTAAAAAATAGCGATAAACACTCTGACCACAACTGGTGAAAAAAAAGATGCAAAATGGGCAAGGTGGTATGCAAGAATTAGAAACATATTTTAACTTCCTAACAAGCAAACCAAACTTCTTTAAAGTCCTGGGTATCACAAGAAAATTAACCTTCAAATAGATACAAAGGGGGTCGTGTAGGAGCGGGGGAGGGAGGAAGTGAAGGGACAGCAGGAAGCAAGAGAGCTGACACATGGTGGAACGGACAGAAACCAAGACTGAAACAATACAAGAAATTAGTTAATATAGATGTGATGTTAAATGCATTAACAGAAACAAATTACAAGCAAGTTAGTGGCTTCTTTTACCAATCTCAATCCATATTGAATGGATAACTTCACAAAGAAATAATTTTATTTTTCTGTCTTCAGCAAAACATTGCATCACTTTCAGAAAGAGATGTCAAAATATAGCAGGTTGTGTCAGAATTAACGTGTATAATATATCACGAATGAGATGGAAGGAGTTCATTTGACTTCCTCCTCCTATGTCTGCTATACAGTTGGGTAACTAAAAGCCTACACAGGGAAAATAGTGGCTATACAACTTTAAAGTGCAGCAGGACATATTTTCAGAATTTAAATGAACTGGGAAGAAAAAATATTTACGAAAATGTTGACATCAAGTGACTTCTTGCCCTGTCTTTCAGACATTTTGAGCGTGGACCCAAGACTCAAGCACAGCCATAAAATTCCCTAAGCCTCTGATGGGCAATACTAATAGGCATACAACTTGTAACACTTTTTAACATGTATTTTAAATTTAATCCATTAGAACCACAAAGGAATAATGTATTAAAGTGATAAGTCTCTACATTCAGTAAATAAATATCAAAGTGAAAGTCATGAAAGGAAAAAAAAAGATGCAGACAAGGGACAAAAAAAAGGAAATTTAAAGCCCTTGAAGGAATACATCACAGAAAAAAATAAATTGATCTACTAAATTAATTAAGCAAATTGATTGTAAAAATTTACTGCCCTATGCAGTACAGAATAAGTCTCATGGGAGGTAAGTTAGCAGAGTCAATCTGAGCCTTTCAGCCATGAGAAACTTGTAAAGCTCCTCATAAACTATACTGTAGAAAAAAAATAAAAACTTTCTGTACATGCTAAATACCTCAAGGAATAACGTACGAGGTACCTTTCTGCATTGCTTTTGCTAAGTGTCCCTAGCTTCTCCATTTTTACTAAAACCTAAATAACAAAATATATAATTCTTCCAATGCACATTTGTTTAATTACGCTCACAGTATGTGAAAATTCCTATATAAAAAGTATCTATTTATTCACCTACTTTTAGCTGACTTGACGGGCCTTTTATTCGTTAGATATAGCTAAAACCACAGCTTCAGAAACTCCTCAGTTTGGGGAAGCAAGTGCCTTTCTATATTTCCTATCCCAACCTTCTGACAGAAGAACTGCCTATGAATAATAACCCATTCCTCTTAATCACAGGAACATGAATCATAGAACCAGCTATTGCTAGAGCAACCATAAGACACCATCTAGATAAATCCTTCAGTTTAGGGCACAACAGCAATACCTAGATTATTCCAAATAGAAATTTGTCTTATCATACTTGCAAAAACGACCTGTAAAGGCTATGTCAAAAGCTCTTCTCACAGAGAAGTATCAGTACCCATTTTTTCTTTCTGTTAGAAAAATCTACCTAACCCAAATCTTCCTTACAGTAAATTCTGCTGATTTCTTTTCTTGTTCTATTTCCTTTCCCCACCAGCTATAACAAAAAACTGAACATCATCCATTTAATAATCTAATATGTGCTAGAAAATGTTATCGTGTTCCTTCCTAATCATCTAAAACTAAACAAAATCCTATTCCTTCATCTTTTCATCATCTGCCAGCTCTTCTGGGAGAACTGCTTACTCCACACTGACAGCGTCTCGCATCTTTGAGGAGATTTGATCTTTTTCCAGTTAACCCAGCAACAGACACAATGAAAGAATTTCTAAATTCATAAAGAACCGGTTGTGATCATGAAAAGCACTTCAGTCAATGCTTCTAATAGATATGCTAATTAACAGAGATAACCAGTCTTAATCAAACTAATTACATTACAGATTAAAGGTATTTGGAATTTAACACAGCTTCTTCTATGTAACTATGTTACATTGTGGTGACCTTAAGCAGTAACCTGGAATAAATATGTTGATATATTTCTTTAAAGAATTCTTAACACATAATTTGGCTGTAAAAATTAAAAGACAAGAAATAAACAAGACAACATCACAGTTTTTATGATTTCCACTCTTGTTTAGAACTGCGAGGGGAAAGAAAACCCTGTCAGCTCTGGTAAAGATCACAATATTTCTCAGAATCACTGACTCGAATTTCAGTTCCTTGCTATTGATTCCCGGACTGTGCATGTCAGGGCAGTGCACCGGCTCACAGGCACGGGGGAGCTGGAGGCGATGCTAGGAATACACAGCCTGTGCTACTCGGGGCGTTGCAGCTTGGCTATTGGCATTACCTGCCACCGAGGCACCCGTGTATCGTGCAGCTTCGGTATGTCAGACAACGAGATCGCTTTACGGGAAGATGGAGGCCATGGAGCCTAGTAGAAAGGACTGAGTTTAATTAAGGCAGTGCAACCGCTTCCCCAAAGATGCTCCACTCTGTAGGTCATTCTGAAGGTTTCAGAGGACCCATCGGAACAGCAGCAACAAAGGCAGATGAACAACAGCGTACAGCAGTCTTCTGTTCAGTTGAGGGGTATGGAACGCTCTTCGCAGCTCTCACTGTCTGTTTAGAGGGTTTTCACCTGAATTCAGCACTTCCTTCTCACAAAGCGTCTGACGTCTCTCAAACTGCCCTGCATAATTTTTTATAGGAAAGCTGGTCCCACAAGGTGATTCTTAATTGCAGAGTGCATGACATCACTGTCTGTGCTGTGAGAGGTATTTTATTTCTCAGCTTTGTTGCAAAAATCTCACTACTACTCTTAGCTTGCAACCTCTTTGCTCTCCCCACTTCTGATACTGAGTGGTGTCCTCCTTTTCGACCTTCTGTACCAGCATTTTACACGAGACCGTCTGACTAAAATCTGAGGTGTGGAATGATAGAACTACGGCCTATAAAATATTCTCCCTATCCACTTTTTTTTCATTCTGCATTATGTTTTTTTTTATTTTGTTTTGTCATTTCCACAACACTAAGTCCTATGACAGGATCACAGTGCCATTGATGCCAAGAGGTTTCCACCATAAAGAGAAGTCGGAACATAAAACCGTTCAACATCTGCAGAGACTGGAAGGAAAACAATGTAGTAATTTTATTTTAATTGTTACTCACACATTGTCTCATCAGGTCAATTTGAAATGCATACATTTAAACTAATTAACCAACTTGTAAACATTGTATTTGCTGTTCTCTTGCATTCAGAGAATAAGAGCTGAAAATGATAAGGCAACTACAGCTTCTCTTTACTACTTAAATTAATACACACACATAGACATAAATGGAAGAACAACTACAGGAGAAAGATGACTGCTGCATGCTTCTGTGGAGTAGTACGCAGGCACCATTATGACAAAGCTCTCTTCTCTCAAAGACAACATCATATAAACTAAAATAGTTTAAAGGTATCAAGAGTAATCAGTTCCAATGTGCTACCAATCACACACAAAAAAAATGTCTTCCAGCCGTTTCCACCTATAGTCACTGCATAAAATGGCATCGATGAGAAAAACTACTGTTTATTTAGCAGTTACAACATTGGATCAAGAAATTCTAGGTCCTAATTCTGAAAGAAAACCAGCTAACACTTCCATCCTATCTTTGTTCATGTCTTCCTACTCTCCCATATTTATAAGGATATCACATTCGTGTCTATAACAGACAAAATTCTGAAATGAAGTCCCATCTCACAACACCTCTCAATAAAGGCAAGAAGTTGGATGAAGGCTCAGTCTAGTCACATAGCACCTTCTATTGATTTGAATTAGAAATGGATGGTTGGTGTGACAATAACTCATCTTTTTAATGTTATTTTGTCAGTTCAGGCTTTCTTTGTACACTGCGAGGCCACAGAGTGTTTTAAAACATCCAATTCAGTATGAGCCCTATAGTAGGAGATACACATTCTTTTCCACAAACAAGTTTAGTATCTTTTGGCATAAATCAGAAGTTATATGTAATATAGCGTAAATTGTACCCACTTACATTTACTTTAAGTCCTTAGGTCTACCTCACCCTGTTCCTTGCGAGATGTGCGAGAATATAAAATCACTGTAACGCAGAACATGCACCTGTGAAGAGGCAACTTAAATGCCTGATTAAAGAAGTTAGTACCCTCACCGTTTGTTCTCATCCTCTTCTTTAACTAGCTTCTTAATTGCTCGCTTGTGCAAGCCAGCTTGGTAACAGAATACATCTTCACCAGCTGTGATATAAGCTTATACTTCTCCGTATACATGCAAATACTTGGAATTAGATTTCTTAATCTTTTAGATTTATTTCCTCCTGAGATTTTAATTACTTGCCTAGAACCAGGCATCTAGCGCCGTGGGAGGTGACTTGGTACATGACACTCCACGTGGCAAAGTACACACAGCACAAGACATAATGGAGGTCTATGTCCTCCTGGAGCTGCAGCTGGAGCCAAGTGGGACAGTGTAGATTGTCTAAAAGGGTACCAGACACTACCTTCAGGCACCTGACCCACAACATAAGTCACTGCCAAAACTCATAAAACAAGCGAAGCTGGAAATAAACAGCAAAAAGCACTGAAGAACTGATGGCTGCTTACATGATGTTCTTCTAGGTGACAGATAGGTTCACATAGGCTCCCTCAACTAGGGCCACAGGTCAAAATTTAACAAAATATAGAAGGGATTCCACTGGTAGCAGAAAAGGATGTTAGACTGTCATAATTTCTAAACTTTATCATTTAATTCTGGTTTTCCTGTAAATACATGCTAGATACGCTTGTTGGGTCTTTACAACAAGTAGCAGGATTAATCCAAATCCTATTTCCATGTAAACATTCTTCTAACAGGCAGGTAAATTTGTGAAGTCTATCTGAAAGCATCAATTGAATTGTTTTGCTAGTTCAGAGAATGTTTTTATTCTATCCTTTCACTTGTTTAAAAAGGCCTCTGGCTTGAACATCCTTGCAAGCCAAGTAATCTGTTCAGTTACTTTCTAACAAAAGTAAGAATTTACTGCCATTTTTTCTTGCTGATGTTGATATGGTATCAAGACGGGAACTGAGTTCATAAGAGAATGCTGGAAGATAGACAAGTGAGCAGAAGTTAAAATGTAGCCGAACAGCTAGAGGCAGCAATAAGGGGGCACAAAGTATCACATGTTAGAGATGCTTCTGTACTCATTCTGCATGGTTGGCAAGTTCCTGGGAGAGAAATGGCCTCTCCACAGCTAGGCTGAACACGCTGCTTCTCCTTCCCTGCCTCCCAGGCAGAGCTTATTAAACCACAGGTCAGCCCTCTACTTGTACAATGTCAATTCAAACTTATTAGCTCAAGTCTTTCCCTGTGGTTTAAACCAGGACAGCAGACTTTGCCCTTCGGCACTTGAGGAGTGCTCTTACGGCCAGCTCTGCTCCAGGATGGCAGTCTCTAGCTGAGCGGCGACACTAGTATCAAAAGGCATAGTAACTTCTTAAATCACATCAAGCTATTGGAAGTGAACATAAGCCTAAGCCCTAAGTGACCCTGTTACGTTTTTGGAAGTAGTCAGTGTTTGCTCTCTTCCGTTTAATGGGAATCTGGGCAGGACACTGAATCATCCATCTTCCTCTGAGGAGTCATGTTTACCTGGAAACGTTACTACTCAGAAAGGTCAGATGTAAACTTCAGTGTAACAAGTATTTCACAAAAGCAACAAATAAGGACATTCCTATTTTAAGAGATAATAACTATTCTGGCCAACTCTCCCTTCTGGATACAAGTCCTGAACTTTGGAGGATCAGGAATACTGAAGGAGAGATTTCCTATGGCACTTTAGTTGACTGAACACTGATCCATGACTTCAGTCAATTTAGCTCTGGCTGATTATGTTATCGGTGACTAGATGTAACTACCATAATATACTAACTACCATAATATACTGACCTTTCTGTTGATACAAAGTCCCGTGTGCAGAACATATTTTTCATTATCTGGCATCATTACTAATGACCTGCTCTGCTACCCTTTTGTAAGCTAAAGCAACTCTTCGAATGCTATTTTTCTTCTATTAACCCGATTAATAAAGGGTTCTACATGGGAAACTGCTAAGCTCCCTCAGCCTCTAGCCAGAGCTGAAAGCATTCAATAGCTTGCAGAAGTAGCCTACAATGCACAGCTACCAGATAAAGACTTGTAAGCACTCTACAAATGCTTCAAACTAGGAAGCATTATCCTTAAAACTGGACTGGAACTACAGTACCTGGTGCAAAAACCAAAATGCTTTTACAAGACATAATAGCATGCAAAGGAAGCTGCTGATAAACACAGTCTCATCCACTACCACTTCACCAAAAACATACAGTGAAAAACTAAGTTTTAGTTTTTTTTTGCCTTATTCTGCATGACAGTGACTTTGTGATGAAAAAATTACCAGCTTTTCCCATAGGTTATGAGTGCCATTATAGGAAAACTAACACCAAATCTGTGCTTTCTTTACTACATCTGATTATGGTTGAATTAATCAATTTTTAAAGATTACAAAGTCAGGAAGTTGCTATATTTTTTCACATTAACAAAAGCACTGAAGTTCTACTCCAAGCTGATCAATAACATCTTCTGAAGAATATCTGTATTGAAGCACTCCAAAAGAAGCAGCAATTTAAATATTTCTGGCCACAACATGGAAATTGTCATCTTCTGTCAAGTCGCAGTATTTGCCACTGAAAGCTGGTGATACTAAGCGTGAATAAGGTAAGGACTAAAGGCATAAATGAATAACTCACATAGCTGACTACTGTATTTTTGGAGTCCTGTTTAATGCAAGCTGTATTGTGAACCAGCTTTCTCTTCCCACAGTAAAAAGTACCTCACTCGTGAATAGTCCTCAAGACACCAAGAAATCTATTCAAGGTTACTCCAGCCCTACGTCATAATCAGTTATTCTCCTGATCGATATTACTATAACTTGCGAATTATTGTTTGATATAGGTTAGCCACACATTATGCAATTTACACACATCACTGTTCTCAGAATCCACACCTGGGCTCTCTCCTTGGCCTGCAACCCTCCCAGTCTGCTCTGCCTTCTAAGCATATTTAAGAAATACTTAGAAAAACTTCTTAGTGCTGGTATTTTATCTACATAATCTTTTATTTAGATCAGCTAAAGACACAGTGTTCAAGTGATATTTATATTCTTGTGATTTCTATCATATTGTAGGAGATGTCAGGTTGACTGCAAGATGTGAAATTTATCTACATAAAGCCCCTTGTGAAGATGTATGGGAAGGTGAATCTCAATTACAAAGTAAATTAAATCATACTGCATCTGAACAGAACAGAATCGTGACTGAACATGTCAGACTATGCAAAGGAAAAAGCAAACCTGTCATCACGACAACTACAAGTTTCAGAGGGGTTTCTTTTCATTTTATCATGTTAACCATCAGAAAATGAACATAAGGAAAGAAATTCTCCAAATAGTAAGTACTTTGAGGAGCTGACAAAATTTAACCCGAGTAGCTTGTGTCACACCGACCTCTAAAATTACAGAAAATGTTTGTCTTCATTTCACTTGTGGCTCATGCGCGTCCTGTAACATCCGGTAAAGTCACGTGTTGGCCTCTTCCAGAACAAAGTATGTTTGACTGCATTAAGCAGGCGTTCTGCTTTCCAAACACATCAAATAGCATTCATAAACATACCCACTAGAATAACAGAAACAACTTGTTAGCTTGCAAGTCTTCCAGCAATGCTGATACCGCTACCAGTATTTTTTTAGTCTTTATCGATACTTTCACACTGGTTGATTTCTATACAACTTCACCAGCATATGGTGGTGCTTTTGCAATTGCTGGCTGTTGTAATTCCCCAGTGTAAATGTTTCTAAAATAAAGTGGGGTTACTCTGTTTATTTTAAACCATCCCCAGTTATGCAGATCTCCAAAAAGTCCTTTCACATGTCACCATACTTACATTGTCACCCTGAGCCTTCCATGTTTACAATTCCAGTTACAATGGGATGGTTCACAAACCTCTCAGTATATGGGCAGATGATCAAAAGTGACAAATCACTGCAGCTTCGAGAGTCTCCCCTAGTCACCTGAGCCATGACAGCTGACTGTGTGTATTCTCTTAAGTTGCTCTATCTACCAAGCAAAACATATAAACTTCTCTATCTTCAGGGTGGCCACCAAAAGCTTATAATTCAAGCTAACGTGTTTCAGTTTGTAAGAGGAGTGAGTAAAGAACAGATGCATAGTTAATAATTTTCACCACAAACTTCAGTTTCTGTTTTAGATTTCTAACAAGCACAGTCCTTCTCAGACAGTTCTGGATTTGTTCTTCCTCTAGAATGAAACTGTGTTCACAGTTTTGGACTCAGCCTAGCTGAAAAGAGACTAACAATTCAAGCTTTCCAACAGGTTTCTCAGAAGTCAGAGCGCGCTGTACCAGAAGTGCTGCTGGGCCTGTGATCGAGGCAAACTGCAGAGCAGAACGCGGGCACTGCTGACTCTCTGGGAACCAGCAACAGATGTCAAATTAGGTCACAAAATGGGGTAACCCAAAGGATGCAACGAAGCCACTCATTATGTCACGGTGTTAATCCGTCTGCGATGTGAAACAAACTCAGGCAAACAGCTCCTGAGGGAAGGTTTCTTGAGGTCTGCCCTGTATCTCCAGCTGTATACGCTACCTCGAGCAATTCTTCATCTACAGAGTTTTGAGAGGCTTTTGTGTCTGGCTCATCAGCGACTTAAGATCAGTCATGAATTGAATGACATCACTAGTGAAGAGAAGTTTCAGGGAAGACAGAGACTGTTTTGGGGTGTTTTTTAAACATAAAAGCTTACATTCTGGAGACCAAGTTGATAACCATTGCACAAAGCCCGCAGCCACTTTTCGGCTACGCATGAACTCAGTGCAAACTTTGCAGGATACAGCTCCATGAACAAAAGTACTTTTGGGGGAAGCAGAGTGACTGACAAGAAAGCTGGATACTCAGGTATTGCAATGATGAGGAGTCTTATAAAGATACTCTGTTCTTCTGACTTAGCTATGAACAAAAGCAGCTCAGGAAAGCAAAATATCTGTACCAAGGTCTGCAGCAAAACAAAAATATGCCAGGGAACTGCCTGCAGAGGAGGGGCCTTTGCCATTTCTTCTGGGCTGACTACTGCAAATATGACCCAACACACAGGAGGACCTTCTGAAAGGAAGGCCAATTTGTGGATCATGGTTAAAAAGTGGGCAGGGGAAGATGAACTGAAGAAATAATACACAGAAAGATGAAGAGAAAATATGTGGAAGACAAAGGAAAACCAAACAATGGAAAACTGAGACATGTAAGTATCAATAAGGAATTAATAAGGATTTATATTAAAAGGCTGGAAAAAAAGGTTGAGACTATTAAAAAAAATTATCAGCACTAGAAATTAATCCTAGTATTTCTTGTTGCACTTTTCAATATTTTCCATTTCTTTACGTCTTTCTAGCACATCATCTTTCATTCTAATTCAGGGCTTTTTTCCTTAAATGCCAATGAAGCCTTGCAAATAGGTTTTCGTCCAGTTTAACTGGATGAGAAATACATCTCTCATCTCTCTTAAGTGGTTGCTTACTTTCAGTTCTTTATTCCTTTATTCCTGTGACACTTTCCTTCAAGGACTTTTCTGTATTAGAGGAAACTGAATGACAATTAATTTAGTGCACTTATCGCATTTGTACCAGCTAGATACCCTCCAGATTGCTGAGTAGGAATAATTTGGCTCCCAGCGAAGGCAGACCCACCATTTTTGGTGCAACAGGAAGAATGTGTTTTTCATAAGTAAAAATCTTCCCAAGAGATTAGAAAAAAAGGCATGAAAAAATGGTTGAGATGGCAAATTGCTGAAAAATGTTATTGGAAGTTGTTTTTTCTCAGAAGTATAACTCTGTGTGAAAATCTGAGTATGAATATGACTATAAGGCAAACATTTATAATCATTAAAGTATTTAGATGAAAAGTCTTTCTAATTTAACAGACATTTTTGACATGAAGAGAAGGCATAGAAATCTTCTGCACCCAGTATTTAAGGGAAAAAAAAAGTGAATATATCTCAGAGTTCTCCTTTCCTGGTCACCAGACTGCTTAAATGTTAACATTTTCAATGGCTGTTTGGATAAATTAAAGCCATATTTTATGACACAGTTCTAAAAATAGATTTTATACATTCTGCTACTGTAAAACAACATATAATGCGAATTACTGTGTTCCCTGTTTAGTGATTCTGATTATACATTAGATCTGTGCACAGAAACAAACAGCAGTCGGATAAAATCCATGCAGCAACAAAATTCACTTTAAAATGAAAAGCATCTCAACTCTCTTTTGCCATGCAAACAATCATTGAGTGGTACATTTTCTCAATGTCTATTTATGATGCAAGCCAAAATGAAAAAATCAATATTGTTCAACAGAGGGAGCATCAGTGTCTCTTTGTAATCACCGTAAATGACCCATTCTTGTTCCTTATCACAGCCATGCCACTCTTGTTAAGCTTAAAAAACACATTTCCCAGGAATGTCAGTCAGAAGAAACCTCTTTAATAATCCTTCACTAGGAAAGAGGTTATGAAGCTTTTAACAAACAGTTCCTATGTTCTACTCACAGATTTAGAAAATCTCCTAGGATATTGATTGGTTTGTTTTATCAGAAAGTAAAAAGTATACAAATATGACAAACACTGATACTGAAAAAATTCACTGGAAATGTTACATCTATTTTTCTAATCTGTGATTGGAGTTTTAGCATATATTTAATCCTTACTTCTTATAAAAAAATAGTTTTACCTAGATCAATTCAAAGGACTCACAAGATATTTGGGGCTTCAGGAAGGGCAGAAATAAAGTTGTTCAGGATATTTAATTCTAAACAAACTGGTCAAAAAAATCTTGCACTTGGGGCTTAACAGAAGCTACAGAATGCACCATATTTGCCACTGATTGTAACTATGTTCTGTTGTACTTCTTGTTGATCTTGGCTACACTTGTAAACGAATGGAGTAAACCAATCCATTTAGCTCTAAATTCATTAACCACTTACAGAATCATAGAATTATTAAGGTTGGAAAAGACCTCTAGCCTCAAGTCCAACCGTCAACCCAACACCACCATGCCTGCTAAACCACTTCCCCAAGTGCCACATCTACACGCTTTTTGAACACCTCCAGGGATGGTGACTCCACCACTGCCCTGGACAGCCTGTTCCAAGATCTAACCATTCTTTCAGTAAAGAAATTTTTCCTAATAGCCAACTTTAACCTTCCCTGATGTAACTTGAGGCCATTGCATCTCATCCTATCGCTAGTTACCTGGGAGAAGAGACCAACACCCACCTCACTACACCCTCCTGTCAGGTAGCTGTAGAGAGCAGTAAGGTCCTCCCTCAGTCTCCTCCAGACTAAACAGCCCCAGCTCCCTCAGCCGCTCCTCATAAGACTTGTGCTCTAGATCCTTCACCAGCCTCATTGATCATCTTTGGACACTTCAGACTGTTCAGAAAACTACTGTTTGCTACGATGAAAAACTAGAACAATTTCATGTAATTTTCAGCATCAGTACAGAGTGAAAAATTACTAAGTGAAGGGTTAATTTGCGCTAGTAGAGAGCGCCAAATAAGAGATGGCACATGGGCTAGCAGACCATCTTCAGGCTGCAGAAAAAAACCAGAATATATTTTCTCATAGCCCTAAGAAGAGCTTAGAGCTGAAATGTCTTCTCTAATCTTATTGTTTATTTACAAACTGCATTTATTACCCTCTTTGCTTTTATTTTGCAGCTAACCTCCTCCTGCAGGACCCTGTTTGTCTCCAAATGTTGATCAGTAGACATTCTTTTTGCTAAACATCTTCTGGATCTAAAGCCTTTTTCATAGAGGGACCCGGTAATCATAACCCTTCATATCTTAGCTGTTAGCGTGAGCCTGCTCCTCGCAGGAACAAGAAGTGATGACACTCACTGGAGTTACATGTCATGCAAGTACATGCCATGGAATTTTTTTGTACAAGATTTTGCAAATGTACTTTGTTGTAGCATTCCGGCTGGCAAGTAAAATGGAAAATTTATAGCTCAGTCCACTCCCTTTCTTAGTGTTGTGTAAATATATTCTAAAGCAGACTCAGTTTAATGCTTTATGAAATTGGATTTTGACTGCTGCAATTTCAGATACTTAATTGCAATTATAAGCTCTGTTTTCAAAGAAACTGTAATTCAGTAGAGTCGCATGGTCCAAAAGGCGTCCTTCTGAAGAGAACAGTAAATGTGACAGTTCCCAGAAATGTTAACCTAATATCTTCGCTGTCTCTGCCATTTACCATAGAAGATAATGATCAGGCATGGAAGTGTTAGAAGTATTCAATAAACTCCTCCCAGGAAAAGTGGCATTTTGTTTAGTTTTCTGTGGTCTACTCTTCCATGACTGAAGAAGGAGGCTTCAACAGTCCACAGTTCCAGAGCTGACATCCAAATAACCCAGGAAACTGCCAGGGCTCTTCAACAGAGGAAGTTGACGAATTGTGTTGTAACCCAAGAAAATCTTACATTCTAAACATGGCTACTCAGTGCCTTTTTCGACGATTCATGAGTTATTGCTATGGATTGATGCATAGCTAATCTCCCTCCCGCGTGGAGTGTCTTTGTAACACATTAATCCTTAATCAGCTCAACGCAGTGATGATTGGGCAGATTGTAAAAATGCTTCGGCTGGTGTACAGTAGAGTAAGAGAGTTCAAGAAATTTCTTCTACTTGTATTAAAAAAGGCTTAGAAGTTTTGCCAACATGGTAAATTCAGTTAGAGACTTAAAAGGCATTTCTGTAGCAGCGAAACCCATGATGTATAAATTATATCAGTAATATCTGCATAGGGACAGGTGAATCCTAACCCTGAAAAAAAAAGGTTATTTTATAGTGATTAAAGGACAATTTATTTCGGGATACAGGTATATGCATTCCCGTATTACTAACCCACAGCTGTATCTGTTAGGAGATGCTGCCAGCATAGGAAACCTAACTCACCCTTTTGTGAAACAGCTTAGAAGACAAGATAAAAGAAATGAGAGAACCACATATTGCCCTCTTTCTGATTCAAGTTTAAAGAGTCAGATGAATACCCTGAAATATCACACAAAAAGTTTTGACTTCTTTTTTTCCTTCCAGAACTCTTGGACTCGAACACTCTTCTACCAAAGAAAGTCCTACCTCTTAATCATTAAATCACTGGCCAAGATTTTTTTTTTTTTTCCTTTTTTGAAAGAGTCTCCATTTTTCAACCAAATGTCATGCTGTATTTACCTTGTCTAGTATCTTCAGATACTTGCTTCAGTCCTATAGCATTCCATCAAATTTAGTACAATCTGCGAATACTACCACAGTGGTATTACATTTAGTCTCTTTCCTAGACAATTTCTACAAACATTAAATAGGAAAGCCATTTTCATAGATCTGTGTTGTCATACTGAAATAGCTCAGTGTTTACATTAAATGTTCCCCCAATTTTTTTTACTAAGTCTGAATTTTTAAAGAAAAAAAATCGTAATGTTGTGGATATGCTACCCTCCTGCTTCGTAAATGCACAAGGCGCACACAATCACTTTGGTTGTTTGTAATATTTCCTTATGTAATCTGTGCTACAGAAATCACACTTAAGATAACACAAATTCGTATCATAATTTTAATAATCTTCAAGAATAGCAAAAATCTGGTAAATTTATGGAGGCAGACAATATCAGCAGGCTCAAAAGAGGATTAGACAAACTCACGGACAGCAAGTCTGCAACCAGATACTAAAAGAACCAGGCAGGAGTAAACCCTCCAGCATCGCTAATCCAAAAATTCTGGATGCTGGAGGAGAACAGGGGGAAACTGTTACACACTTTCCTGAAAAAGCATCTCATTTTGCTAGTGGCAAGACAGAATACCGGGCTTGATGGACCATTAGTCTGAGCCAATAGGGCATTTCTTATGTTCTAATGGAAAACCTAATTTATCTTTTCTAAAAGCCAATTAGACACCACAAAAGACAGATATTATTCTCAAGTTTGGAAAATCTGTAAATGGAGATGCAAAGTTAGTAGCAGTTAGAGAAATGTAACGCATGTTAATTGAATGCTAATTATATGTGCAATTATTTTGGATTATACTGAGCAGTAAGACTGTGTGTTAGAAGATAGTGTTCAATAGAAATCCATCATCTGAAAATCTGAACAGAGTGATTGGACTCCCCTCTATCATTTGGCATATAATTTTCTTTAGTTTTACATGTTGCATGATTCAAGCTCATGTACAAAACATCCTTCTCATAATCTGTATTTCAAGTTCAATTGCAATGGACATGCAGAGGTGGAGAACTGGTCCCTTTTTACCCAATAGGGCTGCAACGCAGAAAACACTGATGACATGGGAAATACCTGAGGCATATGGGGAGATGGGATACATGTCATCCTACTTCAGGTACCATTTTACAGAACTATCTGGAATACATCCTAAAGTTCCCAACTCATCATTCAGAAAAATGGAGTAAGCTCTGTGAAACGAAAGGGTCAAAATTGTGTCATTTCTATGGTGGTGCAAACACAGCTTCATCAAGGGCCCGATAAAAGAACAAAGCACTGGAAGCGTTACAACAGCAACTCACATCCTGGAGCAGCAGGGTAACACAGCTTGAATTCCATGATATGAATCTAAGCTAGCAAGTATCTGAAAATCCCCTACAAAAGGTAAAATCCTGATTTATGCAGTAAATGATGAAAGCTTACAACCCATGCACTGCAAGGGAGAGAAAAAAGAGAAAGAAAGGCAAAAGGAGTTAAGGAAAAAAATTACTTTTAGTATTAAAAAATATTATTATTTCTGCTGTTCATGGCTTTGCTATTCTAATCTGCATCATTTCACTGAAGTTGGTTTAAAGGACAATATTTTCTCACCTTTGTCTTAACTAAATTTGGATGCCTGACAGTTTGAATGGGATTTCACCTGAGAAAATATTATCCTTTACACATCTTATTGCTATTTATGCTGTTTTTTTCCTTAAATTAAAATGGAAAAATATCAGGTCAATCTGTAACACAGACATCCTGGAATTAACATTGCGTATGCCAATTTAGTGGCTTATTCATAAGTTTCATTCATCTGCCTTTGTGGCTGTGGAAAAAAGAAAAGATGCAAAGGCTTTACGAAAAAACCAATCCTTAGTTCATAGAATATAGCATTATCATAACAGAAAAAACAAATAGTTACTGAAGCATTTAATGCCACAGAGGCGGCCAGAGAATGCAAACAAGAAATAGATGTTTCAGAGAGGTATTAATGCTAAACATTTCAGACCACACGTTCAAACAGTGGCTTCCTCATTTCTGCTTTGCCAGTAAAGCAATGGTAGAAGAAATGAACCCAGGTACTATATTTTCAGGCATCAAGGTGTCTAATTAGTCACAGGAAAACCTATATAATAAGCAGCTAAAAATGAATGTGATTACAATTTTCTCTCCTAGCATGCATCATCATAGAGTTGGACCAAGGGAGACTTAAGAGGAGGTAATTTACCTCATACAGCCCTGGTTCAGCAGAAAAAAAAAATGTAGGGAAAGCAACACGTGCTCCGTTCCTAATGCCAGCTGTTTAAGTAACTGCCACCAGCAGGAAAGAGGGTCAGAAAGAGAGGAGAGAAAAGTTACTCCAGTATTTCCGTATTATTTCCTAAGTCTATCTTATTAGCTGAATCTGCATACACAGAAACAAAGCTCAGGCAGAAACAAATCCGTAAATGACACTCTAAAGAATTAAAGTAGGGTGAATTTACCATTTATTCTTGCTACAGTGCCAACAGAGCCATTCAGCTACTCTGCCCAGGACTGATGTCCTCTAATGAGATTGCCACTCGAGTCATTCTTTTTGGTTTTTCTGAAGGACTGGAATCATACTGGCAGTCATATAAGCCTTTGGATTTTACCAGGTCTGAAAGATACGTTAAAAAGTAACATTAACAGATAAGAACCAATCAGCTGGGTCATTTAACACACTTAGAATAAGTTACCAGGGAAGCCTTCTATTTGATCTACACTATTGTGTGGGTTCTACCTATCCATCTATCTAATTCAACAGTATTTGTTCTAAAAGTAGAACACTTATGCCTATTCTAAATAAGTATTCTTAGTTTGCATCTAAAAAAAGATCCATACCTGATTTAGTTTAAATTTGTTCCTGCTACATTTTAAAGCTTTCGGCATTGTCCAATGCCTTGCAATGGAGCCAGATGTTCATTAAGTCTGATATTTCTCCTTCACCAGAGCCACCAGTCTGCAGTTCGCTAAAAGGAAACATCTTTTCATGCAATTCAGTGGCACATCATAACAGCTTGTGATTCTCAGCCCATTTTATTGAACAGTCGAAATACAGCAAAGTAGGTCATCATCATCCCCCTGTAAGGTTTATCAAGGAAGTTCCCCAAGTGGAAGCTCAAAGACTAGATCAAAGCCACACCTCGCCTGACACTCTCAAGGATCCCTCTAGGATGCGCTTCCTTGCGAAAGGCTCTTGTTAGGTTCCACAGGAGCTTAAAGCCTGCACAAATGAAACAGCAACAGTTCCTTGTTGTTGTACTTTACCGCTCCTTGAAACACGCTGTTATTCTCTCCAAAGACTGTAATTGAAAGTTATAAGTTATAAAAACTGATTTATTCTTGCTGAAGAACTATTTAAAATGATCCAAACTAACTGAAATTTAACATTTAAAAACCACATCAATAGTTCTATCCTCAACATTTATTTAAAAGAGGTTTTGAACAGAGCAATATGATATAATTTAAAAACGAATTCAACACTTCTTTTACTCCCTCAGAGAGCAGTTATTGCCTGTCATATAATTAAGTGAATATGCCAGTGACAGAATACACAAAGCAGCAGGGAGCGCAGGAAAATACTGAAGCTTGTAGTGCATGAGCCTTTCGGCTCACCACAGTGAGAAAAACCTGTCTACTATATCAGAAAGAGAGAATTAAAAGACATGATCAAAAAAAAGGAAGAAATTGCCAAGGAAAGGCTCTATCAGTATATTTCATACTGTGTGTGAATCAATCCAGATGACACTCAGTGAATTTTATGACACGTTACAAAACATACTGTAACACTATTTCACATAAACATTTATTTAAAATCAGTAAGTCAGCTAAAAATAATAATATACCTTGAATAGCTACGTTGAAAGATGTTCATGTAGCTTCAATCCACACTGAAGAGTGTAGTATCAAGAATTCATCTACTCTCTTCAAATCAGCCTAAAGTGTGTGTACAACTGTAGACACCTTTGACATTTTATTTTGAAAGACAATTATGAGACCCTTTACAATAAATACAAGGAAATAGGTTCTTCCTCATCTCTAGACGTGAACAAATTGAATAGGAAGCTTCAGACTGTTGAATTTTGCTTCTGAAACAAACGTCCTTATAAGTTATCGTTCTAAATATGCAGATTCCTCAAAACAAGAGGAGATGTTTAACATTGCAACTACAAAGCCAGGAGTCTTCCCCAGGAGATAGAGAACTGGCTTTAGCACACTATATTTTGGACACCACAGCAGCCAGTAACGCTTCGAAGAATATTTATTAGCCTGTCTTGTTTCCACTCACGGATCTGGTGACACAGTATTCTATTCTTAAGCAATGCCATCAGAGGTCATTGTCTGTGTTCAGAAAAAAACCTACAAACACGTTTGACTGAAACATTTTAGCTAAAAATATTTTCGTCTATAATTTTTTGAAAACACCTTGTAAAACAAAATTCTTCTTGGAAAAAAAGGACCTTTTCACAGATTTGGGTATTATTTCATTAAGTTTCAAAAGATATTCAATATTCAATCTACTCACAATAATGCTGTTCAGCATTTCTTTTCTCTTTTCTTCATATTTGATAAAGGCATCTAAGACCAATATTCAGACTGCTTCTGAGGAGAGGCGTTGGTCCTCAGGGAAGTATTCCCTGCCTTCAAACTTTCTACAATCTGTGTGGTAAGAGGCCACTTGCCTTCAACACTGAGTGTGAACGCATATATCACATTATTGGCCTGTACTTAGTCTATGAAAATCGTGAAAGATGTACCAAGCAGTCCAGATGTCACATTGGTAGACTGCTGGTAGCAATGCTTCTCTGAATACCAAGTGATCTCTAACCAAGATTCATGAGCACTACGGAAAACAGTTTCCAAAAGGAGCAAAAAGAGTAGAAAAAAAAAAAGATTTAAAGTAACATCAGATCAATTTATCACAATAACTGACATTCAGGGTAGAATGATAGCACTGCTACATTGGCACCGCCTCTTCCCTTCCTTTCTGGCCGTTTCATCTATTTCAATTCCTTAAGCCCAGTACAAGTTTGTTCCTACAGTGGAGGAGACTATTTGAACCAGTGGTCTACCCAGCACGGTCAACCAACAAAACTGCCAGAGCGCTGGCAGCCCCGTGACCGCAGGCTGAGGGAGGCAAGGGAATGGTTGCGTCCATGCGCATCTACAGGGGCCAAGGAGGAGATCGGTATAGGTGACAGCCAGCTACAGGTTTTTCTTACTGTCCTCCACTTCACGGGGACTTCACGGGAGTTATTTCTTCCATGGTGATTTTGCTATGGCATTATTTATTCCCATATTCTGTAAACAAATTTATTGACTTTTTTTTTAATCTGTTGTTGAAAATTCTGAAGAAGGTTCATGAACAATGCCTTTGGAACCTTAGACTAAAATGGCAGAAGCTAAAAATGAAACCCTAGCATAGAAGTCAGGTTATGAGCAAAGTTAATAACACACTAACCCCTTTTCAAGAATGCAAGCAATTCTTCATGGTCTTGCAGGGGAGATAAGCACAGTCACAGAATACTAAAGTCTGACACCAATCTAACTGGGCCACCACAGGCACTGAAACTCTCTGCATGTGGCCACATTGTACTGTTGAGGTATCTGGAAACAACAATATATTTTGAAGAAACATATGGTATATGACAGAAATTCAGGTGTGTTTCCTCAGAGCTGAGTTGCTGTTGTATCACCTGTGATGAATTCCACTCTTCAGGATCCAGAGGTAATGAGCAAATTTTGGTCCTGTGACTCTTCTTGCTGCGATGCTCCACATAGGAGAACATTATTCTGGAAGCTTGCAATTACCATGGAATTTTGCTTAGGGATTTTTTTTTGTACCATTGATTAAAAATAATCATGAAATAAAACTATGGCTACTAATTGTTGAAATTGTAAGGGAATATATTGAGATGATTATCGACTTAATGAAGCTGGCATTGAAATACATTTTGCTGATCTGCTTACTCTGTGTACTGTGTCTTCTAACTGAATAATAC
>Ga0065711_1001981_pt1 | contig 38937 bp, 22 predicted proteins | sample Hoacrofraction12_FD_59098 | JGI IMG/M metagenome (GOLD analysis project Ga0065711, IMG submission 59098) | Hoatzin crop microbial communities from Cojedes, Venezuela - Epithelial fraction 12 v2 (version 2) | ecosystem: Host-associated > Birds > Digestive system > Esophagus > Crop | place...
CACTCCTCCTAATGCATCCCAGAATGCCATTGGCCTTCTTGGCAGCCAGGGCACACTGCTGGCTCATGGTTAACCTGTTGTCCACCAGGACACCCAGGTCCCTCTCCGCAGAGCTGCTCTCCTGCAGGTCCACCCCAAGCCTGTACTGATGCACGGGGTTGTTCCTTCCCAGGTGCAGGAACCTAAACAGGTTTTGCTGGTGCAGGGTGAAAACCCAGCTCCTGGTGTCCTCTCCGGTGGCAGCACTAACAAAATGGGCAGCCACATCTCGTGGAGGTGAGAGCAGCTGCCCTCAGACGCAGGAGGTGGAACTGCTGTTGAAACCGGTCTCCATGCCTACCTGTAATGCACCATGATGGGCATGTGGAAACAATAACGTGCAGGACTTTAGGCAGGTACAAACCGGCTCTGTGATCTGGCATGAGCAAGCACAGTGTGAAGGTTCCTCTGCTTGTTTGCCCTCACAGCCGCAGCGGCGATGTCCACCTTGTACGTTGTCTTCAGAAATGATCTCGTTATCCGAAAGGTGAGCGGCCTTAAGCTCTGCACATGGTTAAGCTTGTCTGGTCAGATGAATTCTTTCTATGCTGAACAAATATTGGCAAAATTTAGAATAATCTTCATGATAGAGAGACTTTTTACACTAACAAAATAATTGTGGAGGTGCCCTCCTGTATAATGGAAAGAGCACTTGGGCTTGTGGCCTTCAAAAAGTCTCTGTTTGTCCAGTGTAGGGACAGAGATGCTGAAAGAAACACAGCAAGTGGTTCAGATGGATTTGAGAACTGTGCATGGGGGGTCATAGAGAAGGAGACAGAATATGAATAACAGCCTGGAGGGACCTTCACTTTTAATAAAAACACGTTTCGGAAGAAGAGAGCACTTTTGATCTGTTTGTGGGTTTAATTTCTTTCTAACATTGTAAACGGAGACAGAGCACTGTCGTGTCAATACGTAGCAGAGTGAAGCTGGCTTGTCTGGTTCCACCGAATCTCAAGAAGTTCATCCTAGCTTGCATTCTCATTAATCAGTTACAACTAAATATGGTTACTTCTAAGTAGTCACAAACGTGCCATAGTACTTGTTTTATTTCTTACAGCTGCTGCCCAGCAGTGTGCCCCTCCGCCGAGCACGGGGCCGAACCCTGGCGTGTCCTCCTGCTGTCACCACCAGGCAAGCGAAGAGCGCTCAGCGCGACAGAGCCCGTTTCAATGGCGTGCAGCAGATGAGGCAGACCTCCAGTTTCATCCCCTGAAACTATTCTTAGGTTCTTACGTAATGTACTCCTAATGCTCTGCTATTTTTTGTTCAAGCATCTTCAGTTTGGACCATCTTCCACATTAATTCCATATTTCAGTGTTAAATGAAATTNTTTGGTAAAATTAATAGTATTCAGTGCTGNTATAACCCAAGAGCCGTAAAATATGCAANAGGGCAAGTTTCTGTCTAACTCGGTCATCTGTTGTTTTTTTTTTTTTAATTCAATAGGAGCAGGATTTGGGCCTAAAATCTGGGGCAGGCTCTATGTTGAAGTAAAAGCAACCACAATCTTTTCATAAACAGGCTGCTATTGAGGCTGTGGTTGCTTGTATTCCACGATAATGAGCACCGTACAAAGATCTCAGGTGGACATATCTTACCTTTAAGAGACAAAGGTAATGGAACGCTGGGTGACAAACACCACTGCTTCGGGTACTCAGTACTGCGGGGTGTCGTGGACCCGAAAACTACCTACATGACCTGATGGAGCTGCTGCTGGCCCTGGGGGACATCCATGCAGAGCAGCCCATTACCCCTCTCCAGTATCTCCTCTTAGGAATCTTTACATAATGGTCTGCTGGCAAATGCCACGTACACTGATATTTTTTTGAGTTCAATACTACTCTCAACTGAGAACTTTTCAAGTGAATTTTAGAAACACTCCACCTTCTACGGGGGAAAAAAACCCAACCATATTGTTTGTTGACCAAAACCTCACATCGTGGAAGCACTCTCCACTTTACCCATTGTGGTTGTGATTTTCCAAAGACTTCTAGGATCTGAAATAAATAGTGGAAACGAAATGTGATTTAACATTAGAAGATAATTTCTAACATTAAAAGGTTCTAACACAAAACACGTAATAGAATGAAAGTTTTATTCCTTCATCTTAGACAGCAGAAAGTGAAGGCTTCTCATAAATATGGAGATGAATTTGTGGGTGAAATTACACATCTGGTGAACAAAACACATGTATAGAGTCTAAGGATGAAAATTTCACCCCTTGTCCCAGTCCTGCGACTGAACAGAAATCTGACCCTAGACGAATTTTCACAGAATTTAACCCATTCTAGTATTTCATAGAAGTCCATGAAAAAAACTGCAGGATGTATTTTGCCAAATTGCCTTATTTCTCCCCCAAAATCTTCCTTAATTGTTTTCATCCCTGTTTCTTCCCTGGAGTACTGCCGCTTCGTGAAAGCCCCTACACGCTTGTCAGTGAGCTGGAAGAAGCACATCTTACCCTTGCCTTTAGGCATAACACTGTAACATCATCCCCTACAATTAGCTGCTTACAAAATGTTTCTTTCTCTCACTCTTCACAGCACATATTATGGATTACTTGTTGAAATTTGTCTTCTCACCTAGGGCGGGAATCTGCTGCTTGGTAAATCTCCAGAACATGTCACCCAGGCTTCAAGATAGACTTACGCACCTTAGCACAAAATACTTTTTTCCCCACCTGGAATTTCATGGTGATGGATTTCCTACAAAACACCTCACGCCAGATGAAATTAAGGATTAGATTCACCTCCTTCCCACTTCAGGAGGGGAGCTTGACTAGCCAAATCCTTGTGCTAAGCTAAGTTTCTCCCAAAAGGGATGGGCTGAGACCACTGGGCATGACACTGTGGCGATGCGGCCACGAGTTCTAGTTTTAATCCTTTTGCTCACTCCTTCACTACGTGGGCTTGATCAAATCATCTGTGTTTTTAAGCATTCCCTCATTTTGACATTTCCCACAATTGACATTTACTTAGTGACCCCTTTCCTCTTTCCTCCCGCCTCCCCGCACAGGTCTGTTTTCAGAAGAGGTGGCCAGTGAACCTTGTAGGTGTCGATCAACGGCTCTGAAATCCAGGCCATAATTCACTGTTAATCCCCCACTTCTAAGCAAGGCTGAAAACCTCTTTCCTCATGCTGCCTTCACCGGCCCAGTCAGTGTTTTTTTTTCCAAAGCTATAATCTGTCTCCTAGCACTTGAAGTTGATTTCTACAATAAAACTGCCTCAGTGGTTTTTTTTTTTTTCTGCAATCTGTTAACATCATGAGAACAGAAATTTCCGAACATTTGTCAGAGAAGCACATTCTCCTTATAACTATTTACCTAAGAAAAATGCATTAGCTCTCCTAGATTTATTTTGTTAATGGCGCCTAGATACAGAGCTGTTGGGTACATTGGAAATTTACCGAAATAGAGCTGTCCTGAAGGATTCATTCGGAAAAGCACTGAATCCTACTAAAAAGCTGTGGAGATGAAGGTGCAACTTTGTGATCACAAACACTTCTTAATGGGCTCTATTTCAAGCACAAAACAGTTTTGCATTTGGGCTAATAACTTTATGCTACATTTCAGTCTGAATTTGGTTAAAATTAAATAGAAAGTGCTTGAATAAAACTTTACAGTGGGAATTGTTCATTGATTTAATGCATTTATTTATGTTAGCAGGTAAAGGGAATTTGAAGACTAGGAACACACACGCAGACAGCAAGGGAGGGGCAATTGGCATGACAGTCTGGCATATGGGCTGGGCATACAATATCAGAAAAGCATTCCCAGAACCTCAGTGTCATAAAATTTGGCATTGCTTTTTGACCCCAGTGACTAACCAACAACAAGAGTCCTGTAAGATGTTCCTCTTGGGGTGAGAAGACTATGTGGGATCTAGACACCTTCTGTGATGCAGAACCTAGAAAACGAGCACAGGACAGATCACATAGGGGAATATTTCTTTACCCAGAACAGTTTCTGGTCTGGTCAAGCAGTGGTGGAATCTCACAGGGGCTGCTGTGTTTGAGACCTGAACCGTGGACCTGCCCTTTGCTAGGCTGCCTTTCGTTGTCCCAGCAGACACCAATATGGAATTTTCCAGCGTTCTCCCCGGTCATTCCTGCGTGTGCTTGTTTGCAATTTATAGGTTTTGAGACAGAAGTGTTTCTAAAGCAGGTTTTTATTTCAACAGCCTGAGATCAGTAACGATCTAGACAAATTAGTAGGATACCTGCATCTCCGGCCCTATTTTTCTCAAAACATGAGGTGGCTCTTTGGATCAAATCTCTCCCCCTTAGCCATGGAAATAAGACCCAGTAAAAGCCCTGCCTGGGTGATCTGGTAGCTAGTCACCATCTTACTGAGGCACATTTTATTGCTTTCTGTCCTCCTTTGTCTCTTCCATGGGAACAGGAAAATATCAGAGTTTCTGTGAGTCTCGATTACTGACTTAGTACTGGGCTGTGTCATTTTTCTTGGCATTTCTTGGGTGTTACAGAACAGCCCGGAGCTATTTCACAATCAGCATCACCTAAAAAAAACTGACTGTGGAAATATACTGACATTCACGAATCAATCACAGCTAGCCCTTAATCCCAAAGCTCCCTATCAGCGTTTTTACTGGATGACGCGCTGCATCTGCTAGTGTCTGGTGGGTCTTCGCTGCCTTCGCTCTCTGGCATTTCTGACTCTTTCCAATGGACACCTGAAACTCTGCAGGAGAAGAGCCATGAGTTTTCCTCGGGTGACCCATGCCTGCTTTGTCCTTTTTGGGGAAAGTTGACAAGTGCCTGGTTTTGCCAAACTCCTGTTGTTTCAGCTGCCTGGTTATGAAGTGGAGTTTCATGGTTCCTAGAAATTCTTGCAGCTGTTACATTGACAGCAGTAGTCCCTCCTATAATGAGATGTCTTTCCCTGTTTCCAAATCCCATCTACTCTTATATGAACAGATTTGAATCAAGGGGCTGAAAGCTGAGGGTTATAAGCATTGCTTTCTATATTTTACAGTCAAGAGTGCACAGTTCAGGGCTGAGGCAGTCGGTTTTGGCTGTCCCCTCAACTGGATTGCTTAATCACTGCAGTGTGCCCTAAATTCCACGGACGCACAACGGGACTGCAAGGTTTGCCATCTGTTGCTCTGTCAGCATCTCAAAGAAGCCAGAAACCAGAAAGAGAATGTACTTTTCCTGCATTCAAACATCTGCAATTCGCATTGTATGTTGTGATAAAAGGACATTTTTGGTGACTGTTTTGAAAAATCTAATAATGGAGTATTAAATATCAAAATTTCTCTTTATTCCCTCCCTCTTGAAATACATATCGTGTTCTACTTTGTTCTACCAAGAAGGTCACAGAACTTAGGATCAGTGTGTTCTTCGGGATGCTAGACTGTTTCTTTGGGAGGTAAAACACTGGGGTAATTCACAAGGCATTGAAGCGAAGCTCTTTGGTTCCCACATGGCATTCCAGCCCAGGCAGTGAGCTGTGGGGAGCATACCAGGTAATTCCTACCCAAAAGAATTCAAAGAGAGGCAGAAAAAGCTATTTTTTCTGAAGACCAGAAGTTCTAATCCTAAAATAAAAGAAGGAAACTGTGCAAACAGGATTTACCTGTAAGAAAATCATGTGCCTTGAGTGTGCTATGGGGTTTGTCCCATTGCCTGTCTGCGCTGCAAGGCAGTGCAAAGCCCAGATTATGACATGCATCCACAGGCCTTTTCAAACGCTCAAACATCCTCCATGCTGTACCCATGAGACCAATGCACAGACATACCTCTCACTCTGTTCCGTGTCATTTAGGTGAAGCTAATCCTTTTACAGTCAAGATTGTAAATAACTTCCAACCAAAAGCCTAATTTAGGTATCAACTTTTCGTTCCGTGTTTGCACAGAGCCTGGTGCAATCAGATCCTAATCCATGACTGGGCTTCTTTAGCAGTACCACGATATGACTAACAGATCTTTCCCTTTGTGCCAAGAGTGGTATGGGACCAAAGGAAAATGGCAGAATACAAGCAATAAAATGCCTATGGAGAAAGAAGAGGAATCCAGAGTGTGCCTACTCTTTGCGTTGTGGTGAGCAGATTTCTACTGAAGTCAGTGGTTTTGAATTAAGGTGTTGGTGGTCGATATAAAAATGTACTCAGAGAGATGGAAGTAATTATTTTAAAATCCTAGGTGGTTATGCTGCAAGATGATTTCTCTTACAAGCCTCCGTGTTTATACATTTCTGAACGGATGGAGGAAAGTTCTCCTTTCAGATCTGAACTTCACACGCTTGACATTTGTGCTGGTGAAGACTTAACTTCACATCTGCAGGTAGCCCTACTGCACTGAGTGGATCCTTTTATGGGCATGGAGATATATTGCATTGGACCATGTAAATGTATCTATATTTAGTAGATGTGAATTGTTACTCCTATATTAAGTAGACATTGCTCCAGATGTACTAGAACTGTCTTAACCTGTCCTTTCCACATCCAGTGTTCTCTCTGCTGAAAATTCAAAAGTATGCATTTATTTATTTGCTTTGTGTCCCGGGTGTGCGCATGGCTGACATTTTTCTCTTTATAGTTTTAAATTGTGAATCACTTTTTGTCTCTTCTATCTTTCTCCTGTCTCAACTCACTTATGTTGCGGGAACTTACTGATTCCACAGAAATTAAGATGAACAAGAAAAAAGTAGCTCAACAGTTTATAACTCTCTTTATAGAAAGAACTTCAGAATTTTCACCTATTTGTTTTTGTATTAGTCCATAGACTTTAGACCAAAGCTTTTCAGACCTTAAAGATTAAAGTGTATGCCCTGGGGTGAAAGCAGGTGCGGTGTCTGATCCTTCACAGTATGAGATGAAGAAAATTTCTTTCTGATCTCAAATATAACACAAATGCAACTCTGAGCAAAGAAGTAAGACATACTACAGGTTTTATCTGCCAGTACTGCTTTATCCAGTCCCCTGGAGTGAGAGGAGAAAGTCTGAGACACCGAGCCGTGTCCACGGCATTTTTAGTCCGTGCTGTACCAAGCCCAGTGCGGTGGGAGACTGACCGATGTCTGGGCCTCCTTAACAAGGGTCTCAGTCATCATGCATTGCAAAAACGCCTTCCCAAGACCCACAGGAGGCAAGCAGTGCCCCCAAAAATTGAGCTCTGATTTTGACCACTGTTTTAGCATAACACTGGGAATGCCGGGACCAGGGTACGTCCAAGCTGGGCACAGGGAGGGGTTCTGTAGCAGAGGGACTCCTGACCATGCAAAGGAGAGGCTGTGGGTGAGCACACTGACCCTTCAGTCTGCACTGCTGCCCACCAGGGTTTCAACTGCTGAGTTGCTGGAGTGTGTCCAGAGAAGGGCAACGAAACTCAAGAAGGGCCTAGAGCACAAGTCTTATGAGGATTGTATGAGAGAACTGGGGCTGTTCGGTCTGGAGAAGAGGAAGCTGAGGGGAGACCTTTATGCTCTTTACAACCACCTGAAAGGCGATTGTGGTGAGGTAGGTGTTGATCTCTACTCCCGAGTAACTGGCAATAGGACTAGAGGCAATGACCTCAAGTTGCATCAGGGGAGGTTTAGATTGGATATGAGGAAAAATTTCTTTACTGAACAAGTGGTCAGACATTGGAACAGGCTGCCCAGGGCAGTGGTGGAGTCCCCATTCCTGGAGATGTTCAAAAAACATGTAAATGTGACACTTTGGGACATGGGTTAGGACATTAGGTTGCCCAGAGAAGTAGTGGAGGCTCCATCCCTAGAAACATTGAAGGCCAGGTTTGATGGGGCTCTGAGCAACCTGATCTAGTTGAAGATGTCCCTGCTCATTGCAGAGGAGTTTGGGCTAGATGACCTCTAAAGGTATCTGTCAACACGAAGCATTCTGTGATTCTGTGATTCTGTGGTTTAGTAGGCATGGGGGTGTTGGGTTGACAGTTGGACTTGATGATCTTAGAGGTCTTTTCCAACCTTCATGATTCTGTGATTCTATGATTCTCCTCAGAGCAGATTAGACTCCTCCTCTGGAGCAGTGTCTGATCTCATGTTGAACCCTGCTAGGGTGAGATTCCACTGGAGATGTCCTTGGGAATCTGGGACAGGCAGATGGCTGGCTGATCTCCAGTTGCTGGGGCCGCAGGACACCAGAGTCCTCTGTACCAGCATTTGGGGACCTGGCTGGATACCCTGGAACATCTACTTGTGTTTGGGGATCAGATTTGTGCATTTGATAATAAGCTTCCTGTTCCCCTTACAGGCTGTTTCAAAGTATAAATAGTCTCATATATCTAAGCTCAACTCTCAAACCTGAAGTCTTTTCCAGCATGAGCAAACCTGTACTCTGTTTCTCCCCAGACTATCATAAATCTTTTATATGACGTATCATGTCTTTTTGAGAAGCTGAGTGAGTTTGAAAGATTTTTGTGACCTGCTTGTGATCCCTCTTGTATTCCCACATCCTTCTCAATGTACAAGTACAGGGAAAGAATGAATTTCTTTGCAACAGCTTTACTGAGGCTGTGCACAGGAGCAGGTTCTGTTTGCTACCTCTCTTCGTTATTTCTCTTCCTATTTATCAAAGGGTTTTGGCAGCCTTTAGTAGTAGTATAGACAGTGACTTTCACAATATGTGAGTCGTGACTGATAGCACAAGCCTGAGCCTTCAAGTCTGTGGCTGTCATCTGTGTCCCCAAGTCCAAGTTTCAGGATGTATGGTGACCGTCTCGCCTTGCAATTCATATCACTGGCTGCACAGTCTGCTATTCACCCATTTTTTTCCATCTACAGTGAATGCCACCAGCAAATATTTCATGTTTTTAATTGGTTGATAAAATGTTAGTGTTGGCTCTGGGACTGATCCCTTTGGACCAGGCTGGAACAGCCTCAGTGACAGATACGTCTCCATTAAGACATGATGAGATTCACCGATAAGGCAGCTTTTAGTTATTTTAGTATGTACGCAGTTATTTCTGCATGAAATGCTCTTAACCAAAATATCACCTGCTCCTAAATCAAAAGCCTTGCAGAAACCCAAATAGACTGTGTCAATACACACGACCTTGTCAACTATGCCTGAGATTCCCTCAAGCAAAGGTAATATTAAATGCCTTGATTTTCTGGTATATGGGACAGCATGAGTGTCCTTTCATCAAGCATATGATGTATAGCCTGAGGCACTTGTAGTTAATGGTGTGTGAAGCTAATGCACTGCTCTTAAAAGTTTGTTCTAACCCTGACTAAAGAGCAGTTATCAGTGTTTTGATGAATGACTGGAGGTAACTGGGTTTCTGAGTAGGCTGAAATTATCTTTACAGGCCATGATTTGCATTTTGGAAGGGTGATAGATCAAAACGGGCCACTCATTTACAAATTAGTTTGACTTTTAAATCAAAAAAAGGTTAAGCTGAAAACAAGACCATGATGTGTTGGGTCTGGCCAACATTGCTCAGAAGTTGTCAGTAGTTTGTATTTAGGACTGGCTGGCATTTTTTCCCATTTTGAGTGATGATGACCCCATAGTCAGAGAATATATAGAGAATTATTCTTCTTTGTATTTGGTTTCTTGCATCTGATTTCTATTTTTATTGCTAGCTGTTCCCTAGCAAAGCATCAGGTTGGAGGCCACTGGGCTCATGTTGTGGTTCTTCAGGCACAAATGCCAATACAGTTTAACAAAGTGTACAACAGGCTTCAGTATAGATTAGTGAGCCAAATTCTACGTGTATAATGCTGTCTCCTGGAGACCCATAGTCTGGACCACTACCCAGTTGTCAATTAAAATTCCAGCGAGGCAGTGGACTCTTTTTCTTAGGACTGTGGCTGTAATATATTATTGTGTTTCTTTTTGAAGGTGATCTTTAAAATTAGAATAAGCTTTATCCTAAGTAGGTCTGAAGATTTTTAACCCAGAAGATATAAAACAAGTGATAATATATCTTAGTTTTTCTTATTCCATTACCACTTATTTTTATCGCAGACCGAATTTGCACAGAGACAATGTCAGTGAACGAAAATGGGATCAAAGAACAGTCAAATGGAAGGTAATCGGTGAGACCTCAAACCTATTTATCAGCTGTTTGCATTTTAAGCAGTTGTCTAGCACACTTTTGTTTCTCTCCTGTAATTGTTTCTGTAGGGTGACACTTAATTGAGCACAGCAAGACCATGGGGTAGGCTTGATCCCACTTCACCTCAGAGCTGGAGAAACTCAGCTAAAAGAGCGATCGCGAAAATTCGCCTCTCTCCCTTTTCAGAGCGACTCTTTACAGTTTGTCATTCATAGACCATCTTCCTTTCTGCTCATATTTCAGAGTCATACAAAGACAGAGCCGCTGCAAGGAGGAGGCTGGGGGGGACCATGGCCATGACTACCAGGTTGAGCCCTCTGCAGAGGCAGGGAGAGCTCCGTCCAGCCACCTCTACAAGGCCATCAAGGCTCTTGGCATTGTGTGGCATGGAAAAGCTCCAAATCCTACTTCACAGAGGCAAGCTAATAGCAAAAAATGGAAAAAAAACTTGGGGACAAAATGATCAAAACACCCTAGCCTACCAAAGGACGTAAACTTGAACACTGACCAATATCAGCAGGACTGGGCATGGCAGGAGCTGGTCCCTTTGTGAAAAAATGCGACCCTGAAGAAAATAAAACACTTACCTTGAAAATTACAGTTTCTGACAATAGTATGACTGTATGGGTTTGGAATTCATTTTTTTTGGTGTGATATAACACGTTGAGCCTGTTCTGTTGTGAGCCAAACCAAGGGTGGCTCTGCTGCCTCAGCGAGGCTTCACTGGTGAGTGAGACCTGGAGCCCAGCTCCCAGATGGCAGCATGCCTCGAGGAGCTGTGTCACCTGGCAGATAAACAGCCTGCCCACCCCATGTGCAGGATTATGCTACTCTGACCGTCAAGAGACTGAGAAACTACTGCGGAGTTACAGAAGACTGCAATGGGAAGAAGAAAGCCAGTGAGAGTTAGAGGCTGAAATGTAAAACTGAGGGTTTTTTTCTGCCTTTGTTTAGCCAATGTTATTAAAATAAACTGGCAGATTAACTCGTTCTTTCAGAGACACTTTTGAATAGTTAACAAAGACTTCAGACTCAGCAGAAAGCGTTTATCAACACCTTTATATGTGGTTGTTTGCCCAGTCTTTTGCTGGATTTCGTTGCTGCATTCCTTGCCATCACTCCGTAGTTTCACTGCAAGAAGCCACTGAATTGCTGCACGTGGAGGCCAAGGCAGCGCAAGGAATTTAGCAATACCTCTGCGGGGAATTTGGTCACCTAAAGCTCCTATGACAATTTGGTCACCTAAAGATCCCATGGGGTCTCCAGAAAGCAAGACGGTTTCCCTTGGCATCCCGGCTTGACCTGCTCCGGTCCTGGCTAACGGAAGCAGTCTGTCAGATGACAAATGTGGCAAAACATAGCCTTGTTTGCTCTGGGCTGTGTGCTCCCAGGACGGGATTATGTGGCTGTGGGAAACAGGTTCCTCCAGCTTTCCGGGCCATCTACGGGAGAACACGGAAGGGATGAGGAGTGTGATTTGTACCATGAGGTTGCTGGTTCAAATACCATCCCGGGTGGCCCGTAACTAAATATTATTACCTTCTGATTAGAGCTCTGTCTTTAATATCAGGTAGCCAGTGAACAAGGAACCTGTGGTTTTACCTTGACTCTTAGAAGGCAGATACCCACATCACAACAAGTCAGCCCTGCGCAGCTCGCCTGTTGTCATGGGAAGCCCCAGATGAGGTGTCTGGGCTGGAACGGAGCAGGGAGGCATTTGGGAAAGGAGCTAAGCGTAGTACTGGGGGAAGTCATTTGATATTGGGGTGCTTGAGCTTTGCCGTACTCTTTGCCATAGAAGACTTTACTTTGCATTTCTTTCTGCTTTCATGTACAATCAAGTCCCTTTAGCTACTTGCTTCTAATTAAGACAGGAAAGCAAACACAGTTGTAGCAAGACTGATTCATCACACAGTAAAGACAAAGCCTTCACCAGCACAAATTGTCATTGCTCTAGTGGCTTAGGCGGAGTGTCAGGCATCTGAAAGTCTTCCCCACAGTTTGGATGAATTAAACCCACAAGCCTGTTGCAGTCCACAATAACGATCAGCACGTGAGAAAACTGGCTTCGGTCTGTTGGCAGTGATGCTTGATTAAATTATTTGGAGCCAAAGTTCAAGGAATGGAGGTCAGTCACAGATGAGAACAAGTGCAATTCTTCTTCTCTGAGTGTTTTTTCATAGATGTAGCAGGGCCTCCCGCTGAGAAAAAACCTATCATATCTTAACCTGGATGATGAGATAGCACTGCAAAGAATAATTCCTGAAAAGACTTTCGCTTCTTTGCCTTGCCCTGTATAATCCTAGCTCCTTAGCAGGAATGCTGTGATCAGAGATCTACCGCCTTGAACCAAACGCTGAATAAATGGAGTTTAAAAGGCATACAAGGAAAATAGGAGTGTTCCCCCATAAAGTTAATCCATCATTTTACCTTTTAATTGGAGGCTGTTTCCTATATTCACCTTGCTTAAGAGACCACCTCCCAGAAGCTGAGCTGAAAAGCTGACCGCTTTCCTGAGTTGTGAACATCAAAGGCCACAGTGGAAGTTTCTGAGTATTTACTCATATGTTTCAAATTCATGCTGCAGACTAGAAGCTGCCAGGAGGAAAAAAAACTCCATAGAATCCAAACCTCTTAGTAGCTGGTTGCAGCAAAACCCACCGAGGTTTATTTTCATCCTGTCCCAAAATTTTCATTAGTCAGAGTCCCTAAAATCATTTTGTATGCTGGAGAGAAATATGATTGTATAAACATGGGAAGAAATCGTTCCCATGATAAGCAGAAAAATATGGGCTTTTATAAATGTTGACTTTTCTTTAGGTAGTCTATAATAAATTAGTGTTGATAACAAAAATAACTGAAATCCAGTACAAAGAGTAAGTGGGTGGTCTGGAAATTAAAGAAGAGCAATATGGATTGATTTAACTTTTCTGTGCAGGCTGTGACAGACTGAGAGTCTGAGAGACATTTTAGCTACACGACAGTTTGACTTTTTTACCTCTCTGATTATTCAGTATAGGATAGTAGCAGTGGCTGAGATATCTTTGAAAGCTTTGCTGCAGAGAAAGATCTGAGACATACCAATAAATTCGGTTTCCCAGTGCTTTTCACTATAGCAAACATATTGATGGAACTGGGCCAATTATAATAAAAAAGGAAGAGTACAGGAAGTTTTTGAAGACCTACTGAAGATTTCACAGGTGGAGGAAGATCTGACTATTGATTTCCATTTTGCATATTTAGTAGTTGACGCAAACTCACAAGAACTGCAACAGTACTAAAAGAAAAAGTGAAGTATGAATCACACAAAAATGAGTTAAAATTGGTTGCTTTGAAGTATCGATCTCAGTTAAACAAAACTGTGGAGAAAAAAGAAAGGGAAAAATACCTCCTTGCCTATGGCTGGGTACTTCCAAAGGGTAGGTCTTGCCAGGGATGGTAATGTTGCTGCTGCTGGGGGAAGGACACTGGGGAGACCCCCGGGGCCAGCAGAAGGGACCTGAGCATCTCCCACCTTCATCTGCTTGGACCCCTTCCACTGGCACTGGGGGCTGGTGTTTATTAAAGACAAAAGCAGCAATGTTCTCCTTCCCCAGAGAAATGCTCAGGGGAAAGCAACTTTGCTAAGAGATATACAAAGGTAACTCTCCCCTAACCTAGGAAAACTGGAATAACAATGATTGCATAATCTATCTATTCTTGCTTATATCTCATTGAGGAGCTGTCTGATCTCTTGGCTGTTCAACTTCACAGGGTAGGGAGTAGTAAGGAACAAAAAGTGATAGCATCCAGTTACTGCCTGTCCTAAAAAAAACAGTGCAAAAAAAATTATCTGGTAAAAAATACTGTTGTTTGAGTATGAACTATGAGGCTCTTTGATAAAATGGTTGATATACTATTCAATGACAGCTGTGGAAAATCAAATGTCTCTTTCCATATTCATTACTTATGCTGCTCATAGCCCATTATAAGTGTTATCCAAAGAAGACAAAGCAATTTAGTGAGTGATAGGTTCAGTACAGACTTTTCTTTGGTGGAGCTGGATCCATAAAGATAAGCTGAACCAAGAATTAGTCAGAGTCTGCTGATGCTAATGAACAGAGATGGTCTGTACATGAATAAACTCAAGGACGCCAGCCTGATTAGTCACATGAGGCAAATTTATAGGATCTGTCTGTATTTTGTAAGGAACCTTGGATTAGATGATATATGTTCTTTTTGATCTACAGTGCATTACGGACATGGACTGAACCGTACCAGATCTGAAGAATCCTGAGGGACATGTTTGGCTATTTGAACACAGGCCTTCATGCAAGTAGCACAGCTGGACTTGACACCTTGATTACAGATGAGACCAGAATCCAAAGCTACTGGACTTCCCCAGAGGTGAAGAGGAAATAGAAATCCCTCTCAGATTGTCAAGGTCAGGTTCATCTCAAAAAAGAAACACCGTGTATAATTTGCACATCACAGCAGATCACCAAACCACCAAGCAATTAAACAAGGTAGTGCATCTAGTGCTTAAAAGGCATCATTTATCGTCAGGTGTTGAAGGGCCAGCGCAAAGCTGGGGATATACCTGCAGGGGGGTACCTTACAATCCCATCAAGCATCTTCCACCTACATTCAGACATCAAAAGACTAAACACATTCTGCAGACACAGGAATGGCTGGACATGGCTCTACCTCCGAAAGTTTTTCCTCTGCTCCGACTACTTACTAAAAGACTCCCGTTTCCATACATTTGCAAAGCGCATGACCAGGGCTCTCCCCAGGGCATAGCTGCCCTTGATCAAACCTCCCACGACTAGAAAATATTTGCATGGAGGCCTGAGGGTAAGTGCGCCTTCCTCCAGGTGGATGGGGAGAGATGACTGGTGTGGTAAGTGAGGAACGCTGCCAGGTCCCTACAAGACATGTGGGCACAGAACATCTCATGGGCAGCGCTTGGTGGCAAGGCAAGATGTGACTTTGCCACTGCCTCCTGCTGGTCAGTCAGCCGGGCTGATGTGGTGAACGTCCCTTGCACCACTCTCATATTTTGCAAAGGTGAATGAACCAAGTTTTCTGTATTTACTGTGCCATATAGAGCAAACAAGAGACTCATCTATTCCATCTAAAGTCATCAGGAGTTAGCTCAGGAAGAAAACGCCGTGGGGATTCTCCCAGTATCCTTAATATCATCCATGGTATAAGAAAAACCTTGTGTAGCATCATAGGCATTGAAATTTAGTGCTTATTTTCACTTAATTGTACAAGGACACTGGGAACTGAATTAGTTGGACAAAAATGTAGACCTCGGAAAAAAGCAGGACAGTTACATAAATCCTTGGAACTTCAATAATAAAACCAAGTCAGAGTGTTAGGCAGATACCATCAGCTCCCTTTTAAGGAAGCTGAACAGACCAGATGAGATTTTTTAATCCCTTTATGATTTATTTGAATAATTAGCAAACACGTGAGCTCTACAATGTATGTAGGCTGTGTAAAAGACTAATGTGGAAATAGTCGGCCATGTTTACATACATCTGGAAATAATTATTGTGCACTTGGTGCCGATATTGTCGTAATTCCAACCTCCGTGACAGAAGAGGCATGGGAGCTCATTAGCATTTCCCCTTTGGAAAGGCAGGTTCAAAGCTTGCTTTCCAGCAGGAATGCAAAGAGGTTTGTTGTTTTCTCCTTATTTACCATGTGCTTGAGGAGTCCCAGAAATCTCATCAGTCTCTGCTGTTACAATCAGCGCTCTGTGACCATGGGTCCTGAGAACATCTCATTGTGGTATTTTGGGTGGTACATCCCCTCTCCTTTCTTGCATCTTTGCAGTTCAGCCTCGCAGCCCCTCCGTCTGTCACACCAGCGTGCTGGCACTGACCAGGAGGATTCTCTTAAGACTGGGGCAGTTTTCATCCTGGCTGAATCAGGGACCTGAGTGCTGTCATTCAGACTTTCCCAGCAAACTGCTGCCATTTATCCATGGGGAGCTAACGGGGGAGCGGTGGGAGTACCTGGGGAGAGTGTGTTGGTGGCTGACACTGACCCTGGGGCTCGGGTGACAGCACCTAGAGAAACTTGCACAGAAGATTCAACTTGGGTAGTGTGCAAACATCAGGGGAAAAAAGGGTGGCTGTATTTTGGCCAGGGCAGGTTGACTTCGGACCACTCCATGGCAGGCTATTTATGGATCAGATTAGTGATGAGACAAGAGGGCAGCGGGTCGCCTGTAACTTTTCCAATATTTCACGACAGCGAAAGATGATGCTGGCAGCAGATTTCAAAAATCGATAAGAACAGCACAGTTGACACAGTGGGAGCAGCATATGGTCTCCTTGTTACCCAGTCATTCAAGCCTTAAGTATATGCTTACGTGCAAACAGCACAATAAACGAGCGCTTTGTATTGATTAGGCAGTAGGTGGTTCAGAACAAGTTGGTTCGAAGGGTATGTTCTGTATTTCAGCTGCACTTGACATGACAAATCTTCCTCTTGTTTACAGATGCAGCGCTGGCAAGGGTACACTTTGAGCTTATTTACTTCCCTGAAGAAGCAAAAGCAGCTCTTGCGGAGGTTTCTTGATCCTGCTGCAATCCATCAAAAACAACAGATACGCCCGTGGTCTTTCAGGAAGAGACAGGAATGTTTTCCCCTTGAGGCGTCTGAAAGCTTGGTTCAAATTTTAAATGCGTGGAATACTAGTTCATGAAATAAAACAAAACACCAGGAAAGACACATGAAGAAATCAAGTGGCAGGGTCAGAAGAAAGATGAAAGCCAATGTATTGATTTCTTGATAACAAAATGATGGGTTTCACAGAAAGGATTAATTACTCTGAATGCATTCTTGGACAATAAAGGCTTGTCTTTAATCTCAGCTGCAAAATTAAGTTACGTATTCATAGGTTCCCCTCCCTCTACTCCCATAATAGTTGATTTTAGTCTGGATTTTTGTTTATCCTGTATTAGGGATGGAATCCAGCATTGAAATGTGGTTCCTGACCCAAATACAGTGCAGAACTGGACCATACTGGAACAGATGAGATGGCGATATTCTGGCCTCATATTCTGTGGTCAGGTTCTCTGTTACATGTGAAAAATGGGAACAGATCCTTCTGTGTGCTGCTTGCTAGTACACCACGTGGGAAGAGAGTGGTCATTTGATCATGTATGGGCAATCCCAAATGTCTGCTGCAAAATCCCCACGCTGGTCTCACTGCCCTTGGTAGTCCATTACATCAAATTTCACCTGGCCACACTCACAGAAAACTGCGTGTGCTAATAAATCAAGTCTTTCCTTTGTGAATGCTCATCTTCTGTGATTTCATTTCCCCATTTTGTTCATTCAGTTGTTCAGAACCAGGGAAAGAAAATGCCCTGGGCCAAAGAGAGTGGTTTTTGCATTGTGGAGTAATTTGACACTCATATGAGCCTAAGCCTTGTGTCCCACTCCTTCCCCTCCCATGATGTGTGCCAACCCTATATCAAAGTTCAAGCCTGCATTGCTCCAGACTGGAGAGAAGTCAGGTGAACGTAAGACAAGGTCCATTTCAGCAGAAACTGGATTGGAGGCTCTCCTCGGGGTGCACACCTGTATCCTTCCACCCCTGATGAGAACGGTAGAGTCTCAAGCAAACTTTGGTCCAGCCAGATGCATATTGGGAATATTAGGCTCAGGAAACCAGTCTTCGGTAAAACTCTTGAACCGCATACATCGTAGCTGCTTCCCTCTACTGACCCGTTCCTCCTAGGCAAAGTAACTTGCTAACATAGATTTACCACTGAAGTCTTAGAAGTGCAATCACTCTTGACTTTGTGAATGCCCAGGCAAGAAATCAGATGCAAGATCATATCTTACAAGTCTCATGAGGAGCGGCTGAGGGAGCTGGGGCTGTTCAGTCTGGAGAAGAGGAGGCTGAGGGGAGACCTTATCGCTCTCTACAACTACCTGGAAGGAGGGTGTGGTGAGGCGGGGGTTGGTCTCTTCTCCCAGGTAACCAGCGATAGGACGAGAGGAAATGACCTCCAGCTGCCTCAAGTCAGGGGAGGTTTAGATTGGATATTAGGGAAAATTTCTGTACTGAAAGAGTGGTCAGGCATTGGACCAGGCTGCCCAGGGAGGTGGTGGAGTCCACACCCCTGGAGGGGTTCAAAAACTGTGTGGATGTGGCACTTCAGGACATGATTTAGCAGGCAAGGGTGTGTTGGGTTGGCAGTTGGACTTGATGATCATGGAGGTCTTTTCCAACCTTAATGATTCTATGATTCTATGATCTTGGAAGTGGATTATCTGATTACTCTTGCTAAAATATGTGTGTGGCAAATATTTTCCTTCATGTGGCTGTGCTTCTCTGGCCAGACTTTTGCATACGGTGAAGCCTCAGTGGAGAGGCTAACAAGGGAGAAAACAACAGTTCTGTGCAAAAACGAGCATGGCAAGTGATCTGCAAGTGTGTGTAGGGCAAAGAGATCAACTGTTGTGCAGGAGGTAGAGTTGTGCAGAAGCAGGTAGGATACAGAAATGGAACTGTAGGACTTTTGGCCGATGGTTTCCTGAAAGGGGGCTCTGTAGCTTAGGTTACACTCCAAAGAGGCTACAGATAGGTGGCAAGGAAGGTGTTCTTACATCCAACAGGTCAGCAGAGCTTACGGTCTTCTGCTGCAACTGCCTCAGAACACGGCTGTGTGTATTTTCGGTGTGGACATAAGCATGACATGAACACGGACCTTTCAGGTATGTGCACAGGCAAGATTTAGGGCATCTTTTCCTTCTGAGGCCTGAACAGGCTTTTCAGCCCCCTCCTGTGGGGCCATGCTTCACCATATCCCCGGGGCTATTCTAAGTGCTGTAATTATGCACACGCAGTACAGAGGAGCAAATCATGTGAAACTCATTTTCAAGCTGTATCTGTCCCCAGGGTGCAGATTTCCCAGTTCCTGGCACAAACACACCTTTGGATAAATTTTCTGCACTGGTTTGTGGATAGGACCATAAATGGCAATTACGAAAGTCATTTGAAGCCTTTTTCTCACGAGCAAAGAATTAATTTACTAGGACTGTGGCTGGCCTGTGTGAGAACATCCCTGCTCGTCATTTAAGAGTAGCAGTTCATGTCAACTGTGTGGTTGTTTCTCTAGAGTTGGAAGAATTTGCGTTAAATGCTCCTTCATATGTATATGCACATGGACGGTGTTCATTTCTCTCCTTGAACAATTTCAGATGGAGAAGAAATGGCTGTTGAAGCTTTCTTTGCTGAAGTCTCAGTCTTTCCCTTTTAATTTTTAGATTGAGAAGAGCTGGTAACTGGGCCCTCTCCAATAAAAATAGCTCCTGGTAACATGCGTGAGATGAATTATTTGTTAATCTCCTGCAAGAACAAGGAGAACAAGGAGCACGTGATGGAGCTACAGAGAGAAGCGACACGAGGACCAGGATTTCACCACTAGAGAGTGTAATTCTGCTACCTAATTTGACCTCTTCTGCTCCCAGAGAAACTGATTCAAGGTGGGGAACACAGAAATACACAACAGCTTGAACAGCATTGCCTGAAGTGCTTTCTTTAGGTTTTTTATCAAAATGCACATCGAGGGGTTGCTGTATCCTTGGAAGATAAATGCATTGCTTCCTCTGTGCATTCTTTAGCACGAGTTTCAGGAGGCATTTTGCGAAGTAAGATGTGTGCAAATTGGAATAAGAGCTTACATCGAACTTCTCCTTGAGACAGATGGTTATGCATTCAAATTTAAATTTCAAGCGTTTTAATAAAAGAAGCCATCTGAAATATATTTAAATGTATTTTAAAATTTTGTTTTCAACTGAGTGTGTGCTATCATTGTGCATTTCCTTTGGGCTGATGTTGCAATTTTGACCTTAAAGATGTTCCTTTGAAAAATCTGCCTTTGCTTCTGCTGGTGTAGCTCCAAAGCTGCACCGCCGTAGTCACTGCTGTGCCGTGATATAATGATAAGCAGACTAGGCATCTCATGCTTAGAGAAATGGGGGAAATGAATCTCCCATGTCCATACAGTGTCACTTTACAGATGCCCATCTTTGTCATGAGGTTCACTTAGGGATTCTTCACTTGCCTGCTGCAGCTTGCCCATGGTGGCACCCTCATGTAGCTTTAGGTCTCTTTCAATGGTCGCATACTCCGTCCTGTCACATCTCACTTGTTGATGCCTGGGATTTCTCTGCCTTGCTGCAGCCTCACTCCTCTTTGCTGAATGGAGGGGTGAAGCCGCAGCTGGCAGCAAGAAGCAAGAAGCAAAGGGCATCTGCGGTGCCTGATGGAGGGCACGAGTTCTGGGGGAGCTCTGGAAGCCCAGGACATGAGCTTAGTCACAGCCCCGTGCTGGCAGAACAAATGAGGGTCTCGGGTCATCTCTTGTGGTCACTGGTAGACAATGTGAGGAGCCTGTGAAGTGCAGAGGTACAGCTGTTGGGGCTGTGAATGGGTGAGCAATGCAGCTTGGTGTTATGCTTGTGGGCATCCTTTGTAGCCCTTGTTCTACCCAACCTCCAGCTAAGCTGGAATCACCAGAAGGAACATTGAACCTGGGGGAGAATAAGGCTGTTTAGTACACTCTGGGAAGGTCCCATTAAGGGATTGTTAATGGCTCCTCTGTGTGAGCACAAGTGTGTATACAAAAAAATACATCCATCACTGGTACCTGGAATTTTACAGGTTTAGAAGCAGGCTGACTGGGCTGTGTATGCATAGTGTCTGTTCCTTGCCATTCATCTCCAATAAAGTCTGTTGGGCAAGAGTTTGTACAACTGGTTCCACCGAGCACTTAAATGCTGTCCTTGGGAACCCGGGAAGGGGTCATCATAGATGCTGAAACCTGGGCCAGACTGTGAATGTGGTTATGTCTGTAACAACATCCTTGGAAATATGTCTTAGTCCAGAAGCTAGTGAAATAAAGTCATTTCTAATGTACCCGCACTGGTTTTTGCTGAGTTTACTATAGGGTGAATTTGACCAAGTCTTTCTCTGTTGGAATTATAAAACTTTGCAGTGAATTGAGACGTAAGTGATCCAGAACATTCGTTGGTGCTTTAAAAGTTTTGCTCCCTTCTTCTTTCATAACAAAGCTGGTATAAACTTGGATCTCACATACAGTAAATGCAGCAATTAACTCAGTTATAGCATGTGCCAAAGGACATGCTGTTCCACGACTGACCATTAAAATAGCAAACCAATTATGCTCAATTCACGCAGCATTCAGGCAACACAAAGCATTTAAGAAAGAATGGATATTAAAAATGAGTTTTATATGGTTTCCATGGCGATCGTACTAAAAGCAATAACAATAGGCTTAAATATGTTTTCATTTAGAATATCTTTAAAAGAACTTGTTTGGTTCAGACACACTGTGTTTACTCTATAATTTGTCCCAAATCACCTATTATTATAAAATGTAGCTAAATTGACATGGCAGTATTGTTCAAACACTTCAACAGAGCACCAAAATAGTTCAAAGCTTGTTGCTCGATATTTTTATCCCAGCTGACATGAACATTAGAACGGGAAAAGGTTCCCAAAAGGCAGTAACAGTATGATTTAAAATCGGTGCCGCGGTTTTGCATTAGGCCATCTTCCAGAGTACATTTTGCTCTCGCTGTGTTATTACAGAATTCAGGAGCTTATCGAGAGACAGCTAAACTTTGTACAAACAAAGGCGATGCGTTGGCAGCTTCTCCAGAGCCCCACAGCGGATCAGTATTGGGAGTATTTACATAGTGGTAAGGGAATGGGGGGAATAATTGATATACAGAGCTGTGCCGTCAGCTCTTACTTCATCCTTCTTTTAAAAATAACACAGAGATTGCTTCATCTTGGAGTCCACCTGCAACAAACAGCGTTAAGGAAAGGTGCAGTAATGCAATGAATATAAAGCAAGGCACAAGGATTTCGGGGGGTTGTGCAATATGAGATTTGCAGGTTAGACATCACAGCCTTCAGAATTTTGCAACTATTTCGGGTACTTCTAGCTGACTGCAGGGTGAAAGCCCTGTGAAAGGCTTTAACAGCTGCTATACCAGCAGCTATACTTCCATTGAAGTGTAGTGATATTTTACTCTAGTGTCTGTTTTCTGAATTAGGACCAACATCTTGGTGCAGGTTGTACTTTGCAGCAAACTTGCCCTTATCTCCCTTTCTGGTGACCAAAGCTGACACCGTGTCTCTGAGGGGAGCTGCTGTCTCCACTGAGCTGGGAAGCAGCAAGAGTAAGTAATCTAATAAGAAGGGTAATTCTCTAAACCTGCAAATTGTCCCTTATTTCTGAATTGCTCTCTGGCAGGCCTAGTCCCCTCCATGGCAGGGGGAAGCAAGGGGTTAGCAAGTGTAGCTCTCTGAGCTCCCTCTTTGGTAAAAGGCTAGAAACAAGCTCACGCAAAGGAGAGCCAGGAGCACCTGAGGCTTGGTTTCCATGCTGGACGGCCCTGCAGAGGAGCCCATCTGACTCCCCTGGCTATGCGAGGTGCTGTGGAGATCAGTTTTACCACACCAAAAATAATGTTTATGGCTACCACCCCTCCGTCCACACGTGCTTCAAACCGTGTCCAGAGCTAAGTGTCTGGGCTAAGCTGAAGGGAGGAACAAGGTGACTCTGAAAAGCAATCTGGGGTGAGCACAGAGCAACCTGCTCTTGGCCTCTCAACTGAGGAACGAGGTGGGTTAAGGCTTTCTGAAGCTTTGCCTGTCACTAACAAGTGTGAGGCAGCAGCATGCCTATAAAACTCCTGTACACTTTTTAAAAGTCAGACAAGACCAAATTACGGTGTTCTTCTGTGCATTATAAATGCTGCAGCCACAGTTAGCTTCCAACACATGGATCAAGATGGAAGACATCTGGACTCTGAGGTAACCTTAGATGAAAATGTGGCTTTTGTGCTCGACTCAGCCTTCTTGGAACCTGCTCCTCCATAAATGTTTAATAACGCACAGAAAATGCAGATACCCGCCAGCTGGGATATAGATACATTTGTTCATGGGCAGCTACTAACTTTGAGAGTTTGAGACAACGCTAGCAAGACAATGGTGCTTGAACTGACAAATATTCGTAGATGTTTCTCCTTCCACTACTGGGAGGAGGTCTCCATTCCCACCCTACAGAGGTCAAGCAGCCAAATCAGACGATTTTTACCGAAATTTCTTTTCTTGATTTTTTTTAGCTTGGAAGAAAGAAGCAATGATCACACTGTGATTTCAAGCCCTTTGTAGTTCTCTGTAGCTCCCTGGCCTTGGCCACAGGCTCTGAGTAAAACACGGACATCCTGGCTCAGCTTTTCCAGGCAGTACATCTTTCGCTTTGACAAAGTCCACCACTCTTTTCACATCTAGGCTTGTCCCACGCTAAAAAAAAAGCTCATCAAGAAAACTGTCTGCTAAATGTCAGAGGATTGTGGTGACCAAAAGAAAGCCTATACTACTAACATTGGTTTATGTGAGGAGAGTCTGAGTAGTTAAAAACAACCTTGGTTTCTTTTCTAGGAGGAGAAAAAAGGAAACTTGTGATACTTCAAGCGCTGGTGTGTGTGTGGTCTTCACCTCAGGCAAGCTTACCTGAAAAGTCATTCCTACGTTCATAAGCTGTCTGCGGTTATTTTAACTTCTTCTGGGCTGTAATTCTAATATATCTTCTACCCAGGTATCGAAGAGTGCCAGACGGATGTGGGTACTCAAACAGCAAACATGGGTGATCTCCGACCACATAGCCAGTAACACTGATGCCAGTTCACATTCCCACATCCAGTATGGAAAACCTTTTCCTGGCATATACTCTTGTGCTGTAGAAAAAAACTGGCACAATTTTAATAGCCAACAGTGTTTTGCAATAAACTGTTAAATGCAAAGCAACTGTCCTAATTAAAACACAGGGAAAAAGGGGCTTTTAGAGTTTTGCATAGCACTGTAAGTACCCTGAAAGTCTTTGAATTAGGAGTTCCTTGGAAATTACATGCTGTCTAATTACAAACAGCAGAACAGCTGATAATGATATGCCCTTGTTTTCTTACCATCTCCATAACTACATGATAATAGGGCCTTGTGCTTTGGTTGGCTCTGACTGCTTCAAATAAAGCAAAAACAGGTGCCTAGAAGTTTTGTTTTTCTCTCCTTTATACAGATTTTTATTACTGGATAGCATCTCGGTGTTGTGTTTTGTTCGTCAATGCTGAAAGTGAACAGCAAATAGACGAAGGTAACAAGGCAAAAGGAAAAAGTACATTTTTGTTGCTTTCACCATCTTTTAGAAATACTTTAAGTTTTACACTGAAAAATACTATTGCTATCCCTTTCTGTTTTACTCACTCTTGTGCCGAGGGGAGAGTGCAGGTTAGACTCTGGATTAGACTTGTGAATCACAGAATCATTAAGGTTGGAAAAGACCTTGAAGATCATCAAGTTCAACCATCACCCCAACACCCCCACGCCTGCTAAACCATGTTCTGAAGTGCCACATCTACACGGTTTTTGAACCCCTCCAGGGATGGGGACTCCACCACCTCCCTGGGCAGCCTGTTCCAGTGCCTGACCACTCTTTCAGTAAAGACATTTTTCCTAATATCCAATCAGAACCTCCCCTGATGCAGCTTGAGGCCGTTTCCTCTCGTCCTATTGAGTTTCTGATTTTTCCAAGCAGCCATTGCTGTGATTCACAGGTGATATGGGGAGAACCACTGACCTGATACTTGGCCAGCCATGCTGGTGAGGCTGCGACCGCACCCACCACTGCGCAGATGTGCTTTGGGCCCTGGGAACGCTCAGTTTAACCTGCCATAGGCAAGGAAAGAGCCAGAAGCTTGTTGAGTACCAGAGGCATGAACCACTGCCAGTCCTGTTTCTCCTGAAAAGTTCTTGCAAGTTAAATAAGCAAACTGGCTGGTATAGAAGGGGAAGAAATGGGCTCTTGGAGCCCGAGGCTGCCTGCTGTTTTGTTTGGCCACTTCCCTAGATTTTCATTCCAGGTAGCCAGTACAGAAGAGGCAATACCGTGATACGCAGAAAATAAGTTTATTTACCTTCCGTAAAGTAGCCAGGTTCGATAAGACCAGATCAGTTTTAACCAGTGGAGAATTTTACACATTTCCTCTCACTGATGCCGTGACCAGCCCTCCAGAGCACTGCATGGCACCGCGTTACGACTTTTTTTCAACACAGAGCACTGGTTGCTTTCAGAATGCTGCTGCGTTTTGTCAAAGCAATGAGGTGAGTTCTTGTTTATGAAAAGACTTCTTTCTACAACTAGAGGAAACTTTCAGAAAGCAATAGCTGAAGCACAGTGCCTTTAATGCCCCTGTAATTTTTTAAGACGAGTATACGTTAGTGTCAACAACTTTTATAGCCAAGCCACCAGACAAAACATGGCATGCAAATGCAATAAAGCCTTTAAGGACACGGGCATAAATGTAAGCTTTGAAGGTTATAGACTTTTTGATGGTCTATTTTTAAGAAAAATCCCCTTCATTACAACTGTATCCCTACTAATATTCTCCATCAGGTAGATTACTTTTGTAGATTAATCAGACATATATGTGCTAAAAATATTGACGCCTTTGATAACAAAGCAAGAATCAATGAATCTGAAGTCAGGGATAGTTTCATTTCTATTAGAGTCTCAGCATGATGCAAGATGAGTTTGCTTCTACTGATTAGCACATCTGAGTCTGAAATCTCGGTGATTTTTGTGAGGGAAGGATTTATCGTTTTAATAATCACACTAGGTATTTAGTCTTCCTACATCTCCAGGCGAATTTCAGAGAAAATAATGGTGAGATGGGTGGCTGCCTGATGCTGCAGCAGATGTGATTATTTTTCTAGTTATTTTTCAAGTGGTACATCGTGGTATTAAACTTGCTAAACACCCTTGAGAACAGGAGACAGGGCAAAACGGCTTGTAGAACCACTTGTACTTTCAAGTGGCATTGTCAAAATTTCCAGCCATAGAACTCCCTGAAAATGATAAAATATTGTTGGAAAATTGTCTTCGCAATTCTACAGACCTTCAGATAATACGAAGTATCACCTTCCTGCTGCAGTAGTAGCTTATAGCACTTGAGAACTTGTCCCCTGTGTCTTAAACCAAACCACCAGACTTCTCCAGCAGTTCAAGGAACTTGCTGGGTAGAGGTGGAATCTGGAGCAGTGGTCCCAACATGAAGAGTCCTTGTCAAATTCAAGATTTTTGTGTGTGCTCACTTACTGCAAAACCTGAAATCACTTAATGTTTCTCATCTGGGTTCTTTCTCTTCTTTCTGACTAACAATGCCACCATCTAATTATTGCTGACGAGCGATCCCTCGAGAGCAGGCTGACATCTGTGTCACATACTGACTGCTCTGTTAGGAGCCTGCTGTTGTCTGCGGTCGGCGCCTGATCAGATTTCACGTGCCTCGAAAGCCAGACAACCTGCGATAGGATACCTTCAGGCAGTCAAATCACAATAAATATTTAAACATTGAATTTGATATCATCCATTAGGTCTATTAAAGAATCTCACTTCTCGCTGCCAGAGCTAACCACACAGCTTACAATTTGTATGACTTTTAAAATGACTTTTGCTGCTTCTTATGCACTCCATGAAGAAGTTTCCATGGCAGTTTCCAAGGCTTCTACAGTACTGCCAGCAGTTTCTGTGAAAGTTTCTAATGCCATTTCCTACTGGAGACAATGACACTTAAATTAGTTTCGTACTGTATGGGAGAAGGGAAATAAAAATTTACGGTAGAGAAATCCATGCACAAAACTGGATGAAGCAAATCAACACTTTTCTTAATTTGTAAAAATTTAATTAAGTAAAATTTGAGTTCATGAACCATGAATTTGATTTCTTCAATATTTTCTATCAAGGCCTCTTTGGTCTCGTACCTTATCACCGAGAACACCAGGAGAGAGGCAAGCAGCACATTGACAGTTCTTGCAGTGAACTCCAGCACAAATTGTATTTTACTTTCCTAGGAGGATTGGCACCGCTCTAATACTAATGAAAGCCCTCTGCATTGTGGATTTCTTTTCCCTTTAAAATATTTAGAGTTTATCTTGAGAGAAATGTTTTTGGTACTTCTCGGATCACTAATTTCTTTCTGTGGCTTTCATCAGAAAGAAAACTTCGCTCCTGCTTTGTCTGACTTCATAATCTTCTAGTCATATTTATTGATTCAAGGAAAAAGTTTGCTTTATGCTCATCCTGTTGTCTGTCTTCAAAGGCTGTTCTCTTCTAAGTCTTTCTAAGAAACTTTTATAGTTTTTACCCACATGTTGTTCTTAAATTTAGTATCTCCTCTAACTCAATGTCCTGAGAAAGTATTCCACCTCAGAAATCATTAATCTTTTTTTTATTCTGTTGTTATTCATGCCATTTTCACTGTGTGGTTTCAATAGGAGGGTAGTTTAAGTAAGAAAGCAGAGACAAATACCGCAACACTGTAATTTGTGCTGGACTTGCCATAGCTGACTGGTGTGGCATTGTGATAACTTTGAAGTACCTTTGATGCTGAAATTAAGAAACACTGCTTTCACAGGACATTCACACAGAACATTTGTATACAAAATGATGCTATATCAGAAAGTGTGGCATTATACAACAATAGCAAAAAAAAAGAGGAGAAATTATATTTAGGAAAACAGAAACAGTGAGTTCGTTTTTTTTAGGATGAGAAAAAAATGGTACATTTTGTTTTTTTTTAAAAAGCATTTGTCTGAAGAAAAGCAGTTTTATGATTGATTTCAAAAAGGAGGGCAGTATTGCTCATCTATTTATCGCTGTCACGGTTCTCACTTCATGGTAACTTCTAACCTGAAGCTAACTGCAGCTGGTGATGTAACTTCTTAGAGCACGTGTAGGAGGAGAGAGGTGTGACAGGAGGGTACGAAAGTGATGACAGAGGGTATAAGCTTCCGCCAGTAAAAATAACCTACTGCTTCATCCACGTGGCCTGGCTGTAGGAACCACTTTGGGACGAGCTCTGAGGTGACTTTGCCAGCAGATCCGGGAGGAAGCAAAGTGTAGCTACTGTTTAGCATACGCCCAAGCGACACTGCCCTGCTGTGGGGAGGGTGGACCTTGCCAGTTTCTCTTGAGTTGTGCTTGAAAGGGCAGTTGCATCCGTTCCCAGAGAGCTTTGACACTGGATGTGTGTGGCTGAGTAGCCTCAGAGTAAAAAGAACTCCAGCTGCCCGCAGAACACAACAGAAGTGGTGGCTACCAACTCCTACGAGCAACATGGGCTTCAGTGTGCGCTTGGGATTGCTCTAGATGGTACCTTGGGGGACAGTCTTCAAGTCTTCATGGCAAGCTGCTCTCCCTGCCCTGCAGAGTAACTTCTGTGAGAGCAGGAGTCCTTCCCTACAAATCGTTTTGGAGGGTTGCTTCCATGTCTGTGCTTCCAGCTGAAATCAGCGCAAGTCTTTGCCTCATCGTTTGGTAAACAGCTTTGTTTTTTTCCCTCCAGCTAATAGAGACTTGATGGATTTTTCCTCCCAAAGGAAAGATGTCTGTGGTTTCTCACTTACACAAAGCTGAGGGTGATAAACAGAAAGAAACAGAGCACTGACACACTTATTCAGGAGGAAGAAAGATCCTTCAACTATATAAAACCTACCATTGAAATCAGATATTTGAAGTATAGGTCAAGCTTGAGGCCTTCTGAAGTTGACTTTTCAAAGGTAAGCAGAATCTTTTGGACACAGGTTAGGGATAAGGTAGTAAGGTCAAGGCGGGACAGAGAAATATCTTTGCTCAATACAGTTGCTACCAGGAAACAAAGTGAACCAGGTTCCTTGCTTCTTCAGGAATTTGTCTCTGTCCCCTTTAATGTGACCTTTTGCAGCTTTGTCGCCTCCCACCTGCATCTCCAGCTCCACTATCCTGTCTGCAAGCCTCCCACCTTCCCCATCTGGGCTCTCCTTTTCTCCTCAGACTGCCCCAGTGCTTGCCACACACCTAAGGAATCAGTGCAGTGCATTATCTGCTCCTCTCCTCACTCTCTAACACTGCTCTGGAGATGCTCTCTCCTCCTCATCCGTATTCTTGTGCGTGTTCTGGACCAGTCCAGCACACGTCTAGGGAAAAAATCTCCTTCTCTTGATGCCAGAACTGGAATGTTGCTTTCTTAGAAAAATACAAGTCTTATTAAAAACTTCTGATGTGATTCAAAGCTTTATGAAGTATAAAAAATTTCAAGATAGCTGATCCTACTTATACCACTCCAAGAGTGAACAGTGAAGTAGATTCAGTATATTTTGTATCATCTTGTCTTCCTCCAATTATTAATAACTCTAAACCACTGTTCACAGGAGTAATTCTGTCTTGGCTGCATTACTGTGCATCATGATAAAGATTTCCTTTTTTTTCTTGTTTGGTTTTTTTTTTTTTTAATATTTGGTTTTGCCCGAACTTTTCTAGACTTTGGGTGTTGCTCTGCTTTTCCTTCTCCGAGTAATGTGACTGTGGCTTTTCTTCACTTTTGAAGCTCTTCTGCTAGTGCCCTGCTTCATGATCTGAACAAAAACGACCTTTGAGGAGGCAAACAATCTTACAGCCTTTGCTTGGTAAAGAACTGACTGAAAAGCAGTATCCCACTTCCTCTGAAAATGTCTGGGTATTTTCCCCTTCTAAGCTTCTGCCAAAAGAAGGAAAGACTTCTTACGTTGCTAGCACTTTCCAGTTTCTCAATGTGTCTGTGCTGTTTGCTGCTGCCACATCTAGTCCGAAGTAACTACCTTTGCTGAGGGATTTCATATTATACAATAAAGAGCGCAAATACATTAATAGCCTCAAGCACATTGAAACGGTGGAAAAGCACAGAAGGAAATAATTACTGCTTTATTCGTGTTATTAGGTTAGACCGACACAGCCCCTTTCAGCACGCCATCTGTCTTCGATTAAATTGGAAAGGTTTCTTATGAAATGATGCATTTTCAAGGGGCTCACAGCCGCAGAACCAAGCAAATCTTTTAACATCTGTTCAGTCCAAAGAGATCTGGGCCTAGGGCACCTTTGAATGAATATTCTTGAAATGGTGCTTTACTTCAGGTATTACCCTTCCGTGGTCTCGGAGGCGAACAGCACTGTCACTGGTGAGCAGCACACTTGGTCTCTTGGAAAGGTCAGGAGGGAGGCTAATGTGAGCCTGGACAGCTGCCTGGAGAAATGGCCTTTTAAAACAAGGCCAGAATGGATTGTGCATCACTTTTTGTACTTTTGTTATTCTGAATTTACCAAGGGGTTTGTCAAACAGGACAGTGAGAGGAACGGCTGATGGAGACAATGGGTTTGTGTGACCTGAGAAGGCCTGTTGTTCGAATATCTCCGGGCTTTTTACCTTCCCAAGTCCATTCCAAGTTTTCAAATCTATATGATGTGAGAGCTTGAAATTTTTATAGCTATAAGAAGACTACGACTATGCACAGGGAAGGGCATTACATGATCACCGACACTGCTTAATCACAGGTCTTGCTTTGCCACCAGGCAGTGACAAACAGGATTAAGAACCATAGCGTATGTTCAGTCAGTGATGAATGTATTTCAGACTACAACTGTTTTGTTCTTGTCAGGTTTCCGCTGTGTTGGTTCACTGAAGAGAATGATGAGTTTACTCTTACTTGAGCATTCATCTCCAATGTGCTGGTGTTCAGTAATCTCTTTGTGTGAAGCACAGGAAATGACTGGGTGCCAGATAAAAGGACCAAATATTTATATAGCTGTCCAGAAAGGTCATGGCATTGTGTACAGGGATAAGGATAATCCATCCGTGATCAACTGTCTTATTTAAAAGGCAAACAAAAATGGCTACCTCCAGAGGTGATTAATATGTCTGTGTAACAAGATCGTGCATGCGTGGTTGCTCCAGAACTAGGACTCAACAAAGCCACTGCCGCTGTGTCATGCATTTACACACAGACAATTAATCCAGCAGGTCCAGCACGTGTCCTAATTGACAGGTATGCCCAGATCCATATTCTGTACATTCCCCTTATTTCTGCTTTCCAAGGGATATGTCTTGGCGTTGGACTGTCATCCTTGGGGCAGCACAACTCAATTTGTGCTACAATGTTAAGAAGCTGTAAGTTGGCCAGTACATCACATTCTTCTACCGTAGAGGTCTGGTCTTTGATCTGATGTAAAAAGAGGGGAAAAGGCTCATTCTTGCAAGGCATGATCAACTTGTATGTGAGCAGTCCTGTTAAAACCAGTAGACCTACTTGGAGAGCAAAGATAAGCACATGCAGTAGGGTTTGCAGAATCCGATACTGCCTTTCAAGCACCTATTAAATGTAAGGACCCAGTTTCTCTGTCAGAAGTGTTTCCCATATCTCCAGGTAAAAGAGGTGGAAGGTCGTCTTACCTCTTGTTCTGCAGCTGCAAGTCTAAAGTTAGTTTTGGGTCTAAGTCGTCCTGCAAAAATAGTCCCAGACGTGAAGATCTCAGGGCTGCCATGCTCTGAGGTCACCTGAGTCTTTCACTCCCACAGCTTCAGTTGCTCTCCCTGACAGCCTGAAAGGTTGAGTGTCACTGGCCTTTGAGCAGTCTTTCTGATAGGATATGAGCCCATAGACAGCCTGACTGGGCAAACTGGAACACCAGCTGGCAGACTAGACCCCTCGCAGTAGTAATACAAATTAAATACAGTGTCATAGGTACACTCCCATCAGATGCATTGGCTCCAGCAGGCCACGCTATCCAGTGATGTGTGCTGGCAGAGTTCCCACATTTCTAGCAAACCCTGCTTCCCTCTGGTCCTGGGTTGTGACTGAAGACGATAGATGACATTTCATGCAGAGCTGTGATCAGCTAGAAAGTAAAAGATCTAAATAAACAACACACAACCAGTCCAGTCCCTGGAAAGTGAAAATGCAGTGATAAATGATACTTGGGCATTGGCTGTCACTCATTCTGATTGCTGTCAGTGGATCATGTTACTCGACTTAAATGGACACCGAGAGGGACCATTAAAATTTAACTGTCCTTAATTGAATCACCCTACCACATGTAAAACAGCCCTCCTGCACATGAATTTTCTGAGCGTGTTTTTCTGGTGTATGTTTCTGTATTTCTTTTTCCTTGTTCATTGACAATGAAAAGAGAATAAATGGATTACTCAAACAGTTCCTGTCAACACCCCAAAGTAATGCATTCACCATCACCCCTTTAATTAGTAGGCACATAAACACAAATAGGCGAAGTACAATCTTTGTCCATACGTCCTGTTGTATACCGGGCTTGATCTTGAACTTTGAAATTCTGGAGCACAGAACTAGAGGGAAAATCATCTTGGATCTTGTGTTTCCATCTCCTGGTAGCACTTCTTATCCAGCTGGTGTTTAATCAGGTCTTACTTTCCTGATCCCATAATGAAGAAAGTGTTCAATTTCAAGGATAATTTCAATAAAAATGTACAAATGATGTTAAGGTTCCTGTGCAGAGCAGCGGTTCTGAACACAGGAGAGGTGATAAGTTCATTAGACTGGCAGAGAGAAAAATCCAGAGCAGGTTGCAAAGTGTCAAGGATTGTCCTGAAGATGATTACTCCAAGCAGCAAAATGAAAGATGAAGATCAGTTAAAAGTGGATTTTGAAGGGGAAACCAAACCACAACACCCCTGCTGCAACAACTTTTTTATGTTTCAGCCTGTGTTTTGTGGCTTGCCACAAGTGAGGTATAAGAAACTGGGTAAGACTGAATAAGCAGAGGATGCTTCTCACTTCAGCACATAGAAGATGTGGCCCAGACAACGGCTGGACAGAGTAGGTGTTTTAGATCCAAATCAAATGCATGGTGCAGTAAGAATCAGCACATATCTAAAGCCATTAATGAATTTGAGATGTAATGCAGAAGATGCAGTAATCAACGTGTTTTTTTCAGAGGGAGACAGATGAGTGTTTAAAAACAGGCCTAATATTTGGCAGCTTTGGCTGGAAGAGAAGTAATGAGGCAAGAAGACACGGTGTGTATGATACATGATGCCTTTTTACAGTGCACCTTGTAACCCTGCTAATTGGTTCTCCTCATTATCAAACACTTCACACAGCCCTGACCAGGCATCTGGAAGCAGTTCGTGAAGAGCTAAGCAACACGATGTGGACTGTGGTTCCTGGTGTACAAAGCAGGATGATTTCAAGGATCTTCAGGGGAGAAGAAGCTGAAAGGACAAACAAGTCCCTATTTGAGCTATGTTAGGTGTGGCATGTTCGTTTTTATTCACCAAAGCCTGGAGTACGTTTTGATGCACCCAAACCATAGGACTAGGAACATTGTGCTTGGTCTCTGAGGAAACAGGTCGTCTCAGCCTGAATCCCCTGCCTGATGGGGAAACAGCATCTTCCCAACCAGGGAGAGCAAACTGCAAACTTCTTACTCCACGCTACAATCACTAGCTATAACTAGGAAGTTACTGTGTTCATAGATGTAATGCTAAACAGATATTTGTCACTCCTGAGACATTCATATTCCATCAAAATTGTAAAGAAAAGATCCTCAGTGCTTGATGCAAACGTTTTTCACCTGGACTGGGAAGCTGGCAAGGACTTGTCTTCTGCGAGTACGAGGGAAAGGGCAGGAGACAACAGTGACCCTTCCAGCCTGCTGTGTCTGGCGTTAGGTGCAGAGAGATACACGGCACTGTGAATCCAGTGTGTGAGCCTGGAGAACCCTGGAGACCAGGGTCCAAAGGTATGAGCTGCATGAAGCTTTTCTCTGCCTTTTTTTTTTTTCCCATGAATGAAGGATAGGAGTCTAATGACAAAGCACCAGGACAAAATGGATAATCATGATGACGCTGAAAGCTGTTAAACATCTCCAGCCACTGTCTGAAGGAACCGATGGTAGACTGTGCAACTCTGATAAAAGAGGCAGTTCATGATAAGACTAAGAGTGGTACCTGAGGCCACTTGCGGCAGAAAGTGCATTCCTCCAAATAAAAAAGCTTGATACACTCTGTCTGACCTCAGCCTGCCATCAGTCACAGGCACTTTTGTGACAGAACACACTGTTGGTGGCGGTTTGAAAATTTGAAGAATGATTGAAGATCTAAAAATAGTCAACTGGAAATAAGTGTGTCGCAGCACATGGACCAGGGCTTAGCACTGAAATTGCTCCAGGTGTACCATAATATGCTGTATATGGGGTTCACTAATCTACACTGTTAATTAACTGTTGCTTGCTTGCCCTCGTGGAGCAGAAGTTGGTGTGAAATCCCAGCGCCCGATTTGGGCTCTTCTTGACGAACACCTCCCACCCCAGCTGCATTGCCCCTGCAGGTGGTCCCTGGAAAAGGACGGTTTCTTGGTCAATGCAGAGGGAACAGCCACTGCCAAACTGTCAGCAGCCACATTGCTCTCTGCCTGCTTCCTCAGCTGCATCGTGTGCTCGTTGACTCATGCTAAAATTTGCATTATTCACTATGCTCTTACTTTCCCTATTTGCAGATACTTAATAAGAGGTTTTCTTTCCCTGGCTGCCATCTCCCCAGCGTAACCCGGGCTAGGAAGGAAAATGACTTCAGTGAAAAAAAAAAAAGACAGTAGGTAAAAGTGAGGTCTCAAGGAAGACCTCACAACCCAGTGATGGCAAAAACGCAACAGACCTTGTCCCAGCGAAGCGTTACCGGTGCAGTGCGCTGCTGACGGGAGGAGGGTGGAAGAGACTCGCATCCCAGTATTGAGGAGTCTTGGTTAGAAAGCGCTGCAGTTTGCGCAGGGTTCACTGAGCAGGAGAGGGAATATTGTGTTGCTTTTTTGTGAACATGGAATGGCTGCTTAGGCTTGAGCAAAGTTTAAGGCTTAAGCTCATAGTCGTCAAAATTGAAGTTCCTAAAGTTCCGTTGGCTTTGATTACCCAGGTATTCAAAATCTGGCCTGTAGTTAAAAGCCAGAGGTTGACTACTACAGACTGGTTTATTTAAATTTTCTCATTCTACAGTTTATAATACTTTTACGTGATAACAATTCAAAAAAACTCTAATAAAAATCTTTAGAATAAAATTATAATAATAGAATTAGAGGAAAATATGTCTTATAGCCAAACACTTTCTTTTAATGACAATGCACTACAAAGCCACTTTTAAAAACCACAGGAATTCTTTAGTGTCTAAAATAACCACCTGGAAACATCGTGATAGTGTAGCATTGATTGGGAACAAAGGACAAAGTGGAATGTCTTTTATTCTAAAAATATTCAGACACAAACCAGAATTGTCAGGTTTTGTGATGAGATTAATCCCCACGCATCACTAATCAGGCAGCAGGAATTAAACCTGTTACTTGACAGGGCAAGTTCTGTGAAGAGCTGTATTTACAAAAGTTTGGTGTCCACACCTCAGACTCCCTGTGGTGTCTTTAAGGAAGAAAGGAATGGAGACTCTTGCTCTACTCGCTCTACACAGGCTCCTTTCAGAAAAGTCAAATGGACTTGGCTGTCAAAAAACCCAGGCAAGAGCCACCTGCCAAACTTTAAAAAAAGATGAGTCAAGAACTGGAGCAGCAAGCTTAGAATCTTGAAATCCTCCTTAGGTCAACACTTGTTCTGTAAAAGCTATCCTTGTCGATGTCCTTGGCTCCAAACAGTGCTTCACGGGGACCTACTCACCAGAGCACATAGTCAGCACCCTTTTTGCAGTGGAACAGAAAATTTGTAGCACTGTGTTTATTGAATAGAAAATGCTGCTTCATAATTAGCATTTTTTTATGGATGCTTGTTTGTTTGTGCAAAATATCACTCTAAAAGACATCAGTGAGGTATTCCAATAATGGTGAAATGTTCCCACTTCCATTTCCCAAATGTAACTCTTCTGTCTACCGTTTAGAATTTACTTTCTTTCTAATAGGTAAATGTTTAAAAATTTTAATAAGGTCAAAAAGCTGTCATTTACATAAATATTAATCATTTTACTCAGTCCAAAACAAATTAGTTATAATACTTTCAATATCTGGCAAACATATTTTATTTCAAACTTTGATTCACAACAAAAATGAGCTTGAAATGTCAAAACCTCCTTGAGATACACAAGTTCTGAAATTCAATCAGTTCTAGCTATTTGGAAATTCTGGGCTAATGTCCCATTAGATGTCATGCTGTACCTACTGGAGGCACATCAGGAGGAACTGGAGAGGAGAAGGTCACCTGGAAGACCACCGTGGCCAGCGAGATCCTGAGCTGGCCGTGACTGCAATGGCTCCTGGTAACCCAGTCGGTTGGTGAACCGTGCTGAGAGGTAGGACTTTTCACTCATTCAGATTTTATCACCCACAGTAACACCTGGATATGGTGCTACACTGTCCTTGTCCTGGTGAGAGCCACCCCTGTGAGGCACAGAGGTTCCCAAAGCAGAGAGAACCAGAACGAGTGCTGACATGTGGAGTTGGGAGCCTGTCTGGGTTCCTGCTGCCAGGGGTTGTCCCAGGCTCCAGCCTGAGACCACACAGAGGGAAGAACAGCCTTGGTGGAGAAATGGGGCTCTCCGTAGCCATCAGAGCTGGCAGACCCTTCTGTGGTTGGCAGGTGTGTAAGTTGCTCACTGCTCACATTTTAAAACTGAAGAAGGCCGAGTGCTTACAAAACCTATAAAGGAGGAAAGCATTAATGGGAACAACACTTGGAAGATGGTCAATCCTTTTTTAGCCCAAGAAAGCTTGTTATCTGCAGGACCTGTAACTTGGCTTCCTGGACATGTCTTAGTTAGAAATACCTCGGTCTCAGCTATGCTGGCCTGGGAAGTGCCTCGTAGCCACCCTGTAGGTTTTCTGGTGGCTTTGGATCATGTAAGTCAGGAGCAGCTGGTTTTGTGCCATATCTCGCTGCAATGCTGAACTTGATGAAACTCTGAACACCAACACGTTGTCTGCTTCCAATTCAGGCTGATCTTCAAGCTCTGGCTTTGAAATGCCATCCTGGAAGAAGGCAAGAACAAACACCAGAGAGTTTCTTGAGAATCTTTTAATCTCTTTTCATTCCTCAGTTCGCCTGCTCCTCCCTTCCCACTCGAAACCATAATTGCTTGGGTTTTTTTTCTTTTTAACTAAAAACAAGCTATGAGAAAAGCAGGTATTATCCTTCTCCAACAGCTGTACGCGATTTACAGCACATACCGCGTGTGCTGTTTTCATTTTCATCACTTGTCCCACTCAGAGCAAACTTGGCTGCCTGCAGCCGTGATCCTAAGAAACTACACAGCGCAGAAGCACCGGCCGTCTTGCACACTTGAGTCAGGCCAGGCTAGGACCTCGCTCTCTCATCACGGCTCGTTTGTGCTGAGGAAATGTTAGCTCCGCGGCTGGCAGAGAGTAGCGGAGCTCTGTTGACTGCTCAAGGCCTCCTGCTTATGGAAGTAACCGCTATTTGTCTTATTTTAACTTGAGTGGATGCTCAGTGGCTGCGGATCAGCACATTTCCAGTGGAAAGCAACCAGAATGCTTAGCATCGCCCCTGGATTTGCACTGAATTATTGCTGGGATTTGCTGGCCCCAGCTCCTCAAGCTGTGCAGACCTGGGTCAGGGCTTTGTGACTGTTGAAGTGCTCCGTGCCCCGGGATAGCACTGTCACGTCACCTGGGGAACCTTTCCTCGTTTCGTTCCCCAGCTCTACCTTTTCATGGTGTTTACCTAACCGGGCTGACCTGCAGTCATTCCAGTCACAGTCAGAAGGTATTGGTGTGTCAGGGTCTAATCAGCTGGGGACTCCTGCTAACCCATTACCTATTTGGGATGTAGAAACAGAAGACTGTCTTTTGCTCACCCTAAGGCCTCAGTACTGCAATGCTTTATTTTATGAGGCTAATAAATTAAAACTTTCTTTCCATGTTCTGTGGAAAGAAAAGAAGTTGTTATTATGTTTGCAAAATCACATTAAACAGAAAGCAATGGCAACCGGGGTATTGCTGGCATTGCTTAATGAAAACCAGAGTGTTGCAGTGGAAAACACGCTGCGAAGGACAGCTTCAATTAGAGGAAAGACGAGATTAAAGACCTCTCCTTTATACAACCTAGGGAAGGAATGTGAAAGAATGGGTTTGAAGAAGGGTCTAATTGAAGGATAAAATGGAAATTGTAAATGGCTTACGATAAGATCTGTAAGCAGAGACAGGGCAGCCAGTATTGCTAGGAATATGTGTAGAAGTTCATAAAACCCTCAAAAGCCAAATCAGTCTGGAACAGGCAGACACAGAGGAAATATCCCAGGAATGGTGAGCGTGTAGAAATCCTATTGGACAAGGACAGAAGGTTTGAAAGGGAAGAATGTAAATAATTTGAAAACCAATCTTGTATTTTTCACATTAAAAAAAAAATGCACTGAAATGGGAGGAGAGTCAGGAAGATCAAAGTCTTTTTCTGGAGGAGGAATGAATGAAATTTGGTGACAATTATGCTCTGAAGATATCCCTGTAATCACAGAAAATTTGACTTCTTGGTAGGGAAAATCTGTGTGGTTTGGAAAGGTAATATCTGTTCAACTTGAAACTACTACAACCACATGTCATTCTTCTTCTTAACAAATTGTATAAAAGAGCTTTGACTTAGACAAGTATGTTTTTAATTAATCTAAATAGTTAATTCAACCAGGCTAAGAACAAGGTCGGGGGGGAGGAAAGCAGGGTGAAGGAAATTATTTCAGCTCCAAAGAATGTTCAACTGCCTTAACAACAGCAAAAGAAACAGGACACCAGAAAGAGGAGGTTTTAGAATCACAGAATCATAGAATGGTTTGGGTTGGAAAGGACCTTAGAGATCATCTGGTTCCAACCCCCCTACCATGAGCAGGGACATCTTCCACCAGCCCAGGGTGCTCAGAGCTCCATCCAACCTGGCCTTGAACCCTGCCAGGGAGGGGGCAGCCACAGCTTCTCTGGGCAGCCTGTGC
>Ga0065711_1003885_pt1 | contig 38935 bp, 29 predicted proteins | sample Hoacrofraction12_FD_59098 | JGI IMG/M metagenome (GOLD analysis project Ga0065711, IMG submission 59098) | Hoatzin crop microbial communities from Cojedes, Venezuela - Epithelial fraction 12 v2 (version 2) | ecosystem: Host-associated > Birds > Digestive system > Esophagus > Crop | place...
AAGTTCTTCCTCCTGTTCAGGTGGAACTTCCTATGCTTCATTTTGTGCCTATTGCCCCTTGTCCTGTCGCTGGGCATCATTGAAAAGAGTTTGGCCCCATCCTCCTGACACCCACCCTTGAGATATTTGTAAGCATATATTAGGTCCCCTCTCAGCCTTCTCTTCTTCAGGCTGAACGAAGGCTCCCTCAGCCTTTCCTCATAGGACAGATGCTCCAGTACCCTCATCACCTTCGTAGCCCTCTGCTGGACTCTCTCCAGTAGCTCTTCATCTTTCTTGAACTGGGGAGCCCAGAACTGAACACAGTACTCCAGATGGGGCCTCACTGGGGCAGAGTAGAGGGGAAGGAGAGCCTCCCTCGACCTGCTGGCCACACTGCTCTTAATGCATCCCAGGATGCCATTGGCCTTCTTGGCAGCCAGGGCACACTGCTGGCTCATGGTTAACCTGTCGTTCACTAGGACAACCAGGTCCCTCTCCACAGAGCTGCTCTCCAGCAGGTCCATCCCAAGCCTGTACTGGTGCATGGGTTTGTTCCTGCCCAGGTGCAGGACCCTGCATTTGCCCTTGTTGAACTTCATCAGGTTCCTCTCTGCCCAGCTCTCCAGCCTGCCCAGGTCACACTGAATGGCAGCACAGCCTTCTGGTGTATATACCACACCTCCCAGTTTGGTGTCAAACCAAACTGGCACTTGCCAAGAAGGTACAAATTTATTCTTCTGAGAGGAAACTGAGTGCATGCAAGCAGAACATTGTGTCTCATCACTGGAAATTTCATAGTGGCCTCCACTGAATGCACTACTATATGAACTACACAGAAACAGGATTTAGTTGTGTGTGTTTCAGGCAGCACTCTGATTAGCTGACAGCTCAACCTAATAGAAATTCCAAGAAATAAAAAAGCCACAACAATCTTGTTTGACAGACATATTGTAGAATACTTAACTAATCGAAAAGTTCAAGAAAAAACATTGAATTGGACCAAATAAAAAGTTTTGTTTGTTCAAAACCAAAATGTTGTATTTTGTATTAAAATATTTAGTATGTTTCTGAAAACAAAGTAGAAGTAAATTCTGAAATATTTTTTTTTAAATTAAAATATTAATTCTGAAGTGTAAAATTGAAATATACTAACTTTTTCAAAATTGTTTCTTCATCCGGACTGAGTTCTTTCAGCAAAATTGAGGATATCTCCTTCTACACAAATCTGCATTTTGCCAAAAAACTAGTTAAAAATATTTTAAACTTTTTTCTAGTCAGTAACCACCTATACTTATATTTATGAGAAACACAGAAAATAAGTTTGTTTTAACAGTAAATTTGAGTAATTACACTAAAAATATGTATTTGCACATAGTTTAGTTTCCTTTCCTTTAATTTTATGTTAATAGTTCTTCTCCTGACTCACCTCATTTTAAAAGAAGAAAATAACTGGGACATCAGAGATTGTACCTATATCTTAACAGCTGGCCATATACGTGCTAGTGTAATTTCCTCTTCAAGGAAGGTTCTAGTAAGTGAGACAATCCATCACTGGGTCTTATTTTACACGAAGTAACTATTTTTTGCTTTATTTTTCATTATATTGTCCTTGCATAATAAATATCTTTTCTTACTAAAAAATACATCAAGGCAAAACATTTATGGCCATACACAATTTTGGTCAGTTTCCCTGGTTTTGTGTGATGTAGTTTGGACTGCCTAAGAGATATGAGAGGAAAAAAATGACAATATCTGCCTGCTGGGAATAGCCATGGAAGGAGGAATTTCTGCAAGCATCACATGCACTTTTGTTCCATGTCTTTTAAAATATGTGACAGAAGGGCAAGATGGATTAAGGAAGAAGGTTATGCACAGAAAGGAAATAGCCAAACTAGCATCCTCCAGCTATCTGCTTTTGATCATTCTCTAAAGGTCATTCCCAATTTGCTAAAGATAATGCAGCCTGCATAGTAAGCTGTGATAAAACTGCAGTAAAAAACAATACCAGCTTTCTGATTGTCTTTCATCAATGTCTTGCACTCTGTGACATCAGCAAAGAGCTTTATACACTTTTCTCAGGGTTGACATATCTTTTCTTGTAATATCAATGATTAAGAGAATTTGTATTTGTGTAGAGTCATCTGTTTTCCTGTTTCTCCTTTTCAGAGCTGATTTTGATGATTCTGCTACCTATTCAGCAGTTGCATCAAATGTCCATGGGCAGGCATCAACTAATTGTGCTGTGGTTGTGCGAAGTAAGTCCTACTTCATGATTAAAACAAGAAATAAATATGATGCTCTTGTCATTGAATGTTCATGGCCTATCTATTCACAGGGTTCAGAGGGGATGAAGAGCCTCACCCAGCTGGGATAATGCCCTTCCACTGTAAGCATTTTTTTTCTTTTTCCATAGATGATTTATGTGATCTTATCAGAGTAATGTTTTACAGATGAGAAACTTGGGTACAACTTGTTTCTTCTGGCTTTGCTTTCTAAGCATTCTGTTACAATATGAGCTGTCCAGATGCTATTGCTTTCCCAGCTGCATTTCTAGATCAGCATACAGTGTAACAGAAAGCTCCATCTTCTGTTCAGATCGAGCAGCAATCTTTGTGCCAACTACAATTCACTTATACTCAAGAACATTTTCATTTTCTTATACATAGTACCCCTGTCATATGACGTTTGCTTCACTCACATTGATGTCCAGTTTCTGGAGAAGTTTGGAGTCACCTTTGGAACTGAAGGAGAAACACTGACTCTGAAGTGTTCTATGTTGATCACCCCAGACCTGAAAAGACTACGACCTCGTGCTGAGTGGTATAGAGATGGTAAGTTAGTACACTGAATGGAAGCTACCTGGAAAATACTGGAGGGAACACTTAGGACACAGACCAGGCTTAGAACATGAGATTCTCAGAATTAATTTTAGAATAGACCAAATAAATATCTCTAGTTAGAATTTGTAGACCTTCACTCTCTTTCAGTTAATTGACTTGCACAACTTTTTCTCGAGCAGACATTTACAACAACAGGATGTAATCTCATATTATCTCATAACACAATAGTTAGAACATTTACTGACTAGGTGGAGATATGAACTCACTTCCTAGATTTGACCATGACTTATAAATGAATTCTGTGACCGCTGAGCTGAAGGGTACTTGCAGAGCAGTAAATTAAAGTTTGAAGCACTGAGGTGTGGGCATGGACCTCCGCTTCCATCTTGCTCCACTATTTATTATGAATTTTATATTAAAAGCAATTGAGTTTATAGTTCAGAAATACTTACTGGAGACAGGCCTGAAACATTTGCCTTTGCTCTGCAGTTTAAATGCCATGTTGGTACATTGCTTTCCTCGCCTCTTATGTCAGTGAAAAACTATGCTATGCCAAGTGAAGCAGTCTTAACTAGAGGTACTGAAAAAAACGTCACTGAAGCATACTGTACCCTCTGCTTCAGTGCAACAAAAAAATGTCTTGAAACATAAAACTAACTGAAAGTTTAATGGATAGAAGGTTATCTATATTCTTGATATGTAACAATATAATGTTGTCTCTTTTCCCCCTTATTTGACTTAAGTTTACCTTCCTTGTAAAAACCTGAGATGAAAACTTGATCTCTTTGAAGCCAAGAAGTTTTTGCTAGTCGTTCAGATAGGCCTGCATCCTATTAACCTACTTATGTTATGGGAAATAAGGTGATACAAACAAATTTGGATTTGTCCTTCATTGCACGTACATGGATCACAATATTTCCAAGAGGTGTACAGGTGCATCAACTGGCAGAAATTGTTCCCAAATGCAGCAGAAATTCATGCACTATGAACCTCTGCTATATACTACGGTTCCCTGTGCTGAGTCTCTTGAGAGCTGGAGGCAATGCATAAGTATAAACAATGAGAAGTTTAATAATTTGTTCAATATCATGTGCTTTAGATATTCTGGGGTTTTTTTGAGAGGTAATGCTTAATTTCACTCTTGTATTAAGACAAACAGTATTTTTCCTAAAATTTTTCAGTTTATGTTAATCAAATGATAACAGCTAAAGCCCTGAGATGGATACGTATGATTTACTTGCAATAATTATACACAAGAGTAATACGTGTTTATCCAGAATGAATAAGCTTCACACGAGTGAACCTTATTGCGGATGTCTACTAGACTGCTAGGGGCATATAAGTCAACTGAATCAAATCTTCTAAAGTGGTTTGGGATTTGACAAACATGAATATGTTATCTATAATTCATGGCCCACTTAGAACAATTTAAGATGCTGAAAGAACTAGATCAAAATAATACTTCAGGAATAGATATCTAATCTGGATAGGAGTCCATCTGGTAACAAGAGCTTTCTGTTCTTGATCTTTAACGTAATATAAACATTATAAAGCTACATGCACCATCATTTTTCAGCCGTCAATACTGTAATCTAGAAGAAAATAGTTTAATTTAAAGGGAAAAATCACAGAGTGCGGAATTTAGCTGTAACTTCAGCAACCACAATACATGGTGAGAAGCAGCTTCAATATACAGTAATTCCCTACTCTTTATATGAATTTTCAGCAGAGTAATATTTTAGGGAACATATCTCACGTACTAAAAACAAAATGTGAGGCTTGAGTCACACTGTCTCCAAGGGTTAGTCTCCTGCAGGTTTATTCTTTGGAAAGTTCTGGGAGAAGTGACAGAGCACAACACATGAATAGACTGGGAATTTGAATGCAGTACTGAGATCCTGTAATTGTAATGTTATTGTGATGGCAGGTGCACGAATACCTGTTCAGTTAGAACTTCTGAACATGTTTGTGGCCTCCAAAATTTACTCTTCTTCTTGGCTTGTCCAGAAAGTCATCCATCCAGACTGCACCAAAAAAGAGAGCACTTGCTTTCTTAGGGGATATAATGCGTCTTGTGTGAAGGAGAGACGTTTTTCTGCTCTTACCAAACACAACTGCCTTCACAGTTTCTGGTCTCACGTACACATAAAAGGTAGAAATGGACAATTCTGGCCTTAACAGACAATACAGGCTTACCTGCAGTTTCTATATATTCAATCTAGAGTGTCTACCATTCCGTGCAAGTTGGAGCCTAAATAAGCCACCTGTTTTTCAGAGGTGCTGGTCAATCAACTTTGTTTTTTCTTCAGGATTTTCCACAGAACTCATGCATTGGTTGAAGTTTCTAGGTGAAAACATTTTGTGATAGCATTTAAAGTACTTAATGTCTCTCTACACAGTCTCAGTACCACTGTGACAGGCATGACAGAAAGGGGACATGCAGATGTTTAGGTAAGCAACTTATGATTAAGGATCTCATGGGAAGGAATGTGACTGAATTTACTTTGCGTGCTTCTTAGAAAACAACTATATATGCAGGCGATTATGTAATTTACTGCTGTAAGTTTTAGTAGTGTGTGTCTTCCAGATGCTGTATTATCTGAATGTATGTAATTTTTTAATACTTTCTTATGCAATTCAGCTGGTAGGTGAGAAAACAGATTAATTTCCAATTGTTTCTGTGTTTGCACCTAAGTGTATTTAAGCAATATAATAATAAACATTTACAGATATTCAGCTCCTTTAAACATAGTTTTGCTGCATTGATTACAATAAATTAGTATGCAATCGATCTTAGGGATTTAAAAATCCAAAATAATCCAATCAATTATTAAAAATGGTGATATGAGAAAGTCTCTTGGCTAGCATAAAATATCCTGTTCATTCTTTTGCTCTGGATTCACTAAGCAATCAGATTAATTTGCATTAATCATGGGTCACCACTGCTCACCTGTGAGAGATTCAAATTTAATTTTATTCACTGCTCAACAGGCATGCCTTTAAGATTTAAATTTAGTGTATATTTATAGCAGTCTTCAGATTAAACTGCGATCAGGTCTTTAAACTTGGAGGAAGAAACTGAGTAATCTGACATTTCACCTGAACCGGTAGCAAAACTTATTGAAAATGAAACAAAGTTTCACCCTGCATTTGTTACAAGATATGGCAGGTTTTCATGTCGTTGCATCAAAATGTGGATAATATTTTTCTCTGTCAGTGCATTAAAAATTACAGTGATGGAAATTCTGTTGCTGGCACTACATCGGGTAGTCTGAGAGCCCATATTTCTAAAATTCACTGATGGAATAAGTTTAGAGAGACACAGCTCACTCTCTGCAGAGTTTTCATAGCATCAAAGGACCATCACTGACTAAAGCTGGCACAAAGGTTAGTTTGTGCCCCTGATGAGCACAGAGCTGCGCTAGGACGTAGGTTGTTCTGGCCAGCATGGTAATGTGTCTGGTGGATCTTCTCTTCCAGATGTGCTGATAAAGGACTCCAAGTGGACAAAGCTGTATTTTGGAGAAGGCCAGGCAGCTCTGTCCTTTACCCATCTGAACAAAGATGATGAAGGTTTATACACCCTGCGCATGGTTACAAAAGGCGGAGTGAGCGAATACAGTGCATACCTGTTTGTCAGAGGTAAACTTTTGATCTGTTTCTTGGGGAGATTTAAAAAGATCAGTAGAAAGATTAATTTTCTTTCTTTCTTTATTTATTTATTTACTGGCTGAAGTACAAAAGAAATCCATCTTTGCGATATTTCATAGTCATTTGATTTATATTGTAGTCTGTGATAGAAAAAAAGATCGCCTTACGCGAATGGGGAGCTGCAAGAGGAGCATACTCCTGAGGACATCTTTCCTGAAGAACCAGAGAAATCATTCTTGTGAAGAAGCAACTTGTTTCTGTGATGGCTTTAGCTCTAGAATTTGTGAACTGGGAATGACCCTTGTTGGACATTCTTATATCCTGTGCCTGGCCTCAGGAGGAGGCACAGGAGAAAGCAAAAGAAATATTCCTACCACTGAAACCATCACAGTCATCTCAATAATCAGAGAAAAGAAGCAAAGTAAAAGATTAGCTCACTGAAGAAATACAGTTTTTCACAAGGGACACAAATATAAGGAGGTAAATGTATTAAAATAGAACAAATGTCAGAATTTTCCCTCACATCTGCATGCAAAACTCTCAGTGAAGAGAGAATGAGCGTCCACATGCACCTGTGAACAGAACTTAGTTTTCACTATTTAATTTTTTCATTGAAAGATGAAAATATATCTCTGGCTGAGCAGTTCTTTCACTCTGTTATATACATTGGACAACATCCTCGATGGTGGCAGACTGGAGCATCTCCACTGAAGCCATTGGAGCTGTATTAATTTTAAATCTTGTTCTTGGAAATGTATTGGAACATAAGTGTCTTTCAGAAGTGTCATCCAGGCAGTTTGTGTGGGATGGAGGGACGTGAATGTTTTTCTGAGGCGCTGAGAGCCATCTTTCTCACAGGACTAGTGCAAGGGCTTCATCAGCTTTGCAGTATGTCCTGAACAAGCCACTCTGCCACCCTGATCTCATTGGAAACAATTTGCTAAAGCTTTCTATTTCCCAATTGCCTTCTAAGCAAGGAAGTATCAAGGTGAAAAAGGTCCACTAATATATAATAACTTTCCTAGAAGTATTTCTTGTAGTTGTGGGTCAATTTTAGGTACCTCTATTGTCCATTTTATACTATGACTGATCCTTTTGCATGCACAGGACCCTGAGCTTGAATGTCCTCTGGAATCTCTAGTGTCCTCTGTTGGCCTTCCTCTTGCCTTTTTTTCATGTAGACTATGATCTGCTACTAAGCACCAGTCACCTTGCAGCTGACTGCAGTTAGAATCTATAAATTTAGACTCTGTACAGGTTGTTTTTGTGTTATAGAAACCTTTCTTTGAAAGGAGAGAACTTTACCTGTTAGAAGAATTCATTAGGGGTTGTGGGTCCACATCAGTGAGCACTTCTCAAACTGAAGCCACAGAAGGGTATCTTAGTAGTGGAACATTGATTACTTCTGCCTGTTCGTATTGAAAGACTTTAAATAAAAAGTAGCCTTAGAAACGTACTAGGAGTTTGAAAATTTTTATTCTAGAAGAGATTTATTTTCCTCAGCTACATGTTCTTTACTGAGTACCTTGGTCTGGTAAGTAACCCACTGAGCCACAGCTTTCAGTGGGGAAGAGCATCAAAACCGCACGGTCTTTTAATTGTCACGCAAAGTAATGGGTATTTGGTGCCTAAATTGCATTTCTACCCACAAAGATATCCCTGAACATTTTTATCTATGTGGAGATATATACGTTTTGGACCTGATTCATTAACGCAGTGAATTACTGTGTAATTAAATCTTTGGGCTCCCATTCACGTAAACAAATAGCACAGTGAGCTGGAAATCCTCCCTTTCATCTTTGTGGTAGATTTCAGAAGAGTCAGGGTCAAAACATATTTATTTTTATTTGTGGTGCAGATGCTGATGCACTGATCGCGGGAGCACCAGGGGCGCCGATGGAAGTCAAATGCCATGATGCTAACAGAGATTATGTTATTGTTACCTGGAAACCACCAAACACAACCAGTGAGAGCCCGGTCATTGGATATTTTGTTGACAAGTATGTAAACATTGGGATTTATGTAATTTTGTTCATTGCCCAAACCATGTATATACTGGAGAAAAAAACAGTTACCGTTATAGCCTTCAATATGCAGTTTCTTCAGATATATTTTTACAGACCCTGGAACTCAGTTGCCTACTGTGTTAAATTACTGGATTATTCCCTGCCAGACTTTTAGCCCAGAAGATCTAGTACCTTCCTAGGCAATTCTGGGCACATTCTGGGAGTTAGTAAGGGTAGAGGCCATTCCCAGTAATCACTTGCAGGCAGCTACACTTTATCAGACACTAAAAGTGTTCAGTAGCATGAATATGGCCAAATCAGAGAATGAGCCTGGGTAAAATTTAATTTATAGACTCGAGAATCCATAGGTGTCTTGACTTAGATTTTCTCTCTTTAATCTGTATACTGCAAAAGCTGAAATCTAGGAATTATTACATTATCTTTTTATTTCTGCCTTAACTGCGGTACACCAGGAGCTCAAGGCATGGGCTCCCGGGAGCTGCTAGTTTAAATCAGAATGGCAGTCCTCTCTCCTCCAGTCTGCTTTGCACTTTGCTGGAGTTTCAGCTCAATGCAGGCGGCCCAAGATCAGAGGACCCAAGTGCTATTTTGCATGTCTCTTCCACTGAAGTACATTTTTTCCCCTTGTAGTGAGAGCAGAATAGTTGATCCTTAGAGCCTGAAACTGTCAGTCAGCAAAAACATTACTGAAATGGTTTCATAATGTATACTGCTCTACACTTAAAAACAACATTTGCAACTCATTGCTATTTGCTACCCTGTAATTTGGTCTAGTTCAGAGACAACTGCCTGGGAATTACTGGAAAGGGTTAGTTTATGAATGGCAGTCAGTATGAGGAAATTAACTCAAGCCTTGGGGACTCTACCATTTATATCCAATTTGTGTAGTGCATAGATCATGAGAGTGTTTCACCTATTTTGTGTGTAATCTAGTCAGCTGTGCCTTTTGACATTTTGCCTGGGTAACTGCAGCACCGAGGAGCCCTTGCTCATGACCCTATTTCTCCTGGTACTGTCAAGGCAAAAGGCAGTCTTGTCCACAAAAGTTTGTAATACTAGGACACAAAACAGCTGTGTACACAGAAAGGATCCAGTATGAGAACATCACTTCTTGATGACTCCTACACTGTGTCCTAAGAATTGTTGGAAAGAAAAGCACAAAGATGCTTGCTTAAAAATATGACAAGAAAGAGATGGAAAAGATTCAGTGAATGTTGCAAGTTCAACATGTTCTGTGGAGATGCATGTTAAAAATAAAAGTGAATAACTTATTCTTTAGATGACAAGGAAGAGAACCAAATGGAAGGAAATCAGAGAGAGTTGAAAATGCCAAAAACCATGCAAGAAAAATGACCTTTGCAATTGCATTATGAATAAATATGAGCAAGGTGGGCATTGGTTGTCTGATCAGAGGAAAGAGTGTATAAAGTGTGTGACCTTAATTAATGAGGTGTGTGGTTTAGTTCCTCAACTTAGTGAGGATGATTTCTGTGATTCTGACTTGATGTGTGTAAGAAGGTGTATATTTACTGTGGGATGATACTGATAAATGCTGTCTTCTGCTACTCCAAGATGTGAAGTAGGTTTGGAAGACTGGGTCCAGTGCAATGATGCTCCTGTAAAAATCTGCAAGTATCCCGTGACTGGTCTTTACGAGGGACGGTCTTACATATTTCGTGTGAGAGCAGTGAACAGTGCTGGCATCAGCAGGCCTTCTCGAGTCTCTGAACCAGTTGCAGCTCTTGACCCTGTTGATCTGGAGAGAACGCAAAGTAGGTTATGCAAGGCTGAAACAGAAGCTGAATATATGATCTTATTTTTTTCCAAATTCTATTTGCTTAGTTAACCTAAGAAGCAGAGTTTTCTTTTTCCTTTGATTGAATATCTCACTAATGTCAAGGTGGGGGGTGTAACTGGGATGGTAAGGTCCATACAGACAATTTGGCAGGACCTGGGTGCTCCACCTCAGTTATGGTTGGTTTTGCTTAGCTTTAAATATAGACACTCATTACCACAAGGAGAAATGTTTTTGAAAGAGCTAATATGCCCTGAATGCTTGTATCTTTTGCACTGGGAGATGGGCCCTCAGATCACATAAACTTCTACATTTGCTGGTAGTAATTTTGAAAAAGCTATTGAATATGTCTGATTTAGTTAAAGAAAAAATCAAAATTGTCATAGGAATTCACCGAGCCACAGACTGTTGTATTTATCCACATCTTTTTTTCTCAATGCATCGCCAGTACTGGCACAAAGCTTCCATGCTACAGGTTGGGAGGGTCTGTGATATTGTGAATTTTCTGGCAGATGGAAAAATTCAATTTAATGAACAAACTCTTTCTGAAAGGTGCTCTTGTGCTCAAGGCCACTGCAGATTGTAAAAGACCCTTATGAGAGCTTCTCCATGAATAGAGTAAGCTGGCTTGCTCTGGGGAGTAGTTTTATTGATTTAGCCTTGACCTGAAGCCCTGTGTAGGTTCTGTATATCGTGTACTTGCACATCTTCTGTTTTGTGTGTTCCTTTTACTCAGAGGGCAATTAAACTCATTATGAGACTGCAGAGCATTGCCCTAGTGTCACTTGCAAAATCTGAGTTGAATATGCTGTGTTTCCATTAGCTTTACAATTAATTCCTGTAACAAAAGTCCAATTCATGATACAATCGTTTACTAATCTGTCACAGCATTGAATCCATCTACTGTGACTATGATTCTGGCTTTTTAGCACATCTTTAAATAGTACTGTCTTATCATGCTCTGTTTTCCTATGAATGTGAGCGAACTTAGAGTTGAGTCCACCTGGGGAAAGATTTAATGAGAAGGTTATAGAAGTAGAGGTATAGAGGCTTTGAACAGGTGATGAACAATAGTTTGCAAAATCTGTAAGTACATGAAACTGATTCAAGAAACTAACTGAATATTTTGATTAACAGCTATTCATGTGGATGAAGGACGAAAGGTTGTGATCAGTAAGGATGACCTTGAAGGTATGTAGCATTTCTATGATTTCAGTCATTCTGTTTATATTCCAAGAATTTAGCATTATAATTAGAAACATAGCTTGAAAAGAAATCCAGCTGGTGAGTAAACTCCTCATAATACCAAATAAAGACAGATATTCTGGCTCGCAAGCCTGAGAGAACACAAGTGAAAGGTGAGGTCTAAAAGGACAGAGAACATCACGCTCTCAACGGCACTACTGTCATTATGTGCTGACAGCATCTCCTCACCTTTTTTGCTTTGACCAATGCTAAGCTGAGTTTAAACAGCTGAACACTGCATTTGATTGCCCGCATTTCCCTTTCTCCTATCCTTCTGAGAGCAAAACGTAGCTCTTTTAGACTGAATTTGATGATCTGAGCAAGTTATTTCCATTTCCATAAAAACTTATAAAATCCATTCGAATTCTTTAATTAATATAGCTGTCTGAATAGAGAAGTTGTTCTTAAGGTGAAGGTTATACACTATTGTTTTTCTTCAGCAGAACTAGAGACATCACTGCCAACTTTTGAGATAAAGCCTGAATTTCTTCTGTCTTTCGTTCTTCTACATGTGGTGATTTATTTTTAGGCTTAGATAATGATCTTCTTTTCACTTAAACTGTCAAAAATGTTAACTGTAATGGCTCAGTAGTAAAAGAAAGAGTCTGTCTACTCTCTTCCACAAAGGTTATAAAGCTGTAACTCCAATAATAACATAGTAAAAGAGAAACCACCTGAGAACAGGTGTAGTTTGAAGGAGAATCAGACATCAAATGGCTTGCCCAGTGCACGGGCAGGACAGATGAAGTTTCTCTACTTCTACAATGGTACCCTAAATGAATTGAACTGAGTCTAGTTGGAGGCCTGTAACTAGTGGTGTCCCCCAGGAGTCAGTACTGGGCCCAGTCTTGTTCAACTTCTTCATCGATGACCTGGATGAAGGGACAGAGTGTACCCTCAGCAAGTATGCTGATGATACAAAACTGGGAGAAGTGGCTGATACACTGGAAGGCTGTGCTGCCATTCAGCGAGACCTGGACAGGCTGGAGAGTTGGGTGCAGAGGAACCTGATGAGGTTCAACAAGGGCAAGTACAGGGTCCTGCACCTGGGGAGGAACAAACCCATGCACCAGTATAGGCTTGGGGTGGACCTGCTGGAGAGCAGCTCTGTGGAGAGGGACCTGGTTGTCCTGGTGGACAACAGGTTAACCACGAGCCAGCAGTGTGCCGTGGATGCCAAGAAGGCCAATGGGATCCTGGGATGCATTAAGAGCAGTGTGACCAGTAGGTCAAGGGAGGCTCTCCTTCCCCTCTACTCTGCCCCAGTGAGGCCTCTTCTGGAGCACTGTGTTCAGTTCTGGGCTCCCCAGTTCAAGAAAGATGAAGAGCTATTGGAAAGAGTCCAGCGGAGGGCTACGAGGATGATAAGGGAACTGGAGCATCTGTCCTATGAGGAAAGGCTGAGGGTTGTTCAACCTGAAGAAGAGAAGACTGAGATGGGACCTTAGAAATGCTTATAAATATCTCAAGGGTGGGTGTCAGGAGGATGGGGCCAAACTCTTTTCAATGATGCCCAGCGACAGGACAAGGGGCAATAGGCACAAAATGAAGCATAGGAAGTTCCACCTGAACAGGAGGAAGAACTTCTTCCCTCTGAGGGTGACGGAGCACTGGAACAGGCTGCCCAGGGAGGTTGTGGAGTCTTATTCTCTGGAGATATTCAAGACCCGCCTGGACGCAGTCCTGTGCAGCCTGCTGTAGGTGACCCTGCTCTGGCAGGAGGATTGGACTAGATGACACACAGAGGTCCCTTCCAACCCCTACCATTCTGTGATTCTGTGATTCTGTGAAAGGGATGAAGTTCTGGTTGCACTTGTCGTCTAAGAGGTCATATGTGCCAGGTGTGAGAGAAGAAAGACTATGTAAAAGTGTTTGATGTAAATTGCATAACAGGATGCCAATTTGGGGGTATCCAGCATCTGTGACAGGTACATTAGACACCTATTTTTCAGCTTTTTCATATATTCTGGACAGTGTCATATCACAAAAATATACTACCCATAGTGTGATATCTAAAACAGAACTTGATGAAAGCTCTGTTAGATTGAGATTTCTCTCTCTAAACATACAGGACTAACAGCTCCTCTTGGAGGCTGATCTTCAGCCACACATTTCATGAAATAGAGGTAAAATACAAAGTTTATCATACAATTAATGATCAAAGCCAGAGAGGTAAGTCCTAAGATTAGGCCACTTAACCAAAAAGCCTGCAACTGGGTATGAAGCCCTTGAGCACCCTACTAAAGTTCAGACAGGCAAAGTAAGCCTGAAAAAGAGTTTAAAATCACAGAAATACTATGGTGAATATTATTCATCATTTCTGGTTTTGTTTTCAGGAAGTATTTTGAAAAATGTCGATACCTGTTCACAGATCTATGTAAAGCTTAACTGATTCTGGGCTTGCTTGGAAGCTGTCAGACTCAGCGACATTTCTTTGCACTAACTTCTTAAAAACAAGAATGATTTTTTTACTCCCCCGGTTTCATACTATTTAACATTTGGGTAATAAAATGCCGAAAGCAAGGCAAAACTGCAGTAAAGCTACAGAATTCTTTCCTCAGTCATGTTATAATGCCTCTATACTGAAATGCAGAAAATCCATACATTTCTCATATCCCAGTACAGTGTCTTGCTATAACAAAACAAGTTAACAGCAAATGAGGAATCTCGAAAATGTCTGCAAGAAGGGGCATTGCAGAACTGACTGTACTTGAGCTGTAAGGTGTTCCCTTTGCTTTGCACTGCATCCCTCCTTTAAGAAGATGTATAGAATATACAGTAAAAAGTACATAGTACATATTACATTTGATAACACATATTATGTACTAGTAAGTTAAACAGAGTTAAGTAATGTCCCCAGAAACTAGATCTTGGTCACCCTAGTGCTGATGTGTTAGAACATTCCTTGGCATGCCTTGGTGTGTGCCAGCTCTCCAAAAGGATTCCTGGACAGAGATCAAGAGATAGCAAGTGTCCAGTCCCAGAAAACCATCTGGATGTAGCTGTTCTGTCCTGAAGGACAAGAGAATTATTCCACCCCATGCCAGGAGGCCAGTGTGGCAGAGGATGTGTTTAATTCACTATGGCAAGCAGCTTTCAGAAGTGCAATTCCTAGGCACTAGTGGCAGGTACGTCAGACCCTCCAGGAGGATGGTGCACACTTACATCTGGCAGGGCATGTGCTCAGGGAGCCATGCTGCAATCGCTGAGGAGGGGTTGATCCATCCCCAGGCGGGACACAATTTAGGCAGCTTATAGCACCCATGTCGTAACTGAGTGGTGAACAGTACCCCACCACTGCTGTATTAGGCCATTCCCTCACATAAGCAAAGAATTACTTCAGGCTGCTTTGCTCCTGTCAAATCCAACTTCACTGCTCTTTAATATTTTGTTGTTGTTACAGAGGGTTGACAACAATAAAAAAACAGTATATCTTGGCTGAGGTTAACTCTGATTAACTATCCCTTTAAAATAGTCATCATCTTCTCTCAGTGTTGGCTTCATTTTCCATCAAAACAACAGATAAAACAGCCAATAGGAATTAATTTCTCCAAGAATTACACTGGATTCAGGATCTAAAGAGTGATTTATCATTTACCACAAGGTGTCATAAAAATAATCCAGAAATTGTAGAAATGTGCATTCTGAACAAAAGTGAGGCCCCGGTCTATGCTTGACCTCTCAAAGCATCAGAAATTCAGGTGTGTAAGAACTGCAAAGTTGTCTCCCCAAAATGAAGCAACAGAATGGCAGATAGCCAACTAACTTCCTGAATGGAGATATATCTGTGCTCATCTCAATCCCCTCCCCATAACCTTGCTCTCCCATAAGCAACAGCAAAATACATCTCTTGATGAGATTTTCCTGTTTGTGTCTCCTAGGCAGGCAAAACAAAATATGATCCTAAAAGTCTCTAGAACAGACAGCAGATTCACAAAAGGATTATTTCTTTAACCCGAAAAGTTCAGTGTCTGAAAGCAACTATTTGACAGAAGTTAGTGATGGGGTGAGAAATAATTTTCTCTGGGAGAAGAAAAGAAAGAAGTTACTGACCAAATGACTGACCTCACTCTTACAACAGCTTTTGGTTTTATGAAGAGAAACGAGGTGCTTAAAGTTATTATGAACATTCAGGAAACAAATCCCTGATGCAAGTACTTTCTGCTTTTTAAGAGGCCCTAACAACTCTACCCATCTTTCGGAAGTCACTGCTTTGAAAGCATTTTACAATTCCTTGCTTTGATCTCTAGCCTGACTCTCCGGGAGATAAATCAAACTAGCTTCGATGGCCTAGTGCTCCGTGGGCTGCCTTCAAATCTGGTATTGGAAGTGTACAGGGTTAGTGGGTAAGAGCTACATAGCACATTTGTTTAATACACACTCTGCAGAAAGTTGGGCAGGATGGCAAGTCACTTAAGGTCCTGACACTCCTTTTGTGCCAGGTAATACTCAGACTGAGGATTACCCTGGAAACCATATACTTTCTCTATGCTAAAAAGCCTAAATTTCCTAAATTAGACTGTGAAGTGCATTGAATCAAGACTAGTTAGAAATTATATTTGAAGTACCCAGGAGGCAAGGTGTGGTCTCTCCAACACTTATTCTTGCATCATGATGGAGAATATGTTTTCCAGCCTTTACAAAGGTCAGATAAAATATGAAAGTGAAGTGTGAGTGTGAGTGCAGAGCTGTATCTGTCCCAAGGTACTAATACTTTTTGTGGAAATTAAATTTTCCTGAATCCACATGAGGTTCTGAAGTGCTAATGTTTGTGCAGGGAATATTCCCCAGGCAGATACATCTGTTTAAAATGCACATATTCATCCATCTGCCTAGTGTAGATTTAAACACAGGAGTTAAGAGTGAAAAAACATTTTTGCCTGAATTGGAACACAATTCAGTACATGTCAAGAACAGGAAGCAGAATGTAGTAAATCACACAGAGTTAAAATTGCCTCCTTTGAATTCAAATGGCAAAATTTTCAGTGTTATAGCTACATGACATCAAAATGTGGAAATACTCTCGAGGATTAGCATCTCGGGTACTGATTCTCCAGTCATACCGAAACTGACTGACGCTTCTTGTTTGGTTGGGTTTTGTTTTTACTGAAGAGGAGACTTCTGTTACGAGGTGGCCACTTCCTCAAGCTCCCAGCTTCTTGCAGCTTATAGGGGACAGTGACTGACAGGTCAGAATCTCAGAGACCATCTCATCTGGGGGCTGCTCTTTGCATTTCACCAAGGAAAGAAGAGTGGAAGCACACCACACCTGCTGCCTGTACATTCACTGGCACTGCATACCTGCGAAACCCTGGGAGCCGCAGTTTACTGCCCCATCAGCCCCGCACAGCCCAAAGGCTCTGCCTTAACAGGCTGCCCAGAGAAGTGGTGAAGTCCCCATCCCTGGAGGTGTTCAAAAAACGTGTAGATGTGGCACTTCGGGACTTGGTTTAGCAGGCATGGTGGTGTTGAGTTGACGGTTGGACTTCACAATCTTAGAGGTCTTTTCCAACCTTAATGAATCTATGACTCTGTGCTGGAGGGCTGCCTTTGCCGCAGTGCCTCTGCTCTGCCCTGCTTCCACCCGCAGCAGGAGAAAGGGCAGGCTAGCTCGCTTGCCCTCCGGATTAAATCATCTCAAGCCTTTTGTGCCTAATGAAACTGAAATAGCACAGTACTGACTGCATAGTGTCATTTGTTAAATGGAAACAGTTAGGAGAGAGGGTTCATTCAATTTTTAAGCTTTTTTTTTTATTTCGAAGTGTTGCTGATGGTGCTGGGGAGCAGGCAGCTGACCGGAGCGCTGGCTCTGCCTGCCGGCAGCAGGTATCGCACTGCACTCTTCTGGCTCTGCCACACACTGTCGCCGATCAACCACGAACCTTTTCTGCTGCAATGACACGCGCTTCTTTAGCAATGGCTTCGTGAACCAAGAAAGGGAGAGGGCCCTGACAGAAGATAAAAAACTGCCAAATTTCGAGCCTTGTATCTGTGAGACTGTGCAGCCACATTGCGCCAACAGAGCTCTGGAAAATCAAACGGCGCTCCCTGCTGCTTCTACCGTCCGGTCCCCTCCAGCTCACCTGCCTGCGCACTGAGTAGGGGGGGTCAGGAACACCCTCAGTCAGGAGCATGTTACTGTTCCCTCTGTGCCCCAGCCAACCGATCAGGAAAAGTAACATAGCCATTCACGGTTATGTAAAGCCAAGTGATTCATTTAACAAGCCGCTTCACTTTAATATCAGCAGAGGAGCTAGCCTAGGTATCATATTAAATAAACAAATAAAAAATGCACAACCTTATTGCTGAACAAGTAGCAGCATCTCAGAAATTAAAAATGTTATGATTTTCAGAGACTAAGACAAACACTAGGGAAGAAAATATTTTGCAGCCATCCTATAAAGCAACGGGGCATCCTCAGCTTGACTACCTCTGATATAGAAATCTTCTCCTTGTATTGTGCTCCTATCCATAGTTAAATTAAGTGGGATAAAGAAATTCACATTAAACAAACCCTCACGTTCTTAGACATGTATCAATCACTTCAACTACCGGTAGCTTTCCCTCAGCAGATTCCTCACAGTCCCCTCTGAATCACCTATCAGAAGTGAGATGAAAGACGAGATGAATCACTACCTCAGTGCCGGCTGGCAATATCCCTTCCCCTATAATTATGAGATGCACAAAAAATATAATGAAACTCCAGACTCCAAACTCCTTTTCTTTACTGCTCAAGGGAGATCTTGAGCTCAAGCTTCCAATTGAGAAAGCCTAAAAGGAGCAAGAAAACGGCACTATATGATAATGATAGTGCTGAATGCATACAGAAAATGCGGTAAATTGAGCACAGAGCATGACAAAAATATGAGACACAGAAATGAAAATGATCTGGTTACTGTATAGGCTGGTTACTGGAAGACAGCAAATGGCGGGGAGGGGAATGAAATTGTGTCCAGTTACTACTTTAGGATGACAAGGTGACGTTCTGGTTTTGGTGCCTCAAGAATTTTTCCACTGGGACCAAGGGATACTCGTAGGAATAAATATCACACTTGCATCAGAAGGAAAAGTTCACTCCCTGAGCTTCACTGAAGCACTAGAAAGGTAGCCAAGAAATTCCAAGGCTGTTCTGAGTGGCTGCAGATCAGATGACACACAGCTCAGCACTTTGGTATGAACAGCTGAGAAGAGCACAGAAGTGGATAGGTAGAAAATCCCAACAGTGCTACTTCCCAGAAAAAAAATAATAGTCCAAATACATGTGTACAGAGATATGTATGGAAGATCCAGAGCTAACTGATACATGTTTGTATGAAAATACTACCAATATATATATAAACACTGCCTACACATCCATTGTTTTCAATACAACACCTAGTATTCGTAATGTATTATCAAAATGTTCTTCTGCTTCCTACATTTTGATTTTCTGTCTTTTGGGACAGAAAATATGGCTGATTGTCAAGCTTTGAAATAAAATAGATTAGACATAGATAAATTTAAGGTTACTAATTTCAATTTAATAAACTATAGTTTATTAAATAAATGGGCTTTTTAATAACTCTATGGTAAATAAATCTTAACTCTGGGTCTATTATCCCCCAGTATTCTTTTAAGTGGAGAAGAGAAACCTATGTGAGAGCAGCCAGCCATCTTTAGGCAGTAAAAAGACCACACTGCCAGACAGAATGAAAAAGAACTGGAGCAACAGTCTCTGAAGATGGCAGCTTGGCTGAACATGAGGGAGCCTGCATGAAGACATACAGAGCCAGGACTAGTAAACTGTGGGTGATGATGGGTGGGTGTGGGAAGCTGAGTGGGTGCCAATAAATTACTCTGTGGTAGTTTGTCTGGGGTTGAACGCTCTCAAAGCTGGTTGTGGATGGTGTCTTCATGACGGATAACCAGCACAGGAAAGAGAAAAAAAGCACCTAGGGGCTGTAAACCACCAGTATCCTTCAGCCTGATGTCTACAGATGCTCAGAAAACAGCATCAACACTGATTCTCATTTCTCACCAAGCAGTTGTTCACGGACACTAACCAAGGGAAATAAACACAGTCACCAAAGATTCATCTCCTGACTGTCACTCACATACATCCAGACAAAGGAGAGATTTTTCCATTTTCCCTGCTGCAAGGGAGAGGATTGCAGGAGGACAACCTGTTTTTATCTTTTAACCTCCTGCTCTCATCCCCAAAAGTAATGTTGGTGGGAAGAATCAGCTGTGTTGAGACATCTCACAGTTACAGAGAGCAGTCAATAAGTTATCCATGGCCTAGGGGCAGAAGACTATGAGTATCTTAGAAGTACTCATAAGTACTACTACTCCTTGAGAAGCATCTCTTAGGAAGCAACAACATCGCGATTCTTTCTGCCAGCTTTTGTACAGGGATATGTTTCTCCCATCCTGAACCCTGAAAAGGTGGAATGTTGGGCTAGACTTTGCTGTAGGATGACAAAGACAAGTAGTCCTTCCCAAAAGCAGAAGAAATTATGTGCTTATTTTCTGTACTAATGGCACAAGGCAGTGCTCAGGGCTGCTTCCACTGCTGACAGATGGAGACAGAGTAGAGGATAAAATGTTTGGCTAGCCAAGTGTTAGCCACTAATATTCCAGCTGTTCGAGCACAGTTGATGCTCATGTTCTGGAGAAATTAAAAAAGGGCTTTTGTGTCTCTTCTCTAGATACTAATTTTCTTTTTAAATATCACAGTCATGTCCTCATTTTTCTTTGGGTTTTTACATCTTTTTAAAAAGCTTGTTCGAAGTCACATGTAACATGCAATATTTCAAATGTTTAGGACATCATGGGATAAGTTTTGGGAAGATGTTCTACTCAGGTTTTTTCTATACCACAAGGTGAACATAACTTTGAAAAATAGAATTAATTAAATTAGAATCTTTTTTTAAAGAAAAAAAGAAAAATCTACACTTCCTTACTTTCCAGAGAACAAAAAAATGGAGATCAAGTAGTAAACAGAACCTAACATATAATAAAACAAATAGTGATGACTGGGTATTCTTGCCCTGACCAGCTAAATATTTGCTTACCTTAAAAAGCTTCATCATGGCAAGAACAGAAAATAGACAAGTTTCCACTTTGTATGCTGAGAATATAAGATTCTAATAAAATAGGAACTACCATTCTTTCAGCTACCTACCTTTTCCATCTTCTTGTAGACTGCTGGACCTAAATAATAGAAATATCTAATTTTTCATTTCATTTTCCAATATTCAGCTACTTAGTGAAACTTCTCTAGGCTAAATGAGTACCAACAGAGAAGTGTGCTGAATTTAACAACCCTCTTGCAACCTTTGTGTGAATTTTTAATTGTGTTTGATATAAAATACTTCACGCAGAGAATAAAAAACTGTTGTATTCCCCAGAATAATCTACCTGTTTATATGCAACACATGTACTCCATATTTACTTTCAATTCTGTACTTTGCTGGATCGCTTGCAGGGGTAATCAATTCCTCATTTTTGTACCTGCCAATCAAGAAAAAAATGAAGTCCTTAACAGCAGCTACTACTCACTGCATTAATTTAGCAGATTTTTACATCCAGGTATCATTTACTGTCATCGGAGCTCTTTCTAAATTTCTCTGCTTGCATAGAGTATTTTCCTGTACGTATAGATAGATACACATTGGACAATGACAGCAAAGGAGAACCATGATTGCAGCAAGAAAGAGGAAAGGGAAGATGTGCACCCAAACCAGAAGAGCAGGCAATGAAGCAGAGAGAAGATGGCATGTGATTTGAACTTTCCAGGCCTGTAGCCCTGACACAAGGTGGGAAGCAAATTTTGTCTTGGATCACAGTAAAGCACTTCGACTCGAACAAGGGAAACAGCAACAGGATTGTGCCTTGGATTCGATCTTGTCAGTCCAGCCTGGGGCTCTCACATATACGGGAGAGCACTTGTCTGGAGAGTAGGGCAGCTTCAGGGCTGTTACATTCATGTCCACCTCAAGAGGCTGACACAAACTGATCATGGATGCAGCCCACAACAAAAGTGCTGTGCAAGTTTACCCAGGCTTAGCTAGTAGCCTGTGAGCTCTGTGTGTTTTCCCATTTGCTACTTCATCATCAGGGAACTCAATGGCCAGAAAGAATGCCTTCCACAGTCTGACTTCTGAAATACTCAAGTTTGCTTCTTACACTGCACAGGGCTGTTCAGCAAGCTGTCCTCCCACTCCTTCCACTGTATCAACTGCTACCATCCAGCACATCTATGAGGATTATAAAGGGGGTTTAACAGAGCCATTATGTATGTGACACATCAGTTATGCCATCACTTCCAAATGAAAAAAGCTTAACAACATTTTTAGAGGGCTAGGAAAGGCCAGTCTCTTACCATTGTACATGAGGGGTGGGAAATCCTTGTACAGTGAAGCAAAGGCTCACAGACATCTTTTCCCAGACAGTGTGAGACCTCAGGCGCACTAGAATTTCAGGAGCTCGACTTATACTTTCCTCAACAGCATGTCTTTCCAGAGCCATGTTTTCTTCTACCTATTAAATACAGGAAAATAATAAAAGCGCTCAAAGAAAAGAAACATCTAGCACCAGACTCAAACAGGGTAAAAGATCTAATCATAAATCCACAACGTGTATACCACAAATGGTATTTGAAACACAGATCTAAATTTCAGTATATCTTGTAATTCTGCTTGGACAGGAACAAAGATGTTCAGCACTGTACCATCCTTTGTATAGCAAGTCTATCCAGATGTTCTCTAGCACGGTGCCTGGCTGTGTGAAGCTCTTTTTCCAAAGCAGACAGCTCACTGGCAAACCGAATCCTTTTCTCATCACTTGCATGAGACTTTTGTTCATGAGTCCTGTAAGACAAGAAAAAATATTAGGTGAGAGTAACTAACATGAAGCTTTAAGACTGTCACTCCTACACATTAGGCATCTGAGGGGTCTGAAACCATATCAGCAAGATGTAAAATCTATTTTAGGAATTATTCTTAGAGTCTACCTGCCTATTGTAATGAGCACGTGAAATGAATACAGATTTTCCTTAATTTTCTTTTGCCCTGTATATTTGTTTCCAGAGCTTCAGGTCTTGAAAGCTGGCATGTTCACGTTGACATGGTACCCCACAGTCTTAGTCCTCTGGTAATCGAGATCAAGAACCCGCCTGGCTTCCCTCCGGCCACTAATTTTCCTTCCCATGGACACAAGCAGGCAGAGGAGTGACAGCGTGTTCTGTGCCTGTTCACCCCCTGGTAAGAGCTGGGCCTTGCTTATGGTGTGCCCTTGGCTCTAGCACCTGAGAAACTCTGCAAGCTCCGTGGGCTATATTAGCTGATCTCCCCTGAAAGACACAGACCAAGGAGTTCACAAGGGTTTGAAGAACTGCTGCAAGCGAAAATGCTGTCCTTGGATAAGAGTGAGCAGGAAGTATTACAGAAACTAACAGGAAAAGACAACTTTTTGAGAAATTTGTGGGTTGTTCCCTGAAAATCTAACTACACAGAATTTTCAGGATTCCTAAGAAAACCCCAGCTCATAAAGGTTTTTAGGAGGAGCAAGGTCAAGCTCCTGTATTCATGCTGATTCAGTAAACAGCCTATGCTACTCTTTGCCTTGCCAACAGGACAATGGAAGGGAGCTGAATATCAGCAAGTCCTAACATGGCTATCATTACAAAATATGGCAAGACTCTTAAAGCATAATCCAACATGCCATGAAGCCAACAGGGAGACCTGCATGAAATTCAGTGAACAGCAGATCAAGACATCATTTGTCTGTTAAAAATACTTCTTCGTACCATTTCAATATACTTTAAATACCAGTCTTCTTCTGCCATGTATTTTTCCATATTGATGATAAAGTTTAAGACAGTTTTTAAAAAAATACATTAAAGTATACAAATTATTCTGATTTTTCTAGAACATTCTGCTCTAGGATATGTATTTCAAAACAACCAAAGTACCAGAACCATATGGACGTATATGACTTTTTCAACACATTTTTTACAAGCAAGGTGGGATTCAATCTTGTACTGTAAATTCTCTATGTCTTTGGTGCTGTCACTGTAGAGCATGGCAGAGCAGAAACAGTAAAATTCACTAACAGGAATATTGTCATCAGCACATTTACTATAGGACTTCTTACCAAGGCTGTAACTGAGACATGACAGTAAGCCCTCTTGATAGTAAGGAAAGAAATCAAAATGTAGAAATTGATCCAAAACAGAAATTCAGGAATAGTGGAGTAGATCTGTTCAAAAATGAGTTTTGGATCCCAGGCAGATTGTAATTTATTTTGGTTTTAAAGCTGTTTTCAAGGGTCAGAGTGGGGATTAGGGGAACAACTCTGGGTTGAAATATGAGACTGAAAGTGACACTCAGTCATTTAGTATTCCAGCCAAAATAGATTAGTGAAGAACAGTGACAGAGAAGCCTCCAGTCTTGTCAATTCTGAAAAGGGCCCTGGCAAAAGAGCGATACTAAATGGGACCAGAGCCACTACACAGGTCAGATGGGACCAAAAGAGCTTTACCTTTTCCTGGATTCTTGTATCGCTTCATGAGCCAAGGTGCGTGCCCTCCTGGCACAGAGTCTACATGTCGTTTTTCCCAAGCCAGATGATTCATAATAAGAAGCCTGTCTGGAAGCAGCCCTTCAAATATAAAAGACATTGTTATAACTCAGCAATTCTGGTAAAACATGAACTCACAAAAGTCAAAGAAATTATTTCAAATGAGCTGAATGCCATGACTGAGCACTGTTTAGTGAGAAACCTAATTTGCATTCCTCCCTAACCGCACTAGGATGCTGATTCTTACGTGTCCTTCAAGGGATTAGTGCCCATCATCTGTCACTGGGGATCATTAGGCATTTTATTTCATTCAGTTCTATTAAATTTATACTTATCTCAGTCTCCAGTCATTCAAGTGCTATGACTGCACTTCACTGAACCATGAGGGTACCAGTCTGTTCAACACACAAATCACGCAGAATCCCTATAACATTCTGTACTTCTAAATATTCCTGCCTTTCTATACTTCACATAACCTTCTCCATAAACTCTCCCCTTTCATAAGAGAAACTGGACAATCTAGACAGCTAGCTAGGCTAGCCAGGTATCTTAATTACTGAAGAGGGAGGACAGTGATTCTTAGGCAACCAAGATTCAAAGCTCTAGGCCTTGAAGTACAAAGAATGTGTATCTTGTGGCTAAAATGTTGAGCTTTCACGAGAGGAGGTAAACCTTTATTTAATTTTAAAAAAAGGAAATTGAATGACAAAAACTATAATTATGAGTAGCCAGGAGAAAGAATATCCTCATGTAATAATAAGGAACAGGTAAAAAACTGCTTCTGTGATTTACAACTAATTTCACAGCAATTTTTCTTAAGTCAGAGTTTCAGTCGGAGCCTAAAAGGAAGAATTTCCAACCTAGAGGCAGTAGACAGGACAGATCCTGAGCTAAAAGCTCTGTGAAGGGGAGTTCCAATGTAGCGAATAAGTGTATCTATGCTGGTGGGAGACTATGGACAAGGAGCACTCCAAGGGAAGGAAGTGGAAAACTACCATTCTGAATACATCACAATTTTGGGAGGCAGAGGGAAGATAAATGTCTTAATTCTAAGAACTGATTACCCGAAATAGAAACCTCTCTATGTTCCGTATGCGAAATGCATGGCACTTACTTTCTTGCTGCATATTCCTCAAGTACGTATCTTGTTTGAATGTTGCGATAGGACTGATCAAAGTGCTTGTGCCTCCTCTGGTAAAACGGCACTGCTACTGACGACATACTTCAGGTTGTTACAATCAGTGATTCCTGCTGAGAGTGAAATCACATTTAGCCATATATTTCAGACACGTAGGTTTGTTATTTTTAAGTACGTACACGCATGTGTGTACATGTACAAATGCATAAAATTCCATCAATTTATGACAAATAGAGCCATCAATGATGGGTACTTCAGGCTGTATCTTATCAGACACACAGTGTGAGTTACGGAGTCATAGATGACAGAGCTAGAGGAGAATTTGTTGGATCATTTTTCACCTTCTTCACGGATGTCATTTAACACGTCCACTGAAATTTCCAGGGATGAAAATTTGACAGCTTTGGGAGCATTTTTAGGTGTTTTAGCTTTCTACTCTTCAAACCTTTTACTTTGTTCCTTGTTGTAATTTACATTCACTGTTTCTTGTCCAATTCACCATGACAATAAAAATGTACTCTGTTCACCCACTTTTGCAGGAGCATGTTGAAGATTTTGTTCACATCTGCTTTCAGCTCTCTCGTTTAAACTAAATAAAGCTGGTTCATCCAATCTTTTCTCATGGGTTACTTTTTCTAGACCTCCAGCCATTCTGGTCATCACCCTGTGGACTTTCTGTCAAAGCATGGCATAATTTGATCAGTATTTGGACAGAATGTTCTCAGAAACATTCAGGGAGCTCCCAGAAGCAGTGTGGTTGGGAAGAGCATGTTTCCCACTGAGTCAGAGTTAAGCAAACTCCCACCCATACTGTTAAATGAACCCGGAGGTGCCCACATCCCTTTTTGCTCATTAGAAATACAATAACTTCTTGCAAAAGTGGGGAATGTTAGAGGCCATGTCCCGAGCAGGTGACAGCTTGTATAACTACAATCTGTTGAATCAGTCTCATCTACAGTCTCGGCTGTATATGGGGCTCTTTACTCCCAGGCTACTTGGCCTAAATGATGGCAAGGGATTCCAGAGGGCAACTGAACAGCCAACTCAGTCCCTAAGAGGTGACTGCTCTTCAGTGACAAAGGAAGCAATTTCCCAGTACAAAGCCTGTAAGGCAGCTTGGGCCAAATCCTGAAGTTTTCAGTCAGGCAAATTCCTGCAATAACATTTAATTTCCTCCTGAAAGGTAAGGAGAGCATCCCCACTGCTATACTCCCTTGCAGGGCACAGCTGCATTCCAGAAGCTGTGGCACCACCAGAGGCATGGTCTGGGACCCACCTCGGGGCTATGCGTGGGAAGTGAAGCAGCACTAACTCATCCAGGGGCCATGTTAAGTGGGTGTCAGGGTCCTAGGGGCAGTAATGGACCTGACTGTCTCTGCACAGCCTCCTCCAGGGCTCCCCCCCACCCTGCCCAGGTCAACCCCCAAGACCATCAGCCCTGCCCCAGCAATGCTGCAGCAGGGCTGGTCTCCAGCTCCCCACAGCTCTGCCTTGCCCGGCCACAGGCCACGACAAGAAGAACCTGTCCATGACGGAAATCCTCAGACCCACACCAAAAGCCTGCATTTGTCATGGAAAGTCCTGTAAGTAGGCAGCCCCATGATGCATATAAAATGAAAGATCAAAGGGATTTCAATAAAAATCATATAAACTAATTCAGATAAAACTTGAGCTCCTCTTATTTAATTTCAAAGGCACTGGTACTGACCAGTTTTAGGTCGTGTTCTATCAAACACCTGGAGACGTGTTTTGGGGACAAAAATGAACAATACTCACGTTAAAATTCAGGCAATAACTGTTTCACAAAAAAAGTCATTTCTGGTAAAATGAGATCTAGTTCAAAAGTGAAGAAATTCAGTGACTACTTCATTGTCAATTTTCAAATTCCAAGTAATTTTTTTGGTTTCATTGATGTTTATATTGTGTGAAAAACACATGTAAACTAGGTACTTTAATAAAATATTGCTGAAAATAAGTATTTAAATGTTATTACTTATTATGAAAGCAATCATATTTTCTGTCACATAATAGAATGTTTATTAGTATCTCATGTTTTCAAAAATCATTTTGCAAAATCTCCACTTGAGAATGGGAAGCAATTATAAAATTGTTGAAAAATTACAGATATTGTCAAGGCTTTTGCATGATTTTTTAAAGTGTGACTTAACTTTTTTACTAATTGTATTACTATCCAGATTGTATATGCAGAAGAAATAATTTTCTACATTACATTGCAGCAATTATTTTTTGAAAAAATGAGAGCTAGATTTCTTCTACAATATGTCATACTTTTAGAAAGAAGAATGTAAGATAATTCAATTAAAGACTGCCATTTTTAGTTTAGCAAGTCACTTCATTTTACATGTTTGCTTGGCAATTAAACCTGAACTGTATAAAATTAAACCAATTTCAATTAAAAAAACCCTGGTTTACAGGCTAAGGAATTGAACATCTAAACATGGTAAAATACTTGTAAATACCATATTTTCTGCATATAGTATTTGCCAACAAAAGAAAATGCTAGCTATTGATTAAGTAGTGTAATAAATTCCAGCTGGGTCTAATTGTGAGTTTCAGATGTTCAAAAGCTGAGTCAGATGTCCCCAAGTCATGACATTCTCACATCAGCTAGTTTTACTTTTCCAAGCAAAAGCTCTCTGCAGAATAAGACAGTAGGTATCTATAATATCAGATACATCTTATTAAGAAAAATCATGAGACCTAAAGAGATGAGTTTTTACTAATTATCACCTGACAGCTGCGTCTTCTACATAATCTATAGTTACCTTTGCAATTCTTTTTCAAAAGGTATGAGAATGACAAGTCACACGCTCAGGAGCAAGAGCTTTAGGCAAAATAACAGATGCTGTAAGACAAAAATAAAACAGGTTTACATTACTATGGGACAATAAAGAAATATATTAACATATTTCTAGAGAAATAAGAAAGCTAACATGACCCAAGTTGGTACAGCAGCATGCAGCACCTTGCAGAGATTCTAGCTTAGTTAAGTGCTCCCATGCAATGCTGAACTGACATGGACCTATTAACACATTGTCTTAGTTACATGAACACAGTTACACAGACCCATGAGCAGCCTTGGCTTCTCCTGGTTTTTGTATCTGTATGCGACATTATGCTATACCTGCAGACATCACATCAGGTTTTCTCCCTGCTCTCTGACTGTGTGACTATTGTGTATATGACATTTCACTTCCCCCTTAGTTCATACGTTAACTGAACAGTTAATGGTATAATGTTCCCTCTTTTCTATTTTTAATTACCCTTTCACTTACACGAAGGTGCCAAGGGCAAACCCATAGATTAAGCTGACTCAGCTGTTAAGAGCTGCTCATGTTTACATGTGGCCCAGTTAAATAATTCTGTGAATTTATCAACATGCAATTTATGTGTTGCTATATATCTAACTCCCACTGAGATCTGATGTATAAGAGTTGAAGAGTAATGCCCATGTATCTGCATGGATCACAGTCTGGGTTATTTTCATTTTTGAGATAGGAAAAAACATCATTTCCATTTACAGTTCAGCCTTTTCCACTAAATGTAAAATTTACATTTTAATTAGCCTATCTTCTTCTATTAGTTAGCACCAGGGTTTCTCAAAATTTGGGTTCAGATATTTTTCACTTTTACCCAAACACTCTTATAATAGAAACAAGCATAGCCATCCACTCCCAGCCTCCATGCAAGCAATTAACCAAGCTTGTTAGCAGCCAGACTCATTTTGCCTTCTGTTAACACAGAGGGGAGCTGCCTAGCAACAATTCCAAACGTAATAATCATCATCAGTTAATTACAATGATGCTGGCAGAATATGTATTTAACACTTAATAATGCTGCAAAGACTAGTATCTGAACAGCAAAATCACAGCCCCACTGTAAAACCAGCATCAGCAGAGTCTACAGAGCATGTAGACTATCTTGAGTTCATGATAAGAGAACTTTCTGTTGTCTGCCTAAGAACAATGTGTTCACTGTTTCCCCAGTTTTCCACTGATACACATTTATGTGAGATGTTGGAACTATATACTAATATTTAGTCAACATACCACATGTTAGATAACATGATATGCAGATGACAGTTTAGCCCCCATGAAGTTATCGATTCAGATGAACCAAGATTTCATTACCGGCAGTGGCTGGAGACTGAATTATACTGGCATGTCAATTGGTGGAACTGACCCAACAAGATGTAGGCAGTGGTCTGGCAGAGGCATTGGGGGAAAAAAAGAATTCCCAATGGGAAATTGGAAATTCAATAAAAACCATGCATAAATAGGCCAAGAGAAAGACAAAATAATTTTCTGGATGATTGTAACAAATCAAAAAGCAAATCTGAAGTTTTACTCACCAAGTTCTACACATAGGTGACTGCAAGAGTTACAGAGAACTTGCTGAAATGTATGGCCCACATATCAAATCAACTTTTGAACTTTGCCCACAGAGACCCTATTAACTTCCCTGGATTTCAAGAAAAAGATCTAGAGTTACAGGACAAGACGGTCCTAAAACACTTAATCTCTCATCTGATCTTTACTTTTTTGGTGGAACACAGCACCATTGTACTCCTACTTTATTACTATTATTATTATTATTATTATTATTCCTGTTTATTTCTAGGACTGTAAATGCTGGGGACATCAGCAGGACCTAAACTGCAGTAACCCATGCTCTGTATGAACCATTCAGAAGACTGTTAGACCCAAATATAAATATTAAGTCAGCAAAAATGTCCTTTAAGTATGAATGACATAAACCACAAATCAATTCAACTGTTGAAATCAGTTCAAACAAATATACATTTTCACATGCTTAGTAGCATGTATATCACAATTTATACTTGGTCATGAGTAAAAGGCAGAGTTCCCAGGCCAGGATATGCATAGTTTCATGCCATAGTAATACTGATCTGAATAGAAAGCAATAATCTAAGACCACGTGACAAGGGGCCACATTCTTGAGCAGAGAAGCCAAGGGTCTGATATAGACATTGTCAGTTTGATAAGTGAGTTAATTTAAGATTTAAAGGACAGGCAGTAAATTCTACCATGGTCATTCACATAGCCTCAGAGAGCAGGCACACAACCAAATAAACTGATGGATGGGACTGACAAATGCCGTGGGAAGGAGAACATGGTTGTGCTCACCATAGATAGACAACTTGCATTCCTAGACTCAGGAGGCTCCTGTCATGAGCGAGGCACTATACAGCATGTACTTTCTCTGCCTGACCTGTCAATGTTATACCATGCAACATGCGCTTTCTCTGCTCGTCTCTGTTCTTGTCCATCTGCAGAAGTGCCAAAAATGATTTGCAGGTTCTTGCCTGCCCTCACGTACTCTATCCTCCTCATTCCGGCTGAAAGATCAGTACATCCTGCTCCTATGTGCATATCCTCATTCTTGATCTTTCTCTGTATCTCATCTTTCTTAAATATCATTGACCATTTGCATTGACTTGAGGGTTTGCCCTGTTTTTCTCATGTTGTATCATTGTTTCCTCTACCTGTCTGTAGTTCTGCTTGCTGTTCTCCACATTGTTCAACATAAGAGTTTTTAGCAAGCCTTGTTTTACTAGCTCTTACTTCCATGGTACATTAAAGCCTATGATATTTAGCTGATAAAATATATTTAATTCCATACTGCCTATATATCACAATGAAAGACAAAAGGGGAGAAAAAAGAGAACAAACCAAAACCACCTTCTAGTCACCAGTTGCTTCTAATGATCAGTTTAAAGAATCATCATATTGCCTCAGAAAACATGTGGTCTTTTCCAGATGGTAATATCAATCCTGTAGCAATTGCAATACATGCTAACATAAGAACATTTTCCCCTGGGAAACTAACTTTGGTGGAAATCTTGTAAAACTAGCATGAATCATTATGCAGCTCATAGGCACTGCAGTCTAAACCAGAATGAGATGCAGAGGAACTGGTTACATTTTCCCCATTTTCGTACTAAGCTTTTTAAATGTTAATGTTCCTCTTCAGTCTTTTATCTCTGTCTGTATTTAGATCTTACACAGAGAATTATGTTCTGTGTATGAAAAAGGATGAACTGAAAAAAAACACACAATCTGCTGTCATTTGAAGATGTTTCTGTCTTTCCCATTGAAGTTTCTTTTCCTTTTGCATAATAAGAATTCAGTTTTAGTTTTCTGGCAACAGAATACAACTGCTTCTGAATGAAAAAAAACATGTTGAATTCCCATTTGCTTAAATCCTATGGAATTCCAGACATACTCAGCAAGCTTTGAGATCTTGTCTTTTCTTTTCTGACGTCTTTAGCTACATCATAGGTGGTCTTATGTTTAACTGGTCATAGCTCCTTTTTATAGGAATAGCATTATCCTAATTTCACAAATTGGTTTTAAACAGAAATTTTGTGGGCAACAGGTTCAATCTATCTGGTTCAAATCACCTCCAGAAGTACATGTATTACTCTTCTCATTAAACTTAAAAATGGAATTCTCTCATCAATTTATAGTCATCTGAATGTCCAGAAAAGCAACATTTTCAAGAAGCTGATGATGCTGTCCGTCATAGATGCCCCTATTCTTTATTAACACTTTCATATGTTTTGGACGAGTAGATTTTTAACATTTCACAACATCAAGTGATTCTGCTTGCAAAGACATTCAGGTAGATTAAGCAGTTTAAGAAATCATTTGGCTATAGCACATGTATGATTAGGTATAATGCACACCTTGACCTTGTAATAGTCCCTGTATGATTTGCTTCACCATCTAGTCATAACAGTTAGCGCGGAGGCAACTTGGAATATAGCATGGGTGGTCATAGTCGTGGTCATAGCCACAACCCTTGATGGAGTTAACCACCAGCTTTGCTCTGTGGCAAGTAGGTAGCAGGCAGAACCATGGGTACCCTTTGCTTCACCAAGGTCATTGCTGTGGAGGGGAGTACCAGTTCCTGCATTGTTATGAGTCTAAAACCGTGTCATTTTGGCTTTTCTACAACATGATGGAAAGGAGTGGAAGCCTCCAGTCTGACTTCTCATGTCATATCCATGTTACAAGTCAAGCAGTATATAACCCAGAGAGAGTATTTATGTAGATGCTTTCTTATGAATTCACGCTCTTACACGACTGAGACTTAAAGGAGGCTGAATTTGTCCACATTGACTTGAAATATTGCCCTCCTTACATTCCAAATGCACAAAGACTCGCAACATGTTCCAACAAAGTTTTAAGATTTCCCTTCACTTGGCACTTGTACTACATCCTCTCAACTGGACAGCAAGGAATGTGAGACAGTGAGATGGTGAAAGGCAGTCACTTCCCATCATCCCAGCCTTCACTATCCTTCATTATGATAGTTTTATTGGCTCACACATATTATCAACACACAGGCACAGTTTCAAGATAATGAACATGATTTCCCAAGATTTTATCAGTGGTATTTAGCTGGAATTTTCATGTGGCACAGAACACATCACATAGCATAGAGCAATACAGACACCAGAAATGCATCTTCTGAAGACTTGCACTAAGTATGGCAGACAAAAAATAACAGTAGAAATTTTTGTCCTAGCTACCTCATATTGTTCAGCATGCCAGCTACTATAGGATTTTATGCTTAATTATTTATGCACACACTTCAGATAAATATTATTTTGTCCCTTTATACAGTATAAGCACACAAGAAAGTGGCATTGCCAATATATGTGCAATTGGAGAAGCATGCATATCAATAGAGCTATGGACTGGTATAATGTAGTTCTTCATATGTAGAAAGAAACAAAGAAAATGTAATACGCAATAAATTCAAACTGACTATGAACAGAATAAAACAATTCTACTTTTCTTTTTTGTTTGTCTTTTCATAAATTAATCTGTGTCTTGCTTATGGCTTTTTTGCCCTGAGAAATGTAAACTATTTTTACAGAAAAGCACCCAACTCCTTCCTACAGTCACTCCTATTTGTTCTGAACAAGAAAAACCTAGATCAAAAATGGACTTACCAAGGGATATAGAAAAATTGCAAAGCAGAGAGGAAGACCAGCCTTTCCCAGCTTAGCAAACTCTGGCTAAGGAAAACAAAAATAATTCCCCTCTGTAAAGGCTACTGCCCCTTCACTCCCATTTAAGGGCAGATGCAACGCTATATTTAGAACTAACCAAGTGATTATCCCAAAACTGAGGTCAGCCTAATAGGCAATAAGGGTGTGATATAAAGGCAGAAGAAAAGCCCTACTCTACATGCAGTTTTATATAGTATTTTAAAAATAGATAGACCTCATTCCTAAAAAAAAACAGTTGTTTATGTTAAAAGTGGGGTTTCTTAATTCAGCAACACCAAGCACATGGGGAACAGTTTAATGTCAGAAAACTGTTTAAACTTTTTATTTAGAAATTATTGAAGATTCAAAATAATCAGCAACTTAGAAGACCACTGAGAAGACGTAAACTGCAGAATCTTATTAGTAGAGACATGAGATCCCCTTGGTGCCTCAGGCTGAAAAATGAGCCTCCCCATCGCCTCCTTCAGAGCTCTCTGTATTTGAGAACATGGCTGCAATATGTTAAGACATAGCAACTGTATAAAAAGCCTGTTAACACAGATTTAATGAAAGACCAATTCCTACTCACTATTTCCATCTCCATAATGTCACCAGTCAACCACAGAGATTTCTCTGTATCTTGTAGACAAAATAGAAGGAATGAATACACGCAGAAACATATACAGGCAGAGGAAAAAACATAGCCAAAGCATTAGATTCTGTGAGACCCTGATGGTCCCTGATTACTACCAACTAAAATGGAGGTTTCATGCCTGCAGGGCTCCGAGATTTATATGCAGAAGCTCCAAGGCACCACTATGGTGGCTCTGACACATCCAGACGCGATGGAGTAGCAGTACTTGCTCTGCAGAGCTGGTGAGCGTGGGGTCAGTCACTCTGTCCCATTCTGGTGGTGTGCAACCCCGTAGAGATTTCTGCTGTGATGTGAGCTCATATGAGGGAAGGGAAGGGACTCGGACAAGGCTTTGTTATTCTGCTTGGAAATAAGGACAACACATCTAGGAAAACTCTGCAATGTGGCAGACCTAGTTACACCTCATGACCTGGCTCATAATGACTCATACATCCAGTGAGTCAGCAACATACAATAAGTAAGGAATTAATTGATATTCAAAGTATTTGAAAATAACAAGATTTATCTTCAATTTCCATATATAAGATTTGGGTCAAGACCAAAACCACTAAGTGACAATTCAGATCTTTCAGTGCTTGGTATAAGAAACTTAGATACATGAACAATGCTCTTTTAAGTCATGTGTTCTTTTTATTTATATACATATGGGAAGCAGAGCAAGATGTGGAAAAGTCTTTAACCAATTGATTCTTACTGCATCCGCAGTATTCACTCAAGTTTCCTAAGTAGCTTTGGTAAGGATCTTTCCCACTTTCTTATCGTCTAGGACTACCATTTGCTTGACACAGACTTCTCCCTTCCTCCCATCGATCTTAAATTATAACTCACTCTGACAGAATTAGATCTACAGAGACAGACACAGTGGAATGAGTGTATATGCACTGAGCATAGACGTTGCTTCAGAGGCAGCTGTCGAAGTAATTAGCATGTAATAATCCAGAGCAAACCCATTTTACTTACACAGCTCCTTCGCTTCTCTCCTATTGCATTTTCCCGTGGGAGGTGCGAGGTTGGTTTTCAGGAAAACTTTAAAGTTCTCATTACTCTCTCTGCTTTTAATTTCTTGTTCTATATTTATTATCTTTAAAGAAATGGAGGAATGTACAGCCTGCTCTGTCTGCCTTTACACTTGAGCTCTCATCTATTTTAATTTCTTCCTTCAGAGTGTGGTTGGATGTCAGAGTGTGAAAGTGCATCCTGAGGGCTGTGGGGAACATGCCATAGGCAAGAACAAGCCATGCAGTGGGGCCAGCACCAGGTTGTCTCCAGGTAAGTCAATAAATAAATTCTCCTCTTCATAGCTATTCACAAAAGAGGACAGAACAGAAAACTGCGATATTGTGTCATTCAGTGGTGTTGAAATTTAGGCAGTAAAGCACCAAAAATTATCCAGCATTTTAATTGTAAAATAATTAACATTACATTCTCAAAAAAACTTCTTCCCTGACACTAAAGGCATCTTCTCCTGATCCCTCTTCTTCCCAAAGAGAAGTTCTTCCTTAAGAGGTGTTTTTTTTAAAGCAGAGATTTAGCAGGGTATCAAAAGGATGATTCAAGCACTTAGAACTCAGCATGTGCTAAAATCCTTTCGTGAATATGGTATTTTATAATTACCTCTTTATCTTATACCAGTCCCTTGATGTGGGTTGTTTTATTCATACAGGCTGAAGTAATAGCTCAGCTACTCCCATAAAGGGGAAGACCAAGACCTGAAATGGAGCTCAGAAAAAAAGATGCATTAGCTTTGTAGCTACTGGAAGAAACATCAAAACAGTAATGAAATGTAATGCTGTTCAAATGTTTTTAGCCTGTAAGAGTGCCTTAATAGTTGCTTTGTGCTTTTAGCTTCCTCCAGCCTCAGGTAAACCTAATGCATCTTTGCATGGCAGCTTCTAAAGTCTGACTTTGTTAATATTTTAGCCCTTGATTTCTTCAAATGCTTTTAGCATATTTCTAGTTTTATAAGAATTAAAAGATTGGTAGCAAGGATAGCAAGGAAGTTCCACATCTCTGCAGCAGTCCTAATTATTCACAGAGCCCTAAGGTAAGGTTTCTAAAGCCGCATTAGAATAATGGATACCGTGCACTGGCGATCACAGGGTAGTCTCTTGGATTTCCTTCACAGCTAACCAGATCCTAGACTCTTCCTTGGCATTACAAATGAAACACAAAGCAATGCACACAAATTCAACCACATGAAAAATAAATCAGGCTCTTTCTACAGTTACTGTCTCTGGTCAGAAGCTCAGGATTATCAAGTAAGGGGTCCATATACATAGCAAATACAACGTGTCTTATTCAAAAGAGAATACCACCACCTGAAAGACTTAATTAGAAAAAAAAATTTGGAGGCAGTGCTCCTGCTTATGAAGATCAGCTAACAAGAGAGCAGTAACAGACGCACTTGACTGCTGGCAGCACTGCAAATGTGCTCACGCAGCTGAGACAAATCTCCAGGGGAAAACACCCGTCTGCCTCTTTGAGGTGGGCAGAGAACAACCCCATCCCAGATCCTAAGAAACTTGAATACTTCTCTTTACCTCCTGCTTTCTGCGCATTTTCATTTTCTTTATGCAATTGATCTTCTTCTGCTAGAACCTTTTAGATTTCTTTTTTGGCGCCCAACTTGCAAGTACTTTAAGTCTGACTACATGCAGCTGCACACAGCTGAAAGCTATAACTACTCTTCCCAGAAACGAAGACAGGCTGTGTGGAGACAAGACCATGGGAGAGCCAAGACATTTGGAGGAGGAGAAGGAGGACTCTTGCAACAAAGGCAAGGCTGTACAGCTCCCAGGAGAAAGGACAAGAGCAGCTGCAAAAAAACACTTGCTAGAAGCTGTTTTAAACAGCCAGATGTGGATTTTCAAGCAGTAGTTCAACAGAGGTAGAATAAACTTCATTCAGAACATCAGACACTTCCAGTACAAGCCTTTGAACAAACGCTCAAATACCTGAATATACAAAATGTTGGGTTTTTTTCCTCTGCAACATAAGATAAAGTGAATTGCCTGGTAAGTATCCTTATTTATATCTAAGAAGACAAACACACCACTGAGTTACAGTGAGTCAATCATTTATAAGATATTTAAACTGTAATGTGCCACCCTGCTGTCCAAGGACCCACTCTGGAGCACATCAGAGTCAGTGGCAAGGTTTTACTGACTCAAGAAAGCTCTGAATTGCTTCCTTCTTGATTTAATGCCTCTTTGAAAAGGTGACAGAGGGTTAGCTCAGCCTCAAACAGAAAATACAGGGTTGCCTGGTGCAGACGAATGTTTCAACTACTTCTGTTGTGAGTTACTGGAAGTGGCAACAAGAGTATATTTTCCATTGCTTTGGACCACATAAAATACTCTAGACTGGGTAACAGGCTGACAATGGTAGCTGAAATAAAATCGGGGTTTCAGCCAGTGGCATTGCTTAGCTAAATATGTTCTTCTAAATTTTAGGGAGAACCAAACATATTACAGTCTCTCTCCAGTGACATGAAGTTACAGCTCGGATTTCAAATATTGATGTTTTTTAAATTTAATTAAATCTTTTGGAAGTGTTTCTGATGAAGCTTAATGAAAACAACAGCACTTACTACAGTTTACTAACTATAGTCAATCAGACAAAGCATAGCATAGAAGACCTCCCTAGCAGTATGTCAGCTCAGTGGCACCTGTTCATTTACCATTACAATGAGATATCCAGTGCAAAGATAAGGACTGTAATGGTTTTGTCTTACCCTGGTATATTTATTCAAACGTCACACAATATCTAGTGAAACACTCCGCAGATATCTGCTGTAGAAGCACTTACCTCTGTTAACTAATCTCCATGTCAGCAACAACAGGTGAAATCTAGACACAACCACAGGTTTTACAAGGGCTGAGACAGGAACTAGTTACACTGCAGTTATGTGGCCCAGAGACTTCACAACCCTGGGAAACACAGGCAAGATAGCTACAGTCCCAAATCCACCACTGGGTACCACCATGTAAAGTACTTAAACGCCTTCAGGCTTTAGTAGCTGCCAGCTGAAGGGGTTACTGCTCATAACAGCACCTACGTACTGGACTCACACCAGACACAAGCACAGAGAGCCCAGTCACAGAATCACAGAATTGTTGAGGTTGGAAGGGACCTCTGAAGGTCATCTTGTCCAGCACACCTGCTCGCGCAGGGCCACCTAAAGCCAGTTGCCCAGGACCATGTGCAGATGGCTTTTGAACATCTCCAAGGATGGAGACTACGCCACTTCTCTTGGCAACCTGTGCTGGTGCTTGGCCACCCTCACAGTTAAAAAACCAAAGTGTTTCCTGATGTTCAGAACCTCCTGTGTTTCAGTTTGTGCCCATTGTCTCTGGTCCTACTCCCTCCTCCTCTTGGGCTGGCAGAGACTGAAGGTCACTGGCGCAGGCACACACACAGCACTGTCCAGGTTCCCAAACGCGCACACATTTGCTCTCCGATCGCCTACTCCCTCTCTGGTCCTTGTCGGTGCTCACTGCAAACAGACACACGCACTCCTACACTCATTCCACAGGCACTCCACACCCACAGGTCCCTCCCAGTACCTACATGTAGGGTGTAGGGGCACGTATACCCCGGTCTGACTCCCATAGCTGCCACCCAGTCGACTCCTGCCAGTCATAGAATCATAGAATCATAGAAAGTTTTGGGTCCGAAGGGACCCCTAGAGGTCATCTAGTCCAACCCCCCTGCAGCGAGCAGGGACACCATTAACTAGATCAGGTTGCTCAGAGCCCTGTCCAACCTGGTCTTGAATGCTTCCAGGGATGGGGCCTCCACTACCTCTCTGGGCAACCCGTTCCACTGTTTCACCACCCTCATGGTAAAGAATTTCTTCCTTATATCTAGCCTAAACCTACCCTGTTTTAGTTTAAAACCATTACCCCTCATCCTGTCACTGCTGTCTCTACTAAAAAGATTGTCTCCATCTTTCCTATAGGCTCCCTTTAAGTACTGAAAGGCTGCAATCAGGTCTC
>Ga0065711_1028839_pt1 | contig 38934 bp, 20 predicted proteins | sample Hoacrofraction12_FD_59098 | JGI IMG/M metagenome (GOLD analysis project Ga0065711, IMG submission 59098) | Hoatzin crop microbial communities from Cojedes, Venezuela - Epithelial fraction 12 v2 (version 2) | ecosystem: Host-associated > Birds > Digestive system > Esophagus > Crop | place...
CCAGCCCGTCATGCCATCGTAGAAAGCTATCAGATTGGTCAGGCATGATTTCCCCTTAGTGAATCCATGCTGACTACTCCTGATAACCTTCTTTTCCTCCACTTGCTTGATGATGGCCTCCAGGATGAGCTGCTCCATCACCTTTCCTGGGATGGAGGTGAGGCTGACCGACCTGTAAGTACCTGGGTCCTCCTTCTTGCCCTTTTTGAGGGTGACATTGACCTTTCTCCAGTCCTCGGGCACCTCTCCTAACAGATCACAGATAGCAGAGTCATAAAAAGTGAAGGATCAGATTGTTGGTGAAGAACAAGGACAGTACTTGTTCTAAGATTTTCTAAGAGTTGCACCAAGAGTTTTTAGCGGTTTTAATGACTGCAGATTCAGTGGTGATCCAGAGGCAGGAGCAAGATATGGGACGTATTGAAGAAGGACAGCTCAAAACAGCAGCTTTAGGTAGTGAGACTAGTGATGAAACAGAGAAGGGATATATAGACATTGTTGAAAGGAGAGTAAAAATGAAGTCTTTTGTGTTTGCTTTTAAAGCAGTTAGATAATAAGGAACATCTGTATTGTGAAGGACAGAGCTGGAGAACACTAGGGAAATTAAACAAAAGTGGAATAACTCCAAGGGAAAACTTCAAACTAGAAAAGTAATTGTTCTCAGAGGCTGAAACAACTTTTTAAAATGTTCCTGTAAAAATGAGTTCTTCCTGAAATCAGCACGCTTCTGTGAAATATTTGGGGGTTTTTAATTGGTATTTTTCCAGTGAATAAAAATTTTATCAAAACTATTTGACCAGATCTAGCTCAAGCATAATTTTTGAACATAGAAGAATTTTCCCTTACTACACTGAAGCTGACACTTCTTCAGCCTCTTTATATTTATGCCATCTGATTGAAGGACAATGTCATTCATGATAACTGCTTTCAGTTCAGAAAGTGTTCACTGAATTTTCAACTCATAAAAGAGTGATGCCAGACTTCTTGATAACTACTAGTCTCAGCTCATCGTGATGGTTAAAAGCTTATTGAAGTGCCCAGTCAAACCTGTTTTAAACTTCATGTTACTCATGGTAACTTTTAGCTCTACACTTTATATGAAGAAACATGAATTATGTTTCCCAACTTTCAGATGAGGTTTATTGTCTCGTATTACAGTATTTTTAAACTGATGTTATATAAAGGCTACTGTTGCGCAATAATATAAAGGAATTATTGAGAAATGTCTGAATCTATACACCAAAAATCCTACATCATTAACTGAAGTTCTGGTTCTCCAGTCCCATGTCTTTCTCTCCCCTCCTCCTTATGCTTTAAAAGAAACTTCATATTGAGTATCCATTGCGAAATGGTAAATAATTTCTCTTTTGGGAAAAGCAAAACAGGGTGAATGAGTAATTAGTTCCTTGCAAGTATATGTTAGTCTTAGAACAAGTTTCAAACAGATGTTTTTAAGACAGCTGTATTTGTGATCAAGAAAAAATTGACTGCATTTTACTGGAATGATCACTTCCAGTTTCCAAACTTTATTACTTTTTAATTTTTAATATTACTTTGCCAGCACAAATATCTTCATACCTACTGGGATATGCCTAAGAATGGAATTCTGTCATCTCCTTTCCTGACAGATATGTGGCAAAGGCTTCGGAGAATCAGTGAATCAAGAGACTTAGCTGATTTACTTTCGATGTTCTCATGGAGAGCAGTGTCCAGAATCAGGCCCAGGTTTTGCAGTTCAGGAAGATCTTAAATTGCAAACAAGGCGTTAGAGTGAAAAGACTTTGCTTCTTTGCTTACTAAATAACTAGATTCAGATGCATTTTCCTCTTCCATGCAACTGCTTGTGAATTTAATGAAGAAAAATAACACCAGTGCAAATTAAATCACAGTTTTTCAGCAGCATTTCCCAACTTTCACAATGTTCTCTTAACACTTGGGTTCAAATCTCCAATGAAATAAGAACACTGTCATTAGCGACTCTTCATGAAAAAGCAAGCAGGGGTGTTGTGCCTGTTGTTGCTCATTACAGAAATATAGGATGAGATTCTATTCCAAGTACAATGCCATTTTGAAAGAGATGCTATGTGGGGCAGGATGGTAACTGTGTGTGGTTACACAGAAGGCCAGGTACTGGAAGGGTCAATTTTCCTTTGGAGATGTTCACGTAGTAGTTATTGCTGCAATAGTGTTCTGTGATTAGCCATCAGTGAGTCATACTGCAATTGCTCCTCATGTAGGAAAGTTATTTGGCTGGTTTGTAAACATACAGGTCATGGGATTCATTTGACTAGTGTGTTACTGCCCTTGTGTGTAGGTGGTACAGGACATGGAGAAAAGCACAGGGAATAGGAGAACCCATGTTCTCACTTCATTCTCTACAAACATATTTTAACAAATAAAGACAAATATCAAAGTTCCTGACTACACTTGAGAAAGAGGGTACTTTTGATGCCTCAGGGAAAATGGGTAAAGATTGGTGGTGTTCGGGGCTGGTAAGAATACCTTTTGTATTGATTCTGTGCTGTCTTTATAACCAAAGACACTGAAAAAGAAACCAGGCCTCAATCTCCGTAGACACATTTGGGAATTTCCAATAAATGGGTAGTATGAGGGCTGTACTGTGATTTCTCAGTCAAAAATCCAGTGCATAATTTGAGCATGTGTGGAACTGAACTGTGGCACTGATCCAGGATATGGGCTTCTAAGTACACTGCTTTCCGTTTTATGAACTCGTAAGAGTGGTGCTTGCTGCTATGGCTTCTTGTCAGACCACTTCCTGTTGCCATGGTACACTTCTGGCAGCAAAACTGCATGTGCAGGGTGTCACTAGGAGAAACCCCCACATTTCCCATATCGGGGAAGGAAGAGAAGCAAGTAACCAAAGTGGGAGGACTGCTCTTGGTCTGTCAGATTTGTGCTTTTGCTTTGTTACATCAAAGTAGTCGCTTGGAGCCATAGACGTGAGAAGCCTGATGGATTATCTCCAAGGGCTCCAAGAGGGGAGATGCATTTGGTATATTTCATGCTCCTGTTGTATGCACTGTGTAGACCCTTTTCCAATTTAGCTTCTGGTCCATGCCTGTTACTAGGTTCATTTCAATACGGAGTGGATATGATTATGAACCTGTATTAGTATTAATGACTGGGAAATGGGGCCCCAGAATGAAACAGATAAAAAAAGTAAATGCGGATGCACCTTAGATACCTCAAAATCCCCTGTCTTCGACCCTTTCTTTCTCCCTTCCTTCAGCCTTCTCTGGTTTCCTAGAAGCTGGTTAGTATGTGTGCAGACCATTTAAGCCTTTCCAAACATTCTACATTAAGGAGCACTTTAATGAATAGTCATCTACAGTTCATCTTGCAATGCTGGCAGGTCCTGGGAGAACCATGTGCTGCTGCTCACAATGTGGAGAAGGGTGGTTGTTCATTTTTAGATCAGGCAAACTGAAGGAGTTTATTTCGTCTTATTTCACTTACAGCAGAGGCCCAAGAAAATGAAAAGGAAAATACGCACAGAACTGACTTTCTCATGTTTGCAGCCAAATAATTTTAATAACATTAGAAAATGTAGGACAAGGTGGATGAAGTGTCTGACCACATAATACAGTCCCATCATGAAGAATGAAAAGTATCACTTATTTTACAGGAATGCAGAAATGCAGGAATCATCCAGCAGAGTGAAATAAAGTGACTTCAGCCTGCCTCTTCTCACACTTTTGCCTTGTTATCTGGGTCTTCCCATTTGCACATCCTTCTGAAATCTGTGACACCCTTCAGCCTCCATGATGGGACTGTCTTGCATGGTCAGTGTTGGGTAGAATTTCATGCTCTGTATGTGAGCCTGGAAGTGCACGCTGGACTTTTATTTTATTCATTATAGGTCCATGACCTTGTGGATTTTTTTTTTTAAGCTGTACTGTCTACTTCTGGTTTGTCCCTCAGATTTCTGACTTGCTTTCCTTTAAATTCAGATTCCAATAGTTTGGGTTTATTTGTAGATTCTTCATGGTTTTGTGTCGGAAAGTTTTAAAAATGTCTTTGAAGAATTGCATAAGCTATAGGTTATTCTTTGTATATTGCCACTTGTGGTTGTTTTATTTTAAAAGAATATGGCTTTTAAGTTGGTTTTTAGTATTACTTTTTTTTCCTGTGGTAAAAACAGGGTGCCAAGTTTCGCTCCCCTGCATCCACAGCTCTCCAGAAATCAGTCGGGTATTACAAATGTAACAGAGTGCAGAACTTGGCCTAAGCTGTGTAAAGCCCCAGGGAAACCCTATAGCTGTGTGGGAAACATCTAACTTTTCTTGTGTTTTCCCATTCATTGTTCCACCTCTTTCCTGTTCAGCTTCTGGGATTCTCCCCAAAGAAACTCAAGACATGTCTCTTATAATACAAGAATGCAGAAGCATAGACTCAGTGTTGGATTTTGTGCCTCTTGAAAGAATGAATAGGTGCAAGTTCAAATTACTTCCAGTTCAGGTACTAGTATTAGCTGAGTTGCCTGTGTTTATGAACAATACATAAAAAATCATTCAAACAGATTATGGTTTAGCCACTGTAGCTTTCAGCTGATTAAAAGATCAAAAGTAAGATTGTGTGGGTTTTGATATAAGGCAGAAAATTACCAGATTTTATTCTTTTAGTCATCCTGAAGGACAAAATAATTTGTGAATTTTCCCAGAGAAAGTCAGTGTTATAGCTCAAATTAATGCTTTGCTCTCTGCTCGTACTTGGATTACTTGGACACTGCTGTACTGCATGTTATTAAACTGTTTTGATCAAAGTTCATGCTACCACAAATCACCAGATGGCTGACTGAAAGGATATGTATAGTGGTTGTGGGATCTGCAGGCTGCAGCCCACATACATTTCCTACAGACTTTTGAAATTCCTTTCGGTCGATGTTCTGGAAATACGGAGGATGTAGCAAGGAGAGTCACATTCCCTGTTTCTAATACACATATAAAAGACACAAGGATTTTACAGTCATCTGATGCTGGACACAGAAAAATGAAGTAAGCTTCAAAGTGCATAGTTACTTTCAAATCTCCCCGTGTTTTTCTCTCATCCTCCATTTTTTAGTTTGCAGTGTTAAGGCAGGAGTGCATTTGGTATGCTGTCTAGAAGATAAATTAAAACACATGTGTAGCAGCTTCAAATACTACAATTTAAGTGACCAGTGTCTAATGTATGTATCCCAAATTATGTTACTTTTGACTCTACTACAATAAAGTAGCTTTTGTTTTGATCTGGGGGCTTTGTGATCTGGCTTATTTACAGAGATGGTGAATTCTTGTTCCCGTGCTGATTTTTCTTTTTTCTAAGTTTTCAGTCAACTGTTTCTTTCCCTTCTCTGCTATATCCACTCTGATCATATTACCATATGTACAAAATTCAGCTGACTTGCCCTGGGTCCTGGGAACATACCACCCTCATTTTGATCTCTCTAAATTAGCTTCCTGTACAATTTCCTGTCAAACATGAGTTTCATGAGATTTGTCCTTGAATGTGTGTGTGATCATCCCTTCTCACTGCAATGAAATTTTGGCTGCCTAACTGGAACATTTTTCACCAAGCTTACTTTTATAGGAGTAAATACTAATGAGATTTATTTTATTTTTTAAGTACTAACTCTCGGAAATGGATCTACAGAGATGATTCAGGTTAACGCTAGTGAGAATTTTAAGCAGGGGCTTCTGATAGTTGCGTGTTTGTGTGAAGGAATCTTCCCCCTGCCCCCAGCCTCTCCTGGCATCTTGTAAATTACTTTTCATACTGTTTATTATCATCTCAACTTCATGAATCTTCTTAGATAACATAATATGAAATTTTAGGCAGAAAGCAGTGTCTGCTAGCTAACACCATTGCAGGAATAGTTTTGGGTTTTTTTATTGCAACTTGATCTGTGATTAAGGAGAAGACATTAATAACCATTCTCAAATGCAAGTGTTCTTTCCTGAGGGGCGAATCCTGAGGATGTTTTGTGTCTCCTTGAGAGGGCTTCTTCTGCAGGATACATGTAATTCAACTGAAAAATCAGATAAATATGGTTTCCAGTGAGTCTAAAATCAGTAGCTACTTTGAAAATTTTTTCTCAGATTTATTCTTTACTACTTTCTTATGGGTATTATGAGATTTAATTCTCTGCATGGAGCAGGATTAAAAGTGTGGATGCAAACTTCTAAAAATCTAGTTTCTCACTTTGTTGCTAAACTGAATTATCTAAGGACTATGTTCCCAAACTGAAGATTTACAGGGCACGAGGTTAATTATAGGTCTGCTTCTGGCATGTGGCACTTTTTATGTTGCCTGCCAGATGTAAGCTAAGAAGCAAAAAAGTTCGAAGAACCATCTCCAGGTAAGCAAAGTAATAAGAATACCTGATTTTTAATAGTTTGCTGAAAACACTGATTAGAGAAAGAAGCAAAAAAGTATGTCTTGCTTTCATGCAGTATTTGTAGGATAACTTTCAAAAACTCAAAAAATTCTTAACACTGAAATTTTCATGAAATTATTTAATGTTAAGAAATGGTGACTGGTGATCCGTGTTTTGAGGATAAATTTTGCTCTCACTTCACTTGAGAATTTGCAAGAATACTTTGCACCCAGAGCTGGGAAACCTCAGAACAAACATGAGCTAAAGGAACACAACCTAATAGAAGAGCACTTCTTTTTGTAATCTGATAATTGATGTTGCATGATTACACATACTATGAATTTGTCACTCTTGGCATACTGGATGTAAGCTTTAGTGTAGTGATACCATGTGAATGACTGAAAAAGTCTGATATTATTCTTCAATCAGCTCTAGCTATGGAGGTGAAAACATTCTTTGTTTTCATAGCTTCTTGCTTGTGAAATTTCCGTTTGAGTTTTATTCTTCCTTTGACATGTCTTTTTTGACCTAACTTATGACAAAAACCTTTTTGTGGACTTCCTTGTAGGTGTTAGGAATAAAAGCATAGAATAATTATGATGTGCCCTCTGGCACTGTTGGTGTGCACTTTCTGCTAGCTTTTCAGGTCAGAAGCTGCTCTTTTGCTCTGTAGAACAGCTAGTATACTGGGGTCTTAATCTTGCAAACTTTAGTTTTAGAGACAGCAGGAGTCACGAAGCTGAGGTTAGGGGTGAGATAAGAATTGCCATTCAAGTTTGTGTTCAGATGCCTAGTGGCTGAAAGTGTATGCTGACTTCTGAATTTGGAGGTAGCTTGGCAGAGGAAGGACGTGCCTGGCTATGCAGAAATGTAGATGTGCCGGGATGGGAGACAACGCGCTGTTTCCTGGGATTGATCCCAATACCAGAGATTAGGTCCCTGACAATTAAACACAACCTTAACTGTACAACAGGGCTCCTTCCAGCCCCTTGTGGGGAAATAGCAGGCAAATGGCTGCGAAACCTGTGGAGGTGCTGACCACACCTACCCTGACAGATATTTTTGATCTTACCACCCGTTCCCTAATGATGTGACATAAATACTCAGTCTATGCCCAAACCAATGTGCAGCCCTCTGTTTCAGGCATGCAGTCAACAACTGCTACTGACTAAGAAATAGTAAGAAGTCTTGTTCTTATGCCGCTAGTCCCCCATTCCTTCCTCTGCCAAAATCTAATTGATCCTTGCAGCCCATACTAGCCTGAACCCTAGGTCTAATACTTAAAACCCCGTAACTCCAAAAGCAAGAAATAGTCAGAGGAGCTGTTGCTAACTCTTTTAAATACAGCTTAGCAGCTTCCACTAAGCTCTGTTTTGCCAGAAGAGTGTCAGGGAGGTCGAGAGTGATTGAATGCTTCCTGGTTTTGTCAAATCTGGATGAGAATCTAAAGTCTAGCTGAAAATCGGGGATTATGGCTTGAGTTTTGCCTGAAAATGATTGGAGATTGTTTTGGCCTTCTTTCCCTTAACAATACAATCTGCCAGGTGTCTGTGTAGGCTGGATGGACCTTTTTTAGTTCCAAGTCATGAGAGGGTCATACAGTCATGGCTTGTGGAGGGAAATAGCATGGCACAGTAGATTGTAAAGTCTGGTCTGCAGGCTGGTTGTGGATAATGGTGTACAAAGTATGCGAGGGGTTATAAACAGGTTTTTCATGTGACTTCTTGACTGCAGGGGGGAGGATACTATATGTCATGTAAGAGAAAGTAGGGCCAAATGTGGAATTTGGAGAGGTCTTTGATGCATCTTTATCTGGATAGGGCTGCTAGTCAAGAAGTGCACTTGACAGAATTCAGTAGTTTCTGACTGTGTTGTTGACCAGTTTTGGGAGGTTCTTCAGACTGCTTGGGGAACTTAGCTGGGGGTTTTGGTGCATGAGCTAGAAGGAGTAGGGAGGTATTTGAATTTTCAAAATGAGTGGCAGACTAAGTCAATGGCTGATGCCAGGAGGGGTCAGCTGAGAAAGCTCTTGGCTAAGACCTTCAGGTGTGACCTGAAAGGAGAAGCGTGATTTATGGCTAGTTGGAAAAGGGATATATGTAAGATACAGGAGTTAGAAGTTCTGCCTTGTTGTGAACTGTGATCCACAGGAATGCCTTGTTGTGAACTGTGATCCACAGGAACTGAAGAACTGAGGAGTGGGTTCACTTCACTGGTGCCTCCTGCAGGAGCATCCAAAGGCCTTGCTAATGTCTTAGAGTAGTGGTATGCAGTAAAAAGCTGCTAAACAGATTTCCCTCTGTGCTGGTTGGCTGTGAATAAGGGAGTCAATAAAATCAGAGGGCAGTTTGTCTTCACTGCAGATGCTGTTAGAGTAGTTTAACAGTTGATACCTTGATGGAGAATAGAAGGAAGGGATGTGTACTAGGTTCAGTCAGTCACAGACTGTCCCAAAGAATAGGCATAGTAACTGGCTGCCTAAGGCAGCAGTTTATAGGGACTGGCAAACAATCTACCTTACTTATGTATAAGGAAACAAGATTTTGAGACTGAAACACTAATCTCTACCTCTTACCTTTGCCATTGCTGCTGGCATAAAGTTTGAATGTATGGGTTACAGATGTGCAGATAACTTCTCTTAGAAGAAATACTCACTGGTCCTGTATCCTCTCCTATCCGTGGCTTTTTCAGGAACAGAAATTTCTTGCAATGAGAGATTTTTCCTTACACCCTGGCCCCTTTCCCCTCTCTGAACCTCAGCAACAAGCTGAAATTTAACTCTTTTGTAGTAGAGAAAGAAATAGGAGCAGTCTTGGAGGGAGAGGTCTTCAGTAGGTATCAAGAACAGAAAAACATGGATGGAGGAAAGGATGAGGAAGAAAGTGAACACAAAATCATTTCCAACTGTAGTTAACTTTCTGAAGGCCGATAGAAGGAATTAGCATATAGCCCGGGATTTGGTTCTGATATACCTCCAGTTTAGTGATTGCATTCAGGTGTAATGAATGACATGCAGAGAATAGCTCTTCAAAAGACCAGTTTTCAGTTTGGATCCTTGTTTGATTCAATGTAATTGCTGTAGTTCTTACATTTTTATGTCACTTTTACACTTGTATGTGTCCATTATCATAAGTTTTACCCTTGACTTATGCTAGTTTAAGGAGAATTAAAATAGAGCTCAGGAAGGTTGAATTAAACAGTCTAGCTGTACTGTACAAGATTACTTTTTTAGTTCAATGATAAGGGAGCTTTCACAGTGATAAATATTTCTTTTTTTGTACCTGCTGATCTCTACTGTTAATCATAATTCAGGAATGTAGTTTTCATGCAAGTATCCCCAGGCTAGTCATTTTATTGTTGACTGCTGAATTCTGAACGCATCTGCTAGACTATGGTTTCTGAGTTGGGGTAAAAATTGCAAATTTTGAACTTCTTGAGGCCTGAGAGTGCTACTCAAACACGGAAGCTGTTCAAGATATTGGTGCCTTTGGTTATGTACCTAAGTAAGATTATTAGTAAAACATAGGTTCTTATCAGTGCTTAGATGTCTTGTGTGACAAAGACTTCTGTAGATTTACCTCAATTTAGCTGTCTAAATTCTGTTTACACTGCCCTTCAGATACATGCATCTTCTCTTTGAATCATTCCTTTAAGCAATTTTTACCTCATCTGGTCAATGAAAGTAGTAATATTTTTCTTTTTGCAGGATAGCTAGTGTTTGTCTAATCTGCAGCTAGTCTGGTAAGACAGGTCATATGAGTACTTTGACAGCTAATGATAAGGACAGTAATGTCATTTTATGCAAGAACAGACAAGACTGGAGAGGTGAAAAGTCTCACCAAAATTGTGCCGGGTATTTGTGTGATACTGAAAATAGTTCTTGCACACCTTTTTATTATTTCCAAATTGTAACAAGAAAAATCTTCTTTCTTTTACCATGACTAGTGGAAGCCTTATCAGAAAACTTTTTTCTTCTTTTTTTCTGGAGACTGATACATCATTTAACACAGGAAACTTCTTTAAATACATTAAAGTTGTTTATCAGCCCCAACATTCCAGGAAACAATTATCACTTGGGGAGTATTTTCCTCACTGACTTGCAAACAGTCACTTCCCAAGTATATCCTACTCAGGAAGCAATACCAGGTTGCTCAAATGAATTTGTGGTTCATTTGAAGGAAGAAGAAAATGATTCAAAGTAAACCTGATCAGTCTCATGTATTTGAAGTTAATAATTTAGAATCCATTTTGGAAGAAAATAAAGGGCAGATAGCAACTGCAGTGAGGTTGTTGACTTGGATAAGCAGATGCTAATGTCAAGCAAGTGATGGCTTTTATTTACTGTATGGACATCAGTACATGATACTTTTCTTTAGTTCTCTGTTCTGTCTTATTTTTCTCTTTCTTTCTTCCTCTACTTAAGAAAGGAACTTAAATACAAGTTTTAGTTGAAACATAATGTTTCTTTTAAATCCAAGGTTGTAATTGTTAGCAAATAATGAGATTTTTTGTGATGTAGTAAAGGGGTAGACAACGAGCAAGGAAAGCAAAATGCTTTTCTGAGAACTGGAACATAAAAGTCATATGAGCTCATGATGGATAGACTGCTATTCTCAGGAGATGCTCTGTGCTTTAGTGGGAACCCATGACCCCTTTCCTAAGGGTTGGCCAAGTGCCCAGCAGGAAAACCAACTTTTTAACTGTTACATGCTGTATTCATTTGCAAGTCATCAAAATATTTAAATTTAGGGTAAGAAAACATCTGCTGCAAATAGTCCTGCAGGTGGAGACTTCATAGTTCTACATTACTTTACACATCTCTAAGACAAACCTTGTTCAACTATTATTTCTTCACACCATCACTGTAATTAGAGCTTCGTGGAAAAGAAGGCGAAGAACGTTCTGTGAGAAAATATAGTTGTCAGAAAATCCAGAGAAACCCTGGAAGTTCCTACTGAAAAATTAGCCAGCTAAACAAAATGATCTTTCTATAAGACAGCTGGATTTCAAAAATTGTAAAAAGATGTTGTCCATCTTTCTGAAGTCTACTTTGTCACTTTGTTCTTTTTAAAAGATCAGCCCCGCTTGCAAAACATGAGCTTTTATTGTTGCTCAAGAAAAGTACAGCCAATGGCTCTAATGAGTTGCTTCAGTGACCCTTCAGTAATGTGGTCTGATTTGATCTCAAAGATAAAAAAAGTTTCATTGCTTCCAGAAGACTGAAAATCCTTTGCTCATTCAGAGGCAGGCCTCCATGCAACTTTCAGCAAGCTCATTTGACTTCAGGCTACAGTCTGCCACCCCAGAGTCCCCGTTCCTTGACGTCCTGGTGGCATGTTGCTCTGGCCAAACTCCAGCTCCTTTCTTGGCTGGCTTTCATGATATCAGCTGCTCATACCATGTCATCTACCTGCCAGCCGTTCTCTGAGGTTCTCTTTCTGTCCATGTTGTCACTTTCCTCAGTTTTTCATTCAACCCTCTTCTTAACCTTCATTTAAGTAAACTGAGTTTTGTAACTGCAGAAGAATAGTGAAATCAGTCATGGTATCCCTTACTGTGCATGTTTGTAGTTAAGTCTGGAGAAGATAATTTTCTAAAGTGGCACCGCAGCAAATACAAAACTGTTGGTCTTAGTAGACTATTATCACTTGTTTAATCTTTGATTGTTTTGTAAATAGAAGAGCTCTCTGTGCCTCTGATTTATGAGCATGTTTTGAGTCAAGTAAGATTTTTATTTCCCCCATCCTCACTCCAGAAAGCACTTTCTCCTACAGTACAATGGAAGAAAAGGTGGATAAAAACCTTGACGTGAGCATTAGTGTATTTGTATTTATGTGACATCATGATTCAGTTTGAAGACCTACCACTCTTAAACTACATAAAGAACGAATTTATGGACGTAAAACTTTGAAACTTCCCACTGAAATAATTTATTTTAAAACAACAGCCAGTTTATCTTCGGACTTATGTAGGGATAGAGGGAAAGAGGGAAGAAATGGTGGAAGCATTTTGCACTGGCCAGAGATGCCCTGCAGAGTGCAACAGAGTGTCTTGCAAGACAATTCTCCAAGTACCAGTCAGGTTTTTCAATTCCACATTGTTTCCAACTCAGTTTGGGCTGTCATCTAATCTAAATCTAATCCTGCCCTTTAATTTTCCCTAAGTTTTTAAATAAGTGGGAATTTTTGTCAGGAACAACTCTTGGCAATTTAACAACAGCGCAGCAGTAGCATACAGTTGGTTTTGTATCTGCTGGGCTATGCAGAAAGGCACAGTCAGACCTGCTCTGAGTATTTTCAGATGCATCCTTTAAAAGATTTTTTTTTCAAACTTCATGTAAGCACAGTCAAATGATGGTCATTGCGACCACATTATGGTTCACGTAGCTATGCCTGTTGAAAATATTCCATGAAGCCGTTACTTGACATTCTTCTGAAATCAATGGGGAAAGAGCAGAGATTTTCTGTTTACTGTTTTCCTTGTCTGATGCAGAAATGGAGTCTAGCTGCCAATATTGAGGCCTGGGCACATCTGCTAGAAGATAGCAATCAATTTTCATAAGGAAAAATTTCCCCAGTATCCAGGAGGTTAAGGCTTCTCTCCATCTTGCTTGTTTATGAGAAGTTTGTTTGTGTTCTGGTACTTTTCACATTGCCAAGTGCTTCAGGTTAATAGAAACTATTTCCATGTTGAAATAGAGCATGTCTCTTAGAAAACCATCTGTGTTTGATTTAAAAACAAAAACTCCAACAGGAGCCTATCCTGAGTGCTTAAGATAAACCAATAAAAATAAAAAAAAACACCCTATGCTTTACTTCTGGCTTGAAATTGTCCATTTTGAGTCCTATTCATAGTATCTCCTTATAACTTGGAGGTTGAAACACTTTCTATCATATTTCTGTTTCCTGGCCAGTACTCACAGGATGGACTATGTTGCCCCTTTAACTGATTTTGGTTAGGCTAGACAGGTTGCACTCCTAGGATTTAACATTATTACTCACAGTTCTTCTGATCATTAGTTACTCCTATTGCCCTTTTCAAAACCATCTTCATGTTATTAGGACTATCCTTAGAGTCTGAACATCAGATCTGGACATGGTACTCTGTTAGCATGAGACCTTTGCCAAATACTTGGGTATAACTGTTTCCTGTTGATCTTCTAGATTCCGTTGCGTAGGTATCCATTGATTACATTTGTCCTTTTTGGTCCCACCAGTGCACCAGGCACTTCATGACTAGTTAATTGTCCTCTAAACTTTCTAGTCCTCTCCAGTGTCATGGTTTGCTAAGACAACATTTTGTTTTGTATATTTATGCATTTTTTCTTAGAAGTATGACTTAATATGTGACTCCAAAACAGCCACATGTTTCTTGCAGATACCCAAATTACTGAGCAGTCCTGAGAAATTCAAATCAGCAACCTATTCTCTTTACAAATCCTCCAGTCTTCTGTAATGAGCAAATTAAGTCATCATTTTATGTATCCCTGATCAGCAAAAGGATTGATAGATTAATAGTATAGCATCAAGCAATGGATTTTGTACATGTTGTGGAACTCAGAAAAGATGGGTACATGTGCAAGTTGTGGCCACATCCTTGCTCCAGCACATGCGTCACTTCTTCCTGCACACTAGTTTATACAAAGCTGGTGTGGAAGCTGCAGGGTCTATCTTACACTCAGGTTCAGCTCCAAATGTGGTGAAGAACAGGACTGCACAATGAATTTTCATAGAATCATAGAATCATAGGTTGGAAAAGACCTGTAAGATCATGAGGTCCAACCATCAACCCAACACCACCATGCCTACTGAACCATATCCCAAAGTGCCACATCTACATGTTTTTTGAACACCTCCAGGGATGGTGACTCAATCACCTCCCTGGGCAGCCTGTTCCAATGTCTGACCACTCTTTCAGTACAGAAATGTTTCCTAATATCCAATCTAAACCTCCCCTGCCACAACTTGAGGCCATTGCCTCTCATCCTATCACTAGTTACTTGGGAGAAGAGACCAACGGCTGCCTCACTACAACCTCCTTTCAAGTAGTTGTAGAGAGCAGTAAGGTCCCCCCTCAGCCTCCTCTTCTCCAGACTAAACAGCCCCAGCTCCCTTAGCTGCTCTTCACAAGACTTGTTCTCTAGACCTCTCACCAGCCTCTTTGCCCTTCTCTGGACATGCTCTATCAACTCTATGTCTTTCTTGTAGTGAGGGGCCCAAAACTGAACACAGTACTCCAGGTGCAGCCTCACCAGTGCCGAGTACAGGGGGATGATCGTTTCCCTACTCCTGCTGGCCACACTATTCCTGATACAAGCCAGGATGCCATTGGCCTTCTTGGCCACCTGGGCGCACTTTTGACTCATGTTCAGCCGGCTGTTGACCAGCACCCCAAGGTCCTTTTCCACCGGGCAGCTTTCCCAGCCACTCCTCCCCAAGCCTGTAGCGTTGCATGGGGTTGTTGTGACCGAAGTGCAGGACCCAGAATTTGGCCTTTTTGAACCTCATACAGTTGACCTTGGCCCATCGATCCAGTCTGTCCAGACCCCTCTGCAGAGCCTTCCTACCCCCAAGCAGATTGACACTCCCGCCCAACTTGGTGTCATCTGCAAACTTACTGAGGGAGCACTCATTCCCCTCATCCAGATCATTGATGAAGATATTAAAAATGACCGAACCAAAAACTGAGCCCTGGGCAACACCACTTGTGACCAGCCGCCAGCTGGATTTAGGTCCATTCACCACCACTCTCTGCGCTCGGCCATTCAGCCAGTTCTTTATCCAGCGAAGAGTACACCCATCCAATCCATGGGCAGCTAGTTTCTCCAGGAGGATGCTGTGGGGAACAGTGTCAAAGGCTTTACTAAAGTCCAGGCAGACAACATCCACAGTCTTTCCCTGATCCACTAGGCAGGTCACCTGGTCATAGAAGGAGACCAGGTTGGTCAAACAGGACCTGCCTTTTATGACCCCATGCTGGCTGGGCCTGATCCCCTGGTTGTCCTTCACATGCCCAGTGAGAGCACTCAGGATGAATCACTCCATAATCTTGCCTGATTGCCCTTTTGAAGCACACTGGCTGCATGGTTGCATATAGCTGAGTAGATTCCCTGGAAATGTGTCTGTTCAGTCAGGATTTCTCTTTACAGTTCTGTTTTGACAGCAACCTCTAGTCATTTTGAGTTATTTGAATGTGTGCTGTATTGGTTTTATGTTGTTCTGTTTGCTAAATAAAAAATGGTTACATTCACACCAAGCTGAGTTTGCTTTGTTACTCCACAGAGGGCCTGAAGCTGCTTTCTCTCCAAATACACAATTATCCAACTCTCTTGGGTCTGTGTTCAGCCTCTGATTCACTCTGATTATTAGGTAGCACTCAATAACAAAGGCTTTGTAGATAAAAGAATCAATAGGACTTGGAGTTCAAGCAGGAGCATTTCCTGCTCACACGTAAGTGCATGAAAAAAATGAGGCATATGACACTACAGCTATCTTCCTAACCACTCTTGAAGGTCATAACTGTGCTTTTTTGCCCATGATTTTGTCAGGACAAAGAAGTGGAAGGTTGGCTGGAAAGTTAAGAAACATTCTCACATATTCATCTGCAGAAGATGTCTGTTACAGAGTGGTCTGCAGAACATTTGCTCCATGTGCTACCACTTATCCCGGACCACTGCATCATTCTTACTATTTTCACTTGTTTCTTGTAGTGTCTATTTGAAAACAATATTGCTGCCTTTAAAACAAATGAGTTAACCGAACTGCTGAGGATTTCAGTGTTTTTTCATGACTGTTTCAAAGCAAAATTCTCCCTTCGTATCTTTTTTTAATAAACAGACTTCTCTCTCCCTGTCTGAAGACTTTCTATAAAACAATTCTTGAACACTGAGTGTTCTAAATTGATTTTTCAAGGTGCTATTTATTGAACATATATAAAATTTATACATGTTCCTTTTCCAAGTTAAATAAAGGTCGCTTGTCCACTTATAGTCAAGACCAGTGATTTTTGTCTTTATTTGGTGTAGAACGCGTCGTGATTTCGAGACCCCGATGTCATCCCTACATTCTATCTCCTTCCCGGCCCTTGATGAAACATCACCACTCTAATCGCCCTTCCATTTACCAAGAACAGGTACACAATCAGTTTATTTACAATTGATTAACATGATACAATATTAAGCTGTAACAGTCTGCGATTTACTCGCATATATGTGTATTATGTCCACGGAGGTGAATAGTGCTCGATTCGGTAAGCAGCGAGCAACTTTCTCATTTCGAGAAGAGGAGAGGCCCAAATCAGTCAGTAGCTCGTGATCGCCTTGATACCATTTTCCGCGTGCACTGAGTGGGAAACCCATGAATTTAATATTAGTTGTATTTGTTAGTTCCTGAACTTGATTTCTCAGATACTGATATTTCTTGACTTTTTTTGTTGCTGCAGCCGCCAATGAAGTTGGTTTACTCTCAAATCTTACCGTGATGTCCACCACCAATGCTTGGTCCCCTTTAACAAATACCAAGTCCGGTTTATACAATTCGTTGCAGTTATCCCTAAGCAGCAGCCCTGGGAAAACAACCCACTCCTTTTTCTTCTCTTCATTCGCTAATAGTTCGCACAGGTAATTGTGTCTTTTAATCCTGGCATCTTGGACTGCGGGGCAGTAGCCGATGATATGGGCACAGTTCTTATTATCCGCCCACAGTGCCGACATGATTTTAGTTGTTTATCTTTTCTACCCCTAGCTAAAAATTCCCTCGTGGGGTAGACATTTGCACGTAGTTGTAGGGCTGTGATGATTTTCCTGTGAGGAATGCCCCTGTAATGCTCTATCCAGTTATTACTGATTTTATCCTTTTCAAAATTTGATATTCCCCGGCCTTGGGATAAAAGTTTGGTCCAGTTTATAAATTCTTGTCTTCTCCAGTCGCAGGGTCGAGGAAAGATGGTTTTTGGGGTTGGAATTTCCCATTCGGATGCCGGTTCATCCTCGCCCAGTTCCTTGGATATAACCGTAATGGCTTTTGGGTCCCAAATAGATGGAATTTTATTCTTATCAACACCAGCTGTAATCCATAATTTTTCAAATTCCTTTTCTGTTCCCTCTTTTCGAGCCACCTCCTTCGTTATTTCACCCGAAGACTGTGCAATACGATGCAGTCTTTGGACTTGCACGCTTGGGATCAATCCCAAAAGCCTGGTGATACACAATCTACCATCCTGGGTGCTGGAATACAGGATGGCGTCACACATACTAGATGGTAAATGTAGCCATTCCTTGACAGCTGTTCGTATTGCTAAGTCAAGGGTTTTGAGGTACGTGGCTTTCACATCGGATTGATCCGCCAAGTAGATCAATCGTGGGAGTGTATTAAAGCCTTTGTCACTCACTCTACATGTGACTTTCCTCTGTTTCTGACCTAAGTGTCTCTTGCTGGTTTTTTTCCCCAACAGGCAGCTTATTATTTGCAAGCTTGTTGTACAGATGCTGTGCAAGCATAAAGAGACATTTCAACACGAAATATAACCAAGGATTTTTTTGCTAATTCTTCTATCCATGTGACAGATACATTCCAGTTACACATCTGCAGATTTCTAAAATCTGTTCCCAGGATACTGCAGGAAAAAGAATACAAATTCTCTGACTTCACTTTTGTTTTATCAGTGCATTTGTTTTGCTTTTGTTTGTTTGTAGTTTCTGGGAGTCATAGAGTAACTATTCATTTTTCTTTTTTTTTTTTTCCTGGATTAGTGTTTGTCTGTGATCTACTTACACCTCTTTAGTCTTGCAAAATGTACATGTATTACTTGTTTCTGAATAGTAAAATACACATCACAGAAGACAGAATTATAAAGACCTAAAGGGGAACAAAAGTATGTGTGTGTAAAAGTATGTATATGTGTAAAATAGATACTGATTTTTCTAGCCGTATCTCCAGCAGCTGCAATTATCTTGGTCATTTCCATGTGGTTTTCTGGTTATTTTTCTTTGATTAGTAATATATTTTTATGAAAACAGGTGTAGGCTAAATAATTAATTATTAAGGGAAAGAGTGCATTTATTTCAAAGATATTTTAAATATGAACTGTAGCTGTTATTTGGATCTGTGATATATTTTAAATTCTTCCCTTCCAGCTTTTTAAGTATTTGTATTTAAGATAAAATGACTATTCAGGTTGTCAGGCAGACTGAGCAGGACTGATGCAATTAAAATGTTGCAATATTTCAAAATACTTGTTTGCCCTAACGGAACATTTCTTTAGTGAACCAACAGTGGTGTAAGAGCTTCAGTGAAAGACAAACTTAAATCTAAGGACTTAATGTTGATTCATGTACTCACTTGAATTGAAGGTAAACTATTTGCCTTAACTATGGCCGTGTCTCCATTCTTTGTCTTACCTGAATTAGTAATATTAATCTCCTTTCCAATATCTTCCTAGGGAATATGATATTTAATTCTTTATGCCAGGCCATTCTAGGTTCAAATGCCTTGGATCTTTTCCATAACTTCTGAGGACAAGTTGTCATCACAGACATACATGCTGCATTGAGATAAAAATGTACACAATAGTTGGAGCAGAAACAAAACCCCAACCAGAGTGAAGGAGCATTCTGGATTCTCTACTATGAATCAAACACTTCATCTGTATTGTGGTTATATACAGCCTCAAATACCTACATACTTAAATTTCATCTGGTATGATTTGTAGCCCCAGCTGACTCACTGTATTAGTCCCAACCAGGATGTCCTTACTTCTGGTGGTGGTCTGTTCTTCTTGGATGCAATACGTGTGAATCTCAGTTTCCGCTGCTTTCTTCAGTGACTGGCCCCATGGTTACATTCCTGGTCAGAGCATTTTTTGCTAAATTAGGCTATTCCTTTAACACAGCTGTGTCCCTTTTGTTGACTGGGCTGATGTCAGTCTCAGGCTCACTTTTTTGCTTTCTATTTGGTTCCATATTTTTGCTAGGACTGACCAAAACCAAAGGGCTGGGACTATGCCACTGAGTGTGGCAAAGCTTCTCCTGAGGGCCATTTCTCTACTGTCAACTAGCAACAAGAAATCTGGTGTAACATTTCCTCCCATCCATCTCACAAATACACCTCTGGACCAGTTGCCCAGTGTTCACAGCAGTCATGGAGAGAAATGTTGTCCTTTTAGTACTGCTGCACATAGAGAGCTAGAGCTCCAGATGTTTCCTGCTTTCTGATTCGGCTCTTTTCCCATGCTATTAAACATTTTTAGTAGGCATTTGGGAGAAAAGAAAGTGGTGTAGTAACAGAAGAAAAAGTGCTAAAAGTACATGGCTAAATCCCGTCTTCTGCATACACAGCTTAAACAGCAGCATGTCCCCCATGTTCTTCTCGAGCTGCTAAAACGCAGCTGGTGAAAGCAGAGCCCAGGCAAACCTGAAATGATAGTCTAGAAGAAAGTGCTTTTCGCAGTTTGCTTGTTCTGTATTTTCTTCCTCTATCTATGACAGCTGCTTTCAGATTATTACTCTTGACACCAGTTTTTAATTTTTTGGGAACTTCTCAGTGGTTCTGGAAGCTCAATAGCTTCAGTGGCACTACGTGGTAGTTCCAACTGTGATGAGTGAGAGGAAGGTTAGTTTAGTGAAAAACATCTAGCAACAATGATCTACACACGACCCCAGGTTTAGCTAACGCAGCAGGAATTTGTGCTGAATGCTTGTATGTATGTGAACAAAAGTATCAGTAAGTGACCACATGCATTTCAAATGCTGCATAGCTTTATGACCATCAGCAGTCTCCTGTTCATTTAGGAGGAAAAGGGAGAATGTTGTTTTAAAAGTCTGAAATGGAAATATCTACATTCAGATCAGTTGTTGAATTACTGATATTGTTGTTCAAGATTCTTTCATTAACAATAAAAAGGATATCTTGTCATAAGTAAACACATATCATCTGATCTTCCTTTTCTGTGATTTTGAATTCGGTAATTTAGCTGCATTTCTTACCTGCGATTTTATTTGGTTCATTTGCTCAGTCACCTTGAAGAACCTTGCAAAAGCTGCAAGTTAATTTTGAAGATATATGGCACAATTTCAGAAAAGTCAGGAACATCATATAGTGATCTTTTTGTGGTGATCAAATGATACGAGTAGTTCTTTTGACACACCAAAAAGGTATATGTATTAGGTCTCAAGGAACTTTTTATCTGGATAAAAACTTGCTTTCAAAGGTTTCACATTTGTTTGTCTGTGCCAAGTGTATATGGGAGAAGCCTACAAGGTCAAGAGAAAATAAGCAAAAGTCAAAGACAGACTTGTAAGACAAATAGTAACATCTGGTAAATGACTTCCTTCTACATTTGTAGAGCCCTTGTTTACTGCAGTGAATGTGAAATGTTTTTCTTGGCAGGATTACAGGATTAAAGTCCATCAATTTTTTTTCTTGGCAGAATTACAGGGTTAATGTCCATTAGTCCGCAAATACAGTTCATACATGTTTATAATAATACTAATACACAGTTACTAATTGTGAATGTAGCTGCATTTAAAACCTGTATGTAGTAAAAAAAAATCATCAAACGGTGATGCTAAACGGTTAGAAAATAAGTAGATTTTATCCTCTTTTTTGTAGTTTTTGAGAGGCATTTCCAATATTTCTGTTGTTCTATACTAGTATATGAAGTGCTATGATTGTGCCATCTGTCAACAGACTATCGCATAAATCCATCTTTGTGCTAATTAAAGGCCCATGTTCTCAGTCAGAGAAAAAATGGAGCAAGGTAGCTAAGCACTGCTAGTGACCTTGGCCAAGAACATTACACAAATGAAGTTATGTGTATCCCTTGTGTCATGGGATCCCCCAAAGGGGAAAAATCTGCTGAAGAAATGTAAGTAAAAGAGGCAGAGCTGATATGATTTGGTGAATTTCTGTGATAGCTTCCAGCTGATCCCACACTGCCACCGCTCCTGACAGAATATTCTGGGAGAAATGGTCATGCAAACAGAGCTTGATTTCTGTGGGAACTGTCTTCCCAGATGAATGTTTTTCTTCTATGAGGGAAAAAAATAGAAAGAGTGAGTACAGATTGTATAATTTTTGATAGCATGCATATAGCAAACAAACAACTTGCTCCTTCTCCCTCTCCCCATCTTCTTTCCTTCTAGGATTCAAATTCTGCAGAGGTTAAAAAAAAATCAGGGACAGCTGGGCTCCTCAAACAGAAGTTGCAAAGGTTTATTCAGTTGTAGGAGTACTTCAGCGAGTTCATGTAATCGTTTAAAATTTTATTCTCTGGTAATTAATGTTCCTATGGTATTTTGCATTGCTTGGACTTTGTTCAATGCTAAATAGTTTAACTGGAACAACAGAAGTGATCCCCTCTGAGATCAGGACACTTGGATCAAATGGAAACTGAAAAACGTCCATGGGACTAGCTGATTCGTACACCAAAATCAGTGTTGTAGTTTAGTCTCAAATGCATCATGGAAACTTCTTTGTAGCTTTTAAAACTTTAGCTGATATTAACTGAAGTCTCTAAGGCTAGACATATGAAGATTTCTTCACGTTTGCAGGAAACAGAAAAGAGGGTTGAAAGAGAGAAGAGAGGTGTTTGTGTAAAGCTCTTTCCGCAGAGTTGTGTATAGATGCATTTCTAGAACAGTTCCAAAAATCGTAATTATAATTTGGCAAAATATGTGTATCTGGTATCAAATCCTACTTGCATTACTTGAAAAACCAGGCCAATTTCTAGAGAATAAAATGTGGCTGTGTTGTCAAAATCCTTGTTCATTGCCTACAGATTATTTCCTGGTTAATTTTCATGCCAATGTGCCAGCTTGGCTGCATTGACTTCAATCTCTCCTGATTTAAACTTGTGCTGTGGAACCTGGCCCTTTGCATTTATGTTTATAATGAAGTCTGTTTGTTGTCTTTGATAAAAGCAGGAGAACCCAGTCTGCTTGAAAATCAGGGTGAACTGTTCAGTTGTCCTTGTAATGAGGGACAGTTGCATTTTGCTATTATCTTTGATTCATGTGCTTTTCACCACTGTGTGACTTCCCTACAGATTTCACCAGCCACATGTCAGCAAGTGTAAGAGCCAATTTCTTGCCCTTTGTAAGTCAGGCCAAGGGCAGGTCTTGGGAGAAGAGAGCCATAATGGACCATGAAAGTCTGAGAGCAATTATTTGTAGCTAATCAAACACAAGAAATAGCAGGAAGCAAGGTTTATTTATGGAAGGGATGTCTACTAAGAAGCCTACAGTTTTATTTACTACTTCCAAAGAAGATTACCAGAAAATTAACAAAATAAAAGCCTTGTAATAGTTGAAAATAAGGACAGTCTAAAAATCAGTCAGAAGGGAGAAAAATCTCTCCTGCATTTAAAAGATGCAAGCTCATTGTTTCATATCTGCTTTTTAAATAATATGATATCATTTCATGCTTTTTAAGGTGATAATGTTATGAAAATTATTAGGACAACAGAAAGTGGATGCTTCAAGGTGAGTCAAGCTCAATTTATTTTGAAAGGTCATGGTTAATGAAGTTTTAAGGTGTAGACTAAAGCAAATTATTTATAGTCTGGATTCAGGCCAGTGCAGTGCTATATCCGCCCCTGGGTAGCTTAGGGGGAAATTTCACCTTAAGCAGGAAAGAACTTTATTTCTCTGCATAGTAGAAAGCTGCCCAAAGCTACCCCACTTCAGGGAATATAGAGTATTAACTTCCTAGATACTCTTGTTCTCTCCCGCAGTGCTACCATCTTTTTCTCTTTGGGTATGCTGGAGGGGACAATTCCTCTCTGATGTTGTGGTAGAAAAAGTGTCCCATTCGTTTGTATAACTGCTTGGTCCCTGAGTAGACTTTGTGTGGATTATTCTCGAAATCCACCTGTCCATTACTACTGTCATGCTCTGGCTCTGCAGCTGGCATCAGCGATAATCCAATGTAGGCTACTTAGGTTGTCAGCAAAATCGAAGCTCAGACTTTTATTACAAAGAGCAAAACACTGCTAAATTTGTTGTGAAAGTTGTGTCCTGTATTTCTTCATAATGATGTATTTGTTATGTATTGTGTATTTATTTGGTGGGCTACATCAGGAGGAGTGTGGTAATGCTTCCCTTCTACTCAGCACTGATGAAGCCACACCTGGAGTGCTGTGTGCAGCTCTCAAGTACGAGAGAGAGGTGGAACTACTGGAGAGAGTCCAGCGAAGGGCCACTAAGGTGGTTGAGGGACTCTCATGTGAGGAAAGGCTGTGAGAGCTCGGAGAAAAGAAGGCTCAGGGGGGATCTTATCAATGCAATGTGTATAAATACCTGAAAGGAGGGTGCAGAGAAGATGGAGCCAGGCTCTTTTCAGCAGTGCTCAGTGCCAGGACGAGAGGCAGTGGGCACAAACTGAAATGGAGGGTGTGCTGTCCAAACAGTAGAAAATACTGTGAGGGCGACTGAGCATTCATGCTTATTGCCAAGCAAGGTTATGGAGTCTGCCACCTTGGAGATACTCAGAAGCCACCTGGACATGATACTGGGCAACTGGCTCTAGATGGCCCTGCTTGAGCAGTGGGGCTGGAGCAGATGACCTCCAGAAGTCCATTCCAACCTCAACCATTCTGTGGTTCTGCAAAGGGTGAGTATTTTAAGCCACATACATGAAGCAGCATCTTTCCTACCTCCTTGGAGCTCGGGGCTTAGAAATCTACATGGAGCCATACTCCACAGTCCCTAGAATAGGAAAAAGAGTGTCCCCTGCAAATCAAAAAAGCTGTTTTTCTCATCGCTCCTGTTACCATCTGTATGCACTAAACAATTTAATTTGTATTAATAAAGACTCAGCTCTGAAAATATTTGACAAAAATCTCCACCAACCAGTCAATCAGAGCCTGAAATAAATATTGAAAAGCACTAGAATGTCTTGGCCCAACTATCAGACATATCTGGATGCACTGGACCATTGTTCAAAGCTTCATTGTGCATAACTGTGATTCTGACATATGAACACTGTCTGCCCAGATTATTAAAGAAAATAAAAATATAGCCATCTGTTTATTATACTTGCAGGTCACTTCCTGCTTATGCAGTTCTTGGAGATAAATTCTGTGAAGTATGGAACGGTGCCTCTTGTATTTGAAATTAATTCAATAAGGCATACTGGTATTTATGACATAGTAATTACATGGAAAGGAAAAGAGGGAAATCATGCCTTTAGGTGAAATAAGCTGATCAAGAAAAACAATTGCATGAGCAATTGAAATGGCCTTATATGTACATATGTACTATTTTCTAAACTAAAGCTTTTTTTTTTTTTTTACCCCCCAGGTAAAGCATATGAATGGAAAGGACCTGAGGCTTTTCTGTATATCTGTTTGGTAATGTTTCTGTTATGCTTCGACTGTGTGGATTTCTCTCTGATAAATACACCATGGATTCCCTCCCTTCACTGGTGATCTGATGTACAGGGAAAATGAAAGTAATTTTTAAATTGCTCTTTAGTGGCACATTATGTTCTACATCTATCTGTGTTAGATGGAAGTATGCTGCTCTGGTGACAGCAAATGCTGTGTGTTTATACTTCAGACGTTTCCTGTGAGCTTCTAGAAGCTATTGGATTAGGTCCTCAGAAAACATGAACAATTATAGTTATATTGTACTTGGCCTATAAGTAGACTTTTTCTACCTGCATTTACAGCTATGAAGGGTTAACAGTTCCATTTTAGTTTGATTTGAACCGAGCTTCAGCAAAATCTTTATTTCAAGGACTGTCTGTATAAGCTGCAAGGGAGATTGACCGATGTCAATCTACTCTTCTTTGGACACTGACTTACTTTCTTACAGTGCAGCAAAGAACGTTATCTGTAAAAGAGTAACTGCACAAATAATTTGATAGAGAAATCCATGAGAAGTCACTGCTTTTCCAGAGAAATAGTATGCAAGTGTCTTAGTGTTGTCTAAGATTAAGAAAGGACAGCGTCTTTTTTGGAAACTATTTAATAAGAAATTGCACGGGACTCTAAATAGAATCATAGAATCATGGAATGGTAAGGGTTGGAAGGGATCTTGAAGATCATCTGGTTCCAACCCCCCTGCCATGAGCAGGGACAACTTCCAATAGACCAAGTTTCTCAGAGCTCCATCCAACTTGTCCTTGAACACTGCCAGGGAGGGCGCAGCCACAGTTTCTCTGGGCAACCTGTTCCAGTGTTTCACCACCCTCATGGTGAAGAATTTTTTCCTAATATCTATTCTAAATCTTCCCTCTTTTAGTTTACAGCCATTCCCCCTTGTCCTATCACTACACACTCTTGTGAAAAGTCCCTCTCCATCCTTCTTGTAGGCCCCCTTCAGGTACTGGAAGGCTGCTGTAAGGTCTCCCCGGAGCCTTCTCTTCTCCAGGCTGAGCAGCCCTAACTCTCTTAGCCTGTCCTCATAGGAGAGACGCCCCAGCCCTCTGATGTTCTTTGTGGCTCTCCCCTGGACCCGCTCCAACACATCCATGTCCTTCCTATGTTGGGGGCCCCAGAGCTGGACACAGTACTCCAGGTGGGGTCTCACGAGAGCAGAGTAAAGGGGCAGAATCACCTACTTCGATCTGCTGGCCTTGACACTCTCCAGCCAGAATAACTGCAATTTTTGTAGCCCTTGAAAATAGAATTAGGGAGAGTTTCTCTGCTCTCTCTCCTTCACTTGCACAGGCAGGACAGTTTTGCCAATTGGTTCTTCAGTTGCTGGCAGACAAAAAGATAAATTAGTGTTGCAGTCTGCCTTTCCCTTTCCTTTTTTAAAAGTTTGCTTAAAAGAGTAAGACTAAGATCAAGAGCTTTGCAGGTGTATCAAGAATTAATGACCCTTGTGTAAAGTCACACATCCCGTGCCAAACAATCTGCATCCCAGCTGAGGTGACGAGTACAGAGACAAACTCTGACAGAGAGTATGTCATGGGAGTAGCAACTGTACAGGAACAAGTATTGGGAATGACTTCTTACAGGGAAAACAAAAGAAGATTAGGGATTCAGAAGAAGACATGACAAAGATGTCCATAAAAATGAAAGTTGACTAGTCTGACAAGTCTTGGATTTCAAAGTTTTGTTGGATGTATATCTAGACCCTAATGGGTCTGATTTTTATTTTTTTTACTGTCTTTTTGGCTTTCCTTTGTGTTAGTGAGACAGAGGTATCCTCTTACGCATCGATTCCCTTCAGCTTTTCCTATTTATCTTTTAATCATAGTGAACAATCCAGGCCTTTTGATATGATCCCCTATCACAGAAGAGGATTAGCTAGGATGAGAGGAATTACCCACTCCATGCTAGGTAAGGATGAGGCATAATTAAGGGAAAAAATATTCATGGAGCTCTCCGGTTTAGCTTTTTCTCTATGTGCTACAGACCTTTCATAGAAAGAACAAATAATGCTTTCTTCTGGGGAAGCCATTTTGAGTTACTGTTCAGTGTCAAATTCAGTTTGGCCTCATCAGGAACAAGGTGAGTGCAGCCTGCAGACAGACTCAAAGAATATCTGGGCCATGATAGGTGGATTCATCACAAGGGAGAGAGGTATTAAGTCCTGATTTACTGTGTAAAACTTTTAAGCTGTGCTTAAACTGTTCGTAGTCCATGCCAGAAAGGATTCAAAAGTCTTGTATTTTTGTCTGTGCCGAAGAGTAGGGCCAGGTCAAAATCCTGTGCCTGGATCCCTACTATGGAAACTTTTGCATCAGACCTTAAATCAAAACTGTGTTGGTCATGCCTGTCTATGCCCTTGAATAAGAACAACCGGCACTGCAGTATAATAGTCTTTGCTAATGCAATTAAAATATCTAGGAAACGAAAGACAAGATTTGAGTTATATAGATAACTCAAGGCAGCCCCTCCAAATAACGGAATGTTGGACATCATCAGGAATAGTACCAAGAAAAAGACTGAAGACATTGCTGCTATATAAAAATTTGGCTTTGCCCACATTGTAAGTACTGTATTTCATAATTAGAATAGAATCATAGAATCATAGAATGGTAAGGGTTGGAAGTGACCTTAAAGATCATCTGGTTCCAACTCCCCTGCCATGAGCAGGGACAATTTCCACTAGACCAAGTTGCTCAGAGCTCCGTCCAACCTGGCCTTGAACACTTCCAGGGAGGGGACATCCACAACTGCTCTGGGAAACCTGTTCCAGTGTTTCACCACCCTCATGGTGAAGAATTTCTTCCTAGTATCTATTCTAAATCTTCCCTCTTTTAGTTTACAGCCATTCCCCCTTTTCCTATCACTACACACCCTTGTGAAAAGTCTCTCTCCATCCTTCCTGTAGGCCCCTTTCAGGTACTGGAAGGCTGCCCAACTCGAAAAGGACAGACTGGAGTTAAAGGAGGTACAGAGAAAGGAAACTAAAATGGTTAAGTGGATAGGACTGAAGCATAACAAGGAGAGACTGAACTGTCTGGGACTCTCAAGTATAGGGAGGAGAAGGCTGAGAGATGGAACTGATTTTTGCAAAGCTGTGAAGAAGATAGATCAAATGCAGTCCATTATTCACCAAACCCTGTATTAATAGAACTAGGGGCTACATAATTTCTGTGGTTTTAAATCCACCCTCTGCTAGTTTCATTATTTTGCATACTGCACAGTTAACTTCTAGTATGTGCTGCCACAGGAGGTGGTGGAAGTGGACAATGTCAATAGATTAAAAAATTAGACGAACCTGTAGATTGGAGGTCCATAAATAGGTACTGAAGGGATTAGGCAGGAGGAGTCTGTAAAAAACCCAGTACAGCTCCTGAAGAGGAGACAGAATACTCGGCTAGATGAACCCCAGTAGGGTGTTTGTTATGTTTTTGTGTTTTTAATGCTGTCACATATGGTGTCTGGTGAAACCTAAGGCTAAAGAACTGGGTGAATAATTTTTCCAGCAGAATTCAAAGATTTTTTTTCTTATCTTTTGGGTTGGCTATTCCACCTTACACACTGTAATACATCAGTCTGTAGGAGAATGTTTTCTTCTTTCTTTTGTCTGAAAATCAGCCATTTCAGCCTCATGGAACACAAAGTTATAGTTGTTTGGGGTTTTTTTTGTTTGCTTTTAAATAAGATTTCAACCAATGCTTGGAGTTAATTACAATTAGAGTAGGAAGAGGTGGTAGAATTATATGGTGCAATTATTTTATTTTTGGAAAATAGTTTGCAACGACTTGTGATTACACTTAATATTGAAAATAATCTATAAAAAAATTCTGGGAAAATGTATTTTCACGACAATATAATTGTGTGATATTCAGTAATGGCTTAGTTTTTCTTAACTTTGCTGTTCTCAACTAGTACACTATTTTTTGACATCTTGATGGGATGAGCTGCTAGGTCTGATTAAAATTGGCAGAGTTTTGGACATCAATCTAGATTGGAGTCCTTTATACTCTGTTTTGAGGAAGGTTGTAATTTCATTTTTGGTGAAAGAGAAGATTACTTCTCCTTCTTCCTCTTTTTCCTTCATTTGAGTAGTATGTTACTGGGAGGCTTGAGAGCATAGAATTTATTTCTTTGCAAGCCAGCTGACAGGAGACTGACAATCCAATCATATTAAGTAGCCTTTTGGATCCATCTTTTGGCTTTGGACAGTCATGCCTTTACTATGCTTTCTGCTCTCTGTGAGATGACTTAAGAGAAAGGTAAATTATTGTGAACAATTTATATGCTCCATCAAGAGTTTTCAGGAAAGTAATTATTTTGCTAAAATTTGTCAGTTTTGGGGGTCAGTGAACACGTTCTTGGCTCTCTAAATAGCAGCTTAAAATCAGTATTGCAAAAAAATAATAGCACAAAGAACTTGTGAATATTTCTGCACCAGAATGTCCATGATTGTATTTTTGTATTATTTCTTTCAGCATGAATTACAAGACGGGACACAGTCTAAATGACACAGCCTGGGGTGGCCAGTTTCCTTCTGCTGTTTCCTGCTTCTCTGTGTCTCTTATCCTCCCCTGGAAGCAGGACAGGCCTTCCCACACCAGCCTGGGAGAGGAACATGCAGGAGGAAAGCTGTACTCCTTTCTCCAGATTCAAACATCAGCTCATGAACTTTTGCTGAGTAAAATGCCAGAATATTTGGTCTAAGTTAAGCAGGTCCCAAGCAAGGAGTAAGCAATGACCCTGTGCTGACATGTGGGATCTGACAGTATGGGAGAAGATGAAAAGGAGTGGGTCTTTGTATCCCAGTGATGCTTCACAAAACCTCCACAGTGGAGCCCTTCTGGAGAGGTCACAGACCCCTTCCTATCCCTTCCCAGTGAAATCAAATTCTCTCAAGCAGGAGACTTGTGAAGAGAAGGAAAAGCCCCGTATTGATCTGCAGATGTCTAAATCCTTTTGCACTTACTGTTTTTGCATATATCACAACAGTTGGCATTATCACGAGACAAAGTCATATTTTGTGTCAGTAACACAGAAGATTCCAGCGGTATCACCTATTGCTGTCACAGTCATTATCACCAAGGCCATTACCCGGCTTCCCAGCCAAACTTAGCTCACTCATTGGAGTCTGTGAGGAGGCAGGGAAAGCAGAGTTGGTGTTTGACAGCCTGCACCTGGGAGTGTACACACCCCCTTTCATGCCTTATCACACTGCTATACCAGCCAAATACTTTGTGTGTCAGGAAAAGGTGCAGTGACAGGAGGTGGCTGTCAGTATTTGAAGAGGATGGTTCAGGGAGAGAATCAGATGGTTAGTTGAAGCTACGATACTAGAAGACGTATGCCTGTGACTGATATTTGATGTGGCTATGATGAAAGAATCAGTGACCTTTGCAGTGCTGCTAATGGATCACAGAGTCAGGTCTCAGGCAAAGTTTTATAAAGCCTAGATTGTAGTGTTTCTTACCATTGAAAAGAGTTTTGAAGATCAATGTTTGGAAGGGAGAGAATTATAGGAACGTATTTTCAATTTCCTGTTAGTATTTTTATTTTTCTTTAAACCTCAAAGAGAGCTTTTAGAGACTTGGAGTAGCAACCTGTTTTTTTGGGCATTCACCAGTGTTGTCTGACTTAGCAAATGACCCTGCAGGCCTTTAGTCTCTTTTTTGTGCTCACTGAAGGCCAGGACCTCTTGCTCTTACAAAGACTGGTGTGGCTTGACATGGCTTAAGGCTAATTCAGTTATGAACTTCACAAACAAATGTTAGCTTTGCTATAGCTTCAATGCCAGAAAATTAACACACATACACTTAAAATCCAATGAAAGTCAGGCAAAGTCTTTCTAGGCTTTCTAGTTCAATCACTACAGCCCTACTCAACTAGGGTGCCTAGAGAACACGTAAAGAGCAGAAGGAAGAGTCCTGCCTGCCTTTCATGTAGAAAAACCTGACTTCTTCATCCTTTTCAAGGCAACAGAATGTCAAGTCAGGTTGTGTTGCCTAAGGCTGCTATGCAATGAGGGGATTTAAATGTAACCTCCACATACAGAAAAAGGAAGTCCCTTAATTCATTCAATATTTTATTAGAAATCTCTTAATGCTGGCCTTATTCCTAAAGGTAAATATCTCAGAGGCTTTTCAAAGCCTGTATTTCATTATTTAATAATCTGTTTTCAGTAACACAATTCCCTAGGTCTGAGCTTGTAACTAAGTCCACAGGCTGGAAATATCAGCAGTCCAGGAACTGTTCAATAATTAAGCCGTTGGTGCCTGTTAGTGTTAGGGCTTGAATCACTCATACTTTACTTTTAGGAATTGCTAGGAAAAAAGTGCTGTGAAAAAAGATTACTTACTAGCTCTTTTTAAGGACAATATGACTTTTGTCTACAATGGCATGGTTTGCAACTGTATGAACTTGTGTTTAGAAAGTAGTATTTGTAGAAAAATATTTAGTAGTGAGCCTGTACATACCTGGCTCTTTGTATAGAGCAGTTTCACCGGTATATAATAGAGTTATCCCGTCTTCTAGATTCACTGGAAATCCCTATGTCCATTCAGAGGCTGAATACATTTTTACAGGACTTTTGTGTGGCAACATTTTTTAAAGAATTCCTGAGAACAACCATTGACTGGAAAATACAGGATAGCATTTGGCTTTGGAACAGCACAGCCCTATACTAGGTGTGTGTGCATAAGTGCTTGTTCTTGTGCATTTGTGCCCGTGCATATATGTGTACACATGCACACACTTGCACGTACCCGGTCTCTCGAATGGGGAAATGTCTCTGAAGGTAACTGAAGGCCAAATATTTGGACTACTCATTTTGACATCTCAGACACTGAGGTGGAAGTGGGCTCATTTTGAACACATAGGCTATGACATAGACGGCTCTCTAATTTCAAGCAGATGGAGACAGATCAGTCCACTGAGGGAGTTTCTCATCCATGAATGATATATGTCATGATTTTTCTTCATCAGAGAAAGATGAGATTGATTTTATCATAGTACCATTTACCCTGGAGGAGGACAAAGTTATACAATCATGGATACAGTGTAAGAGAATAGGAGTTGAAGGAGGATAACAGAGGGCTTTCGTGAGCACTAATAACATGTGCTCCCTAGTTTATTCCAGACAGAAAGCAATTGAGTGACTGCCATAGTTTAGTACAGAATCAGGTTGCTTTCTTCTGTAGGCAATTTGAATTCAGTTGCTAGGTAAAGTGAGATGGCTGGAGAGAAATGGGGGGAGAAGGAGAAAATCAGATTTTGATGAAATGTTGTAGGACATGAGAATATTTTCCTTGTACTACTAAATGGAATTCTGTACTTAACAGTGCAAAAAACAGGTTAGTACAAGGCAGGAAATATGTACAAACTGTCTCAAATACTGTTTTTTATTCTGTTGCATATGAAAGTATGACAATGCTACCTTTCTGTATCCATCATCAAACATACTTATTAAGCTAAGATCTGGAAATAAGTGGTTAGAATGAATCTATTTTTTTGTTGTGTCCATTTTGTTTACTTTGGCTTGTTGAAATACTTTGGGACTCTTGTGATCTGTAATGAGAAATCTGTCTGCATTCCCTTCAGAGTTTATTTGCTGTGTTTACAAGCTTAGATTATGTTGACATAGTTACTAAGGAGAAACTATCTTTTGGCAATGCAGGAAGCTTTAGCAACTTTATATATACGTACAAAATTTAAATATACAAGCTTTACAGTAAAAAACAAATTTAAATTTATTTGCTTTCAAATCACTCATAAATTATGAAACACTAGAATTAGGCTCACCTCTACAACCTCTGTTACTGGTTTTTTCCCCAAACTGTTAGCAGTAACTGAAAATATGAGTACTGAAACTAAAGAACTTCCTTTAATGGTATCCTTTTGATTCTTTTCTAAAAAACAAAGCTCTGCCTTATGGTTTATTTTACAAAAGTTTAGAATTACAATTTTAGCAAGTAAAAATTCATTATTTATGCAAAACCATGTTTTCACCAAAACACTATTATATTTCTTGCTTGTTTTCCGGGATATGGTAAATCTTATCTGATGGTCATACTTAACTTTTCTGTGCTAGAAAGGGAGAAGAGTGAAGCTTCCAAAATGTGGCTTAAATATCAAGCTGATGTTTTAATACACAAACTAATAAAGAAGATGCCTTCTGCTGTTGCTTCTACCTTGTGGTCCAAGACTATTTGCTTCTAGTTCTTGGTCTTTCTCATAGAACAGATTTTTTTTTCTTTGCCACTAAGATCTGAGAAAATTGCTGTAACATAATTAGACTCTGTTCCAGCTCAATGTCATTATTGTTTTGGGTCACTAGCAAGTGGGCAGATTTCTTTTCAGCAGTTAGCAGTCTAAATGTGACAGTTTCGTAGGGTTTTTTTGGTGTGTTTTTTCTTCAGCAAAAGCTGCTTATGGGAGACCTTTCATTTGTCCAGTGATCCTTTCACTGCTAAAACTTGCTGACTTGTCTTAGTGAAGTTAATTCAATACTGTAGCAGCAATAGAGGATAAAACCAACTGCATGACATAGCAAGTAACTTTTGGTTCTGAAGGATCTAATTGAGTTATTATTATGAATGTACATGTATGGTCTTTACCTCAAACCGAGAGGATTCTGGATCTAATACGATGCTGTGTTGTATTTGATTCGGGGTTTAGAGTGCAAGTATTTGTTTTTTCTTAAGTCCTTTTAGTGTGATGCAATGACAGTACAACCGTTAGTTCTTCAGATGACCACTCTGAACTTCAAGTGCATATTTTAACACACCAACCAGACAAACGACAGGATAGAAACTTATGACATACTGATTTTGAGATTGGTACTTCAACATTTTACTGTTTAAATAGCACAAACATTTTCTGTTTTGATTTTTATAATTGCCAAAGAGTTGTGTCCCCAGCCACTTCACTAAAATAAACCAAAACAGTTCCTTATATGTACTGTATTATAACCACAGCAGATGACTTATTTTAATCATATTTTATCCTTTTTTGAGAGGAGCAGAAGCATTAGTATGACGGATGAAAGAGTATTAAAAATAGTAATAAGATATTTAATCAGTTCCACATAAGCAACCTCAAATCACCTCAGATTTGCAACAGGGAAAGCACATATACAGGTAGTTATCATAGGGCTGCTGAACTGAGGTAGTTTGTCAAATTTTCTGCCCTGTTCTCACTCACTCTGGGGAAAATGTAATGTATCTTGCCTCCATCTTTGTCTCTGCTCTGGGGATAAAAGGACACTCACAGCAGCAACGCAAGAGTTTTCTGCCAGTTTTCCATCAATAGATAAATTCAGTATTATCTGGGGAATGCATGTCCCTGAAGAACAGAAGGAAGAAACAAATAGGTCATCTTGAATGAGTACACATGCGTAAATATGAATGATGTAATGCATGTTATTCTGTAGAATTAAGATTTCCCTTTGGAGTTAGCAGGAAATTAAATGGCAAATTCGGGGCAGAAATTGAACCAAGATGCTAATAGATTATATTTTCTGTGTTGTAACAACTCACAATCCTTTTTTAAATATCCACATTATTAAGCTGTTTTGGACGTATGTCACAAAAGAGCTTGGACAAATAGCTTTTAGGTCCCTGCATTAATCTTGATAACTTTGCTATCTTTGACTTACTGTAAACCACAAAATGTCGTACTGTCATGTGCCTGTCCACAAAATAATCATAACACGTACATAATATGTACTGCCCCAAATCAAAGTGAACACCACACTGCAGCTTGCTTTAGGGGTCACAAAGAAGTTTAAAGAATCCATCAGTTGCACCTAGATTTTCACTGTATCTCTAAAGAAATGGGAATGAAAGTCAAATGTAGTTTTTAATGCTTGTTCGTCAAAACTTACTGGATTTCACTGCTTAGATCCTGGTTGTTTTACACCACTTATTAATGAATTCATTAACTTATTTATTTTATCATCTATTATTTAATCATGTCATTATTTGATTTAATTAATATATTATATATTTATGATTTTATATACTTCAATTAATTGCCAATTAATATTAATTATTCCATGTTAATATAGAAATTATTCAGCTTCCAATCATTAACTTTCAACACACTATGGATTTCCAACAGCAGCTGTGCATTTTCAATACACTACACTTTATTGGTGACAGATATGGTAGTTCCTTCAGTAATGCTATTTTATCCCACTGAGGGATTTTTATTGTTTGTTTATAACAAAATTTTCCTACTGTACAAATTTTAAACTTTTTCTCTACTACAGTTTCAATGCTTTAGCTCTTTCTAGCGTAAATGCTGTTATATTACCTTTCCTCTGAAACCCGGGTGGTGGTCCAATGAATAATTGTAGGAAAGCTTTAACCCTGTAAAACTTCTTGCTGAAAGTTTTACTCTTGTAAAACTTTAGACCTTTACCCTTACTTGGAAGAAACATGTCCTAAGGAAGGACACTAAGAAATGAAAAATTTGTTTCTATATATGTCTCTTAAACCTTTTTCTTTTCCAGTTTTATTAAGGAGCAGAGTTCATTTTAAACATATGATTCCAAAGGTAAGCCATTGAAAGAGGATTCAAAGAGATCAATTAAATTGTCCATTACAAAAACATCTTTACAGAAAGTGTGACCTTTCTGTTTTTGTGGTATGGATGACCAAATTCCATTTTAAGGTTTCAAAGAAGAACAGAATGAATGATTGAGTTGTCTGTTTTCAAGGTCTTCAATATTCTTGCACCTTGGTCAGGTCAATAGATTTCAGTTGTTAAGCTTTTGTTCATTTTTTCCTTGTTATCCAGAACAACTAGTAAATGGCTAAAACACATTTGAATGCTTAGTGTTTGAAGATCAGAGGGAAAAATAATGGATTTATGACAGGAAAGAATTAAGTCAATGATATAAACAGAAAAGAAAGAGGAAGTAGAAGATTTAGTACACGGCTCTTCTAAGACATACAGAACATACATGCTGGTGTTGCAAGCAGTGAGACTGCACTCAGAGACTGCTGGGCAGGAATGGGACACCAGTAGTGTACATTTTGTCCATGGTGCTGCTGACCCCCCAGCTCTTCAAGGTGAGACTCTGCTGGCCAGATTCTCTTCTCATGTGGGCTTATGCAGAGCATGTCTGCTGGAATGGCTCAGGTGGAAGATACAGCACTTCTGAAAACTCTCAGCCATATTTGCACGCCTATTCTGGCAATTTTAAACTCGATTACCATGAACATTTGACCCAAGTATTTAAACTAGCACCCTCTCCTCTAAACATAACAGAGCTGGGAGGAGAGAAACTGCTTTGAGCCAACACTGTGCTTCAGGTACTGGAAGAAATTTGCCAGTATAGGTGGTAAGGGAACAGTGAAGGTATATTATTCCTTAAAAAAGGTACATTGTCCCAAACTGAATGCAAGTATATTCTGAACCTTGTCCTCCATTTGCAGTCTTTGGAACCTATCCTGATTAGGTCTGAGCAATCTAATTGGATTATTGTGCTATAAATGTGGCATTGTAGTTATTTTTTTGTTGTTAGGCATTTTAGCTCTGTTAACCTATACCATGATAACCAGCAAATACTATAGGCATCTCTATGGCACATCTACTTCTGTTCGGTTGACATTTTTGCACATTGTGGAAAAGAAGCCAAATTATAAATGACAGCCTACAGCATTCCCCTTTGCATTAGTTTGAATGAATTAAGCAGGTTATAGAACTGTGTTTTCTTATGGCTTTTTGGTTGAGACAAAATTATTGGGTTTGCCACATCCTTAACTTCTTTTGTGTGAGGGACAAGGTCTCTGCAAATCCACATTACCTCAGGGAGAGTTTAAAGAATTCACCAGTTCCTAGAGGGTCCATTGCTGGATCAGACCAATGGTAGACATAACAGGAATGCAAATTTCTTCCATTATACAATTTTAATAAATGTGATTCAAAGACAACTGTTCCTGCAGCTTGTCCAACAGAAAAAAAAAAAAAAGCCCAAGCCAACTGCTGAACAAAAATGCCAGTAGCTGTGATGAATTATAATTCATTTTGGACAGGAAATGATAAATACATGACCTAAAGGAAAAGAAAATTTAGGCAATGTAATTAGGGGAAAAAAATCCTATTAGTATTATAAACTATGGGCTGAGCAGAAAAATCCCAAGTGTAAGAAATGAGGCTGCAAATCTGCAATTGTTCAAAAACAAGTTAGACGTGCATACAGGAGCGATGCAGCAAGTCTGCAAAAGGTGAGGGTCTCCAATAAAAGACAATTTCTGTGATTCTAAATGCTTATCCAGAGAAAATTCAGAAAAAGTGTTTCATTTAACAAGAAGACAATAAGTTTTTGACTTGGCAATAAGACGCTCACTTCACTGTTACAGTAAAGTTCTTGCCTACAGAAGATTGCTAAACAGATTTCTGCTTTCCCGTGCTCGAAGGGAAATCTTCAGTTAGTGGGCTATTCATCTGTGCTTCTGGGCCAAACCCCAAGCTGAGGGTGATTTGCATAGCCTACTGCCTTTTCCTTTGTCTCATCTGCTCTCTCCTCTTCCTCTGCTTTTATAATGTAATTCCTCTTCTTGTTTTCCTTCTTACAAGATATTTCTTACCCTTTAAGACCATGTGAAATGGTCACTAGTGTTCTCTTCTTCGTCTTATTTCTGCTATAGGAGAGACCCCTTGTCTACAACATGAAACTTAAACTTCATGTCGTCAAGTACAAAATCTGAAATCAACAATCAGTATCTACATATCCATTCATCGAGCCATCCCTTCTTCAGTGCCACAGTATATTTTCTTTTGTTCCTCCCTCTTCAGACCACGCCACTTTCCATGGGATTGAGGCTGGTTGTGGGTCACTGTTTTAATGCTTCAATTTGTAGCTGCAGTGCCATGCAAAGAAGCATAGAGTGCTTACCATTACTCTCCTAGCCTCAAATCATAGGACAGAAAATAGTATTCAAAGAGGAATCCCTGAATGTCAGAGGCAACAATGCTTTAAAAGTTAATTTCATCATTTGTCATTTCACTATTCCTAATCTCATAAGATTTTTTTTTTTTTTAATTGTGGAAGATAACACAGAGTCACATTATCACCACCAGATTCCAGTGAAATTAATTCTATGTGTTGGATTTAAACCATTCTTAACCATCCACTGGCAGTGACACCTACATCTATTGATGTGTAATGTTTAAACCAGTAACAGGCTCTGGAGAACTTAATGCTGTGGTATGTCATCATTTCAGATGCATGTAGATTGCAATTTGAAGTTGTCGTGGTTTTTTTTACTGTTTCTCACATTCCTAAATAAAGTTTGCTGAAATTCAGAGGGGATATGCAGTAACAAATATTAGGTGTGTTATTTACTATTCTAGGGTCTTGGTTTTGTCTCTGTAACTAGTGACTAAGGCTAAAGGTGCAGAGACTGGGAGTTACAGAAGCTGTTATCAATGAGTGGGAGCAGGGTTGCATTGCTGTGCCCGGATACATAGCAACGAACAGCACATAAAATATTAGACTAGAGTGAAAGCAGAGGAGTGGCCTTTGCTCTGTTGGCTGCCAAACCCAAGCTCTTGTGGACTGGTGAAAGGAAAGTGGTCCAGAGGTGAGGCCATACTTAATGTGATATTTTCTAAGCATCATGGAGAAGGTCACAACAGGAGAAGAGACAGCGAGCGTGTACAGTCTCCATTTGATGTTTGTGCCTGGAACTGTTAAGTAGAAGTCTATGCTTAGGACCTGAGGTTGTGTCGGTAGGTTTGCATCATCCTTCTTGACACCAGCATACACCAGGAGTCATTTTCACCACTTATCAATTCTATTTCAAAATAAAAGGTCTTTTTAACTACAATTGATGTGTGGAGGAACAGTATAAGTGAGCATGTGCAGAAATGAATGTAACACTTGAGGGAAAAGACAGTGATTTCAGTGCCAGGCTGACCCAAAGGATTGCACGTGGGTAGCCCATGAGTGACTCCTGGTGTATCCATTAACTGTTGTCCATCTCCTGCTGGTCTTGTTCTTTCCTTAGAATTATAGACTGTTAGGGGTTGGAAGGGACTTCTGTGGGTCATCTAGCCCAACCCTCCTGCTGAAGCAGGGTCACCTACAGCAGGCTGCACAGGACCTTGTCCAGGCGGGTCTTGAATATCTCCAGAGAGGGAGACTCCACAACCTCCCTGGGCAGCCTGTTCCAGGGCTC